>Ga0187784_10001290_pt1 | contig 19771 bp, 15 predicted proteins | sample 1015_SJ02_MP15_2_FD_132964 | JGI IMG/M metagenome (GOLD analysis project Ga0187784, IMG submission 132964) | Tropical peat soil microbial communities from peatlands in Department of Meta, Colombia - 1015_SJ02_MP15_20_MG | ecosystem: Environmental > Terrestrial > Soil > Wetlands > Peat | place...
ATGCTCGACAACTGGCGCGACCCGCAAACCCGCCCCGCTTTCCAGCCTACGGACGCCCTGGTGCGATTGCCCGCCTCGCTCACAGAAAGCTAACAAAACAGTAAATTGTAAATTATGAATTATAAATTGTTAATGCTCGACCTGTGCTTCCATTACCGTGGGGACTGCAAGGATTCATAATTTACAATTTAAAATTTACTATTCACGATTTACTTTTCAGAATTTTCCATTCAATCTGGGCGAGGATTCCGCCTAGGGCTCTGGCATCGTAATTCGTAAGTTCCAGGTCGAGTATCAGGCGGCGCAGCTTGAGCAGTGTAGCGCCTCGACTCTTAGGTTTCAGGTATCCCACTTGGTCCAGGACGCGCGCGGCACGATCAAACAAATGGTCGAGGGATTGGGCGCTCGCCGGGTCCGATAGGTGGACGGTCAGGCGTGGCGGACGGGTTGGGACAAGGCCGGCTTTGGCAAGTTCGTAAGCGCAAACCGCTACTGCCTGTCCCAGATTCATGGAGGGGCAATTAACTACGGTGGGAATACGAACCAGGGCGTGGCAATAACTCAAGTGCTGGTTGGAAAGGCCGGTCTTCTCTGAACCGAACAGCACGGCCACGCGGCCCGCTGCCTTGCGTTGCCGGAGCCAGGCGGGAAAATCAGGAAGCCCGATGAGGTTGCGGTCCAGGTTGCGGCGAGAGCCTGCCGTAGTGCCCACCACCAAGGCCGCATCTCCAATGGCTTCCACCAGATTCTCCACCGCGCGCGCTTTGGTTACGATCTCCTCCGCTCCCACCGCCGAGCGTGTTTCCTGCCATACGGGGCTGTAGGGCGCCACCACCACCATCTCACGAAAGCCGAAATTGGCCATGGCACGCGCCGCCGCGCCGATGTTCAGCGGGTTGCGTGGCCTCACCAACACGAACCGCCAGTCCAGGTTGAGTGATTTCATAGTGTGGCATTGTACCAGGAGTCAGCGGGTAGGAGTCAGGAGTCAGAAGCCAGGAGTCAGTAGGTGCTTATCGCAAAACCTCGACGAAAAACAATCGCCATTTCAAGGCAGTACGTCAGATGGAGGGTCAGGCCCGCCGTCGCGGTGCCCTACAATGGCCGCAGACATTTTCAGTCTGTGCACTTTTGACCCTGGACCTTCGACTTTCGATTTATGACGGATCTGGTTTCTCTGGATTCCGGTGACCTCGACGGCTCGAGCTCGTTTAGGATAATCGATATGGCCGGGGGACTCGTTCCTTATCAAACCATCACGGAGAACGAAGCCGGGAAAGCCATTTTCTTCGCAGAAGAGATTCCCGGCCTTGGGTTCAGGCAGTATCGTTTGCTTCCAACCCAGAACCCGCCCCAGTTCTCAACAGGTATTTTCATTTTTGTTCGTCAAGTTTTTCGCAACTCAGCACAAATTATTCACCTTTAAGAAATATGTCTATGAAGTGTCGAAGCGAGGATCCTGTAACGAGTTCCTTCGGGGCTATGTTGAGGTTACCTTCACCAGACAGGGATTGGCCCGTGAGATCGTTCGGGTGAAGAATGGCAATGGGGAAAAAATTATTCACGTTAAGGTTAGGGAACGGGCCAACGACGATAAGAACATTGCATTCTGCTGGCAATCGGCTCGCAGCTTTTTTCAACTCACGCACGCTACTTACAAAGCCCGGCACTGCTGAACCGGCTACCAAGTTGTCTGAAATTGACGAAGGCAACAGCGTAATTGTTTTGTCTTCGTCAAGTTCTGTGCGCACTTCGTCCGCGACCGCCGTGGTGTACTTGCGCTCCGCATCTGAGTTGCCAGGTGCGCACGTCGCAACAATGGCAATTATGCCTTTTTTCAAAGGGTTGCTCGCCGCAGGATTGGCCGATGTTGTTGCCGTGGGTGCGTATGTTGACGTGGTGGCCGCGGTCGTCGTGTCGGTGCCGCCGTGTCGGCGCAACAACTGCGCTATATCGTTGTGTCCATAACCCTCCGCGTAGCGCAAAGGCGTACCGCCGCTGTTGTTCTTGGCATTAACGTCGGCCTTGTTGTCCAGCAGTAATTGCACCACTTCCTTGTGGCCATTTTGTGCCGCGAAGAGCAAAGGCGTAAAACCGTTATCGTCCTTGGCATCGACATTGGACTCACTGGCCAGCAGCAATTGCACGACGTCCACGTAGCCACCGCCGGCCGCCATGTGCAAAGGCGTTTGGCCGCTGTTCGACTTGGCATTGACATTGGCCTTGTTAGCCAGAAACAGATTCGCAACGTCTTTATGGCCATAACCCGCCGCCACGTGCAAAGGCGTCAAGCCGTTGATGTCCTTGGCATTGACATCGGCTTTGTTGGCCAGAAGCAATTCCGCCACATCCGTGCGGCCAATGAACGCCGCTATGTGCAGAGGCGTGGCACCGTGGCTGTCGTCTTTGCTGAAAACCAAATTAGGATTGTCTTTGAGCAGTGCCTTGACCTTTTCCAAGTCCCCTCTCTTGACCGCGTCATGAATCTCGCCGCAGAAGGCGAGGCTGCTCCAAGCCAGCGCGACCAGCGTGACGGCGGCACAGCGGGGAATTAGGGAGTGACAGAGTCGGCTAAAAGAAAGGCGCATATTATTCATGGTTGTCATACCGGTCTATTCGTAGCCGCCGTGCTGGCGCAGCACCTCCGCCACAGCATTTCGTCCGAAATGTGCCGCCATGTGCAGAGGAGTCCAGCCCTGGTTGCTCTTGGCGTTGACGTCGGCGTTGTCGGCCAGCAGCAATTCCACAATTTCTTTGGGGGCACTTGCCGCAGGTCGGTGTAAAGGCGTCTGGCCGTTGTTGCCCTTGGAATTGAGATCGGCCCCGTTGGCCAGCAGTATCGTCGCCACGCCCGTGGAGCCAAAATGGGCCGCATTGTGTAATGGTCTCTCGAAGTCGGCGCTCCTGGCATTGGCATCGGCCTTGTGGGCGAGCAACAATTCTGCCTACATCCTTGTGGCCATAGCTGGCCGGCCAGTGCAAAGGCGTCTGGTTGGAATGAACTTTGATTGAAAACAACTCAAGATTTTCCCTGATCAGCGCCTCGACCTTTTCCAAGTCGCCACCCCGGGCTGCGCCGAAGATGTAAGCCAGGATTCCCATTTTGCCTTCTAGGGCACCAGCCAGCATACACCCCAACGCCTCGGTTGGCACGGTTTTTCATCCCTTCGATGTAATGCCTCAGTCTCGAGCGCGAGCGATGCCAGCCAGTGAGCCTGAGGCTTGTCTGGCCTAATTCGACCGCTAGAAATTATCCCCCGCCCACGATCTCTTCTCAAGCACTTTTTAAGCTTGCCCGCAACGCCTCAGTTTCGGGCGCGGCTGGTGGCACGGGCGTCCCGCCCGTGACCACCCACGGCCAAGACGGCCGTGCCACGGCGCCCGAAACTGAGGCATTACCCTTCGATCCGACTAATTCCTGCGGCCCACCTAGGGGGCCAGCCCTGCCTCTTCCGGGGACCAGAAAACCAGGAATTACCTCATTTTCATGCGATTTCCCAGACACTGGTCCGTCCCTTACCTCTTTCTTGATGGATTCCTCTGCCGTCCGGGCGGTTTCTGCCACCCCGCAGGGAGCGGCAGCGCTTCAATCCGCCGCACCATCGCTCCGAATAGCCGTCGGGTCAGATGACTCTCCGCCAGGAGCAACCAATAATAGCGGGCATGTTTGACCAAACGCCATCCTGTCTTGACCGACCGCTGCTGTAAACTTGCAAGCGACCAGTTCCCGACCCTCTGTTGAACCTCACACGTGGTGTTTTCATTCAGTCGGACAGGTCCGAGAGTGGACTTGCTGTGATTGCTGGCCCAGGCGTCGGCAGTGCCTCTGTGTCCTCCTCGCGAGAGGGGCCACAACACAGAGATCACGGAGATGCTCCGTGTCCTCCGTGTTAAAGCTTGAGAGGCACAGGGGACACAGAGGGTCTCGTTTTGGTTGCGGCTGGTCCCGCTCTAATATACTACGCATGACAAAGAACTGGTCTTATAAGGTCGCATTGAGAATTTCAAATATGTTCGGCTAGTATCTGGCATGGTGTATTGTTTAAGCGAGTCGACTCGGCGGCCGCTGGAGGCTGAATAGGCTGCCTGGATTGCAGGAGGTTGAAGACCTTGGACCAGATGGATAAATCCAACATTACTTCCAAGCCAAATCGACGCGGGTTCTTGAAGTCCGGAATGCTCGCTGGGGTCGCAGCAGCAGCTTCGCCTTCGCCATCAGGGCGTTTCTTTGTCGCGACACCCGCGGCCCCAGCGGCGATTCCACTCGTGAAATCTTTCGAACTCGGTGAAATCACGGTGGCGGAACTTCAGGATGAAATGCAATCCGGCCAGCTCACGGCGCGCTCCGTGACTGGAAAGTACCTCGCGCGCATCGAGAACGTCGACAAACAGGGACCCTCGGTTAATTCCCTCATCGAAGTCAATCCCGATGCTCTTGCCCTCGCTGCGGAGCTCGACCGGGAGCGCAAAGCGAAAGGGCCGCGCGGACCGCTGCACGGCATCCCCGTCCTCATCAAGGACAACATCGCCACCCGCGACCGGATGATGACCACGGCGGGGTCGCTCGCGTTGGTAGGAGCGCAGATGCCGAAGGACGCCTTCGTGGTGAAGAGGCTTCGTGAAGGGGGCGCCGTGATTCTCGGCAAGACCAACCTGAGCGAATGGGCCAACATCAGATCTTCGCACTCGACGAGCGGCTGGAGCGGGCGCGGCGGCCTCACGCGCAACCCCTACGCGCTCGACCGCAATCCCAGCGGATCGAGCTCCGGGTCAGCCGTCGCCGTTTCGGCGAACTTCTGCGCCCTGGCCCTGGGCACCGAGACTGATGGTTCCATTATCAGCCCGTCCTGCGTCAACGGAATTGTTGGGATTAAACCCACGTTGGGTCTGGTCAGCCGCGCCGGAATCATTCCCATCGCCCACAGCCAGGACACGGCCGGTCCCATGGCACGGACCGTCACCGACGCCGCGATCCTGCTGGGCGTGCTGGCGGGAGTCGACCCCGACGATCCGGCCACGGAGGCGAGCCGCCGCAAGGCACCCGCGGACTATACCGGGTCCCTCGACCCGAGCGGGTTGCGCGGCGCAAGAATCGGCGTGGCACGCAAATTCTTCGGTATTAGCGATGCTCTGGATGAACTGATGAATCAAGCCATCGACGTGATGAAGCGCCAGGGCGCGGTCATCGTGGATCCCGCTGACCTGGCGAAGGCGGACCAAGTTGGGGACTCCGAACTCCTCGTACTCCTTTACGAGCTCAAGGCGGACCTTAACTCTTATCTGGCGGCGCTCGGGCCCGGCACGCCCGTGCATTCCCTGCGGGAGATCATCGAGTTTAACGAGCGCAACAGCAAAAAGGAGATGCCGTACTTCGGGCAGGACCTATTCGTCAAAGCTGAGGCTAAAGGATCGCTCGAGGAGAAGGAGTATCTGGAAGCGCTGGAGAAGAATCATCGCCTCACACGAGAGGAGGGAATCGATGCCCTCCTGGACAAGTTTCAACTGGATGCCCTGGTGGCGCCCAGCGGAGGGCCTGCCTGGTTGACCGACTTGGTGGATGGAGACCACGACTCAGGCGGAAGTTCGACTCCGGCTGCGGTAGCGGGCTATCCCAACATCAATGTGCCGGTGGGCTTTGTCTTTGGTCTGCCCGCGGGAATATCCTTCTTTGGCAGAGCTTACAGTGAGCCGGCGTTGATCAAGCTCGCCTACGCCTTTGAGCAGGCCACACGGCATCGCCGGGCTCCACAATTCCTGCCCACCGCGGTTTTGACTTAGTCGGGAATTCACGGTTTTGGCTTTGTGGGGACGGTCGTTGCGTCTGGCTGATCAGTGGGAGTCGCGCTCACGATGCGGACTTTCGACTTGAATTGCTTGTAATCGGTGTAACGCAGGATTTCTTTGAGATGCACGGGGCCGGTGGAAAAATACAGCGTGTCATCGGCCAAAGTGTATGTGGGAAACCAGAATTTCCCGTCGATCTGCTCGCGCCAGGTGGTAAAACGCGGAAATAGGTTTTCACCCTTCTTAGTGTGCAACTCGGGCACGGGTTTGCCTTCCGACTTCACAATTTGCAGATCCTGGTCATCAACCCACACCACACCCTGAAAATATTGGTGCCCTTTCTGAATTTCTTTGGGCCGGATGGAGAAAACATAAGCCGTGATTTGGTCAACCTTCACATGTCCCAAATACTTGACTTCGTACTCCGGCAGCTCATCCGTGGTGAGAACGAAGGGCTGAGTGTTGCGCATTGAGGTGAGGTCTTCCTGAGTCATCTGGACGCGTTTCAGAGTCTCCGCGGGGGCATAGGTCACACGCTCGATCCGGTTGCCGGCGTCGTCGAAGAGGATGTCCCATTCCTGTTCGTACATGCCCTCGATTTCGTTATCCGGACCTAATTCCTCAACCTTGTTGATTTGGTGGTAGGTGTAGTTGTTGCGCGCTTCCTTGAAGACCTTCTCCTTGGCGGCGAATTCCTGGATGATGCGTTGCACCTGATCCGGGCTAGGATCGGCCAGATCGTTGGTAGCCGCCTTGGCGGGCGTTTCGGAAGTCTGCGACTTGTCCATAAGGCTATTCAAAGTCGCCGCCACTTTCTGATTTACATCCGCAGGTTTGGAGTTGGGAGGCGAGGTACTGGCGGTTGGCGCTTGTTGGGAAGAGGCAGGAGCAGGCGCGGAGGGGGCGGGACTAGCCGAGGAGATCTCACTCGCAGCCGCGGGCGCAGATGAGGAAGCACTCCGAGCCGTCACCGAAGAAGCTGCCACGGTACCGGTTGCCGGCCCGGGCATGGCGGCGATTTGCTGGTTAGCCTCTGTGCCTGCTGCCGGACGCGCCAACAGCCTCTCGATGGACCCCTCGAACCAATCGAGGTCTCTCGGCTCCCCGACTAATCTGCGGTAAATGCGGCCGTCCCGCCCGATGAGCACGGTGGTGGGCAGACCCGATATTCCCCCATAAAGCTGTCGTATTGAAGCGTCGCCCATAGCGACGGGGTAGTTTATATTGCCATGCTGGTAAAAACTCTGCACTGCCTGCTTATGATCTGATACGGCAATTCCAACAATTCGCAGCCCCTTGTCGTAGTATTGGTCTTGAAGTCCGACAAGCGCTGGAATCAATTTCCGACAGTGCGGGCACCAACTGGCCCAAAAATTAAGCAACACCACTTTGCCCTTGTAATCAGCCAGGTCAATCTTCTTTCCCGAGAGTGCCGTCAGGGAGAATCGCGCCGCGTAGGGATGACTGTTATCAGCCAACTCGAGATCAGTCGGCTTGCTTTCGAGGCTACTCAACGTTTCCGCGACTTTCCGATCCACATCGCCAGGCCCGGAGGCGGCAATTGGCGTATAGGTGGGTTGCGCCTGCTGCGGAGCCGTGGAAGCGGTTGCGAGCGTGGCAGGGCCTGAAGGAGCCGCAGAAGCGGTTGCTGGTGCGGCAGGAGCCGGAGGAGGCTCATTGGCCTTCGTGCCTGCTTTCGTAAGAGCCTCGATCAAGTCATCGCTGGCTCCGGCGTCATGAAATTTCTTCGCCAGATCAGGGTTCATCTTGAAACTGATGCCCCGTTGTTCAACGAGCGTGACCATCTTTTGGGTCGGGGACCCTGCTAGCAGAAGCAAGGTTATGTCGTCCGCACTCAAGGGCTGATCGGCTGCTGCGGGCCGCAAGGCGAACAGCGCCGCAACCAATAGCGCAAGCATCCCCAAAGCGAGCTTCTTGGTCATAGGTTGATAACCCTTCCTCAACGAACCCCGGCCACCGTCCTTGCTACGTAACTCCCCCTTACTCATATAGAGCATACCTTACGCCCAAGAGTTGTCTTGGTGAACTGGCAACAGCTCTCAGCGCGCCCGGCGCCTATTCTTAAGCCGCGATTGGCGCGTCTTTTGAGCTTTACGCTTGGGTTTTGAAATCGCAAACGTAACCGCCCCCACGCGGCGAACCTTCCACTCTTGCGCCTGCGGGGTCTTTCCTTCTGGTTCCATAGTCCGCTCTCAATTCCTCCTTGAAGTCGCAGTAATAGAATTATACCCCGGTTTCGAGCTTCGGGGGTCTGTCGACCGGTGGCTGGGCGTTCTCCCTTGTCTACTTAAGCCTGCTAGGGACGAAACCTACTTGCCTCACTCAGTTTGCCGGCTCAATTGCAGTAACGCTGATCGTGTCACCCTTAAGCGTGCCAGTGACTTTTACCTTCTGTCCCGCGAATTCTCCAGGTTTTTTCTGGTCGGAAAGCTGATAGACCTTTCCGCTGGCGAGATCGGCAAGCACATACTTACTGCCGGCTTTTACGCACTCCAGCGTACACTCCTTGTCGCTCTTTCCAGGCATCATGTGCTTCAAGCCACACATTGAGTCGCTGATGTTTCCGACAAACGTTTTCGTCGCAGCCTTCGCTGGGTTGCCGAAGCTCAAACTGCACCCAAGCAATATTCCCACGCAGACATAACCCATCTTCCGCATTTTGGACCACCTCCACTTAGCCCCAAATTCCCAGTCCCTAATTATTGGCCAATTTCGATACTTTGTGCAACATTACCGTTAATATTACCGGAAAGCCCGATTTGTAAGCGATTTTGCGTTTCCAGGGTCGCATCTAAGTCCGCAAGAGCTGACGTGCCAAAGCGGCTCTGCCGATTTTTCTCTGATTTTGGCGCGGTCCCGCATCTCATTCGCCGATCGTCACGATTTGCGACAGCGGAAGATTGCGGGAAGAACCGCCGACCCAAAATCTGTAGTCGCCGGCCACGAGTTCCCATTCGCTCTTGTCAGTGTTGAAGATTGAAAGGTAGTGGGGATCCAACGTCAGTGTGACCTTTTTGACTTGACCCGGAGCAAGCTGGACCTTATCCCACCCCACTAACCGCTTCGGGGGTTCGCCTGCGCTCGCGGGCAACGAGGCGTAAACCTGCGCGATCTCCGCCCCAGGGCGCGCACCGGTATTCTTCACGGTGAAAGTTATTGTCACTGCCTGCCCCTTTTCAACCTTCAAATCGGAGTAAGCATAGCTGGTGTAGGAAAGTCCATAACCGAAGGCGAACAGTGGTTGCTTGTCTTCGGCGTCGTACCACTTGTAGCCGACCTTCAGGCCTTCGTCGTAATCAACCTCGAATCGCCTCGTGTTCATGCGGAAAGGCGCACCGGGAAACGGGGTCACCAGGTCAGCCTCGCTGGCTGGCGGCGGCTGTTGCGTGAGCTTGGGATGCGGGAGATCGGCTTCAGCTCTCGGGAATGTAATGGGGAGTTTGGCGCAGGGATTCACGTCCCCGAAGAGGATGTTGGCGATGGCGTCGGCCCCACGAATCCCCGGATACCATGCCTCCAGCACGGCGCTCGCCTTGTCGATCCAAGGCATCGTCACAGGACCGCCCGTTTCCAGAATGACAATCGTGTGCGGATTCGCAGCGGCCACCGCGCTCACCAGTTGGTCTTGGTTATCCGGCAGCGCGAGACTCGGCACGTCCCGCCCTTCGCTGGTAGGCTGGTTGACGAACACGATGGCGATGTCTGAGGCCTTGGCCAGTTCCGCCGCAGAGCCAGGGTCCAGGCCCGAGTTGAACTTCACTTGGGCATGCGCCGCTTTGGCACTGATTGCTTTGAGCGGCGAAGACGGGTGCCACACCACTTGCTCAAAGAAGGCCCTCGGAGGCGCGCCTGGGGGCAGAGGCACCGCGTTTCCTCCTGGCGGATCGACCTGTGCCGATCCTCCCCCGGAGAGCACGCCGACGTCCGCATGCGATCCGATTACCGCAATCGAATTGAGGCGCGACGCGCGCAGGGGTAATTGGGCCTGCGCGTTCTTCAACAGGACGCTACCCTGCTCGGCTACCCGCTGGGCCACTTCGAAGCCGGCGAAAACATCCACCACTTTGCGATCCGGCGGGAGATCAAAGAGCCCCACGGCGAACTCGGAGCGCAGGACGCGGTGGATCATTTCGTCGAGCCGCGACATGGGCACCTCTCCGCTTTTCACCGCTTTCTCCAGCGCCTCGCCAAAGTAAGTATCGCCGGGCATCTCCATGTCCAGTCCCGCCAAAGCTGCCTTGGTCGTGCTGTGGGTGGCCCCCCAGTCCGACAGGACGAACCCCTGAAAGCCGAAATCATTTTTCAGCGCGTCCTTAAGAAGGTAACTGTTCTCGCAGGCATAGTCCCCGTTGACCAAATTGTAGGAGCACATCACGGCTCCCGCGCCCGACTCCTTGACGGCGATTTCGAAGGCAAGTAGATCGCTCTCGCGCATAGCTCGCTTGTCGATCTTGACGTTCACGAAATTACGGCCAGTTTCCTGGTCGTTCGTCGCGTAGTGTTTGATGTCGCCGATGACTCCCTCTTCCTGAAGAGCCTTCATCTCCTGGCCGACGAGCCTCCCCGCCAGAATCGGGTCTTCGCCTTTATACTCGAAAGTACGGCCGTTGCGTGGCTCGCGCGTCAAATTGATGCCGCCGCCCAATGACATGTTGAAACCCTGGTCGCGAAGCTCCCTGCCAATCAACGCTCCGTAATCGTGAGCTAGCTTGGGGTCCCAACTCGATGCCTCGGAGGTCCCGGACGGCAAAGGAGTCGAGTACCGGCCGAAGCGGGCGCCGCGGGTGACGCCGACGGCGGCATCTGCCATCTGGAGGTCAGGAATGCCCAGACGCGGAATCCCGGGAATGAAGCCGGCCCCGCCCAGCGATCGCGTCGGCGGTTGCGAGCCGGGTGGTCCAAACGCCCCCCTCCTGCCTGTTCCATGCAGAAGTGAAATCTTCTCCTCGAGTGTCATCTGCCCGACCAGCAGTTCGGCCCGCCGGTCGGGTGAAAGACTCTTGTCCATCCAGGGACCCTGGACCACGGGTGCCTGATTCCCAGGCCCGGCTTGCCCTTGCGCTGAGACCGCTAAAAGGGCAAGCGTAAGAATGCAGGCCGTTAACGAAAGAATCGCCAGCCGTTTCAGATTCATGTCAGCCACTCCATGGCAAGTCTCGCTGTTGCCCGCCTTGGGAACCAGAAGTATCTCGGTGATTTGGCGGTAGCTCGCTGTCTTCGGCCAGAGGACCTGACCCCGTTGGTGAGGCTCCTAATCTCACCCGCAACCAGGCCCGGTTCCACCTGTCGACAAACGCGAAGAGGATACGCCGAAAGCGCAGAAGACAGCAAGGGCAAACTAAGGAAGGAGGAAGCAAGCAACCCAAGTCTTCTCGGGCTACCTGCTTCCCCAGGTAGTCATTAGAGTTGAGTTATTCATATAGACGTAAGATCCCCCCAAAAAGTTGCATGAGGGAGACGATTTGTACCACGACACATGGCTAACTCCAACTGCTGCAACGGCATCACACCAGCGGACGTGCTTAGCAGGTGATCTTTCTCCCGCCCTTTGCGCTCCTCCCCGACTGGGGGGAGGAATTAGGCGCGGGGGAGCGTGCAGCGCCCGCCGCCTTAGCCATCGTGGTTCATATCGCTTGGGCGGTCGAGGGCCGAGAGGATACTCATGCGAAAGATACGAATTACCGCAACGTGGATTCTACTCTTGTTTCTTACTTGCTCCTGGGTCAGCGCCCAGGACCCTCCCCCACGCCTCGAAGTTTTCGCCGAAGGCGGTGGCTCTTTCCTGAATAGTGGCACCGCCCAGGTAAGCACCGTATGCCCGGTGGCTTGTCCCACCTTAGGCTGTACCTGTCCCTCGGGCACCGCGACGAGTTCCTTCTCGAAGACGGGGCGGGTGTCGGCCGGTGCGCGCCTCCGCTTCACACGCCATGACGCCCTCGAGGCCAGCTATTCTTACAGCCCCAATGTTTCATCGCTTATACTGGGAACGCAGTCTCTCGGCTCCGCGTACAATCGCGTCGATCTCATTTCCTTTAATTACGTTCGTTATCTCTGGATCAAGACGCGCGTGCAGCCGTTCGTCACCGCTGGCCTCGGAGCCAGTCGTTTCGGCGGCAGATCCGTGGCTATCCCTGTCGTTTCGTCCTCGGCGCTTGCGGTCGACGGGTTCCAGTTCGCCTGGAATTATGGAGGCGGGGCCGATGTGGTGCTGAAACCGCACCTTGCCTTGCGATTCGAGCTCAGGGATTATGTAACCGGACAGCCCGGCTTCCTTACCGGAACCAGTCACAACGTTGTTCCCAGCGCGGGGATCGTTTTCAGGCTTTGGTGAGAATAAGTTCAGCTCCCCTGGGTGCGGTCCAGTGGGGGCGGACCAATCCAAAACGCCACCATGGCCCCCAAGGCCAACCCCTGCAAGACGATCTCCGGTTGGACTTTCAGGTGCACGAGGGGAGTGAAGATCGGCCGCATGTAGACCATGCCTTCAATCGTTCCGGGCGCCGCCACTGTGGCCGCCCAGAAGCCCAGCACAATGTACAATCCTGAAATGGAAAGGAAGCGCTTCATGAATGACCAGTTCAGCAGTGTGTTGAAGAAAGGGTAAAGCGCCGCGGCCATCAGCAGACCCCGCAGAAACTGGGCCGGGAGAAACCAAGTCACCGCATGTCTCCACAGCTCCGGCTCCGCCTCCGTACGCAGAAAGACCTGGAAGATGGGGTTGGGGCCAACGTAGAACTCCTTGGTGAGGAGCGGGTAGGCGACTGCCCCCGCAATGAAATAGGTGATGATATGCGCGGCTGTAACCTTGCTGGCGAAGCTGAAGAAATGGCCAATCCTCATGACATTTCTCCGGGCGCGAGTCCAGGACACCTTTATGCGTTATAATACGTAGACTAGATGGAAATCGTCAATGACAGCCGCAACAAAGTCGAGGATCAGGAACGATGAGCTATATCGTGACGCCGTTTGAGGTCAGTTCGAAAGGCCTGGGAGCGCCGGTCAAAGTCCATTTCGTTCACCTTTACTCCGCCATCGCCACCCGGCATAGTGACAGCATCGACGCAGTCTTCTTGGTGGATGGCCTGAAGGCGACTGTCGCCATATCCTGCGCCACACTCGCTGAATTGCGCGAACGGGAGGGCCTGAGTTTTACCGACCAACAATTGGCCGATATTGCCGCTCTGTATCTGCGTCGCACGCTCGAGCACGGATACGAGGCTACGGAGGCGGAGCTTTTCCTCGGCGGTGAAGAATTCCGGGCCTTGGGACGCGAACTTGGATATCCCTGAATAGGTGCCAGGTGTCAGGGTGAGAAGGCCCGGGCGCTACGTGCCAGGTGTCGGGGTGAGAAAGTTTCAGGTGTGGATACGGACAACCGACAACGGACCACGGACAACTGACGACGGACCACGAACCACGGACGACTGACCACTGAAAACTGAGAACTGAAAGCTGAGGGCCAAGAACATGTGTGGCATTGTAGCTTACACGGGCAAGCAATCCGCTCGGGACGTTCTGGTTGATGGTCTCATGCGCCTGGAGTACCGTGGCTACGATTCCAGCGGCATCGCCATCCTCAACAGCCCGCCCTACTGGGCGCGCATGGTAGGGAAGGTCGCTGCGCTCGAGCAGCGCGTTTGGCAGGATGCTCCCGAGGGCGTGGTGGGCATCGCGCATACGCGCTGGGCAACGCATGGCAAGCCCTCGGAAAACAACGCCCACCCGCACGTGGATTGCACGGGCAAGATCTTCCTGGCACACAACGGCATTATTGAGAATTACCTGGTGCTCAAAAAGCGACTGGCGGCCGCGGGACACACTTTTCGCTCGGAGACCGATACGGAAGTTCTCCCCCACTTGATTGAGAGCCTTTACCAGGGAAACCTGGAGGCGGCCGTCCAGAAGGCGCTCTTGCAGGTCCAGGGCACATTCGGTTTGGCGGTGTTGCACGCTGGCCACCCGGAACAGATTATTGTGGCGCGCCGGGGAAGTCCCATTGTCCTGGGAGTGGGTGAATACGAATCGTTCGCCGCCTCCGACGCTTCTGCGTTGGCACGGCATACGGACCAGGTGGTCTACCTCGAAGACAACGAAGTGGCGCGGCTGGAGCCAGGCCGGTTTTCAATTACTACCCTCGAGAACCGCACGGTGAGCCGGGAAGCTACCACGCTGGAAGTGGGACCAGAGGCCATGGACCGTGGGAGCTATCCGCATTTCATGCTCAAGGAGATTTTCGAGCAGCCCGAGGCGGTGGAGAACGCCTTGCGGGGACGGGTGAATCACTCGGAGGGGGTAGCCAAGCTCGGCGGGCTAGAATCCGTGCAGGAGCGACTCCAACAGGCTCGCCATCTCATCATTGTCAGTTGCGGTACCAGCTACTATGCCGGCCTGTTCGCGCGTTATGCCTTCGAAACGCTGACGGATTTGACGGTAGAAACGGAGTTGGCCTCGGAATTCCGCTATCGCAAACTCAACCTGCGGCAGAACACCGTGGTGCTGGCCATCAGCCAGTCAGGAGAAACCGCAGACACGCTTGCCGCGCTGCGCGAGGCCAAGCGTAAGGGGGCATTGGTGCTCGGGCTGGTGAACGTGGTGGGCAGTACCATCGCCCGCGAAACTCACGCCGGCGTTTACTCGCATGCCGGCATCGAGGTGGGGGTGGCTTCCACCAAGTCTTTCGTTTCGCAGCTCACCATCCTCACCCTGATGGCGCTTTTGATGGGACGAAGCCGTGACCTTTCTTATGAGGAAGGAGCGGCGGTTTTGCGGGGGCTGGAAAAACTCCCTGACCAGATTCGCGAAACCTTGCAGCAATCCGAGCGCATCCGCCAGATGGCGCAGAAATACTGCGGCTTCTCTCACTTCCTTTATATCGGCAGGAAATACCAATACCCCATTGCGCTCGAAGGCGCCTTGAAGCTCAAAGAAATCGCATACATCCACGCCGAGGGTTACGCGGCAGGTGAGATGAAGCATGGACCCATCGCGCTTATCGATCCTTCCTTCCCGACCCTGGCGATTGCCCCGGAAGATGGCTCCTACGAGAAGGTCATTTCCAACATACAGGAAATTCGCGCCCGCGAAGGCCGCATTGTCGCTGTCACCACCGCCGGCAATGCCAAGCTCGGCTCCCTGGTGGATGACCTTATCGAGGTTCCCCAAAACCACGAACTTCTGATGCCGATCCTCACCGTCGTTCCTTTGCAGCTCTTTGCGTATTACTGCGCGGCGCTGCGCGGCTGCGACATTGATAAGCCGAGGAACTTGGCTAAGAGCGTTACGGTGGAATAGAAGTCGAGAAGTCGAGGAGTTGAGGAGTCGAGGAGTCACGAGGAACCTTGAAAAGGTTGTGACGGTGGGACAGATTGGTTCCCGCGCCTTCCCCTTAAGATTAACTCCTGCCCTCTCCCCTCAAGATTGAATCTCCTCCTCTCCCCTCAAGATTGGCTCTCGCCCTCTGCGCTCGAGATTGAATCTCGCCCTCTCCCCCTTGGGGGAGAGGGTGGACCGCCGTCCCGATGCGCTTCATCGGGAGGCGGGCCGGGTGAGGGGGTCGCTGCCAAGCTGCTCCCTGTCAGCAATAGCGCGGGACAAGTAGCTGTTTGAACGGCGGGCCAGGCTCCACTTCTCGACTCCTTAACTTCTTGACTTCTCGACTTGCAGGAGCGCCCCCAAGTTTCTCAAGATTCGATCCACGTGCGAGCCGCGCCAGTAAACGTGCCCGCAGCCGGTGCAGCGGTAGAAGTCCTGGTAGAGTTGAAAGATCTTCGCCTCGACCAGCGCTTCCGCACCTGCCTTCTCCACCCGTTCAATGCCCGCATTGCACAACGTGCAACGAGTCCAGAGCCCTGCACGGGTGTCCAGGCCGAGTCGTTCCACTACCTCGCGGAGTTGTTGGGGGGGATATTCACTCTTGAGGCTCAGCACATTATCCAGGTGCGGAAACCGCTGCGCTGTTTCCCCCCGGGTCAGGATCACGCGCCCCCCGCTCCGGCCCATCGCAAGCAATTGCGTCATATCGTTCGCATAAATTGTGTCATATCCCAGCAGGCGCAGCATTCTCGCTAGCCGCCCAAGCATCCTGTCGGCTGCAAATCGAATCTCGGAAGGGCTCATCTTGGTCCTCTTAGTCGAGGAGTCGAGAAGTCGAGGAGTCGAGAAGTTGAAGAGTCGAGGTGTCGAACGTGGGTCCGGCGTTCAGGCAGCGTTCGCTTGGACTCCATCGGGGTCCTGAAGTCGGGTTCTTCCAATGGGGAGAGGGTGGGAATGTGAATGAGGGAAACCTCATGACTCCTCAACTTCTCGACTTTTCGACTCCTCAACTCCTGAAAAAGGGTAGACCCGTCCGGCTCAGGGCTTATCAGGCAGGATTGTGGGGTTGCTATATAATCCCGGACGGGTCGGTGGGCTTGTTGGTAGCGAGTGATCGCTACGAAACTTGTGAGGTGCCGGGCTCCTGTCCCGTTTCTGGCGCGGACAGCCGGGGCGCCGACACCCAATGCCTCAGTTTTTCCTTGGGTGCCTCTTAATACCACGCGCCCCGAATCCTTCCTCCTGGGCTACCACGGTGGCCGACGCTTTCCGCGTCCCCTCGCCTCCGCTGGCACCGCCTCATGCGTTGAGCCAACGCCAAGGCTAGCAGGATCCCGGCACATCCTATGCGCTCTACATCACCTCCGTTTGTTTCTCCCTTTTTACCACTTCTAACATAGCTCACTCCGTCGAAGTGTCAACAGGTTTTACATTTGGCTTAAAATTTTATTACATTTGTGTTAAGATCGACCTCGGAAAAGCAAGGTGAGGAGGCTTTTATGAGCATTGGAACGCGCGTCATGCAGCTACGCAACCAGAAGGGCATCAGCCAGCGGCAATTGAGCCTAAGCTCCGGCATTGCCGGGTCCTACCTCTCCAGGATTGAGAATCGCCACCTCGAGCCACGTCCTAAGACCCTGCGCCGGCTAGCGGAGGCTCTCGACATACCCATGGCTGAGTTCTTCCGGGAACGCGAGGAGAACCTGGCGGGCGTGCAGTGTCTCATTACACCCTCCGGCAGGTGCATTATGGACATGATTCACGCCGGCCGGGGGAAACCCCCACAGCGTGGCGTCGAAGCCTACACGCCGCGTCATCTGGAATTGCTTCGTCTGGCCGGCTATCTCATTCAAAGTGGCGACGCACGCCTGCTCGACGCGCTGGAAGTGCTCCTCGGATCATTGCTGAGCGCCGACCGAACCCTCTCGGACCGCCTCCCCTCAACCCCTTTGCCGCCCGCCCCCGAACCTTCCGCTGACTAGCGCAGCGCGGCAGAGCCGCAACCCAACGTGACACGGCCATCCTGGCCGTGCCACGAAATTTGCGCCGCCCGCGAAGATTTTGGGGAATAGTAGTACAGCGCGCTACCGTAGGCGTTTGGGCAGCCGGGCTACTTGATTACCTTCTCCAGTTCCTCCGCCGCCGAGTTTACGAGGGCGGCCTCGGCCGCGAGAATCCTGCCCACCTCGAGGATCCCCTCCTCGGCCTGTTTCCATTTCTTCTGCTCGATGGATTCGCGTACCGCGGGCATGGTTTTTACTCCATAGCCGGTGTATACGCCGGGCGCATAGATTTCATGCTTGTACCAGGGGCGTCCTGGCAGGCCCTCAGGGCGGGTCAGCTTCCGCTCGCTCTGGACGAGCAGCGCATTGAGCGGGCCTGACGCAGCGCCGGCCAGCGCCGCGCCGCCATTGGCATTCGCTTTTTCAAGCGCCTTCCGGTAGCGCTGGGCGCTCTGGGTAAGCGCGTCTGTGGCGTTGTCGAGTGGCGCGAAGTTCAAATAAGGCGGGACCTCTTCCGCGGGCGGTGCGACGAAGGTCTTTTGCGGATCGGTGGTGGCCGTGAAGACTCCCTCCTCGATCTCTTTGTTGAGCTCCCGAGCTTCATCCTGCTTGGTTTTCAGGAGCTTTTTCAAGTCGTCCACGTACTTGTGCAGGGTGTCGGCGAAGTTGGAGAAGTCGAAGGGCAGCAACTCGGCATCCGCCAGGCGCATGACCGCCGTCCCAGCGGTCTGGGCCAGGGCGCGCCCGTAGACAAATGTAGTATCGCTAAAGTGTGTATACCAATAGAAGTCATCGTAAACGGAGTGGTAAATTCCCCCGCCATCCTCGCCGCCATAGCCCAGGTTGAGCGACGCGATGCCGAGATGATCGACGAATGCGCCATAGTCGGAACCTGAGCCCAGGGCGCCAATCCGCAGGTCGGGACGCTCCCGCGCTTCCTGGCGGTCTTCCGGCGAGCCGGCGTCCTGGATGCGCTTGAGCTGGCTGCGCTTCCACACGCTGACCTTCTTCTCCGGATCCTCGATATCGCGCGCCACCCCGTTGATGAATCTCTCCAGCGAGTGCGATCCCCCCACAAAGAAATAGCCCCGACCATTCGAGTCGGAGTTGATGTAAGCCACTGCCTTTCGGGTCAGTTCGTCGGCGTGCTCCTCCGCCCACTCGGTTGAGCCGAGAAGCGCCGGCTCTTCACCGTCCCAAGCGCAGTAAATGATGGTCCGCTTGGGTTTCCAGCCTTGCTTCAAGAGTTCGCCGAAGGCCCGAGCTTCCTCGAGTTCAGCGACCATGCCGGAGAGGGGGTCCTCGGCGCCGTTCACCCAGGCGTCGTGGTGATTGCCGCGCACCACCCATTCGTCTGGGTAGTCGGACCCGTCAATCCGCGCAATCACGTCGTAGAGCGTCTTGATATCCCAGTTGGACTTGACCTTGAGGTGCACCTTGGCGGGCCCGGGACCAAGGTGATAAGGGAAGGGAAGCGCGCCGCGCCAACTCGCCGGCGCCATCGGCCCCTTGAGCGCCGCCAGCAACGGTTGCGCGTCGCCGTAAGAAAGGGGGAGGACGGGAATCTTGGTGATGGTCTGGACCTCCTCGAGCCGCAGTCGCTTGGCGTCCTTGGTTGCGCCCACGCCGGGCGTGAGCGGATCGCCGGGATAGAGGGTGTCATCCATGACGCTGCCGCGTTGCACGCCCTCGCGGGGACGATAGGCGCCGGCGGGGAAAACGTCGCCTTGGGCATAACCGTCTCCGCTCGGATCGGAGTAGATCAGGCAGCCCACCGCTCCATGCTCTGCCCCCACTTTCGGCTTAATGCCCCGCCACGATCCACCGTAGCGGGCGATGATGATGGCGCCTTTGACGGAAATCCCCAGCCGCTCAAGTTGCTCGTAATCCTCGGGCACGCCGTAATTGACGTAAACCAGCGGCCCCGTGACATCCCCATCCGCCGAATAGGCATTGTAAGTGGGTAACTGCTCGTCATGCTGGCCGGAGGTTGGGTCCTCGGGGACTGTCGGCTCCTCCAGCTTAGCCGTGAACTTCGTCGGCTCAACCAGTTCGACGAGCCGCTCTTTAGGCGTGGGGAAGAGCACTTCGAAGTTCTCGATGTGCGCGTCCCAGCCCCAGTCTTTGAAGCGGGAGAGCATCCACTCCGCATTCTGTTTATCGTATGGCGAACCAACATGGTGCGGGCGCGCGGAAAGACGCTTCATGTAATCACGCAGGTTGTCGGGAGAGGGCACGGAGCGAAATTTTCCTTCCCACTCTCTTTCCCCCCGCGCGGCGTTCGCAGAGAAGCCTTGCAATGGAGCTGGTTCTTCGGCCGGCGCGGCCGCGAGCGTAAGCGTCGCCAGCACTAGAATCACGGTCAACTTCCAACGGTGCATCGAGTGGCCTCCTTAGGGAATCGCACGAGAGTATAACGCATTCAGGCGGCGACTATTGTGCCAATCTTGCAGAGAACCGCAGGGGCCGAAAAGCCGGGACCCGCAAGCCGAAGGGTTGCTGCCTCCTCCACTTCGGTAGTGTCCTAGTTTCGCTGTCATTCCGAGCGCAGACGTCATGATCCTTCGGCTCACCACTAGCCATGAAAATAGCTCAGTTGAAACTAAGCCCTTTGTTTTCAATAAAACGTTCCGCTATTTCCATGGCAGCGA
>Ga0187784_10001291_pt1 | contig 19768 bp, 11 predicted proteins | sample 1015_SJ02_MP15_2_FD_132964 | JGI IMG/M metagenome (GOLD analysis project Ga0187784, IMG submission 132964) | Tropical peat soil microbial communities from peatlands in Department of Meta, Colombia - 1015_SJ02_MP15_20_MG | ecosystem: Environmental > Terrestrial > Soil > Wetlands > Peat | place...
ACACGAGCAGATAACAAGCTGCACTTGACACATCACTTCCACTGCTTCACCGTTCCAGCTTGTTAACATCTGTGGGCTGATAAGGGGTTGCAAATCTGCTTTGACGCTGCTAACAGCCAACTTTCCCTGAATTCGATATCCGTCGAATGACGATAGGCCCGTTCCCAGCTCAAGTCTCGTCACATTTCCATTCCAACCATCGATTGCTACGATGATCCGGTTGTCGAGAGTCATGTTGAATGTGGCTGGTCCGTTTTCCGCAACCATAGTGTGCCACCCTGGGCTCATTAGGGCCTCAGCGTGGGTTGCTTGTCCGTTCGAGGCCCCGTTTAAGTCCAGATTGAGTGTGCCATTGTAGGCGCGTGCTGACCATGAATCTGTGCTCGCGACGACGACCGAACCGTTTGCGGCTTCAGATGGTTTGAAGGTGATAGTCAACGTGCCTTGCAACCTGGTTTCGGCAATTGGAGATTGCCACTTCGGGTTCGTCATGAAGTAATGCGTTGCATTAGTAGAATCAAAGAGGGTTAGCACCCCATTGGAGAGCGAATAGTTTTTCATTCCACCGATCTCCCAGACGTTCGGGTCGAGACTAGCAAATTGCTCATCCAGACGGTAGGGGGAGTACGCTGGTAATTGGCTGGAGAAATAAATCATCGCTATGGAGAAGAGAAAAAGGAATACGACCACGAGGGCCGGAATCGAGTTGCGTCTTATGATCCCCATTTTGCGTTCTGCCTACGCTTTCGAATCGTCTTCCCAATCACGCGCTCGTGGAGACTTGTGCCTAATCATAACCATAGCCCAGATTCCCACCATGACTCCTGTAATAACCGATCCCCACAGGAGGCCTGGGATATCCGTCGAATTTTGGCTTGAGAGGGAGATTGATAGGCTGTTTCCCACACTTTGCTCGGTTGTCGAAAGACTTGATGAGTTAATGCCGGCCGATGACATCGGTAGACTTGAAGTTAATGGGGATACGTGCGAGATAGCGTACTCGGCGGCCGCGAGAACCTGCTCATTCGTCTTATCAGAATAGAATCCCCCGCCATCACCCTGCGAATTAAAGGCATTGAAGGCCGATGTGCCATTCTCCCATACCGCCTCACCGAAACCATCGCTGCCTGCCAAGGACAAGACCGAGCCCACAAGGGCTTCCGTGTACGCGTTCGCACCGTAGATCGCTAGAAATGAAAATGCCACCTTAGCGTAGACGAACGGCGGATACTGCGGCTGGAAATACACTTTTCCGAATTCGTCCCTAACAATCCATGTTTCAGGCGGATTGGTGAACGTCTCCAAAACCCACTCGTGGACATAGTTGATTCCAGGCAGGTATACTCCTTCGCTCCAAGCGGTAAGTTTTCCAGTCCCACTCCACCTTCCCATCTGTGCTAGATAGTCTCGGTGAGCGAAGTCGAGAAATGCGGAGCTTGGCGCATATCCTATCATTGGTCCCTCCAGAATCGCGAGATCGAAAGGTTCCGCAAGGGTACTGAGCTGAGGTAGCTGCTGTCCATATACGGAATAAGAGGGTCCGCTCTCATAGGAGTTCATTGCATCGAAGATTGCGGATTCGTTGTACCCAAACGTAGCATATCCCTCGGCGATCAAGTAGCTGTAGTAATCCGTTCCCAGCTGCGTCGAGAGAGCATCGTACGCAGAACGGCTTCTTGCAAGAATGCTCGCAACCTGCGACGAATAACTAGGCCTGAAGACGACAAGAGCGTGAAGAGCTCCCAAAAGTCTTCCTTGATCTTCCTTAACGCTTAAAGTCAAACGCCCATTAGAGCAAGGTGCACCCGTGGCCCAATCGTACGCCCAGTAGGGCATCGGCCCAAACATAGGTCGGTTCTGCAGAAAAGTGAGGAGTTTCTTTATTCGGTCATTGAACTGCCAATCTCCACTCCTAGAACCATCCGCGATAAGGTTGAGTTTGCGGGCGAATAATATTGAGAAGAGGTACGTTCCCAAATCCCAGTCGGTGAAGCAGTCCCAGTAGAGAGTGGCGCGATGCAGGCCTGAGGCCCGGTTAACGCCGACTCCTGGCTCGTAATACTGCCAGGCCGTCCTTGCCCAATTCAACCAGTCGGAACTTGAGTATGTTGTAAGTGCCGCTGGGCCTTGTTCGCTTGCGCGGGAGGTTGAGGACAGAAGAACTAAAGACACGAGTAATAGGGAGACGATAACGGGCGAAGGCCTCATTCGACGCGCTTTCCTCTGCAGTGAGCCGTTTTTTGAATTCGTCTGCTTCTACTAATCAGTATGATTGATAGGCCGAGGGTTATGCCGATGATGATCGATTGCAACGAGAAGCCTGGAATAGAATTGATGTTTGACGTGGACTGGATTGTTGAGTAATTACTTGTCGACGGCGGTTGTTGGTTGGTGGTTGAATTGGTCGCGTTTGGGATGGCGTAGGCGGCGGCTGCGAGAACCTGCTCCTGCGTCTTGTCACTGTAGAAACCGCCAGTGCCCGACCCCCATACACGTAATGGGGACGTCCCATTCTCGAAGACAGCTTCGCCGAAGCCCGCCTGGCAGGTCTGCATGTTCGGGCAGTAGGGTTGGGTGACAGCGAGCGGTGTGACGGCGTTGACGAGCGCGTCCGTATAAGGGTTTGAGCCGTAGATGGCTAGGAAGGAGAACGCGACCTTAGTGTACGCGAAAGGCGGGTACTGCGATTGTGAGTACGCTCGCCTAGTGGCGTCCATCATAATCCATGTCTGAGGTGAGGTGGTGTAGGTCTCTAGGACCCATTCGTCGATGTAGTAGACGTCTGGGAAGTATATCCCTTCGCTCCAGGCCGTAAGTTTTCTTGTCGCATTCCATCTCTCCATCTGTGCCAAGTAATCTCGTTGGCCGAAGTCGAGGAAGGTCTGGCTCGGACCATATCCTATCATAGGCCCTTCGAGAATCGCTAGGTTGAACGGTTCCGCAGATGTATCGAGTACCGGAAGCTGTTGTCCATACACCATATCGTAGGCACCACTATACGAGTTGAGGCTGTTGAAGACCGTGGTTTCATCGTATCCGAACGCCGCGTACCCCTCGGCGATGAAGTATGAGTAGTAGTCTCCTCCAAGCTGGGTATGGAAAGTATCGTAAACCGAACTGCTCCTAGCAAAAATACTCGATACCTGCGGCAAGTAACTAGGCCTGAAGGCGACTAGGGCGTGGAGTGCCCCCAGGAGTCTTCCTTGGTCGGCTCCGTCGCTCGGTGTCGAGCCCGTATCGGAGCAGAGTCGACCCGTGCTCCAGTCGTACGCCCGGTACGGGGTGCCGGATAAGAGTTGGCGGGTGCTTAGGAAGTTGAGTATTTTATTGATTCGGTCGTTGAACTGCCAATCCCCGTTCCCTGAACCATCCAAGATGAGGTTGAGTTTACGGGCTAATATTGTAGCAAATATGTACGTTCCCACGTCCCAGTCCGTAAAGCAATGCCAGGAGAGCGTGGATCGATGAAGGCCTGAGGCCGAATTCACGCCGACCCCTGGCGTGTAATACTGCCAAGCCGTCCTAGCCCAATTCAACCAGTCAGAGGCAGAGTATGAGGTCAACGCCACGAAATTACCTGACGCTCCCCCCAAGGCAGCGGGCAGGAGAGTTGAAGACGCCAATAAAGCGCAGGCGATAAGAAGCCAGAACCTTACCAACTCTACCAATCACTTAGTCCAACTTGCTTTCACGGTCGCGCCGGAACTGTGTGGTTGGGAGGGTACCGGTGCCGTTCACTTATATGAGTTCACTAATCCTGTACGATCGTATAACGACTGCGGCTATTGCGTATGTATTGCAAGAGGCTGAGATGGCTTGACCGAACTTCTCAACCGAGCATTGCCTCTCAACAAGGAGAGAATAAAGTACCTTAGATGTCACACCTCGTGACTTCTGGATACGCTGTCGCTGGTGAAAGTGATTCCCCGTCACGGCCCTGCTCGACGTAGGGTTCCTACCCCAGTTCGCCTTTGCATAAATGCAAATCGGTCTGATCTTATAGAAGTCGAAGTCGTGTGTTTGCGTAAGCTTACTTTAGGTCTAAGCTTATTTTATGTACGCCCGCTGATGTGACGTCTCTGATGATCAAACCCGCTTCTGTTAAGCTCTCTGCCTTGTCGCCTCTGGGTTCGAACACGTGGTTGACTCTCGCATTCCTTCTGGGTTTGGGGCTCAGGACGATGCCCGAGCTTATCGCTGGGCCAAATGGCGTGATAGGCTATGACTTGGTCGCATATTATGCTCCGCTTCTTTCGCACAAGAGCGCGATCTTAAGCAACTGGCGACTGCTCTTCGCGCTGCCGTACGAGACGCCTTTGCCGTATGTTGCTCTTCTATGGGTTCCGCCCGGGTTAGTTATTCCAGCCCTGAGGGTTGTTGCGGTTATGTGTTACGGGTTTCTCGCAGCGGCAATCTATCTATTCACAAAAGAGAGGATGGGGCTGGAGCCGAAATGGGCGTTCTTCGCTTCTGTCTTCTTATGCATCCAGCTCGCAACTCTTCGGATTGGCTACGACCTGCTGAGAAACTCGCTCGCGTTAATTTTCGCACTCGTGATCCTGTCCGGGCGGTTCAGACAATCATCTCCTACCGTACGCTTACTATCCGCGGCCGTAGCATTAACGCACGAACTCGTGGCGGTCATCTTGGCTGGAATTTGGGGTATGCAACTGCTGCTGGAAAGGAGAGAGCCAAATTCGGAAAAGTATGCCATTGCCGAGAATCTTGCGCTCGTCATCGGGTTAACTATACTTGGGCCAATCATTGGCGACGATTTGAACGCCTATCCCGCGTCGGGCAGGGTGTACTTCCTTCCCTTCGGCGCAATCGGCACTTTAACGCAACCGATGGTTAACTACCTCATGGGCTATCCGTACGCTCAAATAGCGAGTATCGTCCTACAACTGACGCTTTTTCTTCTATACCCGCTTCTTCTACTGGTAGCGTGGTTCGGGCTGAAGAAAGACTCGGTTCTGCTCGGTTGGGTTCTCGTAACTTCCCTTGCGGGTTTCAGCCCTATCTTCTTACCGACCTATGCTGCCGGCCTCTGGTACCGGTGGCTCCTAATGCTTGTATTCCCGCTAGGTATCTATGCAGTCCTCGGGATACGGAAGCTCGTAAGACGGTTCAATAACTTCAAGCCGAAAGTTGGAATCCTTTTCCTATTACTAACATTGACACCGTTCTTATTCTTAGCAGGTAACTTCCTTCTTGTCCCACCGGAACACGCCATACCTTATTTCACAAACCACGCTGTCCTCCCGGAGTTTCCGTCATCAATGTTACAGAACACTGTGCCGCTAGGCGACGTGGCGGAGGTTCAGAGAGCGGTGAATGTGCTAAACAGCACCATGACAAGTGATTCCGTGGTGTTGGTACATGAGTCGTTCTTCGGATGGGCCTCTATGGGGTTAACGGGAAACAAGACGATAATCGATTACTTGCTTGGCATACCAATAGATGCCCTACCCATGGCCAAAAGGCTAGGATTCAAGACGATCTACTGGCTAGCATGGGCGCCAGGAGTCAGTTGGAACAACTACCAGGCACCGACAAATATTTTCAAACCCATCTATACTTCGGGAGAAATCTCGGTATATATCTACGTGGGACCTTAACGCGCCATGTTGCAGAGGGTATGCTTGAGCCAGACGGCAACGTCGAGGTCACGAGGATTCGACATGTATACAGATTGGCTACGCTAGCATATTTCTTCCAAGACTTTTTCCAAGGACCCGATCATTTTCTCCATCGTAAAATTCTGCCGAACGTTTTCCAACGCATTCTTGCCCATCTTCGCACAGATGTCAGAATTCATCATCAAATTCATCGCGCCGCATATTTCCTCTGAGTTCGACGGATCGACATGTATTCCCGTAACGCCGTTGCGCACTGTCTCTGCCGGTCCCCCGAGCCTGGAAACGATCGAGGGTTTGCCAAAGTACGCCGCCTCAATAGGCGTCAGCCCGAAAGGTTCCCAATATGCAGTGTGTACTAGACATCGGCTCACTGAATAGAGGAGCGACAGATAATCAGTTGACACATAACCTTTGAACACTATAGGTAAAGCGTGGTACTGAGATCGAAGAAGCCCACTTTGGGAGCCAACACCAACTACAACAAGCCGAGCGGACGGCTGCAATTGAATTAACGCCTTGAGAGCTCTAAACATAGTTTCGTAGTTTTTGTGAGCTTCTATCGCTCCGACGGCCATGAAGAACCCTGTTCCGTCATTCTGCGGATAAGCCGTCGCACCATGATAATCAATCCGTGGTGCATAAACGCCGGGGTAGATCACATCAAGCTTGGAAGATGGAACGCGGTAGATCCGCGAGAGGGCGTCCTTTGCCGCGATACTTTGGGCTATTATTCGCATATAAGATCGTACGAAGGCAAAATCAAGAGCGCAAAGAGCACCAGTTGCAAGCTGATAGAGTGGGGTGGTCGATGCTGCTATACTCGCGGCGCGACCGTAAATATCCCTGACAGTATTAACAAATACTTCCTTCATATTCGCAGTATTCTCTGGAGCGATATATTTTTCCCATAGCCCTCGATTGGGTTCGCCCGCGTACCAGATACATGGGACTCTCCCTCTCAGACCTGTGACTACCCTGATACCCACCGGGGGATTCATGTGATGCATGACCAGCACCACATCGTACGAACGCAGTTCGTCGATAATATTGCCAAGCTTATACACATGCCAAGGCACTATACGCGTTCGACCGACAAATTCATCATATCGAGAGAGAAGGCCTTGCCAATCGACCGGTAGCTTCCAGTCGTGCCAAAATAGGCCCACCTCATGGCCGCGATTACTGAGTTCTCTGCAAACGTTGATGCAAAGGCGCTCAGCTCCGCCGTATCTTCCCAACGCCTGGTGCAGTACAGCTATCCTCAAATCAAATGGCCTCTTTGCTGAGAGTGGCAATCTCTTGGGTTAGGTGGATAGGTCCGGAAAGACGCTGGCCCAATCCACTCTGCTGGTCGGCTGAGCAACTGGTGCCGGGTGGACAAACAACTACACGCAAGCCTACGTTGCCGACGCGCCCAGACGAAAAGGTGCTGCCGCGCATTTTTGCAAACGTAAGCCGTAGACATGCATTCGAGAATCCAGTCACACGGGAGTCAACATCGAACGATGATCCTCCCCTTCACTCGTTGCAGTCTCCGCTGCAAGATGCATTACAACGGATAGCTGCAGTAGACATATGGATGGCCTAAGGCGATGTTTTCGTTAACTGCTGAAGCGAGACGCTGCCGGACTTCTCAGTCTTGACCCAAGTCCTGTTCCATCTGAGCATCATTAAGATCAATGCTTCTGCGGCGATCAGCGTCTGCATGCACCAGAATAGGAAAACTACGGGAATCCAAGCGATGTTTCTCAGTCGTCGCGGGCGGTCATACCAGACCAAGGCGGTGCCGCAAATCAACAAAGTTGCGACGGTAAGTGTCGTTGCCGTTGTGGCGAGAATGTTGGCTTCTATCGAGGCGGCGGAATAATAATTGAACAAGCCTGAAAAAGTCATGATATAGCTTAGTAGTATGAGGATTAGGACATAGGGGCCGAAGAGGGTGGCTTCGGCGTCTATCGCTAATCGGCTTGGTGTGCCCATGAGCCTACCGTACTTCACCCATGTCTCCATATACCCCCGGAACCATCTGGTCCTTTGTGTGACCAGCTGGATGGTCTTGGCTGGGTATTCTTGTAACGATTGAACATCAGGGGCGTATTCTATTCGCCACCCTTTATCCGTTAACCTCGCGGCAAGCTCCACGTCCTCAGCCAACGAATTCTCGTCCCACCCTCCCAAACTTCTTAGTATGTCTCGTCGAACGAACGCGCAGCTACCGGTCATTGGGACGAACAGGTTGCGTTTTCCCTTGCCCATCAGGTATACCTTGAACCACGCGGCTTCCTCGTAGGCCGAGAGCTTTGATATCATGCTTTCATCTCGGTTGATAGGAAGCGTCATTCCTTGAATCGCAGCCACCGACGAATCATCAAAATATTCTGCCGCTCGTCTTAGCAGGTCCAAATTGGGAAAGCTGTCCGCATCCATCACCGCGATGATTTCTCCCGCACATTCTGCAAGCGCGCGATTCAAAGCGTGTGGCTTTCCAAGGGAATCTTCGGAGTGATAGAATCGAATTAGCTGCGGGTTCTGCTCTGCGTACTGTTCACCTATCCGTCTCGTGCCGTCGGTTGACCCATCCTCAGCAAGGATCACTTCATACAGCTTCTTGCTATAATCCAATGAATTGAGACGATCGAGTAGTCGTCCGATTACGCGCTCCTCATTCTTTGCGGCCACAATAATAGAGAATTTTGGGGACACACCATGCGTAATATGTGTCGGCCCAATCGGGATACTATGCTGCCCATGTAGAGTCTGTCGGAGTCCAGTGATAAGCGTCGGTAGGTTGTAAATTGTCCACGCGTAGAGGATCAAAAGCACTCCAAGACTTGAGAGAGCAAGAATATCCATTGCCCTCAGCCTACCTTGAATCCTCTGACCCATGCTAGGGTTGGTCGTTAAATAAGACTTCCGAATCCAAAGCTAAGTTGAAATCAAAGAAATCTCTGACTTCGGCCATTGATGCATCTTACTTCAGCAAATCTCTAGGCCCTGAGCTACTGAGGCAATCGGGACTGGAGCGACAGGAGGGGTTGGACCTAGTATAGAGTGTAATTGCCTAGATTTGTCGGTCGCCCTCAAGCGGGCAAGTAGCCTCCTGTTTCAACTTGGTTGACTCTTGGCCGAGAAGAGTAGCCACTTTTAGACTTGGCCAATCCGAATTCTTCTCGGCATAGTAACGGTAAGATGGTCGAGGCGGCGAAGAGGGCCAAGAAACATAACACGACTGTTCCAGCATCCCTCGGAGTAGGGAAACCCAAAATGGCAGGAATGTAGGTTGAGGCGTCATATTGGAAGAGGGCGTGTGAATAACACGCTTGAGGAGCAATTAGGACCAATTGTGTCAACGAGGCGCCGATGGCCCCGGCCAGTATTATGGCCCGGCCCCTCTTCGGGATGTATTCACGGCTAAACTGAGCGACTGTAGTGGAAACGAACATTGCGGATATGGGCGCCAGGAGCACCAACGGCCTCTCCCATGTGAAAGTGGCCAAGCCCAGTGTAGCACTCGCGAAGAAGAGTATGTCGATTCCTGTTCGGTCATTCTTCCGTTTGATCCTTAATACACTGGCAAGTGCAAGCGAAATAACGACAAGCGCCGTTTCGGGAAGCGACCACACGTGCGGTATTGAATAATATGCCTGCCAAGCGTACGTTGCGAGAAAAGCCGCTAGCGGCCCCTGCGGCATTCCAATGTTTGCCGGAATGGGACGAGATACGGCAAGAAGCCCACTCAGAAGATATGATGGGGAGACCAAGAGGTAGTAGAAATCTACGAGAAAGAAGACCCCAAGGCCGAGCACGACACAGACAACTACCGCTTTCCAGGCTCCTTGGCTCAGAACAATGACTAGTACAAAGAGGAAAGCAATCACAACCCCTAATGCAAACTTCGAGGCAAGCATTAGCCCGGACAGAATGCCGAGGAGGTACAGAGCCTTTCCTCGCATCGTGAACGAGAGTGCGACCGCTATGCTTGCGGTAAGGAATGTTGCGGCGTACATATCGAGCATCGCCAATCGCGCGTATTGAAGAAATGTAGCATCGGAAAGCAGGAAAACACCTGCGAGCGTCGCCGAGAGAAGCCCGAAGCGAGAGGCAACAAGATAGAAGACGATAGAGGTCGTTGACGCGGCTATGACCGTTGACGGTAGCCGCGCCCAAAATAGTTGATTCGCCGTAGGCATGAGAAGCGAGCATAGATAGAAGTAGGGAAGGCCTGAGCAATAGCCGCTGAGAACGCTACTACCCGAAAGCAACGTGAAAAATCCTATCACCAGTTTTCCGAAGAATGGATGGTTCGCTAAGCCGGTTGCTTCCTGAGCGGGTGTGTTTAGGTAGGCCAGGATGAATCGAGTGAAATCCCCCGAGGTGGGGCGGACTAGGAAATTCACGTAGTTCTGGCCCTGAATCATATAGTACGTTTCATCAGACAGCCAGGCTCCTCGCGCAAGGTTCGGAATGATAAACCCAAGCGATCCCAAAAACGCAAGAACGGTCGCCGCGATGCGGTTGGCCCTCGCGCGATCGATTTGAGGAAGTGAAAGTCGCATCGTGCAACACAACGCCCCTGTCCTGCAGTTGCCAATAAGGCTTCATCGGATGCTTCGAAGAAGTGTAGGAGGAGCACGGCGGTAAGTAAGCCTAGCGAAGGCTCAGGGAGTCGAGAGACCCGAGAATCATGTCCCCACCAAGTCGCCAAATCGCGTTGAAGGGTGAGGCAGTCGTCAGTCACGTTACGTACTGGGGACCGATGGAAGTCTCGTGCGCTTGGTCAGGCAAATTGTCGATGGCTTGGTGATTACTTTCATGGTGGCTAGCTGTCGGATTGGAGAGGCGAATCTCACATGGTTCAGTGCTAGGATTCCAACCGTAGCTCCGATCGCTAAAGAAGATAAGAGTAAGTCAGTCGCAGCAAACGCCAAGGCCAATGCCGTACCCTCCGAATATGCGAATACGAGCGCCACGGCGCTTGCGGCAGACGTAGCAAGTAGGGACTTAAGAATTTGTGCTGAAGTTAGTGATAGCTTGCGTCGAAGAATTCGCTTCATCAGGTATATCATCGGTGCAACATAGACGAACCCGATCAATCCGGCTACCTCCACTCCGGCGGCTACCGCTGCCGCTTCGATGTTTAGTGGCGACACCAGTCCGTATGTGTAGTAAGACGCGTAGAGTAGTCCAATGAGTGGATACAGTGCATAACCAAACACTGTTCGCTGAGTCCTATGCCTTCCGAGATAGGACGCCAAGGGTGGGGTGAAAGAGTAATACCAGGAGTTGAACAGGGTCATGAAGGCCGCGCCTGTACGGGTTTTAAGGATAGATTGGTCTCGGAAGTCACGCAAGTCCTGAGCTGATGGGGCTAGCGCAGAGCCCGAAACCGCCGCGGAAATGGGACAATTGTTCGAACTAGACGGAATCGAAGAGGTCGTCGTGCTTACGGCGAGAGTCACCGAACTAGTCACTGGAGCTGTCACTGTGCTGCTCGTACTGCTAAGAGCAGTAGTCGTTCCGGTTGCTGTGCTGGCAGCTTGAAATATCTGCACCTCTATGTTGGGACTTAGAATATGTGATAGGGTCCCACTGGTTCCCTCCACCTGGATCGCAAATGTTCCAATAGAAGCGGTTGGAGATGCGGTGACGGTTAGGAGACTTGTGCCGGTCTCATTAGGCATTGGGGTGATCGGTGATGCGATTTGTATGCTTGCGGTGGCGGGCGGGGTTCCGACCCAAGACGCTGACAACGTGACCGGGGAGGCAAATCCATCTAGAGAGATAATGGCGACTGTTGTTGATCCGCTTTGACCCTGTATGACCGTGAGACTGGTACTCGATTCGAGTGTGAAGTCTGGGGTAAGGACAGGCGTGGTGCTGATGGTTGTTGTTTGACTGGTTGACGCAACGGTTACTGAGAACGTCGCTGAGACTACATCCTCGTTGGGGTCACCGATTGCGGTAACGACGTAGGAACCGGCGGGAACGTTCGCAATGGTAAAGGTACCAGTCAATGTTCCGCTCGTAATCGAGCAAGTAGGAGAGCTCACAACGCTCCCTGTCAGAGTGCAACTTGAGTCGCTTGAGAGGAAGCCTGAACCGGAAACATGAACCGCTGCTCCAGCATAGCCAGAGTCTGGGTTAAGCGCGATAGATAGGGAATTACCCGCCACCGTAAAGTCCACGGTAGCTGAATCGCCAACAGGCTCCCCCGTTAGCGTAACGGTATATCCTCCTGGGGACACATTGGCGACCGTGAAAGTAGCGGTTATCGCTCCGCCTGTAATTGAACACGTACTGGAAGTAACGGATTCCCCGGTTAGAGAACAGGTTGCATCGCTGGCTGAAAAACCTGAGGCATCGACTTCGACGGGTGTCCCAACCGGAGCGTAGAAGGGATCCAACGAGATCGTTCGGCCAGGTACAGTGAACGTTCCCGAAGCGGTATCACCCCCTGGGTTGCCCGTTGCGGTAACGGATGCGCCGCCGGCCGTTACATTGGCAACGGTAAAGGATCCGGTTAACCTACCTCCGGACAAGATGCAGGATTGAGAAGTCACCGAACTTCCGGCCAAGCTGCAAGAAGTGTCAAGCAGAGAGAATCCGGATCCAGACACCGATACATTCGACCCGACCAGTGCTGAGGTCGGATTGAACGAGATAGATGCGCTCTCAACTGTGAAAGTGGAAGACGCAGAATCGCCACCCGGACTGCCTGTCACAGTGATCGTGTATGCGCCTGGTGTAATAGAGGTGACATTGAACGCCGCGGAGATTGCTCCGTTCGAAATCGAGCATCTCAATGTTCCTATCGGGCTACCGGATAATGAGCAGCCCGTATCAGTAGTATAGAAGTTTGATCCAGTCACATCGACCGATGCTCCGATCTGCGCAGAAGATGGAGTAAGTGTGATTGAATTGGAAAGGACTGTGAAGTCAGCCAACGCAGAGTCTCCAGCCTGAGTTCCCGTGACAGTGACACTATAGGAACCGCTTGCCACATTAGCAACCCCGAACGCTCCTGTCAAGATTCCGTCGGAAACGGAGCAGCGCGGGGAGACGACCACTGCGCCCGATACAGAACAGGCCGTATCACTTGACGAGAAACCTGAACCTGAGACATCGACAGTTGACCCACCCGAACCGAATGATGGACTGAGAGAGATGGACGGAGGTCTAAGAGCAGGTGTTGACGTCTGACTGGAAGCCGAGGTAGCGACTGTCGAAGATGTTGTAGTCGGAGTCAAGCTCGACGTTGTAGAAAGAAACGATGTTGAGCTAGAAGTAGTCGATGACGTTGTAGTCTGAATCAAACTCGAAGTCGTAGTCAAAGACGAAGTTGAACCAACAGTAGTCGAAGATGTTGTAGTCGGAGTCAAGCTCGACGTTGTAGAAAGAAACGATGTTGAGCTAGAAGTAGTCGATGACGTTGTAGTCTGAATCAAACTCGAAGTCGTAGTTACAGATGAAGTTGAGGTAGTCGTCGGAGAAGGCCCCTCGAACGTAGTGATGCCTGAGGCTCCTCCTAATTGGAGGCTGTACGAGTTCACCTGCACCGAACCGGAGCCTTGCCATACTTCGGTGCCAAGATTAATGCTACCGATGTAGGCAGCGCTAAAGCTTGATCCTTCAAGGGTTCTAAGCTCGTTGATAAGCGGTAAGAGGTTTATTCTGGTTGGATCATATTGGTTGCCAACTAAGTGAAATTGTCGAAGTGTCCCCGAGCCTTGTATCGAGTTCGTATTCGAGTACACGTAGAGGTCATAGTAATTATATCCATCATAGACTTGCCCCAAATAGGCGCCTGGCTGTAGGTTACAACCAAAACTGAATTCTCCAGACGAACACGGGGAAACATTGCCGGTAGGAGTCCACTGCATCCATATCATCATTTCATCCGTTTCAGTTCCGCTAGAACTGTATAGCCAGACGTCCCATGAGAAGTCCACGATTGTGGAACTGGAGGGGCTCGTGATCTGTAATGTGATACTGGAATCAATTTCCGCCGTTTGAAGCCCAGCAATTGGCGTACCGTACATTCGAACGTCAACCTGGTTAGGATACATAGGCCACCATGATCGATTGGGTTTGCTGAAGTTCCAACCTTCAGCCCCCGTGTCTGTGGTGTAGATGCATTGGGTTGCGCCAGGATTAGTTTGATAAACTGTTCCAATGCCGCCCTCCGTCCAGCCAGGATGGTTTTGCAACGCGAAGTATCCGCCAGTTGACGAAAGCATGATTTGTCCACTTGAACCACCACTGTACGGTACGCATGTTTGCTGAGCGATTTCGGTTTGCTGAGCAACCACTATGCGCTCCATAGCTGAGGGCGTAGACACCAATATTGCGATTAGCATAACGATTAAGACGAAAATGGTTCGTTTATTCATTGCAACCTCGACCGTAGAATCGAGAGAGGCGGTTGAAAGAGCCTGATCTGTTGAGTGGAGGGAACGACTGGATTCAAGGCCGAAGCTTTCTCATCTCCGTTCAGATCCGCCTTGATGAGTGTCGTCCGCTCCTCCACGACCGATTCGCGAGAGAGAGGTCTTGTTGCAAACGTTTGTAGGGCTGCACTAATAATTGTTGTGTAAGTGTGCAACGCATAAACAATAACCCCACTCTCCAACGGAACGCTCATTTCGAACGGACAAAACTTGAATACGCAAGTTTTTAGGCTCTTACGACGTAATCTTCAGTATTCCCGTAAACAATTCTGCGAATCTTAGCACCAGAATAATCAACGGTTCTGCATCTAATAGGCAAAACGTAGTCGAGGAAACCTCATAACCAAATGAGGTAACCTGACGAATGCTGAGATTCTCTTAGATTCGCTGTTAGTTCTCCATTCTTGGCGTTCTGGAGGCCCTGCCCATTGACCCACGCGTCGTCCGTAAAGTTCGTCCTAGTGGATAATCGTACCCCCGGCGCCTACCGCCCAACAGTCGCTTGAAGAAACACAAAACACGGAGTCGAGGAAGGTGATGGCTGGGCTCGTCACCGTAGCCCACGAACTACCACTCCACTGAGCGATGAAATCGTAACCTACGGCCCAACAGTCGCTTGAAGAAACACAAAACACGGAGTCGAGATAATTGCTCGTCGGGCTTGGCACCGTAATCCATGAACCACCATTCCACTGAGTAACGAAACCCGCATCAGTGATATCACTATAACCTACGACCCAACAGTTACTAGAACTAACACAGAACGCGGACCAGAGGTTGCTGCTCGTTGGGCTTTTTACGTTGGCCCAAGAAGACCCATCCCACTGAAGAACAGCGCCGGACCAACCCACAGCCAAGCAGTAACTGGCACCAACGCAGTTAACGGAGGTTAAGGCGTTGCTCGGTGGAATCGTAACCGTCGCCCACGAAGCTCCATTCCACTGAAGAATCAACCCGGCGCCGCTCGAACCACCGTTGCCTACGGCCCAACAATCGTTAGAGCCTACACAAAATACTGACCAGAGGTCACTCGTGGTTGGGCTTGTTACGTTGGCCCAAGAAGCCCCATTCCACTGAATAATCGCATCATGCCCCACGGCCCAACAATCACTGACACTAACGCAAAACACCGAATAGATGTTGCTCTTGGTTGGAGTAGTCACCGTAGACCACGAAGCCCCATTCCACTGAACAATCGCATCATACCCCACGGCCCAACAATCACTGACACTAACGCAAAACACCGAATAGAGGTTATTGCTTGTAGGACTCGTCACATTCGACCATGTAACCGACTGAGCGTTTGCAGTGGGCAGAGTTGTGAGGGCGGCTAGTGGCAGGATTAGGAGAGAAAGATAGACCACCCGCTGCAGCCTAAGCCGGCCCACGGTTACCACACCACGTCTAGAATGCGTCCACCTTGAAAAGTCATCGGCCCGCCCTTCAACGAAACGCAGTAACCACAACTCACGCCATGCATTCTTGCTAAAAGGCATCGGGTTGCCCCGAAGTAATACCACGATACATGTTATCTTCACATGCGTTGACGAGCGAGCTACAAGAGTGACATTTAGCATGAAGTCCGGAAGCGTCAATGTCGGCCTGAGTTATAGGCTGCTCTTAAACACGTTATTCTCAAAGAAACATCCGTGTCACGTTTAATACACTCAGACGGTGGAACTTCGGGCCTCTATGACGTTGATGAGTTTCTCATCTTCAAATTTTCTCGCGAAGAGTTTACCGCAACTCATGAGTTCGGGAATGTGGTTTACGGTTAGAAAACGCGGCTGCCCACGTACACCATTCCGTATAGGGGGCCAGTCAATATACCATTCCGATCTATTGAGCACTTCATTCGCGAATGGCGAGTTCATGAGTACCGTTTGGAAGATCATTTCTTCTGGAAATTTTGAATGCTCGAAAAATCTTAGAACATCCGGGCGGGATGCTAGGTAGTCTACGATGTAGTCCATGTGAGTCTTCCTGAGGCAGAGCCAGCAGGAACCTCCATAGAGTTTCAGGTTTTCGGGGGGTGACCTTATGATTCGCGGAACGCCTATCGTCTTGCCCCGAAAGTTAAACCATCGGTAGTTGATCCTGTCCAGTCCACCGTTCTCGTTTTCCCATCCCAAGTCTGGAACGGTAAAGAACATTATGTGGCTCAAGCCGTCCGATAGTTGTTTCTCCATGAGCGGGATTGGTTTGAGTGGGTAGCACTGTCCGGTCATATCAATGAAGTAGTCGAGGTCAAGGTCACGAAAGAAACGCATCCCATCCAAGATTGCCTTTGCCAATTTGACGTTTCCACGTGGCGCCACGTACCTGAACACCACTTCAACGTTTTTTGGAAAGGAGAGAAGGTTAGCCCAACATGACTTGGCCGCGTCGTTTTGCGCGTCGAAGACATTGACATAGTAGTAATCTGATTGGCGATACAGCCTGACTAAAAGCCGATGCACCTGGCTTGGATTCTTGTGAACTAAAAGACACCAGCTAAACCTCAAGGCGACCTCATCTATTTGTACTGCGAGTGTTTTTTGCGAATAAAAAACATTTTATCTACCAAAACGCGGTAGGGTCGTTCCAGTTTCGCTGTCTATGCAATGACGCAGGTTTTTTGTTTTCCTAGTACTACATGTGATCCGATTGGAGAGAGCTCTAACCCGGTGCCTGAGAGTTCAGTATTGGTCCGCGCTAGTTCATTAGTTAAGTGACGGTTTTCCTTCCTTCGTTGCTGTGGTATCGAAAAGTGTAACAGTATGATGAAGGAACGAAAGGATGTGCTCGATTTGGAAACCAAGACTGTCCTGGTCACGGGGGGAGCTGGATTTATGGGATCATGGCTCGTTGATGAGTTGGTCGAACGCGGTCACCGAGTCATAAGCGTAGATTCGCTTTTAGGTGGCTACGAGAGAAATGTGAACAAGAGATGTAAGTTCCTTCGACTTGACTTGAGGCAGAAAGCTGACGTCATGAAGCTTATGCACGGCGTGGATATAGTCTTTCATTTGGCCGCTTATGCGGCCGAGGGCCAATCATTTTTTTCTCCAATTGGGATTAACGACATCAACGTGACCCCAATGAACAACTTACTAGTCGCGGCGGTGAACAATAACATTGAAAGATTCGTATTTACTTCCTCTATGGCCGTATACGGAAACCAACGCCCACCCTTTCACGAAGATATGCCCAGAAAGCCTGAAGATCCGTACGGGGTGGGCAAGGCCTATTGCGAGATGATGCTCGAAATATTTAGCAAGATGTATGGATTCGAGTATAACATCATACGCCCGCACAACGTTTACGGTCGCAGACAGAACATTGCAGACGCTTACCGTAACGTTCTAGCGATTTGGATCAACCGAATCATGCGCGGTAAGCCTCCACTAATTTATGGAGATGGCGAGCAAACGAGAGCATTTTCATATATTGAAGACGTAATCCCCCCTCTGGCGAATGCAGGATTCTACGCCAAATGCGCTGGTGAAATAGTTAACCTGGGCAGCGACGAGGCGGTGACAATCAACAGCGCGTGCGATTCAGTGTTGAGCGCGATGAATTCTAGGCTCATTCCTGAACATGTCGAAGAAAGACCAGGAGAGGTTAAGCACGCATATTGTACCATTCAGAAATCAAGGCAGCTTCTAGGGTATGAGACACGGCACACGTTAACTGAGGGACTAAAGAAGATCGTCGACTGGGCCAAAGAACTTGGCCAACAAGTCCCTACCTACACCATCCCGTTGGAAGTAACAAAAAAGATCCCTCGCGTCTGGCTAGAGAAGTTGATGTAAGACCATTCTCGAATCGTAGTTCTGAGACTTGCGAAAAACAGTTCTGATCCCTCAGAGCGGAAGCGTCATCAACTTTTGTTAGGCTCTGAATTTGGCCGTAGGGAAATAGCTCCAACCTGGACCGTAGTATGTGAAGCGCTGGAACGGACAGAGCATTCGAGTGGCCCATGAATGCTAGGACGTAGGGGGGATCTTGTGCTGACAAACATGATTGCGGCAGGCTGCGTTGCTGGCCAACGGACGAAATTCACTCCCGTGTGCTTATGAGGCTTTATACCCACCGTAAAGTGGAATGCCGCGTTGGTTGAATGCTTGAGAGGCCTAGGTAACGGTCGCGCCCTCGTTCCTCTGCTACTGATTTTGGTTATGACGTTAATCCCGGTTGTCCAAGTTGCGGCCCAAACTACTCAAAGATTTCAGTCCCTGACGCCCCAACAATCGGATCCTTTTTCGGCTAATTGGTTGAGTTGGGCTGCAACCGCTTGGTCCTACTTCGCGCCTGGCATAGGAGTAAATACGGCGACGGGTCTGCATATGGCTAACCTGGAGTTTCCATGTTTTACGGACTGGGATCTCGGCACATACATCACGGCAATAATCTACGCCTATAAACTGGGCCTGATCGCCTCCGGTGGACCAGGCGACACCTGCACGGGCTCCCAAGCTAGCACCTGGGGGTTTACCTGCCGCATTCAAAAGGTTCTGAACTTCCTAGAGAATCGTCCCCTGTACGGATCGCCCCCCACTCCCTATGATTTCTACTCGGATTCGGAGTCAGGCGGCAACTATGTCCAATGTCCAAGCACTACGCAAAATGCAATTACCTCTGGCGCTGACACGGGGAGATTACTCGTCGCTCTCAATATCCTCGAATCCGTTACCAGTGCATACGATTCGGAGATCACTGGCATCCTTGACCGAACCCAGTCGGTCTACCAGCAGTTCGCGAGTACGTGCTGCAATGGAGCAGACTACTACGCATACCTCATGGGCGAAGGCTACCAGGCATTTGCCGCCTCACAGGGTTACTCTGGTTGTAACCCCTGCGGCGTCTTCATGGCGGTCGATAGCTATTCGGGACCATACTTCACCTTTAATAACGGACAGAAGCTACCCGAGATTAATACTCTCGCAGAACCACTAAACCTTGAGATTCTCCTATACAAGAACAACAATCAGGCTCCACATCAGCCTAGCCCCAATTTCCTCAGTTTCGCAAACGCGGCGTACTCGGAACAGGATTATAACTACACGAACGTCTCCGGAAACCCCCTAGCCGCATGGACTGAAGGCGGTTATGCTCCATTCCCCATCCAAGGGTCATGCTGCAGTCAGACAAACGGAGTCTTTTACTCCGATGCATACACTTACGAGTGGGTACTCATTGATCTAAGTGGCACCTGGAATGATTGGCAGTTAACCAATGTCGCCCAGGCTCCGGAAGGAGTTGGCGATTCCAGTGCGGGAGGAGGACCCCCAAAGGGTAGTCCTATCTTGGTTTACACGAAGGCCGCTTTCAGCTATCTTGCCATTTACGGCGAGAACGCTTACACGGAAGCCTTGGCCAACGCTGTGAGTCAGCTTGCTTCCTCTAACGGTTTTGGCGAGGCAGCATTACAGAATGGACAATCTGCGCTTAGCCTGTGGCAACAAGGGAGCAATTCGGCTGGGTTCTACACGGACAAAACGAATGAGCAAGTCCTTGATGCTGCATATTACGCCGTGTCCCCCACCATAACATCTTTGAGTTCTCTTTCTGGTTTTTCTGGGGATGCGAGTGGGCAGGTGTTACTTGTGATTGGGGATCTTACGGTTAACGGGTTCGATCATGGTTCGAAGTGTTGTGGGGTGGGTTATCAGGTTGGGAGGGATACTACGCCGCTGGGAT
>Ga0187784_10001294_pt1 | contig 19733 bp, 36 predicted proteins | sample 1015_SJ02_MP15_2_FD_132964 | JGI IMG/M metagenome (GOLD analysis project Ga0187784, IMG submission 132964) | Tropical peat soil microbial communities from peatlands in Department of Meta, Colombia - 1015_SJ02_MP15_20_MG | ecosystem: Environmental > Terrestrial > Soil > Wetlands > Peat | place...
ATCGGGCGCGGCCGCGTGTTTCGCGCGATCGTCAATCCCGAAAGTCACGGCGCGAAGGCGCAGGCTCGCATTCAGCAGTAGCCGCCGGCTCGGCTCAATCCCTATTTCTTCTCAGAGATGTCAACTGCGGCGCGCGTCGTTTCCCAATCCAGCCTCAACGTGCACGTGCTCCCGTTCTGATCGAACGCGATCGTGAAGTTTTCCAGCGGCGTCGTCAGCTTCGAGACTTTCATCGGCACGCGTGCAAAATCGTCCTGCTCGCCGGGGTATGGAATGCCCCATTCGCCGGTGTCTTTGCTGATGATCAGCGTCCACGCATCCGGGTTTGGCAGAGCGAAGAGAGTGTAGCCGCCCTTCGGCACCACCTTGCCGGCGATAGTCACATCCGCGTCGACCACGAAGGTCGTCGCCTCGTTCGCACCCGCCCGCCAAGGCTCGCCGTAGGGCACGAGGCCTCCGAAAATTTTGCGGCCCCTCATGCGCGGACTCGAATAATCGATGTGGATCGTTTTGCCGTCTTGGAATTTGCAGTCGGCCTTCGCCGGAGGACTCTGCGGCGTGCCTCCAAACTGCGCGCGAGCCGGCACGACCCCGAGCGCCAAGCCAAGAACTGCCATACCGCACGCAGCCACAATTTGTTTGCGCATGATTCCTCCTCGGATTCGCGTTCCTCGTGCTTAGACGCGCCCGTCTTGGGATTGGGTTCTACGGCGACGGATTGCGATTACGCCAAGTGCTCCGTGGCCACTTCGAACATTCCACGCTTGGCGCAGCGCCGAACAGATTCGAGCGCGGCAACCAGAGCGGCGAGCGCGGCGAACCAGATCGCGGCAATCAAATGTACGACCCAGCCGGCGGCTTTTCCGACTCGCGCCAGAAGGAAGGGCAGAAAATTGTAAGTCGTGATATGGACGTAGTCCCAGGGATCCTGGGTCATAGACTCGTTGTTCAGGCCCCACGCGTCCATTTTGCCGAGCGCAAACGCCACGATGTTTTTCAGGCGCAGCCAGATCACGAACGTCGGATGGCCGAGCGTCTCCATCTGGTAGATCTCGAGCGGGCACCAAAACATCACCGAAGCCAGTTGCACCACTACGCTCGCAGCCACCAGAAACATCCCGATTCGCCACACGAGCGTGCCCACGTCCGCCCGGTGACGCATCAAGAGCGGCACCGAAATGAAGGCGACGATCTGCGCGGAAGTCGAAACGTAGCGGTCGCCCCAGGCGAAATCGCCGCTCCAATCCGTGAATTTCGCGTAGAAACAGATGCATCCGAGGATCAGACCTGCAAAGGCGATCAGGTAGGCGCGAATTTCAGGCGCAAAGCGTTTCCACGCAAGGATGGCGATAAGCATGGTCAGCACCAGAAGAGGATCGAAAAGAAAGATCGACTTCTCGGGCTTGAATAGAGCTCCGAAGAATCCGACATGAAAGGGCGTTTCGAACGGAAAAGCGGCGGGCAAATCCGGATTCAACATTTTCTGCTCTTGGCCATAAACCTGAATGTACGTGTTGAAGAACGATCCGAAGCGATAGAACTGATACGCGCGGTCGAGCAGGAAGAACCCTGCATATACGGGCAGCGCGATCTTTGCGTACGCCCAGGATTTCGAGAGCAAGGCCCGCCCGCGAATGCCCGTGAATATGGAGACGAGCAGCAGAAAAAGCCCCACAGCGAGCAAATCCATTCCGGTGGTCAGCCGGGTCAACAGATTCAGCCCGAGCGCTGCCGACCCGAGCAGCAGCGCGCGGCGGCGACCGGTGCCCAGCCATTCGTACTGGAATGTCAGCCCCGTGAGCGTGAGGAGGAGGATGTAATTGTTCTCCATCATGTTCTGCGTGTAGTGGAGAAACGTGGTGCAGAAAAGCAGCGCGAATGTTCCGGCGACGCGCTGGTTCGCTGTGAATCCGAGGAGGCCGAGCAGCCGAAAACACACGAGCGTCGCGAGAACGCACACCAAGATGTTGGTGCTGTAGCTGACCACGATGCTGCGCGGCTGCGGATCAGCATCGTAGCGATCGAAAATCTGCAAGTCTCCCACATATGTGCCCACGACATCGCCGGGCAGCATCAGCAGCGATTGGCCGATGCCGTACCACGAGTAGAGCTTGCCGTTGCGCCCGTGTACGCCGAATTCCGGGTAGTCGTGTGGATCGACTGGGTCTTCGGACGTCCAAAACGAGTGCGTCGTCTGCAGACGATGCGTCGTGTCGCTCGTGCCGAGCTCGCCCGATTGCACGACGAATGCGGTGAGAAACGCCGTCAGGCCGACCAGAAACGCGGGGTTGCGGAAGAGGCGCCCGAGGCGAACCATCGTCGAGCCGATGCTAACCTGCGAGTAGAACTGTTTCAAGCGCCAGTGGCACGACCGTTGCTGTCGTCCTGAAGGTAGCCTAAGATAATCACAAGCCGGAGTGGCGGAATGGCAGACGCGGCGGACTCAAAATTCAAATCAAGAGTTTTCGCAAGTGGCGTATTTCGTTCGGAAGTCGAGTGTTGCGAAGGAATCGCAGGAAAGTCGTTTGTTGAGTGTTGTGCGGTCCTCTAAGGTCTTTTCTAGTCTTAACTGCCACATTTGATACCACAGCGGGCCCAAGCGAGGAAATCAAGCGGCGCTCGGCGTTTAGCGGGCGTCTTTGCTCTCGGTCGTGTGGGACGTTTTCGGCTGTCTCTTGGCTGTGCATCGGCACGGGCCATTCTTTGCGGTCGTGTTCGGAGTGCTCGCTGTTGCGTCGCTGAAAATTACGCTGCGAGGTAGGTAGACTCGGATGTCCCTGTGACCGTAAGACAGAATCACTGTTATCCGATCATCGTTCGATAGGTTCGCAACAGTTACGCGCCAACTGAATCTCATTCTCAAGTTGACCTTCGTCTTGATTGACTCGGCAAGCGCCTAGTGCGCTCGGGCAAAATGTAAACCGTCTTTAAGAGATGCTCTACAACGTCGAATGCCAGATTCAATTCTTCCTGCGTGTGCGCCTTCACTTTGTGCGCTGCTTCATTGCCCATGAATCGCAAATCCTGAAGGACGTTCGCCTCGTTTCTTGTAATCACTCCAATCTCCACTAGTTGTGGAATCTTGTGAAAGAGGCCGCGTCCCGAAGTTCGCTTGTCGTTACACACCGTCTCCACTATGGCGCGGATGCCGATCCCAGTCAGAATCGCTAGTCCTTCCATTAGGGCTGCTCGGGACTCTTCATACACCATGCGTAAATTTGACGGCAGATGATAAATGTCGCGCAGGGTAGGTCTTCCAGCTATGCGACCGGGAAACAGAGTTCTGGTCGTGATGAGTCCGCCTTCTGAGTCTAAGTCTTCGGTACACTCGCTCTCGCGGCAGAAACTCAACGTCTTACATCCTCTGCACTGGAGAACAAGGAAACGATGCCATACTTGGATGTCCGCTTCATCGTCCGAGTCATGAGAATCCACGCCCGTCAAAATCTCGTGAGCCGTTTCTCTGCTGCACTCTCCACAAACAACCACAACTGTTTCTCCTTTTCTCTCTAGCACTTTGATTTTGGCGGTATGACTCATTTGGTCTCTCCGTAATAGGAGGCAGATTTGTTACGACTTCTTCGCAGGCAGCGTTCGGTGCGCTCGCCGTGCTGTCGGCAGTGATTACGCTGCGAGCGCGATGTCGCTTCACGCGATAAGTCGAACTCGTGCCGCCTTAACTTGAGGGGATTTTTTCTGACGTTCAGCGAAGCGTTGCGCCCGCTCACGGTCGATATACGTGCGTGCAAACTTCTCGCCATCGCGGTAGAAGATCGTCGCTTTCCAGTGCTGGTGTTTTCTTCGTTTGTCTTTGAACCGCATTTGATTGTCCGCTACTGTACCAACCGTGCTACATTGAGGCAACGTAATTCTGGCAACAGAAACGCGCGTCCAACGAGGCATGGTGCGGTGTTCTGCCCTAAATGTGGAAAAGAACTCCCCGATGATTCTCAGTTTTGTTTGAAGTGCGGCCACTCGCTAGTTTTGACCGCCGTCCCGAAGACTCGCTCGTCAACAACGGTCTGGCTTTGGATTACTTTCGGCGTGCTCGTGACTGTGGGTGGCGGCGTTCTGGCGTGGCAATTGTTTTTCCATCTACAGAATGTCCCGACACCCCCGTCTGTAATCGATGCAATGAACAAGGCTCAGGAGACGCCCCTCCGCCGTGGCGTGGTTCCGAATGTGCAAACATCTGCTGTACCGACCGCCATGTCATCCCAACAAATTTTTCAAATGGCAAGCGGCGGCGTGACTCTAATCGAAACCTTCGATGACGAAGGGCACAAACGAGAGCAAGGCAGCGGTTTCGTAATTTCGTCTGACGGTACAGCACTCACAAATTATCACGTAATTAGAGGGGCTTCGAGGGCGACGGCGAAATTCGCTGACGGTACTTGGAGCGATGTTGACGGAGTGGTTTCGTATGACGCGGTGCGCGATGTTGCAGTTATCAAGCTGGCATCTCCACCGAAGACAGTATTGCAGCTTGGTGATTCCGATACGGTCACTGTCGGAGAAAAGGTTGTGGCTATCGGCTCGCCCTTGGGTCTAGAGAACACTCTGTCCGAGGGCATCGTAAGCGGAATGAGAGACGGCAGGATTCAGATGAGTGTTCCCATCAGCCCCGGTTCGAGCGGTGGAGCCGTGTTTGATTCTTCTGGCAAAGTAATCGGCATTTCAGTTTCAACCATCCTTGCGGGGCAAAACTTAAACTTTGCTGTGCCGATCAATTGGGCGAAGCCCTACTTGAATGCTGAGAACCCGAGGAGCCTAGCCGATGTAGCGGCTGAGAACACTGTAGTCCAAGATATTTTGAACGGTTCTGTCACAATCCCAAATGGACGGTTTCAGGCTTGGAATATCACAATCAACCCCAATGTTATGAGTAACGCCGAAATTCACGGACAGATTTCTTCAACGGGAGGGCTGGATGGGAAGATCACGCTCGCCGTCTATTTTCAAAATCAGCCGATCTACACCTGTCGGGAAACTGCCTGCGCGATTCATCAGGATATCGTTGCGCCGGGAACGTACGTGGTGATGCTCGACAATCGGGTCTCACCGATTTTTCCACGGACGATCACGGGACAAATCTCTTTGAAATACGTGAAGTGAAGGTCAGAGCGCGGCAAGCACGCGAGAACGCATCAATCCGTTGGGACGGTCGTTTTTAGTGGAGCATGCGCAGTGAACCTCTTCGTAGAGCCGCTTGAAAAGTTAACGGAACGGGATGTTGAGGAATTTCTCGGAATGAATCTGCCCGAATCGCAAAGGCTGCGTGAAGGGCCGCGTTTGGACTTCAACGGGCAAATACCTGAAAACATTGGCGAGGATGTGGCGGCACTTGCGAACGCCAGCGGTGGGCTGATTTTCATCGGCGTACAGTCTGACAAGACCAAGCAGAACATTCCGGTGTCCTTACCGGGTTTGCCTGCAAGCGCCGATTTGGAGGCTCGGGTATCCACCAAGATCGACGCTACGGTGCGCCCGCGACCGGAGTTTCAGCCGAAAGCCGTTCAGACTAGCAAAGGCACTTATCTTTTGATACTGCGAGTCAGGAAGGGAATTTACCCGCCTTACGAATACCAGCGCGGAGATCGAGTCAGCATTCCAATTAGAGCCCATGATCGTAAGCGCGGTGCGACAGTACGCGAGATCGAATCGCTTTTCAGAGAGAGAGCCGTCGCCGGAGATAATCCAGAACCGAGCGTGTTGCGTTATGTCGACGATCAGAACCTTGACCCCAAGAAGCCACAGACAATCAACCAGCAAGAGGGCGAAGCGGTCGATTCGGATTATCAGCGGATCGTCATAGTACCTCAAACCACCGCAGGTCTGCGTCTGGATAGCGCTTTCGAAAGTGATTTTGACAGGATGGTGTTCAAGTATTTTCCGTACGAGCCCAGTTCTTGGGACCACTATCGACGTGGCGACTACTTTCAGGTTGAAGCGAGGTACAGAGACTCGAAATTCCGTTGGCACCATATTTGGCGGGTGTATCGGACGGGAGCACTCGCTTATGCGGGAACCCTGACCGACGACTTCCCTCAAGGGAAGCCAATTGGCGATCTTGCGTCTGACTTGCTGTCGATGTGCATGTTGGCGCACAGACTCTACTCAGACAAAGGCGTCTTTGGTGACGTTCATGTCGGACAATTGATTCAAGCTGTGACGGCAAAGTTCATTCCCAAGTTTCCGACCCCGGATTTCAGCCGCGATTACGACACCGTGCGCGGGATCGTCTTTGCTGAAACAAGACTCGTGAATGCAAACCGGTCTTTTGCGATGACGACGATGGACACTTCGGAGTTAGATCAGGCTGACGATCACATAGCGGAAGTGCTTGTTTACAATTTGCGTGAGCTAACTGGCGCGAGAGTTAATCACGAGACGTTGATGGAAGCGATTCGGACGCTCAGTCAGAGGCTCCGAAATCGCATCGCGGAGGCGAAGGCCGCCGGATGAACCTCGTCATTCCTCCACTGTTTGTTCCCTCCGTAAGCTCGCCAGAGATGCAGAAACTCCGCCATGCCTTAGCAAGTGGCGGGACGCCTATCGAAGTCCCGGTCATAACCGATCACAACTCTGTCGAACGGGATTGTTACGCCAATGTCCGTTCTCGGGTCGATGAAAGCGGCGGCAAGATGCTCATCGGATGGGCAATCTGGCAGCACGGATATCTTTTCATAGAAGCCGAACCCCATGCGGTCTACGAGTTCGGCGAGGGTAAGGGCTTGATTGATTGCACTCCTCACGCGATGCCTGATGGTAGTTCTTGTGGCAAAATACTTTTCATTCCCAACGAAGGCGCGACGTACGATTTCGATTCCCCGGTCTTGCAGGACAACTTCCGCGTTCCCCTTGTTGACGATCAGAGAGTGTTGGAGGCACTGAGACTCTTTGCAGAGCGCACTAGAGTGATGAACACCGTGCCGGGAGTAAATGTTGTGCTGCCGCCTGACGTTAGCAGGCGAGTATCAGAGCTAGATCGTCGGGCGTCGATTCTTTTGTCACAGGCGCTAGAGCGTAGGGTTGGCCGTAACGATCCGTGCCCCTGTGGCAGTGGGAAAAAATATAAGAAGTGTCATGAACAGACGTAAGCAGATACGAAAGGCAGAAACGAGAAACAATGATTCGTTGCATAAAATGTGGGTGTTCTCGATGGGATGCGGAGGGCCACAAGTGCGCGTTGTGTGATGGATCACCCGCCTTGCGCCACGAACAAGTTCACGTCGATTTCTCAACGAAAGCTAACCTTTTAGCAAGCGCAGGAGAGTTGAGGCGATTCGGTTTGACGCTTGAGAAAGTTGAGCTACTCAAGAAGCCAATGCGAATCGACAGGTCTCCTGAGTACGGGCTTGTGTTGGACGTGTTTGATGACCCGATGGGCGCAAACATGCTACGCGAACTTGTCCACCACCTCCGTTATCTCGGAATTTCCGAAGAAGAGATGCTTAGGCTAAGGCTGGCCGAACCGGAAGAGATCACGGCTCTTTATCGCGCCGACGAGACTATGTGAAAGCAGGGCGTTTGAACTCAGAACAAACCGCCCAGAGGCAGTTGCGCAGATCGCATTTCTCCAACGGACTGAGGCCACGCTGACTGCGGCATTCTCGGATTCATCGTGGGTGATGCTCCACTACGCGAATCGCGGCCTAGAACAGCTAGCACCCGCTCAATCCGGTGCCTGCGTGTACATAATCCTTTTGACGAAGCGTGGCAGTAAGCATCTGGCAAAAACTTCTCGGCTGCGTCCCGAGTCTCGAACAGGTAGATTTCGCCGTAGCATATTCGCCGTGCGCTGGGGTGAAAGAACGAGCAGCAAATGACAGCGAAATCACCGTTGCCGACTATCGAATGCTCCTTGTAGTTCAGCGGCCAGCATTTTCGCGCTGCTTTCTGAAATTCACTTAGGCGATTTCGCACTCTGTTCGCTTTCAAGTTCGCTCAGGGTCCCAATGTTGTCGCCGTGCGAGCCACAGCTCTTGCAAACCAACTCCCGCCATGTTCGAGAACGCCTCAACGAACGGCTTCCGCAAACGAGGCACACACGTCCGGCATTCCATGCGTCGGTTAGATGCGTCCTGCGCGGCGACTTGCGCTTGCATTGAATCCACTGATACCAAAGATGCCAGCGGTGTTTATTCGTGAGGATGCGTTTGTATCTCCGCGCTTCGACGGAGTTGATATCCGTAATCTCTCGATGGTGCTTGCCGCAGAGCCGAACCGTAACTTCAGGGTCGTAGGTGATATGGTGGTCTTCAGTCCCGATGGCTTCGCAGCCCGGAAACGCACATCGGCGGGTGGCGGTGCTCCCAATAAACCTACTCGGCAGGGGCAAAGTCATTCGCGGATTCTACCACTGTGTCGGTGTCCGGTTTCGCTTCACCTGCCAGTCCCATCACGCTCACCCGTCGAATCGACCGTGATAGAATCCGCCTCATGAAAAATCCTGCGATGCTTGTAATTCTTTTGTTCACGGTCACGGGAACGGCCTCAGCTAAACAGAAGCATGTTGAAGCCGATTACAAGGTTGGCTGGTTAGAACGCTGGACCGCGAAAGACTGGGGTCCAGATGTCTACTACGATTCGCAGAACGGTCTCACATGCTTTGCAGCGCATGACCACGAACTTCCGCAGTGCTATAAGGACAGCAACAACAACGAGTGGGTCGTAAGAATCTCGGATGACGACTACATGCAGATAACGATGGGAGACAGCTTTCCCCGACCAATGTTCGCAGCCATGAACAAGGAAAACGCCTTGCTGGACCTGACTTCTCAGTGCTTGGCAGCCGCCACTTCAGAGTCAACAAGGCGAATAGCGGCACAAGAAGTAGCCGCCGAGAACTCCGTACCCCAAGGTCGAGTCACAGTAGTTGAGTGCGCTGTTCAAGTCCGTTATCGAATCGAGGGAAACGTTCTTTATACACCTCTCTACCGCAAGGGCAAGCTTTCTGATGAAGTCGGTTACGATAATGTGTTTTTAGAACACACACCGGGCGGGCATGCTGTTGGAGTTTCTCGCAACAATTTCTTCGTTGACGTGTGGGACTATTCGGGAAGCAAGTAGAAATCTTTAGCGCCTTGTTTCAAACACGCCGTGCATTACCTTTGGTCTGAAAAAATCATCGCGGCTCCACGACGGCAATCCAACGTGTGTTGCTCAAATGTCTTGGCACCGCAGTCGCACGGAGCGAAGTCCCGATGCAAATTCGCGTCCTGCCATTTCAACCACAGAGCTTCGAGATGAAAATTTTCCTCGTCCGCCGTTATGCACAGAGACCGCAACAAATCTCGGTCAAATGGAGTCATGGGCATGTCTTCACGGCCTCTCGCTTTTTGTGTCGGCACATGCTCGAAGCAATACGATTTTGAATCATGCGGTGAGACCTTTAGCGGCGTGACGGTCCAGCAGTCGGGGTGCCCATAGCATCGAACCGCGCGGGGGTGTTTAGCAAGAGGGTGTGGCTCGACGCCCGCTTTCCATTTGGCGATAGCCGTGGCCCAAAAGTTTTCAAGTTCTTCGTCGGTGGGATGATCGTGATTGGTGGTCACCATGAGATTATAATGGCAGCAGCGTTGTGGGGAAAATACGACATTTTCGGGTTCGCCATCCGTTCGCTTGACGCCGTTATACGTCGTGATACACTAAGCCAGTGAAGAAGCTAACCGCTGTCCGAATTGAAGAGGTCCACCTTGATGCGCTGGCGAGAATTGGAAAGCGTGAAGACCGCGACAAATCCTATTTGATAAATCTCGCCATCAAGGAATTTGTAGAGAGGAGAGAGAAAAAGAAGAAGTAACCGCAAAGAAGTAAGCGGAGCCGCCCGGTGTTAGAAGCACCGAGCGACCCCTAACAAACATAGCGAGGTAAAGTCGCCATGTCTGCTAAGAGAAATTTACCGCAGTCTGAGTCCACGGTGCCATTGGCAAAACGGGACAGAAAGTCGGTCCCGATGGCACCAACCAAAGCAAGCCCTGCAGCGTTTGTTCGCGCCAATCTCCCCAAACCAAACGTTGATGTAAGTGTCGAAAATCACGGCAGCATATTTCTCTTCCGCCCGCTAGGCCCCAAAGCAGAAGCGTGGATCGAAGAAAACGTCAGTCGCGAAGGATTTCATCCCGACTGGCCGACACTCGTTGTTGAACATCGCTACGCCCGCAGTCTGGCCGAGGGCATGACCCGCGACGGATTGGTGCTGCGATGAACGACATCGTATGGGCAATTTTCGAGGTGATCCTCGCAGTGGCTTTGCTTTTCGCGCTGTTGCTCCTGTTGCTGCCCGCAGAACGAGCGCAGCGAATCGCCCGTTTTCTCAAGCGGCTTTTGTTCGGGGGGAAGTAACTAAACGCATGAAACATCTGCTTCTCAAAGCGAATGGTGAACCGTGGCCCGCGTCGAATTTCCCTGTGTTCTTTCGCGACCGCGAATCAATGCGAAGCATGATCGAAGAACGCGGTCCACATCTCGCATCGCTGCAGAACGTGCGCCCTGCGAATCCAATCAAAGTCACATGGACGTGGTGGCGCATGAGTCAGAGTGAGTTTCGATATCGAGAAATCGGAGAAATCGATCTTGGAAATTTAGATGAATGAGGAAGCAACTATGGTCACGGAACGAATTCCACGAAAAGTGGAAGACTTGCGTCATCAACTCGCTGTTTTCGTGAAACTCGCGACTTCCTTGCGGCAACGGAAAGTTGAGGAACGAAATCTGGGTCAAATCGCGGCGGTAGAACACGAAATTGACGAGCTTCGCAAAGCTCTCGATTACCCGATGCAACCGGCGAAAAATTACAAGGAGTAGCAGAAAAATATGTCCAACGACAACACGAAGAAAGCACCCAAAACTTCATCCGACAGCAGTCAACCCTTTTCCGCCGCTGAGATGAATCGTCGATGGGAGAAACTCAAGGCGGCGGGTAAAGTGCCTCCGCTGGCCGACGTTCTCAAGATCATCGAGCGAACCAAGTGAAACAAATTCCGCGTGGCACACTAAAAGACTTGGCACAGGCGATTGTGAATTCCTTCCAAGCGATGTCCCCTGCTGAACAGGTCCGCATCCGTTACGAACTTTACGAGCAGATCACAAAAAAGGTTTTTCGACCATGTTGAGCCGGTATCATCACAATCACGATTGGCTGGCAGCCGGGTTCGGCATTGCCGCAGGCTGGTATCTGTTCCGGGTCATCGGCGCATTGATTGGCGCGGTTGTGATGCTGGTCTGGTGGACCTCAGAGACGTGGTCGCCGCTTTGGAGACGCTTGACGCGCGTGAGTCTTGTCGTGGTGCTCACGCTATCCGCACTGGTCGCCCTCGCCGTGCTTACCGAGTAACAAACGAATCAAACCTTTTAGACGAGCCGATTGCTCTGGTTGCTGCCCTGCGCCACCGCAGTCTGTACCTGCGTGCTCGCCGTTGATGCATTTTCAGCGGGCTGATAAACGCCGAGCCGACCATCACCTTGCATTCTCGTCAACGGCCATGCTTGAGGCATCAAAGGTTGCGTTTGCGACGCTTCCGCGTTCACACCGGGAGTTATCGTTGCCATTTTGCCCTCTACTAATAGCGAAAAAAGTTCGAATCCTACCGACCAAACATCGACGACGATCCCGCAGGTCGGAATGCTTGCAGGATTTCGTTTAGCTCACTTGCGCTTTTCGCTTCGGCGAGTTTGTTGTGCGCCTCAATCTCAGGATTAGCCACGAGGAGATTGTTGTCGAGTGCATATTGATACGCACTTTCCAGTGCTTGGAGTTTATTTTCCGCTTCAGTCCAACCAGCCTGCTCTATGATGGTGCCGATAGCGGTTTTGTTCGATTCCAGTCCCGGCCAATCAGGATGTCGCTGTAGGAACTGGTCTGTCGCCTCGGCCCACGATTGCTCAAACGCCGTGTTGGAGACGGCTTGCAACGCTTCGAGTGAAACCCCTCTTCGCTCAAGGTATTCATCCATCGCGCCGGATTGCTCGATGAAGTCTGCCGCACTAATTTCTCCACGCTTGAAACGTAAATCTAATTCAGCTCGCTCGGCGGCGTTGAGCTGAGCGTCCGGCTCTTCTTGCGAAACGAATCGGCCGTTTTCGTCGCGCGGTTGCTCGACCTGCGGCTGTTGTTCACCCCCGGCGAACAGTTCACGATACATGGCGGTTTCTTTTTGCGCGAGTTCTGCCTCCGAATCAGCTTCGAGAATTTTTTGCTCGCCGTTGATTTTCAAAACTTTCGCAAAGCGTTGGGGTCGCGGCTGATTCGTCGGATGAAGAACATTATTATCGTAAGCGTCCGGGCGCGCAGCTCCTTGCGAAACAGCGGCTGCCCGAAGCAACGCAGAAATTTCGGACTGCGAGGTAGCAGAAGCGATCTGCTCTTCCAACGATTGTGAAACTCGGATCGCACTATTTTCAGGTCCAAAAGCCATGGTTTATTTCTCCTCTCAATCTTTTAAAAATTGTTTTGACTCACTTGCCATACGCCGCATTGATGGCAGCGACTTTGGCGTCCAATTCTTTTTGTGACGAGGCATAGACCTCGATGCGATCATTGCCGCCCGGATAAAGCACCTGCATGTGCGTCGGGGGCTCCACAGGCTGTGATGGCACAGTCAGCACGGGTGCAGGTTCTTCGGGCAATGCGTTCGGATTCACTCGCGTGTCATACGGATTTGTACGGTCACGAACGATAGCACCTTGCTTCGCGAGCGTCTGCAACACAGCCTCTCGCATCTGTTCGAAATTGGTCGAGTTGCGAACTGCCTCATCGATCTGCGGATTCGATTTAAGAAAGTCACTCACGATTTTTTCTCCTGTTTCGCCGTTTTCGCAGCAAGGTCGGCTTCCCCGGAATTGTTTGTGTACTCCCACGAAGGACGCGTTGGAATCATGATGTTTTCTGCGCCTCGCGCCGGTGAACCATTGTGAACGGAATAATTTTTCCATGCTTGGTAGTGCGCTTGGCAAAAACCTTGAGCATACCTCCCGGCTCGATTGCAACCGGGAGCCGCGCAAGGAGGCCAAATCTTTGCAGGCATGACGACTACTCCTCATCTCGCGCTGCGTTCACAAGGTGAGCAGCCACATGCGGATGTTTCTCAGCCAAGTCCAGCACGTTTTTCGGAATCGCCGTGAGCCGAGTTAGTGCTTTCATCGTGCGATCCACGGAAGTTGGCATCGGCTTAGCTGCTACAACCTCGCTTGATTGTTTGGCATTGATGAGTTGCTGTTCGACATGAACTGGTAGATCGACTTGACTCAGGCGTTGCTGGAGTTCCTCTGCCGTCTTGCTGTGATGAAAATGATCCCAAGCCTGTGCCTTAATCTCGTTGTCGAGATCGGCGGGATTCAGAATTTCGAACGCTTGGTCTTGTCGCGGATCAATTTGCACGGGTTACTCCTTGCGAAACGTTTGCAGCTTGAGTTCGAATGGCAGCGATTCCCAAAGTTCATATTCAGCACGCGTGCGCGATGAATTCTCGCACCAGCGAAGCAACAGTTGCGGATTCACTTTGAGTTCCGTGCAGCGCGTGGCGATCATTGCTTCCAGTGCGTTCAAATCAGGAACCGCCGTGCCGTCTGCTACACGAACGTCGCCGTCGTTATACGAACCAGCCAACCACGCATTGCGATGCGCAAGAAAAGTCGGGGCTTCCAGAATATCCAACATCCAAAACCGCAAAGCGTATGCGCCGTTCATCATGGCTTGCGCTTCTTCCGTGTAGAACCGAACAGATGCTGCATCGACGATATCGGTCGCTGCCGTTTCGGACTCAGCCTCAGACTTCACAGGACTCTTGCTCTCATCTTCAAGTAGCTTCACAAGGCTGCGCTGGGCGGCCATCCTCTCTGTAGAACTGCTGGAGGTTCGCAGCGTCTTTTTGAGCTGCCTCACGAGTTGTGCGCGACTGATCGTTCCACTCACGTTCTCTTCTCCGTGAATTTCTCACCCGGATGTTTTTCGATGAATTCAGAAAATTGCAGCAATGCTTTCTCGACCGCAGGCGTCAACTCACGCTTACGTGCGGCTTTCTTCGCGGCACGCTGCAAATCGGCGAGGATCGATTCCAGTTCGGACTTGCGAAAGTGAATCGCAAGCAGCCGCTTGATTCGAGTCTGGCCCATTAGCTCACGCCCGAGTATTGCGGGATTTTTCGTCTCGTACGCGAACGCGGCGGCTGCGACGTGGTCATAATTGCCAGTCGTGAGCCCGAGGGCAACCAATTTCGCGGTGAACACTTGCTGTTTTAGCGTGAGGCACTGAAACTCGGGGGTCCGCATCAATTCCGCGAGTCGCACTCTGGCTTCGCCGGTGGTGAATTCTGTTGCTGACATTTTTGCTGGTCCTTCCGCTTTGCTTCATTCGCTTTGTACAGGTCAATCGCCTGTTGGCTGATCCACGAGGGACTAAACCCGAATTTCACTTCGAGAATTTCGGCGATGCGTTCATCCTCGGGATTCGCCCACCTTGATTTCGCACTGCGACGTGCCATGACATCCTCGGTATCGAGGGTGTCCTGCTCGACGTGCCTCGAAAACGTTTCGGCTCCGAATTAGTTCGCCAACGTACCGGCAGCCGTCACAGATGGTGCTGCGGAACCGCCGGTAGCAATCGGCGCGGGCTCGGCAGGCTTCGCTTCCGACTCAGGCGCAACTCCGAGCGCATAGAGCATCACAACCGCAATCACCGCCGGGTCCTTCGCCAGATTTTTGATAATCAGTTCCTGCACATCGGGCGAAATTCCGACCGTCGAATTTGCGACCGCTGACCGCAGATCACGAGACTGCAGCGCGTCAGCCAAAATCCGCTTTATGCTCGGTCTGAGCGATTCCCACGCGGGTGTTGCGGAAAGTTCTTCTATTGAAATGCCGGTTCCACCTTCAATCATCATGATTTCCTCCAGTACTCCGAATCTCGTCGCGGCGCATCGCTGAGGAGTACGGTTGAGCTACCGCACAAAACGACACGCCGCCCCGAGTGGCGAAAATCTCTCTCCGTCAAGAGGGGCTACCACCCTCGACGCAAAAGAGTCTTCACTTATTGCAGCATTAGTCCATTTTCCTTTGCAAAAAGTGCGAGGCGGACGACGCCGGTGAGCGATTCAGGGACCCCTCGTTTTTCCTTTCACGCGGGCAGAATGCGTTACAGCAATCGAAAAAATGGCACCCCTGTCATTAAGCCCTGCCCAGCGACAGAACCCCTCGGGGTTTTCTGAATCCAAATCGGATAGGGCTAGGGGAGGTAAAGCCTAAACACATTCGCGTCGTTAGATGCGCGCGTGACCAATTGACTTCGACAATTCCTTCGCAACCGTCGTGGGATCGGCGGGTTCGGCGGGGTGGGATTCGCAAATTAGTACCAGCGGCCCATTGCAATAACCCAACGGATCGGTTACAGTCGGCCCGTGAACAGGAAACAACTGTCAGAGGTGATGCGGTTTCTCGGAAGCCGAACCTCGAAGGCCAAGGCGACCGCAGCCCGTGCAAATGGCAAGAAAGGCGGGCGGCCAGAGGGATCGAAGGATTCCAAACCACGAAAGCGGAGGAGATAACATGCGCGTCGTGCTCTATCTGCGAGTCTCAACCGACAAGCAGGAAACCGAAAATCAGGCCGCACAGTTGCGCGAGTTCGCTGCTCGGCAAGGCTGGCAAATCGTCAGCGAATATTGCGATGTCGAGTCCGGCTCCAAGGCGGATCGCAGTGAGTTCAAGCGCATGTTTGATGATGCCAGCCGCCGCAAGTTCGATCTGGTGTTGTTTTGGGCTTTGGATAGGCTGTCTCGCGAAGGCGTGCTCCAAACACTAACCTACCTCAACCGTCTAGAAAACTACGGAGTCGGCTTCCGCAGTTATACGGAGCAATTCTTCGACAGTTGCGGACCCTTCAAAGATGCCGTTATCGGCATCATGGCGACCCTCGCAAAACAAGAGCGCGTGAAGCGTTCAGAGCGCACCAAAGCAGGCTTGGCTCGGGTCAAAGCCGCTGGCAGGGTCCTCGGTCGCCCTCGGCTCCAAGTCGAGTCTGCCAAGGTCGCCGCGCTCAAGGCGTCTGGAATGTCCCTGCGAGCCATCGGAGCCGCGCTGGGTGTGTCCGAGGCATCCGTGCGCCGTTCGCTCTCGGCTGTTGCCTAATACTGCGTCAAAAAGGTACTCTCCGAAGCCCTGCTAAGTCGCGTGTTTTGGCAGGGCTTTTTGCTGTCCGCCGTGCGCCACAAAGGTTCGATTTTGACGCACCCTGCTCGCTTCCTCACATAAGCACTTTTTGTCATAACCCATCCGCTGGGTTATGAGAGGCTTGAATACACTGGTTCAGTTAGATAAAGCGCGTCAGTTACTGGCGGAATCTCGAACCCTTGAGGAGATCAAAAAGATTCGAGATATTGCTGAGTCCGCGCGCGTTTATGCAAAGGCGGCACACCTCGGGCAAGAAGCTCAGAACTATGCTGCCGAAATTGCTTTACTCGCCGCTCGCAAAGCAGGCGAAATTTTGAAGCAATTAGAACGAGCCCCCCGAGGTGGTAAAGGTGGAACCATACCCGCCAAGGTTGCGGGTATGTCAGATTATGCCACTGCGCTCAAAGATACGGATACTCCCGAACGCACTGCGGAAAGATGGCAAGAATTGGCTGAAATTCCCGAAATCCCCACGAATCCTCCAGCCGTCTGAAACAGCTTCCTAGATAGGCCGCCATCGCGCGGAAACCGTGCTATGAGCCAGTTTGGACAGCCCGCTGGTCAACTTTGACCCGGATTTGCAGGTGTTGAGCTGAAAAACGCGCCGATTCGGTCAGTTAACTTAGTGATTACGTGCGACATACGTTTTTGTTCCGCGTTTTTTCGCGGAATAGTACCAAAAACAAGCTTGGACGCCGTCTGTGCCGAACAACATTCGATGTCTCCGCGTGTCTGAAAACCCGAAAGCACCATGCTCGCGCACGTTTGGGAACCCCGGTTGACGAGCGGGAATCAGTTGCCAGCCTCATGACACCACCGCTCCGAATCCGCGTGCGCCAGCCAGCACGAACGCTCCAAAGAGGTCGCCGTATCCACCAGAACGGCTAAGAGCGAGCACATTGCCGCGCAGGCCATGCTTCAACCGTCCGTTCGATTGAAAGCCTTCACAGGAGCCTTGTTGATCCGTTTGACTCTTCCCTACGAACGATCTGTCCGGGCTACTCCTGAAAGATCAGGCGGTGCCCCCGCTTTGGAATGATCGGCTCGATTCCGAGATGCCGTCACCCCTCCGGCGACGCTGGCGAAACGTAATGATCGCCGGTCGGCTTCGCTCCAACTGACGCCTTCACTAAGACGGGTTCATCGTCGGCTTCCAGTTCTCGCTGCTCACGAGCCTTGCGGAGATACCGTTCACATTCCTTTGCGAAAATCGCCAGCGGTGTATGGATCGGACGAGGCACTTTTGATTTCGTGCCTGTGGCTGCGTCCACTTGTGCTGCTTGAGCGGCGACCAGAAAACTTGGGGCGTAACGCGTAAGCCACCACAGATAGAATCCGCCTTCGACATCCCGCAGAAATACCGACACATCGGTGTAGCTTGAAGAGTACGTACGCAGCACTTTGAGAAGACGGTCTTTCCCAGCTAGCGGCAGTGCTGCAGGAAAATCAATCCAGTCCCAATCCTCACCACATCGTTTGTCCCACAAAACGTCGTGGACTTTCTCCAATCGGTCGAGCACAGCGTCTTCAGTCGCTTCTTCTTGTGAAATCTGCTCCGGCGAACCCAAATCCACCCCGCCCGCCTTCTTTCCGGGCTGGGAGGTTGGTAGGTAGGAACTATCTTTAGGAACTTCTAAAGAACTTGGGGGCATTAGTGCACTGGTTTCGGCTCGGTTGTGCACCGGTTCGCGTTCGTTTGTGCACGGGTCGACCTCATTTTGTGCACTGGTTTGTGCATCGCTCTGTGCACTGGTTCGCCCGTATACGAGGGCCTTCAACACATCGAGATTGATGACATACGCGGTGGGTACGCCATCCCGCGACGATTTAACGGTGATGATCCTGCGCCGCAACAGCCCCGGATAGTATTCCGTGCTATCTGAGCGCAGCCGTCCGTGAATTCCGTACTTGAGTTGCCGAACGGAGTCCTTATGTTCGTTCGCCAACGTCGTCAGTGATTTTCTGCACTCACCGTCACGCATCGAACACGCATCGGCGATAGCGAGAAGGGCGCGCCCTTCAGCCTTCGCCAAGCACGTCACCTTCTTGGCGAGCCGGTAGGCTTCCATGTCGCGTTTGGTGGGGGCGCTCATCTGGAGCCCCCTGCGACCGGCGCGCTACGCTGGATCGCAATCGTTGTGGGAATGACACGGACATTGTGAGCTTGCGGTTTGGCCGTGTCCGTAGCGACTGGATCGAATTCGACGCGCTGCCCAACAATCAGAAATCGACGAGGCTTATCGGCATTTATGAACGTGGCGCAAACGAAATGGTCAGGAAGCGTTGGATCGTCAGGCGTGATGAATCCATAACTGGCTAAACGGTTGTAATGTACGACGGTCCCGAGCATGGCAGTTCCCTTCTGTACCGTTCAACACCCCGCGAAAACTGCTGGCGGGATGACTTTTGACGCGAAGCGGTGATCGGCGCGTTTACTTCGCCAGTGCGCCCTGTTTCCTCGCTGCCCGATGCACTTCACGGGCGATCAAAAGCCTGATAAACGCCGAGGAGTTTAGCCCTTTGGATTGTGCAACCGCCGCAAATGGCTCCACGTGAGATCGAACCACCCGTAGACTAATCGGTTTGAATTTAATCGAATTTGTCATTAAGTCGCCCTCGTATATGCAGCGAATAGTCTTAATTTGCGAAGGACTGTGATGGTGGGAACAAATCGAGAACAACCGACATCTAACGAAAAACAATCCAATTTATCGCACTTCAAAATCCATATTCGGCATCGATTTCGTCCCAATGGAGAATGTGTGGCGTCGAGATTTCCGTTACGTTCGCGGGTTCGACACTCTCAACGTAGTAATAACGGCGTTCCCGTTGAATCGCCGCAATCGCAAGGTCTCGTGCTTCAACTTCCGTTGAGGCCGCAACCACTGCGACTGGTTTAATCGTCTTAGATTCCTTATTTCGCCTCACTTTAATGCTCTTGAACTCCACTTTATAGAGTTTCAACGATTCTGCTCCTTGCGCTTCTGCGCGCACCATCATCTGTCAACAATGCCTTTGCCTCTATGGCCCGCGCGATCCTCACACGTTCTTTTCATGCCGCTCGACCATTTGCGGACACGTCGGCGAAGGCACGAACAGATTTCATCGGGATGAGCCAATTCGTCTTGCTTAGTCGTTTGTGGGCGAGCAGCCCCTTGCGTACAAGTCGGCGCACTTCCCACGGACTGACTGAAAGCAACTCGGCGGCACGCGCCGTCGTAACAAGCAGGGGTTCAGGAATCGGGACTGAAGGCTGCGGGTTCGTCTTCATGGGTGACACCTCTTTCGTGTCCACCCACTTGAGCGTCACCGCGCGGTGCGGGGTCTTGCTCGTGGTAGAGCGGCCAATTTTGCGCCGCCTGTGTCTCGGTGGTTCCGAGATGCCGCCAGCGCCGCCTGACTTGACGGACGCCTATGCGTCTCTTGAAATCGTTGACGCTCCCATTAAAGTACTAGAACTATAGTGGATTGTCAAGAGTTATTGGTGCCGGGAATCGGAATCGAACCGATACGGCCTTGCGGCCACGGGTTTTTGAGACCCGCGCGTCTGCCTGTTCCGCCACCCCGGC
>Ga0187784_10001295_pt1 | contig 19700 bp, 17 predicted proteins | sample 1015_SJ02_MP15_2_FD_132964 | JGI IMG/M metagenome (GOLD analysis project Ga0187784, IMG submission 132964) | Tropical peat soil microbial communities from peatlands in Department of Meta, Colombia - 1015_SJ02_MP15_20_MG | ecosystem: Environmental > Terrestrial > Soil > Wetlands > Peat | place...
ACGCGGCAAGAGCGATTACGACCCGGTCCAGGACACCGTGACCATGGGCTCGGACACGGTTGCGGGCGCAATTCGCGCCGCCGCGAATGACAGCGATGTTCGCGCCATTCTCTTCCGCGTCGACAGCCCCGGCGGATCGTATGTAGGTTCTGACACCATCTGGCGCGAGGTCGTCAATGCCCACAAGGCTGGCAAACCCGTCATCGTTTCCATGGGCAACCTGGCGGGATCGGGCGGCTATTTTGTGGCCATGGCCGCCGACAAAATTGTCGCGCAGCCGGGAACCATTACCGCTTCCATCGGCGTGCTCGCCGGCAAGATGCTTACTTCCGGATTTTGGGACAAGGTCGGGTTGTCCTGGGATTCCGTGCACGACGGCGAAAACGCCACCATATTTACCGGCACGCAGGACTACACGCCGGCGGAGTGGGCGCGCTTCGAAGCCTGGCTGGACCGCATTTACGTCGATTTCACCAGCAAGGTCGCCGACGGGCGCAAGCTTCCCAAAGAAAAAGTGCTGGAGATCGCCAAGGGCCGCATCTGGTCGGGCCAGGATGCAAGAAACCTCGGCTTGATCGACGAACTCGGCGGCTATGACACCGCGCTCAAGCTTGCCAAGAAAGCCGCCGGCATACCGGAAAGCGAAGAGGTCAAGATCGTTGTCTATCCCCGCCAAAAGAGCTTTTACGAGAGCCTGCTCCAGCGTGGCGGCCCCGACAATAGCGACAAGGAAGGCCTTGGGCAAGCCCTCGCTCGCATTCTCCAGGACGTGCAGCCAGTGGCGCGCGAGCTTAAGGAAGCCGGCGTCGCCGTCAGAAAAGATCAAGATCAGGAGGATGTGCTGAAAATGCCGGTGGTCAGTAGCCGGTAGCGGAAGGTTAGGCACAATGAAGAGGCTGGGCGACATTTTGCAAGAAGAGCGTAAGCTCCTGGGGGCTATGCGCGGGGTTGTTTCCAAGATGCGGGAGCTATCGTCGCCTGACATTCAGGACGTAGCTGAGGGATCGGCACGTCTGAGGAGGATACGGTCAGAAATCTACGAGAATCTCAATCAAGTTCAACATGAATACGTGATCTTACAGGGCCTTCATTGGCTTGCTAGTAACGGGTTCAGCCACGAGGTCGTTTGGGAGTGGAATCCGCGCCAGACTGGCGGCAGAGAGGAGCCGGACTTAAGGGGAACGCACGACGGAAGGGTAGTGGCCTCTGCAGAGGCGACTGCGTCGCAAGAGCCGAAGGGAGGGCTGGATAGCCGCATGAGGGACACCCTTGAAAAACTGACCAAGATGGAAGGCGAGAAATTCTACTTTGTGTGTGCCCACGCAATGGCGCAACGAGCACAAAAGAAAGTTCGCGATGCGGGTTGGCGGGTAAGGGTGGTCAACGTCTTGGCCGATGTGCATGCTCCGGACGGCAGATGAGCCGGGCCAACTGGCTACTAGGCACTACACTCCCAGCTTCTTTACTTCTTCGTTGTAGTATTTGCGGTAGAGGATAATCCACTCCTCCGAGCCTTCGATGATCGTCCGCCGCTGGCTCTCAATTTTTTGCCGCGCCGCCTGATCGATGCGAGCTTCCTGGGTGAGCAGCTCTTCCAGAATCTTCTTGACCTCAAGGCGGACCGTGTTGCGGTCTTCTTTGAAACCCACTTCTTTCATGTCGGCCACCGCGTCAGTCACCACGTGGGCCAGTTTGTTCACTTTGTCGCGGCTTAAGCGCACAGCGGGGGCATCCTTAATTACTTATTCGATCAAAGAACAGCTTTGTATTTCCTCACCAGCTCCGCTTTTACCTTGCGGAACATTTCCTGATAGTTGGCGCCGCTCTTCTGCATTTCGTCCGCATAAGCCTCCAGAATCACGCGCACTTCGTCGTTGATGCGGTCCTCGAGAGACAGTTCGTCCAACAGTGCCGCGTGCACCTTCTCAGTCAGGGCAGGCGCGGACTTGGTCTCGATGAGACCACTGGCCATCAGTTTTTTGGAGACCTCGCGGGCCAGATAGCCCACATATTCTTTGGAAAAGAGCATGACGCGAATCTTTTGCGAAGCAGAAGTTTAACACAGCGCTCGCGCTTCGGCATTTCCGCACGCACCGTCGCGCCCGCCCGCATTGGCGGCTTCCCCGCGCACGCCGTACAATAATTCTTATCCATGTCTCCCTATTCCGATGACCTGACCGTCCTGAAAGACGACATGACAGCCTTCATTGAAGGCCTGGGCATGCGCCGCTTTTCCGGCTACGTCGAATGCGAAGAGGTGCCCAGCGTGTTGTGGGATTCCGGGCAGAACCCCGATGGCTGGAAGGACTTTGTCGAGCTCGCCAAGTCAACAAACGCCGCTTTTCTCACCATGCATTCGTGGACACTCGATCGCGAGGAGTGCGAGCGCCTGGCCGAACGGCTGGCCGAGGGAGAATACTCCAACGACCAGGATATTGAGGAAAGCCGCTGGCTCAAGACCTACATCGGCAAGACCGGCTTTGTCCAGCTCGGCTGGGCCTACCAGGGATGCATGTTCGTTTACGAGGCCGCCACCGAGTGGTACGAGCATTACCAGCACCTGCGTGAGCTGGCCGATGATACCGGCGGATTCATGATCGACGAAACCGGCCAGGACGAAGAGCCGTAACACCGCTCGCCCGCTCAAACTCACCGCTTGACCTCTTCTGAGTTGGCTCCCCGGGACCTGCTTGCCGATAACGTCGAATTTGGAAACTGGGTCCGATGTCACCCAGCCGAAATGCGCCGGGCGACCTCGCAGAACCGACAACTGAGGACTGGCAACTGGGTACTGACTATGGGTACTGTCCGATAACTCACACCGACTCGATCACTTTGATCTTGCTCGCTATCTCCGCAGCAAGCGTCTCCGCCTCGGGTGGAAATCCGCCACGCGCAACCTCGGGAAATCCTGATACGACCTGGCGATAACTCGGCGGGACAAGATATGGCGCAACGCCAAAACCAAGCACATCGGCCAGCGTGCAACTGGCAGCCACCACGCGCGCGCCCGGTTGCATTTCCGGTGTCTTGTCATGGTGGTAGGATGTGACCTCCAGAAAAACCATGGGCAATCCCCACACCTTCACCAGCCAGGCGCCCGCCTGGCAGTGGTCCATCCCGAATAACTCCCGCTCTCTGGGCAGAAGGTCGCGTGGCTCGTTGGCCTCTATTTCCGCAATGTGGCTAAACGATTCCGGCGCGGCCGCGGCCATCGCCGCCCTCCCAATGTCATGCAGGATTCCCGCCGTGTACGCGAAATCCTTATCGACCCGGCACGCCTGCGCGGCGTGTTCCGCAATCATGGCGCAGGCAACACTGTGCCGCCAGCACGCCTGCAGCAGCGGCGTAAACGGCTGCTTGAGATAGTCCTTCAGCCCCACCGCCAGTACCACGCTCTTCAGCCGTTGGAACCCCAGCAACATCGAAGCCTGCATCACGCTGGTGATGTTTTTTGAAAACGCAACCAACGGAGAATTCGCAACCCTCAGGATCGCGCTCGAAAACGCCGCGTCGGCGCGAATCAGATTGCAAAGTTCCAGCAACGACGTGTCGCGCCCTGCAATCAGGTTCAATGCTTTCAGCGCAACCGCGGGAAACGCAGGCAGGTTGTCCGGATGCCATACCGGTTGCCCTTCCAGCGCTTTGCAGGGAAACGAAGCCATCGCAGGAAAACTCGACCGCAACGTCTTTCCATCGGCGCTTTCTTGCAAACGATTCAGGCACTCCGGTCTTCCGACTTATGGAGCCCTGCAAGGTAGTGGTGCTTTTGCCTGGAGGCACGCTATGACCCCACTATCCCTGCAACAGCGCAACACGGCAACTTCACAAGCTGCTAATCTTGCTTGTTCCGCCCTGCCGATGCGCTGGTTCTCCAACCCGCCCGACCCTGCAACAGTCCGCGCTCTCGCCGACGCTCTGCGCGATTTGCATCTACCCGTGCCGCCCGCTACATTGCCCGTTTTGGCCGAGATGCTGCTTCGCCGCGGCATTCGAGACCCGGAAACTGCCGCCCATTTTCTTTCTCCCGCGCTTGCCCATCTCCACGACCCGCTGCAGATGTCGGGCATGAAATCCGCCCTCGACCGTCTGGAAGCGGCCCTCGAGCGCCGAGAAAAAATTCTCATTTACGGCGATTACGACGTGGATGGCACGACCGCCATCGTCATTCTCAAGATCGCCATCGAGCTTTGCGGAGGCGCAGCCGATTTTCACGTTCCCCATCGCATCCGCGAAGGCTATGACATGCGCGAGGACGTCGTTGAGCGCGCCGCCTCTGCCGGTGTCCGCCTCATCATCAGCGTCGATGTTGGCATTCGCGCCTTTGCCGCCGCCGAAACCGCGCGCCGCGCCGGCGTCGACCTCATCGTCACCGACCATCATCTGCCCGGACCGTCTGGCGTTCCCTATGCCCTGGCCGTGGTCAATCCTAACCAGAAGGGCTGCAACTATCCTTGCAAGTATCTCTGCGGCGCGGGTGTGGCTTTCAAGCTTGCGCAGGGCCTGATTGAGCGCCGGTTCGACGCCAAAGACCGTTCGCGCCTGCTCGCGTCGTTCATGAAGGTCGTCGCCATTGCCACCATCGCCGACGCCGTCCCTTTGCTCGGCGAAAATCGCGTCTTCGCCAAGCTCGGCCTCGCCGGCTTGCGCCGCCCGGTCAATCCCGGATTAAAAGCCCTCCTCGAAGTCGCCAACCTGGGCGACGGACGCGAGTTGAGCTCAACCGAGGTTGCGTTTCGCATTGCTCCGCGCCTGAATGCCGCCGGGCGCATGGATGTAGCCTGTGATGTGGTCGATCTTTTCAGCGTGAAAGATATATCCCGCGCCCAGGAAATCGCCGCCCGCCTCAACCAGCTCAATTCCGACCGCCAGGACGAAGAACGCCACATCCTGGAAAACATCGAGCAACGCCTGTCGGAAGAACCTGCCCTCCGCGAGGCTTATTGCGTGGTCGTCGATGGCGACGGGTGGCATCGTGGCGTCATCGGTATTACCGCCACGCGCATCGTCGAGCGGTATGGCCGCCCGGCGGTGATCATCTCGCGCGATGGCGACGAGGCGTTCGGCTCGGGCCGCTCCATTCCCAACTTTCATCTGCTCAATGCCCTCGAATCCTGCCGTGAGTTGTTCTCGCGCTACGGTGGACATGCCCATGCCGTCGGCTTCGCCATGCCCGCCGCAAACGTCGAAACCCTGCGCCGCCATCTTGACGGTTACGCGCGAGCGCGGCTGACTCTCGCCGATTTTGAACCCCAGCTTGAGTACGATTGCGAGCTCGCGCTCGACCAGGTCACTCCCGAACTCTACCGCGCTTTGTCATTGCTCGAACCGTTCGGGATGGAAAATCCCGAGCCTGTCTTCACTGCGCGCGCCGTGCGTCTCATGTCGCCGGCGCAGCCCGTCAAGGACAAGCACGTACGCTTGCGGATCGCTCCCTCCCAGAACGGCGTCACTGCCGGCGCCAATCCCGTCTCCACCGCACACGATGCTTACTCGTCTTCCACTCCTTCCTGGCGCAGGAACGTTGTCTTCAAAGCGATGGGTTGGGGTCTGAAGGAATCGTGCGACGAACTACAGTTGCTCGCAGGAGATCGCCTCGACATTGCCTACACGCTCGGCCTGAACGACCACCCCGAGTTCGGCGGCCTGGAGCTGACGCTGCACGACGTTGTGCGCAGCACATAGCCAGGTCCCACTTCCTGAATTGTCCCCTCTTTACAGGTCAGGGCGAAACGCTTATAGTGCCCGCCATGAATGGAACCCTTTATTGCAATAAGTGCGGAGCGCCCAACAACGTGAGTTCCCAATATTGCGGTCGCTGTGGTACCGCGCTCAACCCGGTTGCCTCTGCCGCGGCAGGCACGGGCCCGGGAGCCACAACCGTGCCAGCTCCCGCGGTTAGCTATCCGGTACCCGCCGGCTATCCCGCCGCCATGGCCGGCGTTCGTTACGGAGGATTCTGGATTCGCGTGGTTGCCTTTATCGTTGACGCCATCATTGTGCGCGTGGCCGTGCATCCCATCGCTGCCATCTTCGGCATCTCGCTGGCCGCAAGCTGGGCCGGCATGGGCATGCATCATGGGTTGGGAGCTTTGCCCTTTCTCTTTTTTGGTGGTGGCGTGTTAGCCGCCCTCATCATTGGCGCGTCCTGGCTGTATGAGGCCCTCATGCTGAGTTCCTCCTACCAGGCAACGGTGGGAAAAATGATCCTGGGGATGAAGGTGACCGACCTTTACGGCAACCGCATCTCGTTCGCGCGCGCCACCGGCCGCCATTTTGCCAAATGGCTCTCCGGAATGATCCTCTGCATCGGCTACATCATGGTCGGACTGACCGAACGCAAGCAGGGACTGCACGACTTCATCGCGGAGACGCTGGTCAGAAGAAACTAGATCTCGGATGGCAGATATCACGCCTTTCTTATCTGCCATTCGGCCTCCGTCATCGCTGGCAACCTTCTGCCCGTCTTCCCGTTCTTTTCCTTTAGACTAGACCTATGCCCCTCCCGGTCACCCGCCTGCGCCGCTGGTTTGCCGCCTGCGCGATCCTGATGATCGCCATCGTCGCCGGCATGTATTTCTACGCCCGCTGGCGCGTGAGGCGGGCCATCCATCAGGTTCCCATAAAGCTGGGCGTCGACATTCAGCAGTCCGCTGAAGGATTCTCCATCTCCAAATCCTTCGAGGGCCGCACTGAGTTCACGGTCAGCGCGTCCAAGGCAGTGCAGTTCAAACAGGGCGGCATCGCCGACTTGCGCAACGTCAAAATCATCGTGTATGGCCGCGATTCCAGCCGCTTCGATCGCATCAGCGGCGACCAGTTCGAATTCGACCCCAATTCCGGCACCGTCACCGCCAAGGGCAGGGTTTTGATCGACCTGCAGTCGAACCCCGAAGGCATTAAGAGCTCCGACCAGGCTGCCCCGCCCGAAACTACCAAACCCATCCACCTGGAAACTGACGACCTCGTGTTCAACAAAAACACCGGCGACGCCTTCGCCAACGGCAAGGTTATCTTCCAGACGCCGCAGGCCACCGGTTCCGCTATCGGCGTTGACTATATCTCCCATACCGGCACCATGACCCTGCGCTCGACCGTCCAGGTCACCGTCAACCGGCCCCGGCCTTACGACCTCACTGCCGAGCATGGTGTCATCAACAAAGCGCCCCATACCATCTTCCTTACCCACGCGCGCCTGACGCGACAGCAGCAGGAAATGCAGTCCGATGAAGCTACGATGTTCCTGCGCGAGGATAATACCGTCGATCGCATTTTGGCCGACGGCAACGTGGAAAGCGCGTTTCAGGGCAGCTCCAACACACATACCCGTTCCGATCACGCCGAGATGTTTCTCAGCGGAAACCGCAACCAGATTACGACTGCGATCCTGACCGGCAACGTTCAGTTGACGACCGAGGGCGCACAGCCTGCCGAGGCTTATGCCGGCCGTGCCACGCTCAATTTCGGTGCGAATCAGATCCTCAAAACTGTGCACGCCGAAGATAACGTTCGCCTTTACCAGCAAAGGCAAGGCACAAGCACGGGCGCTGCCGCACCGGCGTCGGCACTGTCTTCGGGTGGCCCGCAAAATGTCGAAATGACCGCGCCGGTCATGGACTTTGTCGTGAAGAATGGCCGTCTGCTTGAATCCGCGGTCACCGCCGGTCCTCCCAGGATTGTCATCACCCAACCGGCTACTAAACAGACCACCGTCGTTACCGCCGACCGGTTCACGGCCACATTTACTGCCAATAATCGCCTGTCGCTGTTGCACGGCGAGCCCAACGCCAAAGTCGTCGGCACCACGCCCGGGCAACCCGATCGCGTCTCGACCAGCCCGGTCCTTGACGTCTTCTTCCAGCCGCAGGGCGGCATTTCCACCATCATCCAGTCCGGCGGTCTTTATTACGTCAGTGGAACCCAAAAAGCCTGGGCGCAAAAAGGAACCTACACTGACGCCGACCAATTGCTCGTTCTCACCGGATCTCCCCGCATCGTGGACGGCGGCATGACGACCACTGCCCAGACCATCCGCTTCAACCGTGCGACTGGCGACGCCTTTGCCGACGGCAACGTAAAGAGCACTTACTCCGACCTCAAAGCCCAGCCCGATGGCGGCATGCTCGCCTCCTCCGACCCGATCCATGTCGTCAGCCATAGCATGACGGCGCATCGTTCGTCTTCGATTGCAATCTATACCGGCAGTGCACGGCTCTGGCAGGACAGCAACGTCGTCGAAGCGCCCACGCTGCAATTCGACCGCAATAATCGCTCCCTGGTGGCCGATAGCAGTCCCACTCAACCGGTAAGAACTGTCCTCGTACAGATCGATAAGAACGGGAACGCCACGCCTGTTGCGACCACGTCAACTGACCTGACGTATAACGATCCCGAGCGCAAGGCTTTTCTGACCGGCAAAGTCACCACCAAGGGCGCCGACGCAACCATGACTGCGCAGCAGATGACGATATTTCTTGTTGCCCACCGCGCCGCAGAATCTGCGGCGGCAAAAACCGCGCCCTCCGCCACTTCTTCTTTGGAAAATCTTGGCCAGGTGGAAAAAATCATCGCCGAAAAGGACGTCGTGGTTACGGAGCCGTCGCGCCGCGCCACCGGAGACCGGCTCGTCTACACCTCGGCCGACGACAAGTACGTGCTGACCGGCGGATCGCCTAGCATTTTTGATGCCGAACACGGTAAGATCACGGGCGATTCGTTGACTTTCTACAGACACGATGATAGGGTGCTCGTGGAAGGGAAGACCACGTCTCCGGTAGTAACAAGGACGCAAGTGGCACGATAAATGCACACGCTGGCCACCGACGAAATTGGCAAGACATACCGTGGCCGGCGGGTGGTAAGTGATGTAAGCCTTCGCCTGTTGCAGGGCGAAGTGGTCGGACTGCTCGGTCCGAACGGCGCCGGAAAGACTACCTCTTTCTATGCCATCGTCGGCCTGGTTCCTCCTGACACCGGCCGCGTACTCTACGACGACGACGATATCACCAGCGTTCCCATGTACTTACGGGCACGCCAGTACGGCATTAGCTACCTTCCGCAGGAAGCTTCGGTTTTCCGCAAATTGACCGTCGAGGAGAACATCCTCGCCGTCCTGGAAGCCCAGCCGATTTCCTGGCATGAACGCCGGGAAAAGGCGGAGACGCTGATTGATCAGCTCGGGCTCGAACACATCCGCCAGAATCGTGGCTATGCTCTGTCGGGCGGCGAGCGTCGCCGGGTCGAAATCGCCCGTTCTCTGTGCATCAACCCGACCTTCATCCTGCTCGACGAGCCATTTTCAGGAATCGACCCGATCGCCGTTCTCGACCTGCAGAAAATCATTTCCAACCTGCGCGCGAGCGGAATCGGGATTTTGATCACCGACCATAACGTCCGCGAAACGCTGTCGGTCACCGATCGCGCCTATATCATTAATGAGGGGCGGATTTTCCGGTCCGGCACCCCGGAACAACTCGGAAGTGACCCGGAGGTACGAAGAGTCTATCTAGGAGAGAGCTTCTCGTTGGTGTGAGAAGGCAGTTCTCCAGTTGTCAGTTCTCGGTAAGGAACCCAAGGCTGTCAAGGCGTTTCTGAGAACAGAGAACTGAAAACTGAAAACTGTTGTTAGTTACCAAGGCGTACACGGATTGAACCTTCGTGCCAAGCGCGAAGGCTGTTGCACATGAGAAGTTATATTGTTGGCGAGCAGTAGCCAAGGCAGGAATTCACAAGCCGCAACGCAATGCACTACCAGGCTCGCGTTTCAAAGCTCGTAACGAAACATGGTTCTTCTTCAACACAGACTGAATGTCAAGCTGTCTCAGCGGCAGATCCTGACGCCGGGCCTCGTCCAGATGGTTTCTGTCCTCGCGCTCAACAAGCTTGAGCTGAAGGACATGATCAATGCCGAGATGGTCGAAAATCCCGTGCTTGAAGAGCTTGAAGATGCCGTCCCGATGCTCGACGAGGTCGGCCGTCAGGAGGAAGAACGCGAGCGCATCGCCGCCAAGGCCACCACGGAAGAGAATCCCATCGCCGCCGTCGAGAAGAAAGATCCCTTCGAGGAGATCGACTTTGGTTCCTTCTTTCAAGACTACCTCGATCCCGGCTATCGCAGCTCGAGCGAAATGGAGGAGATCGAAAAGCCTTCTTTCGAAAACTTCCTTTCCAAGCCCGGCAATCTTTCCGACCATCTGCTCTGGCAGCTGGGGGCGATTTCCGTCAGGCCGCCTGTCCGCGAAGCCGCCGAACTGATCATTGGCAATCTGAACGAAGATGGATACCTGATCGCCAGCGACGACGAGTTGCTGGGAGTGGTACCCGCCGCTGCTCCCGAAGTCGATGCTGAAACGCAGGCCAAGATCGTCGGCCAAGCCGAGGCTTTGGGAATTTCCGCGGTGGCGAGCGAGCCGCAGGCCTCTGCTGCAGCCGCAACAGAGAACGCGCATCCTGGCAGTCCGCTTGAGCATCTTTCTCCGGCCAACGGCGCGTCTCCAGCGGCGCAAACCGAATCCGTCGCAGCCGCAGGTTTGGCAGCCGCGAGTTTGCCACCGTCAGCTCTGCCCGAGACCGCGCCCGCCGTTTCCTTTCCTGGTACCCAGGATTCGAGTTCACCCAACGGCAGTTCCGCGCCCGCGCCTTCCAGCAATGGCGTACTACCTGGTCCCTCCGCGGCACCGGCTCCGTACACGGTCAGCTTCACCCTCGCCGACCTGCACGAAGCTCTGGAAGTCGTCCGCCAATTCGATCCACCCGGCGTTGCCTGCCGCGATCTGCGTGAGTGCCTCCTCCGCCAGTTGCACTATCACTTACAACAGTTGCGGCACGGCCGCAATGGCGATGGCGCGACCGAACAGGTTGTGACCGATGCGATCGCCGTCGCCGATCATCATCTGCACGCGGTCACCCTCAAGCAGTTCAAGGAAATTGCCCGCGCTATCGGCCGTCCCGTCGAAGCCGTCCAGGCCGCGCTCGATTACATTCGCACGCTCGATCCCCGTCCCGGTCTGCAATACAACAAAACTCCCGCCCGGCTGATCGAGCCTGACGTCGCTTTTGTCAAACACGGCGATGAATGGCTGATCATCATGAATGACGAGGACATGCCGCAGTTGCGCCTGAACCCCGCTTACAAGCGCCTGCTCACCCGCGAGGGCAACGACCGGGACACCCGCAATTACGTCAAGGACCGGTACAAATCGGCCATCCAGCTCATCAAGAACATTGAGCAGCGCAAACAGACCATCACCAAGGTTTGCTATTCCATCGTGGCCCGCCAGCAAGACTTCCTTGAGCGCGGTATTGACCACCTCAAGCCCATGATGATCAAGGAGGTGGCTGAAGAAATCGGCGTGCATCCCTCCACCGTCAGCCGCGCCGTCGCTAACAAGTACGTGCACACGCCCCAGGGGGTCTTCGAACTGCGCTACTTTTTCTCGGAAAGCGTGCAGGGCCCGGAGGGTGGCGGCACATCGCTTTTGATTTTGAAGCGCCGCGTCAAAAAGCTCATTGAGGAGGAAGACCCGACGCGCCCGCTGACCGACGAGCAGATCACGCGCATTTTGCAGTCGCAGGGCATCGATGTCACGCGCCGCACCGTCGCCAAGTATCGAGAAGACATGAGAATCCCCAGCACGCATCAAAGAAGAGTGAAGAAGTGAAAAATCGGTGGGCAGTGGCAAGTGCTCAATGCTCAGCAGGCACACGTCCTCAGCGGAGCGGGTTTCTGACCACTGCCCACTAAACTTTGTTCCAAGCAGTGCCCATTTTTAGATTGAGATATTCAGGAGGGCGCTCAAATGAACGTGGAGTACACCGGCCGTCAGTACGAAATTCCTTCCCACATCCGCAAAGAAGTAGAAACCGGGCTCAACAAAATCCGCAAAATTCTCGGCGATAAATTCGAGACCAAGGTGATTCTCGCCGTCGAAAAGCACCGCCACAAGGCGGAAATCACCATCAACCCGCCCAACGGTCCCATTGTCGGCGCCGCACAGGCCGGCGATATGATCTCGGCCGTCAACGACGCCCTCGACCACCTGCACAAGCAGGCCCTCAAATACAAAACCAAATGGCTGAGCAAGAAACGCAAAGCGGTCAAGAAATTCAACGGCCAAGAGCCGCACGAAGCTCTTGCTCCCGAGCTTGGCTTGCCCGACACCACCGCCAGCGTTTCCGTGACCGTTCACAAATTTCCTTCGGTTCCGAAAACCACTGACGTGCACCTGGTGCGCTCGGCTGATTCCGTGGCTTTGCGTCCGCTCACGCTCGAGGAAGCCATCAAGGAAGCGCACTTCCGCGACCGCGATGTGTTTGTTTTTCGCGATCCCAAAGGCAAGCTGATGGTGCTGCACCGCCGGCGCGATGGCAAAATGGAAGTGATCGAAGCCCCATAGGCGGCGCGGGCCACGCATCAACTCCGCCATCCAACCGTTTCAAAGCGCTCGCGACTTCTGGTAAAACGACGGCCGGCACGCACGTTCCCGGCGGTCTCATCTTTTTCGCTTTGCCGGGCGGGTAGCTCTACGCGCGACCCGCTCGCAGCCGTCGCGGCGAATTGTCCCCTAAATCATGCCTGTGACGTCCTGTGCCCACGCAATCGCCTTCCACCACGCGTCGCCGGCACATTGCTCGTCAAGATTGATTTTCCTGGCCAGTTCGCTCGCTCGCGCCCATTCGCCCGATTCCTGCGCCAGCATCAACTGATAAAGAGGGCGCAGGCTGCTCTCCCGCCCCAACAGTGCGGTTTTGATTTCCTGGTCCACGGGCACCTGCGCCAGCAGCGTCTCCATGTCCACTTCCAGGACCGCGTCCATGATTGAAAGCAATCCCATCAGGAACAGATCGTGGTTCGACCTCAGCTCGGACGAGAGCAGTTCGCAGAATCGCGCGCGGATCAGCCCCATCAGCACCAGTTCGCTGCAGGCGTACTCGGCTGCGCCCACCGTGACCGCCAGCCGGACCCAGCGCCGCATCTCCCGCTCGCCCAGGATTGCCATGGCATGCCGCAACGACTTGATCTCCAGTTTGAACCCGAAAATCGGAGAATTCAGATAGCGCAGCAGGCGATAGCAGAGCGCGGCTTCCTGCTTGAGCAGTTTCTCCAGTTCGCGCATGTCCATGTCTTGGCGTGCCACCATCTCCATCAGTTGCAGAAACCGCGCTCGGCTGGCCGGAATGTCCCGCCCCACCACCAGCTGTGGCCGGCAGAAAAAATATCCCTGAAAATAGTGAAAGCCCACATCGCGGGCCTGGGAAAACTCGTGCGCCGTTTCCACCTTCTCCGCTACCATCCTGCATTTCGCCGAGCCAAATCGGCGCAGCATGGCGGCGCGTTCCGCCGATTGAGTCGCCCGCATGTCGATCTTGATGAAGTCGGCCTGCTCGCACAGCGGAATCCGCGGGTCGTTCGGGGCAAAGTCGTCCAGAGCCAGAAGGTAGCCGGCTGCTTTCAGCCGTTTGCAAGCCGCTACGACCCGGTCTTCCGGCTCAACCGTTTCCAGAATCTCCACCACCGTCTGGTTGGGAGGCAGCAGGGTCACCAGGTCTTTGAGCAGGACGTCCCGCGTGCAGTTCACAAAGGCGTACCGGTTGTGGCACAGCGTGCTGAGGCCATACAACAGCGAGGTGTCGAGTGTCGAGCGGGAGGCCGGCTCTGGATCGGCGTTGAAGTAATCTTCGACTCCGCTCCTGAACAGCAACTCGTAGCCAAACACCTGCTGAGTGCGGCCGAGGATGGGCTGCCGGGCCACAAACCGCTGCCCCGGCACGGCTGGCGGACTCGGGCTGGCATCTAAGGCGCTTGTTTCGAAGTTCCCGGCTCTCACGCTTTCTGTATCGGCATGCTAGTCGTCCCGCTTCAGCCCGGCGCCGCTATGATCGGATTCCTCCCTTTAGTAATGCCCGAAATGTGGAAAAGTAATGCCTTTCCCCCTTGCGCAATTCTCTGGTTCGTGGGTAACATAAGACTGTTCTCAACGGCCTAGCCTCTCGCAGGTCGTTCGCGCCCCAAAAAACTCCAGGCGCCAACACAGCTTGAGTATAGTTTTCAAATCGCTTCCATCGAACTGGGCTCAGTAAATCGTGCCTGTGCGCATCAGAGACTCAAGGTAAGTAGGGACGCGAAACAAAGGAATTGGGCCTGCGATCTTCGATCCGGGCCGGGGATTACTTAAGAGAAAATCTATGAATGCTGGACCCGGACACCCCTCTTCGGGAGGCGGGAAACACAGGCGGCGGCGTGGGCGTCGCTCGCAACGTCGCGCCGGTGGCGCCATGGCGCGCATGCGCCAGGAGCACCTCGGCATCTTCACCGCCCCCATGGACCATAGCTACCGCGCCAACCTCAACGGCAATGCCGACAACGGCAGCAAGGGCGCTCGCCATCCGGGCTTTGCCGCCGCCGCGTATCCGGTCGCCGAACCCGAGCCCCTGCCCGCTCCTGCCCAGGATGCCGCTTCGCGCGTCTTCGCCTTCGTCGAAGACCTCTTCTTCCTGACTAAAATCCAGGACACTGGCCGCAAGATGAATGTCAAAGTCGAGTTCGTCAAGACCGAAAAGGACCTCGCCGACCGTCTCAAAGATAACGGCCATGAAAAGCCCTCGCTCATCATCTTCGATTTGAACAATGCCAACGCCAAGCCGCTTTCGCTCATTCCCAAGCTGAAGAGCAAGCTCAAAAAAGACACCTCCATCATCGGCTTTCTCTCCCACGTCCAGGGAGACCTCAAGCAGAAGGCGCACGAAGTCGGCTGCGATATGGTGTTGCCGCGCTCGGCTTTTTCCCAAAACCTTCCCCAGTTGCTCCGCCGTCACGGCGCCATGGACGAGGAATTCGGCGCTGCCGACTGAGCGCTTTCCCAGCATCGATCTGGGTGCGCGTTTTCTCCAGAGCGGCTTGCCATTCGCGCCTTATCTCTTCACTTCTGCCGTCGGACTTGTCACTGATACAATCCCTGCGTGTCCTTGGCAAAAATTGTGGCTGCCTTTGCCACCGTCCTGACCGCGCCCCTGCTCGCGTGGCCCCAACAATCTCCCGCACCATCGTCTGCGCAGCAGCCTCCGGTGAAAGTCAACATCCTCAATGTCTGCTCACCCTCGCCCGACGAGCAAAAAGAATTGTCTGCCGCTCTTGCCCGCATCCCAGCCAACCCCGCATTCGGCAAGGACTTCGAAGTCGCGCGCGGTCACTCCTCGCTCGATTCCGGCACGCCCATGCCCGGTATGCAGCAGTTGCCCGCCTCAGAAACCACTGCCGCTGATTGGGTGCGTGTGCGCCGTGAGTTCCCTGCTTCCGCGCCTTTTATCAACGTTCAATACTCGTTCAGCGTCGATCCCAGCAACATGATTGAAACCTTGGTGCTGCGCGTGCGCGATTCCAAGGATTTGATTGAAGTCTCGATTGAGGACAGCGCTTCGGCCGTCACTTCCGCCGGCGCGATGCTGTCCACCGATACGCCGGTTGCGCGCATCCGGCTCGAACGCTTTGGCAAATCCTCCGTGGCGCTGGCGCGATGCCAGTCGGCCGAAGGCCAGCCCGCTCCGGATCAAACCGCCTATGAGCCGATTTTCCGCTCGGCTTCGGCCATCCTGGTCCGTTATCGCAAAGCTCTGGGTGTGCGCCGCATCGTTCCCCAGGAACTGGCTCGCCTCGGTATCGGCGTCACCGCAACCTCAACCACTCCGCCCAGGAAGGCTCATTAGTGGATCGCCATCGTTTGCGCTCTGCGACGAATTCGCTTGGCCAGAATCTATTGAAGAATACGTTTCTTATCCTATGGACATTCACAACGTCGTAATCATCGGCTCGGGCTGCGCCGGTCACACCGCTGCTCTCTATAGCGCGCGCGCCAACCTCAAACCGCTTGTCATCGAAGGCCACGAACCCGGAGGCCAGCTCTCCCTGACTACGCTCGTTGAAAACTTTCCCGGTTTCCCCGAAGGCGTCCAGGGCCCCGAACTCATCGAGAACATGCGCAAGCAGGCCACGCGCTTCGGCGCCCACTATCGCATTGGGCAGGTCACCAAAGCAGACCTGCACAAGCATCCCTTCGAATTGACCGTCGGCAATGATGTCATTCATGCTCGCACTGTCATCATCGCCAGCGGAGCTTCTGCGCGCTGGCTCGGCTTGCCCAACGAGCAGGCCCTCATCGGCCACGGCGTTTCCTCCTGCGCCACCTGCGACGGCTTTTTTTTCACCGGGAAGGAGATTGCTGTCATCGGCGGCGGCGATTCCGCCATGGAAGAAGCAATATTCCTCACCCGCTTCGCCACCAAGGTCACGCTCATCCATCGCCGCGACCATTTCCGCGCCTCTAAAATCATGCTTGACCGCGCCCGCTCCAATCCAAAGATCGCCTTCCTCCCCGATACGGTTGTTGACGATGTGCTCGATGTCTCCAAGAACGAAGTCACCGCCCTGCGCCTGCGCAACGTCAAAACCGGCGAGAGCTGGGATTTCCCCACCAGCGCCATGTTCCTCGGCATCGGCCACATTCCCAACACCAAAATCTTCGGAAACCAGATCGAAACCGACGCCGACGGCTACCTGATCACCCACAAAAATGTACTGACTAAAGTGCCGGGAGTCTTCGCCTGCGGCGATGTGCAGGACCGCCGCTACCGCCAGGCTATCACCGCAGCTGGCTCCGGCTGCATGGCTGCGTACGAGGCCGAAAAATTTTTGGAAGAGGAAGGCCATTGAAGCCACGCCAAGCGCACTCGCGCTCAATCTCGTCTGCGGCGGTTTGTGCCTTGAATGTTTGCGATTAAAATTCTGGAATCGCCGCCCGTGCGCGTGAATCTATATTCACAACCAATTCCGTTCGAAGCGAGGTGCCCATGAATTATCGTCTGTTCGGCAAAAGCGGCTTGCGCGTCTCCGAAATCTCCCTCGGCACCATGACCTTCGGAGAAGACTGGGGCTGGGGTTCGCCCAAGGAAGAAGCCCGTAAAATCTATGACGCCTATCGCGACGCCGGCGGCAACTTCATCGATACCGCCAACGTTTATACCAACGGAACCAGCGAAACCCTTCTTGGTGAGTTCATGCGCGACCACCGCCAGTCCATCGTGCTCGCCACCAAATACACCAATGCCGGTCCCGGCAACGATCCCAACGCGGCCGGCAATCACCGCAAGAGCATGGTCCAGGCCGTCGAAGCCTCCTTGCGCCGCCTTAAGACCGAATACATCGACCTCTACTGGCTTCACATCTGGGATGGCCTCACTCCCGTCGAAGAGGTCATGCGCGCCTTCGACGACCTCGTCCGCCAGGGCAAGATCCTTTACATCGGAGTCTCCGACGCCCCTGCCTGGTGGATTGCCCAGGCCAACACCCTCGCCGAGCTTCGTGGCTGGACGCAGTTCATCGGTCTCCAGATCGAATATTCCCTCATCGAACGCACCGTCGAGCGCGAACTCATTCCCATGGCCAAGGCTTTCCGTCTCGGATTAGTCGCCTGGTCGCCGCTCTCCGGCGGCTTGCTCAGCGCCAAATATCATGCGGGCGATGGCAAAGATAAGGACGGCCGGTTTTCCACCGAAATGGGCAGTCTCTTCCGCCGCACCGGAGATCGCGCCGATCGCATCGTCGCCGCGGTTCAGAAAATCAGTCAGCAGGTCGGCCGTTCGCCCGCCCAGGTCGCCCTCGCCTGGCTTCGCTATCGCGAGATCCCAATCATCCCCATCATCGGCGCCCGGCGCATTTCCCAGCTTCACGATAACCTCGCCAGCCTCGAACTTCACCTCACGCCCGAGCAGGTCTCCGCTCTCGACCAGGCCAGCGCCGTCGAGCTCGGCTTCCCGCATGACTTCTACACCAAGGATCTGGTCAAGACCCTTGTCTTCGGCGGCATGCGCGATAAGATTCTCGCCGCCTGACGTAGCGCGAGCATGACCCTGCCCACACTGTGTTCGCGGCGCGTTCGCACGATGTATTCGTAGGATGTGGCGGCTTAGGCTAGTATTTTCTTCTGCGTTGCCGCGGGCAGCGTCTCGCACGCCGTCCGCAGTACCAGCCGCGGCGTTCGCGCTCGGATCTTCATTAGATAGGGCACCGCGCGCCGCGCGTCATACTTCGCCGTTTCCCTCAGCAGCCAGCCCAAACCCTTCTGCACCATGTCGTCCTCATCCTGCAACAGCATTTCCGTCAGTCGCTTGATCTCCGGCAAGAACTGTTTCTTGCGCGTTCCCCGAATCAGCGCCACGCAGGCCGCGCGTCGCTGCCACCGGTTTTCCGCCTTCGCCCAGCGGAACACTTCGCGGCTGTAAGCCGGTTCTGCACTCATCATCGGCGCCAGCACATCATGCACCAGCGCATCGTGGTCTGCCCAACTCGAAATCCGATCCAGCCACGATGCAAACAACTCGAACTCCCGCTCGCCGAACCCTCCGGTTTGCCCTTCCAGCAGAAACACGCCGAATACTTTCTCTTCCAGCACTCGCCCGGAAAAAAGCTCGTCGGCCACCTGCACCACAAAATCCATGCCGCGTTCCTTCGCCATGCTGCGCCGGAACCGCACCGCGACTTTTCTCAGCTCGGCCGTATACCAGCCGCGCGACTGGATCTCTTCCTTGAAAAACCGCTGCACTTCCTCCGAATGCGGCGCCGACCCTCCATCTTTCAGCACGCGCCGGATGTGCTCGGCAATGTACGCAGGCGTGATCTTCTCATTCGGCATCTTCTTCACCCTGCACGATCCAAGTTAGGATCGTCGTACCGGCATCCTCCCCGAACCGGCCATGCAATCGTAAATCCACAGCACCACTGCCGTCGCCATGCCCACCGCGGTCACCGACCACCAGATTCGCTGCGGCTGGTGCGCGACTTCTCCGAAGCGGTGAACCAGCGTTCCCCCAAACCATCCCCCAATCAGCGATCCGATCCCAATCGGCAGAAACGCAAATCCCATGTACGTCCCCTGCTGTTCCGCCGGCGCCAGTCGCGAAATATATTCGTAGTAGCGCGGCGATTGAATGATTTCGCCCAGCGCCAGCACGAACAGCGACAGAATTGCTCCCGGAACCGTCGCCCAGAACGCCAGAATCAGCCACGATGCCGACGTGATCACCGTCCCCAGTATTACCGCCTGAAACGCCGGTATCTTGCGCGTGAGAAAATTCACCGCCAGCGTCAGGCAGATCACTGTCAGCCCGTCCGTCACCAGGATCATCTCCACGTCCGCGCCTGAATTGATGTAGCCGTGAATGTACCCCGGCAGGCTGATGTACTGCTGCCAGAACACGACCCAGTATCCGGTAAACAGCACCAAGAACCACATGAACCGGCTGATGCCGACCAGCACCAGCACCAGCAATCCCACCCAAATCCACCACGGTACCGTGAGCGATGAATAGAACACCTCGGCAACGCGCAGCGCAACCGCCACCCCGAGCGCCGGCAGAACCAGCCGCGCCTTTCCCACCACCACGCAAAAATTCCGCGCCACGGTCGCAATCGAAGGCGGAGGCGCGTCCCCAGCCTTTCTCGGCTCGCGGAAAAACAGCACCACCACGAAAAACATCGCGAACACGCTGACCGCCGCGACCCGGTAAACATTCTCCACTCCCAGGTTCCGATGCGCCCACGACGCAAAAAACGGCCCAGCCGCGCCCCCGATGTTCACCATCGTGTAGTAAATCGAATACCCGATCGACCGCACGTTTTCTTTCGACGCCCGCGCCGTCGTGCCCACCAC
>Ga0187784_10001296_pt1 | contig 19688 bp, 20 predicted proteins | sample 1015_SJ02_MP15_2_FD_132964 | JGI IMG/M metagenome (GOLD analysis project Ga0187784, IMG submission 132964) | Tropical peat soil microbial communities from peatlands in Department of Meta, Colombia - 1015_SJ02_MP15_20_MG | ecosystem: Environmental > Terrestrial > Soil > Wetlands > Peat | place...
AGCGCGCCGCCGCCGGTGAGCACGATGCCGCGATCGCTGATGTCGGCCGACAGCTCCGGCGGCGTCCGCTCCAGCGCCACGCGAATGGCATTCATGATCACCGCGATGCACTCGCCCAGCGCCTCGCGGATCTCGCTGTCGTCGATGGCGATGGTCTTGGGCACGCCCTCGATCAGGTTGCGCCCCTTGATTTCCATGTTCAGCGGCTTGTCCAGCGGAAACGCCGACCCGATCTCGATTTTGATTTGCTCCGCCGTGCGTTCGCCGATCAGCAGGTTGTACTTGCGCTTCAAATAATTGGTGATGGCCTCGTCCATCTGGTTGCCGGCCATGCGCACCGAGCGCGAGTACACAATGCCCGACAGCGAAATCACCGCGATGTCGGTCGTCCCGCCGCCGATGTCGACGACCATGTTGCCCGAAGGCTCGGTGATCGGCAGGCCCGCGCCGATCGCCGCCACCATGGCCTGCTCGACGAGATAGACTTCGCTCGCCTTGGCGCGATAGGCCGAGTCCTCGACGGCGCGCTTTTCCACCTGCGTAATCTCGCTCGGCACGCCGATCACGATCCGCGGGTGCACCAGCATCTTGCGGTTGTGCGCCTTCTGGATGAAGTAGTTCAGCATCTTTTCCGTCACTTTGAAGTCGGCGATCACGCCGTCTTTCATGGGCTTGATGGCCACGATGTTGCCGGGCGTGCGCCCCAGCATTTCTTTCGCCTCCTTGCCCACTGCCTCCACCTCGCCGGTGTTCTTGTTGATGGCCACGATGGAAGGCTCATTGACGACGATGCCCTTGCCGGCCGCATAAACCAGCGTGTTGGCGGTGCCTAAATCGATGGCCAGGTCGCTCGAAAACATGCTGAACAGCGAGCGTATCCCGTGAGAACGCGAAGCGCGCGATGGATATCCGTTCGAAGACATGGAGAAGCTGAATCTACCTCGACATTATTGTACGGCCAGAAGGCATCCGCCGCTGGAAAAGCCCGCGCCGGCCCCGCCAAAAAGCATTCTAAGAATAACCCCAGTGTTCCCTTCCTTCGGTGACAAAGCGCATTCCTCATTTCCCGCGCCAATTACCTCCGTACCGGCAACCGGCGCAAAGTACTGCGCGGACTCAGGCGACTGGCGGCGCTTTCCGCTGGGAGCACTGGGAGCCTCCGAACCTCGGTTTCGCGCTACAATCTCTTCATGAAGCGCAGTGCTCAAGAAATCCTCGAAGAGGCCCGCCGCTTGCCGGCTGCCGAGTTCAATTGGCTGATCGGGGAGATGCTCCGGCACGGGGACAGTTCCGCGGACGAAGAGCATTCCGCCGCCGAGGTCGAAGCCGCGTGGGGTGACGAGATCAAGCGCCGCCTCGATGAAATCGATTCCGGGGCGGTCAAAATGATCCCGCTTGAGGAAGTTTTGGCCGATATGGACGCGCATATCGAGGCGAAGCGCCAAGCTAGCGCGAAAGATGAAGCCGCTTGAAGTCCACCCGGAGGCGCGGACGGAAGTAAAGGCCGCGTTTGATCGATATTGGGAAGAAGCCCACTCCGCTGCCTTGCGGTTCGATCGCGAGCTAAGGGCAGCCTACCGTCTACTGCGAAAATCGCCGGCGATTTGCCCACCGTATCTTCATGGAACCCGCCGCGTAGTCCTTGATCGCTATCCATTCTCCGTCGTCTTCCGCGAACGCCTTTACGACATCCAGATCATCGCAGTCGCGCACGCGAAGCGCCGCCCCGGTTATTGGGCCAAAAGATTGAAGCAGTAACATTGAGGGGTCATGGAAACCGCCTACCTTCCCGACCCCGCCCGCTACGAACACGCCGCGTTTCGCCGCTGCGGCGCCTCCGGCCTGGTGCTGCCCGCTATCTCGCTCGGCCTGTGGCAGAACTTCGGCGGCGCCGATATCTTCGAGACCGGCCGCGCCGTCGTGCGCCGCGCCTTCGACCGCGGCGTGACCCACTTCGACCTCGCCAACAACTACGGCCCGCCCTACGGCTCGGCCGAAGAAAACTTCGGCGTCATCCTGCGCAAGGATTTCGGCCTGCGCAAGCACTCCTGCGGCCTTCGCAATGAGCTCATCATTTCGACGAAAGCCGGCTGGGACATGTGGCCCGGCCCCTACGGCATCGGCGGCTCCCGCAAATATTTGCTTGCCTCCCTCGACGAGAGCCTCAAGCGCATGGGCCTCGACTATGTCGACATCTTCTATTCGCACCGCCCGTGGAAGGACTGCCCACTCGAGGAAACCATGGGCGCGCTCGTCTCTGCCGTGCAACAGGGTAAGGCGCTCTATGCCGGCATCTCATCCTACGGCGCCGAACGCACGCGCGAAGCCGCAGTGATTCTGAGGCAAATGGGCGTGCCGCTGCTCATTCACCAGCCGTCTTATTCCATGCTGAATCGCTGGATCGAAGACGGCCTGCTCGCCGCGCTCGAAGAGTTGGGCGTCGGCTGCATTGCGTTCTCGCCCCTGGCCCAAGGCCTGCTCACCGGCAAGTATCTGGAGGGCATTCCCGAAGGCTCGCGGGCAGGAAAACAAAACGCTTCGCTGCGCAAGGAATTTCTGAGCGAGAAGAACCTGATGTGCGTGCGCGCTCTCAACGAGATTGCCAAGGGCCGCGGCCAGACGCTGGCGCAGTTGGCCATCGCCTGGGTGTTGCGCTCGCCAGCCGTGACATCGGCCCTGATCGGCGCGCGCAACGTGGAGCAGCTCGACGATTCGCTCGATGCGCTGAAGAAGCTCGAATTCACGGCTGCAGAGCTCGAGGAGATCGACCGGCAGGCGCAGGAGGGCGATCTCGACCTCTGGCGCCAGGCGCGCGTCGGGAAGGATTAGGAATCAGGGAACAGGGAACACCGGAATAAGGGGGCGAGACAACTGCGGCGCTTTACGCGCCCCTGCTCTCCAGCACATCGCGCAGCGCGAAGCTGGTCTCCAGGCGCGTCACGCCGGGCAGCCGCGACAGCTCGTTCTGATGCAGGCGGCCGTAATCGTCGATCCCGGCTACGCGCGCCACCAGCATGTAGTCGTACTGGCCGGCCATCAGGTGGCAGCTCACAATGTCGTGGCAGTGGCGCACGGCGGCCTCGAAGGCGCCGAGCACGGCGGCCGACTGCCGCTCCAACGTCACGCGGATGTAGACCGTCATGTGCTTACCCAGCAAACGGTCGTCAATCAAGGCGCGATAGCCGCGAATCGCCCCTGACTGCTCCAGCGCCAGGATGCGGCGCGAAGCCGCCGACGCCGACAGTCCCACCGCTTCGCCCACTTCGTAATTCGTCGCCCGTCCGTTGCGCGCCAAATAGCGCAGAATTGCGTCGTCCAGCTCGTCCAGACCCGGTGCAGCGATGCCCGCACCGGCTGCGGGCCAAATCTCGGCCGAATCTTGCGTCATATCAGCATTCTTGTCACGTTTCGTTCCCATGACGCTATTTTGTCACGGAATTTGCATACATTGGCAGCGATTTCCGCCGTAAAATCCCATGACAATGGGATGCAGCCGGGGTCCCAGCCTGCCTCGGGCAATCCCCGCGCGGTGCGTTTCCCCGCAAGCAGCCCTCCCCCGCCGCGCGTCCAACCAAAGCGGAGGTCATCCCGCTTAAGGAGACCTGCCATGATTGTCGGCGTCCCCAAAGAGATCAAGGACAATGAAGCGCGCGTGGGCGTCACTCCGGCGGGCGTGAAAGCCCTCGCCGAGGCCGGGCACACCGTGCTCGTCGAAACCCAGGCCGGAGCACTCTCCGGATTCCTGGACGAAGAGTATCGGCACGCAGGCGCAGAGGTCGCCGGCGAAGCCGGCCGCGTCTGGGGCGATGCCGATCTCGTCGTCAAAGTCAAGGAGCCCATCGAGCAAGAGTACGTCTATTTCCGCGAGGGCCTGGTCCTCTTCACCTATCTGCATCTCGCCCCGCTGCCCGCTCTCACCAACAAGCTCCTCGAGGCGAAGATGATCGGAATTGCCTACGAAACTGTGCGCGACCGCCACGGCAACCTGCCACTGCTGATGCCGATGAGCGAGGTTGCCGGCCGCATGAGCGTGCAGGTGGGCGCAAGCTATCTCGAAAAGGAGCGCGGCGGCCGCGGCATTCTGCTAGGCGGCGTGCCCGGCGTGCCGCCCGCGCACGTGGCCATTCTCGGCGGCGGCGTGGTGGGAAGCAACGCGGCGCGGATCGCGCTCGGCTTCGGAGCCAAGACTACGCTGATCGACGTGAACCTGCACCGTCTGCGCGAGCTCGACGACATCTTCGGAGGACGGCTCTACACGCTGGCCTCGAACAGCTACAACATCGCGCACGTAACGCGTGAAGCGGATCTCGTGATCGGCGGTGTGCTGATTCCCGGCGCTGTGGCTCCGAAGCTCGTCACGCGCGCCATGGTCTCCCACATGAAAAAGGGCGCGGTCATCGTCGACGTGGCCATCGACCAGGGCGGCTGCGTGGAAACCGCGCGGCCTACCTCGCACTCCACTCCCAGCTTCGTGGTCGATGGCGTGGTGCACTATTGCGTCACCAACATGCCGGGCGCGGTGCCGCACACCTCCACACTGGCGCTCACCAATTCCACCTTCCCTCATTTGCTGCGCGTTGCGAATCTGGGCGCGCGCCAGGCCCTCAAGCAGGACGCGGGCTTTGCCGAGGGGCTCAACACCTGGGAAGGCCAGCTTACGCATCGCGGCGTGGCCGAAAGCCAGCACCGCGAGTGGACGCCGGCGGCAAAGGCGATCGGCTGACGGAGGCGGGAACGTGGCATGGAGCGCTCTGCGCCTAGGTCTCTGACCGTATGAATCCGCACCTTTGTTTCTCGGTTTCCCAGGTCCCAAAATCGGGACCTGGGGCACCCCTCGAAGGTGCAAGATCAAGCGGTCAGAGACCTAGGGATTCGCGCCGGGCGGAACCAGCACCGTGAGCGCGTCGGGCACCACTTCGAGCCGGACCGGAAGGCTGCCTAGCACCTCGCCGTCGGCCTCGACAAAGATCGGCTTCGACGAGCCGTTGCGCGGCCGGCACACGACCGACGAGGCGTCCCAAAGCTCCACGTCGCGCAGAAAGGTGTGGCGCCCGGCAATCACTGCAAGGAGGAAGCTGAGGTAGCGGAGCCGGTTGCGAGTCTTGAAAGCAACGAGACTGAGGCTCCCGCTGCGCAGCGTGGCTCCGGGAGCCAGTTTACGCAGCAGTCCGCCGAACGAGCGCACTCGCACCGCCAACAGTTGCGAAATCTCAGCATCGCGCGGACGATCATGGCCGTTTTTCGTAAACGCCGCCCGGAAGAGCGGAAAAGGATCGGTTGCCCAGATGCGAAAAGCCTCCGTTATGTAGAGAAGGTAGCCCAGCCGGCGCTTCAATCCGGCATCCATGCGCGCCATGAGCAAGGCATCGGCCCCCACACCCGCCGCAACGATGAAATATCGTGAATCCGGATTTCCGTCGCCATTCTGAAAGTGGATGCGGCCGACCGGAACCCGCACCGGCGCGGCTTCGAGCAGCGAGCGCGTCACTTTTGCCGGCGATCCGATCAATCCCAGGTCCGACGCCAGGGCATTCGCCGTTCCCAACGGAATCACTCCCAGGGCCACGTTCGTCCCCACCAGGCTCTGCACAACCTCATGGGCGGTGCCGTCGCCGCCGCAGGCGATAATCGCATCGCAACCCGCGGCGATGGCCCGCTGGGCGCAAGCCATGCCGCTGCCCGCGCCGTTGGTCTCGAACTCCTCGGTCTCGACACCGGCACTGCGCATCACATCCAGAGCGTCCTGGATGCCTGCCGCTCGCCGCGCGGAGTATTGACCCGAGGCCGGATTGTAGATGAGCGCCACGTGGCGCACTGCGGGTTTCACTTCGGAGGACGTTCCTTCTGCAGACTGAGCCCTCGAGGCACAACTTCCTATCATCGCAGATTGTGCGCCGAAATGCGTGCATTGATTGCCGTTTCTAAAGCGGTTCCAGAGTTGCTGTATCCAGGTCAACCAAAAGACTGGTTGAGACAAAGACAGCAAGTTGGCGTGCGCTTGCGCGCAGGTTGGCGAGTTGGCAGGTTGGCGGGTCCTGTGCACACCCACATTGGAATCGCTCTAGCCGTCTGGCGGCTAGGGGAGGAATCGGCTTGAGGCGGCGAATGCGGGGCGGGAATGAGGCTTGGCCTGCGCTGGCTACCGGCATTCACGAGGCCGGCAGCGTTTATTGGTCAACAGCCCGGCGCGGACTATTCGAGTTTGGGTTTTTACAGCCAATGGCGGCATAGGGCCCAAACCGCATAAATCGCCAGCGCCGCCGCGCCCTCAATCGCGAAGGCCCAGCGGAGGCACCGGGACATGCTGCCGGAATCGGCTTCCGCAGGCGACAATTGTTCTTCTTCGCAGATTTCGGTTTCCGGCTGCGGAAAGCGAACCAGTTTCAAGGGAGCGGTATATACGCTCATTGAGAAGGTCGACGAAAACATCGACTCCGAAAACCTGCCCAGAGTCGCACGACCAAAATGTTGGGTTGCCATTGGGGGGAGCCCTCCTTCGACACATATCGGCCAACCGAAATTCCCGGATGAACCAAGGTCGACGAGAATCTTGCAGTGGTGCAGTTGATCGTTCGCGGATCGTGGGTTCATTATGCGTTTCGATAGCGCGCGTCAACTGTGATTTAAATCACTCACCAGAGGGCGGGTTCCAAGATGGTAACAGTTCGCGTTCTCACTGTCTAAATGGTCCAACCTGATTTATTGGATGCCGCGCGGCGGCCCCATGGACAACGGCTTGCTGCTTCGTCACGCCGGATGGACGCGATCGCGCTATCATGCCTATGAGGCGGTTCATTCCATGGAACTTACTGGGAACACGATTCTCATCACCGGGGGCGGCTCGGGGATCGGCCGCGGCTTGGCCGAGGCCTTCCACGCGCTGGGCAATCAGGTCGTCATCGCCGGCCGGCGCAAGCACGCGCTCGACGAAACCACTGCCGCCAACCGGGGAATGAAGTCCCTCGTTTTCAATATCGAGGACGCGTCCGCCATCCGGCCGTTCGCCGCCGCGGCAACGGCCCAGTTTCCCGCGCTCAATGTGCTCATCAACAACGCCGGCATCATGCGCCGCGAAAACCTCCTCGGCCAGCAGCCCGATCTGGCCGACGCCGAATCCATCGTCGCGACCAACCTGCTCGGCCCCATCCGCCTCACCGCGGCTCTGCTGCCCCATCTCCAGAAGCAGCCGCGCGCGGCCATCGTCAATGTCTCCTCGGGCTTGGCCTTTTTGCCCCTGGCCATCACGCCCACTTACTGCGCCGCCAAGGCCGCCATCCACTCCTACACGCTCTCTCTGCGGCGCCAGTTGCGCCAAACCAACATCGAGGTTCTGGAGCTGATCCCTCCCTACGTCCAGACCGACTTGATGGACGGCGCCAACGATCCGCGCGCCATGCCCCTCAGCCAGTTCATCGCCGAAGTGATGCAGATCCTCAAGACCCAGCCCACGCCTCCCGAAATCTGCGTGGAGGGGGTGAAGCCCCTGCGCTTCGCCGCCGAGAGCGGCACGTTCGACCGCATCTTCAACGGCCTCAATGCGTCGATGTCCGATCCGCACTGACGCGGCGCGCGCCGCGGCGGAACAATAGCCCAGCGGCATCGGCGGCCGGCGGGGGGCGAAAGGCGGCGCGTTTCGCGCGGTGCCACTATATGGTATGCAATATCACGAAAACCGCGATGCCACCGTTTTGCACCGTTTTGCGCCGCGAGGTCTTCGGGAGTTGCCGGTTTTTCTCCGTAATTGCACCGGAGAATAGCGGGTTTTATACCCCCTGGGGTATAGAAAAAAATTCATTTATTTATTTTCCGGCCCTGAGCCGGGGAGGGCTCGAGCAGTTCCACAGTTGGTGTATCCCGGCAGGGGCTGAAGCCCCCGGCAATTTGCCGCGTAGATCGGCCCGGGACCCAGAGGGTACCCCGCCGTGCCCTTGTTACAAAGCCTTGACCGGGATACAGCAATCCACTCTCTGCTCTAACGCTGCGGCCAGAGCCTGTGAAGAACTCCTGCATTCAGTATGCGCGCGAACGGAAAAATACCCGGCAATGTTGGAAAACAAAATTTTGCGCGTGTTTTCATCGTGTTATGGGCAAAAAGGCGGGAGCGGGGCTCTTGACATCGCGGGCGACCCTCCTATGGGCCCGTCGAGTCGAAGATGGAAGGGCATTGGGCGGCCGCGCCAACCTTCCTTGTCCATGATTTGCGACAGGGCGTTGGCAATGCCCGCTTCTCGTTAGTAAAGAAACGCAAATCGGCCACCTCTCTGGCCTGCCTTATAAATAACCGAGCGTTGAAAGCCGAATGGTCATGGCCTGTTCGCTTACTATGAATGCTTCGGCCAATTGAACCACGTGGTAATCGTAGAGCGAGTCTGTCTTGAATTCTTTGATTGCGCGCGATAGCAACCTCGACGGCATCAGGAGGCTCGCCGCGAATTGGTTGGCTTCAATCTCCTTGGGATCGACGCCCGTGCTTGATTTTGAGTTCCGGGGAGTGATCAGATGCCCGCGGTCAACATGGACGTGTTCCCCCGGCTCGAATTGATGTCTGAGACAGTAATGCGCGATTTCATGGGCGATGGTGAACCGCTGCCGGTTCCGATGATCGGTTTCCTGCACGGCGATAATAGTCGAATCTCCCTTGCTTACCAGCAGACCGGAGACGTCATCCCCTAAGTCCATATAAACTAGTTTCAGGCGCAAGCGCTTGGCAACCATTCCAACATCCACAGGGGCGCTCTTGAGATTCAAGGTGTCGGCGAGGGCTTCTCCCTGTTGTCGTGCGGCGCGTAAACTCATGCTCTTTTCCTTTTCTTTGGCGCCGCGGGGTTGGCCGCGACGGTAAGCTTTCTCAATTGCGGGGCCGCGAGGTTCAGTTTTCGTTTCAGCTCGTCCTCAACATCCGAGAGCGTGGGCTGCCCCGCTGGGGCTTCGGACGGGATCAATTTTTCAACCTTGGTTTCCAGCGCCCGAGCCAGCTGGACTAGTGTATGGACGAGAACCCGCTGTTTCCCGTTCTCGATATTCGCGATCGAGGCGCGAGTCGATGGAGGCACCAGAGCCAAGCCCAGTTGCGCCTGGGTCATTTTGAGGCGGTTGCGCGCGTCCTGGATATTTGAGCCAAGAGCCTCGTAAAAGGCTTCGATCCTCTTCGCCATTCACCCTTTGTATAGTTTCCTCCCCGGCGCGCTGTCAAGCAATACTTGACTTCTCGAACCAGCAGTGTTCATATCGGGAATGACAGCAATGCTTTACCAATATAAAAGAACTGGCTCAATACTTGACACGAAGACGAGGATCGTGCTCCCCTGAAAGAGAAGATTCCCGCTCGTGCCCCATGCGCGGACGGCCGCGCCCAAGTTCAGCGGGAAGAACTCACAAAGGCAGGTGTCATGGAAAATCCGGTAGTGTCTCAGTTTGATTTTCCACAGCCCTTGCGCCGGTCGCAGGAGACGCCGATACTGGACTCATGCCGAAACGCCCGCGCGATCCGAACCAATTGGCGAAGCTCATCGTAGACATTGCCACGGGCGACGTGGAAGATACCGTCAGCGAAGCCAAACGGCACCCCAAGCCGCAGCGCGTCGGGGGTTTGAAGGGCGGCACTGTGAGGGCTTCAAGGATTACTCCTTCTCTTCGCTCTCAGATTGCTCAAAAAGCAGCATCGGCTCGCTGGAATAAGGGGCCTCGGCCTTCCCGAGAGCGATAGCCCTTGGAGTCACGGTTGCAACTGGCGGTGGCGGCGCTTTGAAGGCTATTAGCACTTGGTTCAGAGCATCTTCGATAGGCTGCGTGATTCTCGCAGCCTCTTTGGCATCCAAGGATTTTGCGGCCCACTCTGAGCACATTGCCTGCCAAAGAGTGTCGGCTCCAACTACGAGCTTATCTGCCGCGAATTTTATCCAATCATGGTGATCGGGAAGAAACATCGCTTGCAAACAAGCGTCGGCGACATCACTGAATGATCGCTTAATTCTCTCGTGAAGAGAATGCCAACGAGCGGATTGCAGAGCTTCAAAGACTACCCTTTCTGGCGCTTCGTCTCCGGGGAGCTTGATGCAGCCGGGACTGCCTTCTTGTTCGCCGTCGAGAAACACGAAAGTTGGGCGATGGAAGCGATTTTGAGACTTCATGATGCCCAATGCCTGACCAACCGAAGCTGTACCAAAAGTTGTGGTTTTGCAACGCAAAACGGATTCTCTATTTGCGGCGCGCTCGGCGATGATCTCTATTACCATCCGCTGAGCACGTTCATCTTCGACATACAGATCGCATTCATATTGGGGAACGTCGTCCATTGATGACATTGCAAATTCTGCCGTAACGCCATAGAGAGTTCTCTTGCCTTGAGGGGTATCCGAAATTTGCAGCCGCGCATCGGGGGGCAATTCTTCCAAAATGAACGGGGAATGTGTTGTCAGAACTATTTGAAGTTCTTTTTTCAAAGCCAGCTTCGCTAGATCGTGTATCAATCGCCTTTGAAGTCGCGGATGCAGAGAGCTTTCTATCTCGTCGATGAGCACGATGCTGTACTGAGGAATCTCAAGCTGCATTAGCTCCGCTAGCACGGTCTCGCCATTGCCTTGGTGCCACCCCGAATACGGCTGCTTAGATGCTTGTTGGAGGACCGGAACTGGTCGAATTTTGTCTACGGACAGGTAAGCCATTTTCGCTACCTCGTAGTTCTTTCCGGTAATGTTCCCCAATCTTTCTAGACTTTCCGTATCCAAGGCTACGCAGGAGTCTTCCTTGTAAATTGGATTAGCCAGCTTGTAATAGCCAGGTCTGGCAGAGACCGGCTGTATGCGACTCAAATCGATCCAAATCACTTGGCGATCTGGGCGATCTTTGTATCCACGCCACCGCTTTAGCTTCCGCAGGCTTTGCTCTTTTGGGAATGTTCTAGGGCCTTGGCGAACGGCATATGAAATCGTCCCCGCGACAGTCTCCCAAGTTGTATCGGGAAAGTGGTCTGAGGCAAATATGGCTTTCCGAGGTTGCTTGCGTGCACCCTGCTTCATCGGCGGCTTCGATTTGTAGATTGAAGCGATGGCTTGAAGGATCGTGCTCTTTCCGACTCCGTTCTCTCCAACAATCGCCGTAATGGGGTAGCGCAAATCAATGCGTTCATTGTTCCATCCACGAATCTTGTCAATTCGAATCCATTCGAGACGCTTCGGCCATCCGGCTCCGGTTGACCACTTAGCCGTAAGTCGCCTCATTTCCCTGTTATCAGGCATAACGCCTCCAATGCTGACTTTGAGGCGCGGGCGATAGGCTCGAAACCAATCCCAAGTCGCGCCGATAGCAACAATATACTCCATGTGCTAATCTATTTCAACAATGTGACGCCTTAGATTCAATTTGGAGGCGTTGAAATGAACTTTATGCTTGACAAATTTGGGAATGAGGTGTATCTTCAATGATATGAACAGGCTTCCTCTTGCAAAGCGAGCGCAGATCATCCAGATGCTTGTCGAGGGCGCAAGCCTTCGCTCAATCAGCCGGATCGCCGACGTTTCGATCAACACTGTCACTAAGCTCCTGCTGGACGTGGCCGACGCCGCTGCAACTCACCACGATGCGGCTGTGCGGAGCGTCCGCTGCAAGCGCATTCAGTGCGACGAAATATGGTGCTTTGTCGGCGCTAAGCAAAAGAACGCCACGTCAGAGCAAAAGGCCGATGGATGGGGCGACACCTGGACCTGGACGGCCATTGATGCCGATACCAAACTGTGCGTTAGCTATCTGGTCGGCGGACGCGATGGATGGTGGGCAAGCGAATTCATGCAGGACGTGGCGAGTCGGGTCCGGGGAAAGCTCCAACTGACAACGGATGCCCATCGCCCGTATTTGCAGGCGGTTGAAGATGCGTTTGGAGCAGATATCGACTATGCAACTCTCCAGAAAATTTACGGCGCATCGAACGAGCCGGAAACTCGGTACAGCCCCGCCAAGTGCATCGGTTGCGATATGAAAACCGTGATTGGCGCCCCGGACCCGGCACACGTCAGCACGTCCTATGTCGAAAGGCAGAATCTCACAATGCGTATGAGCATGAGGCGATTCACCCGGCTCACCAATGCGTTTTCAAAGCGCGTCCGCAACCATGCTGCCGCGGTTGCGCTGCACTTCATTCACTACAATTTCGCGAGGGTCCACAAGACACTGCGGATTACTCCGGCAATGGCCGCTGGGCTGTCCAATCATATTTGGAGCTATGAAGAAATCGCTGCGTTCGTACCCGAACCCGTAGCGATCCGAGGCGAGAAGGATCGCGCACTGCTCCGCAAGGCGCTAGGCGATTGAAGCCTGTGGAAAATCAAACTGAGACACTACCGAAAATCCCGATGAACTGGCAAAGATCGAAACGCAGTTGGACGACGCTCTCGCGGGCCTGAAGGCCGCCAAGGCCCTGGAAGTGGAAGGCGAGCGTGAAGTCGAGGAAGCGCTGCACGAACTGCACGACCTCGAAAACCTGAAGCCGCACGAGATCCTGCTCAAGATCGCGACGCCCAAGGGCCTTTTTGTAGGCATCTTCCGCGACAACACCACAGTGGCGACCGTAATCGAAACTGTCGTGGAGAAGAAGGACCTGAGCCGAAAGGACACTTTCGAGCTTGTCCACGGCGAAACCGTGGTGCAGCCGGTCAACCGCACCCTGGAAAGCTTTGGGCTCAAGCACAAGGCGGACCTGGAGCTGGTCGCCCAGGGATCGGGGGTTTAGTTTGTGGCAATCCTGGCTGGGCTCACCGTCGCCGAGGAACTGACCGCGCTGCACGAGATTGCGGCGGCCCGCGGGTGGACTTTCACGGTCCTCGACCCGCTCCGCTTCCATCTCGGATTTCCGGCACGCGACGAGTCGATGTTTTACCTTCTTGTCGCTTGCGACCTCTACCCGGTGCAGCCGCCGGCATGGCACTGGTGCAATGCGGATCGAACGCGCACCGACCAACCCTCCGACCGGCCGAAAGGATCGGGCTTCCTGCATCAGAATGGCGTAATTTGTGCGCCCTGGAACCGGCTCGCCTACAAATCCATTGACGCCCGCGGCCCGCACGGGGATTGGGCGATCGGCGACTGGCAGAAGAACTCACGCACGAGCGGGTGCACCACTCTTCCGCATATGGCATTACGGATTTATATCGAGCTCAACAGCACCCGCTATCACCGCGGGCGCCTGGGATGACTATGGTCAAGGCCGCGATCAATTCCATCTTGCGTTTGGGGAAGCGGAAAGCCGCCCCGGCTTACCGCGAAGCTAGCACGCGCCCCTCGTGCTGTGTCGTAGTGACCGAGTCCTGCCTGAACAAGGTGCGGTCCTGCATGGCTCCGGAAATTGAGCTTGGGCACGAAGGCATCGCATACCTGCTCGGCTTGACAAACGGCGATTCCACCGTGATCGTCGCCGCGATGCGGCCGGTGAGCTATACGACGATCGGCAGCTTCAACGTGTCCCCGGTGGCGATGGCCCGTGTCGTGCGCGCGGCGAACAACGTTGGCTTGCAGGTGGTCGGTCAAGTCCACACGCATCCGCGGTCGGCGTACCAGAGCGGTGGAGACGATGACGGCGCGCGGATCGCTTATGACGGATATGTCTCAATTGTCGTTCCAGGCTACGGTCGCGAGCTGCCATCTCTTCGCGGTGCCGCCATCTATTCTTACCGCGACCACAAGTTTTCACGGCTGGGGGCGAGGGCTCTCACGATCACCGATGGAGCTTTCTAAATGGCAAGCCGCAAGGCCTGGTACAGCGAAAGGAATGACCGAAGCCTCCGGTATGCGGGGCGAGTCTTGCCGTCAGATCGCCCGATTTTGTTGAGGCTGCCGGACGAATCGGCCAGAAGCTATGACAACCAGGTCTCGGCGATCGTTGCTGCCACGTTGCTTGCGCGGATGACTCCAGCTGTTGCATTCGACATCCCCTCCGTCGATATAGCCGGACCCCTCCCGTGGGCCGGAAACAAACTGCGTGACCACTTGCGCGAAATCGCGTTTGCGGCTGACCCCGCCGGAGCGTTCGAGCCACGCGGCGCACGCGATGCCGACTACGTTCTCACCTTTGGGAAAGGCCACATGGCCGCGACAGTCCACGGCTCCGGCTGGAACGCTTTCGTCGGGCCAGGCCCTTCACCACTTCCGGACAGCGCGGACCGAAACCCGATCGGGCCGGCCTTTGCATCCATTATCGCAGTTGCCCGGCTCTTTGCTCTTCAGATGAATTCGATCGACGGGCCTCATCTGCTCAACGCTTTCTCCTGGCGCAACGATGTTTTGCAAAGGAGCATACGTTACGACGCCACATATGATCTCGGCGCAATCTGGACTATCGGAACAGGGTCAGTAGGAACTGCGGCGCTGTATTTTCTGACCCTGGCGACGCACCGATTTTCGTCGGTTCTGTTCGACATGGATGATGTGAAAATCGACAACCTCGACAGGTCGCCGATCTTCACTGCACGCGATGACGACCTGCAGACAAAAAAGGTCGATGCAACGGCAGCGCATCTCCGGTCGGTCGGCGTTCGCGATGTTATACCTGTGTCGGAGCCACTGGATAAATCCGACCTCTGGCTCTCGCGTCAGGCGGGCACACCGGACCTCGTCATCGCCGCTGCGAATGAGCGAGATGTTCGATCGCTCATCGAGCGTTCCGCGCCCCCACTCCAGATATACGGCACAACCGGCGCGAACTGGGAGGCATCTGTCGTCCGGCACATACCGTTTCTGGATGCCTGTTCCTGCTGTCTGTTCCCGCCCGAGACGGAGGAACTGCCTGCCGTGTGCGCGACTGGTGAGGCAACGTTGCCCACCGGCGAGGAAACGGTTGACGCCGCTTTGCCCTTCCTGTCGTTTGCGGCCGGACTGATGGCCGCGGCTGAGATTCTCAAAACCGCCCTACCCGGCTATCCATTCTCGCCGAATCGCACGACACTCTACACACACCCAGAGGTTTTACCGCGCTTTGTTTCCTCGAGCGTCGCAGGCCGGACTAACTGCCTTTGTGCGAGCCGGCGATCATCCGTGCACCGTGCAATGATTGAAGGAACGAAGTACAAGAGCCTATCCCGATGATAAGCCTGTTGGATAACCGCGACCCGACAAACCTGTTCTTCGTAGAAGTCACCTCAACTTTTTAAGCACCGCCCCAACAAGGAGATGATTTATGAAAGAACCCGGTCTCGACAACCGCTGGAGGGACGAAGATGGTGAAATTCGCAGGAAGCGCAACGACACCCATGCTGGCACGCTGGGCAAAGACTATCCAGAATTCGACCAATTTCGAGTGGATAAAAGACTGGGCAATATCAAGAGAGATCTCGGTTTGCCGCCAGACGCGTCGATAAGAGAAGTCCGGAAAAGACTCAAGTAGCCTGCTTCAACGCTATCGCATCGGGCAGATAGGGAATCCACGGATTATCCCTAAAACAACCGAGCTCGATCTTGTGGTCTCTTTGCGGGGTGTCAAGGCGCATCATATGTACCCACCGAATCGGACTAGTACCGAAATGTCGGCTAGGATGCGCACAAATCGCCAAGCACCCGCCGACTCGCGCCCCGGCCAACGGCCCGAGCCGGCTCCCTGCTGGGCCGACTCGCTGACTTACTGACTCGCTGTGTCGCGAACGCGCCCTCCGCTCCGCTGCGTCTGCCGTCTCGCTCTTTCAATCCTGCTCCGAGGCATTGAGATCGGCCGCCGTCGACCCTGCGTGCCCCGGATTTGCGACAGGGCGTTGGCAAGCCAGTTTCGTGCGCCCAATGGAAGAGATTCCCAGAGCTTGTTTCATCAATGCCGTTTCGGGCGATGGAGGCATCCGTCAGGGGCTAAAGCCCCCTATTTTATGCGCCTTTTGCGGCACGGCTGAAGCCGCGCCCTTTCAAAGACGGCATTTATGCAACCGGTTTTGGGCCATTGGCCGCATCGATTCGTATCACTTTTCGGTCGCCCCTCCGGGGCTTGGGTTAGTCAAAGGCGATCTCATCCCAGGGTTTCACCCTGGGCTATTCTCGTCCGTCCCTCCGGGACGGATGTTGGCACCGGACACTTCTTCATGCGGTCAGAGACCTGCCACTGGCGACAGTCTTCTCCGGGACGGATGTTGGCATCGGGCACTTCTTCATGCGGTCAGAGACCAGCCACTGGCGACAGTTTTCTGTGGTCGGCTGTGGGCTGTTTGCTGTCTGCGGTCAGGGTTCTATTCCCTGTTCCCTAGTCCCTGATCCCTGTTCTCTGAAAGCGCGCCGGCGGGCGGGTTCTCCACCAAAAGTGTCCGAATTTGGTACTAAAGTCAGGTTGAGGCGTGCGGGAAACCGGATTAAGATCAATTGATTCTTCGCGAAAACTTACCTTCCCCACATGAGAGGCGCTTTTGGGGGCGCCGAGGAGCGCGAAGATGGGGCCCGTAGATCCGAAGGTTAAGGCGACAAGGAGGAACCGCTTCGCTCCGAAGCGGGATGATTGCGCTGGCCCACGACTGCAAGGAGGTTGGGACGGATGATTCCAGAGAACTCCGAATTCTACAAAGATCTGCTGGACCAGATGAGCGACGGTGTGTACTTCGTCGATCGCGAGCGGCGGATTCTCTATTGGAACAAAGGCGCGGAGCGGTTGACCGGCTATACGGCCGAGGAGATGGTGGGGCGGCGCTGCCAGGACAACACTCTGTGCCACGTGGATGCCGAGGGTAGGAACCTGTGCCAGGGGGGCTGTCCTCTGGCAGCCACCATGGCCGACGAGACGGGACACGAAGCGAGGCTTTTCCTGCGCCACAAGGAGGGGCGGCGGGTGCCGATCGCCAACCGGACGCAACCGCTGCGCGGCGCCGACGGATCGGTGGTGGGCGGCATCGAGATTTTCAGCGACGATACGGCGCAGGTGGAGTCGCGCCGGAAGGCCGAGGAGATGAGCAGGATGGCCTTCCTGGATCACCTGACGCAGGTGCCGAACCGGCGGTTCCTGGAGATTGCGCTACGGACGGCGTTCGACGAATTCGAGGCGCATAAGAGCCCATTTGGGATTCTGTTGATCGATCTGGACCGGTTCAAGGAGGTCAACGACGTTTGGGGGCACGCGTCGGGCGACGCGGTGTTGAAGGCGACGGCGCGAACCTTGTCGGGTGCGCTGCGGGGAACGGATGTTGTGGGCAGGTGGGGGGGCGATGAATTTCTCGCCATCGTGCGCAATGTAAATGAAGATGTTCTGGACGCGCTGGCGCGGCGTTGCGTAGCGCTGGTTTCACAGCTGACGTTAGCGGCGCCATCCGAGGGCCGGAAGGCGATGGCGTCGATTTCCGTAGGCGCGGCATTGGCCGCCGCCGGAGAGCCAGCCGAGGAATTGCTGCGCAGAGCCGACGAACGGCTGTATCGAAGCAAGTTCGAGGGCCGGGGAGGAGCGATGGCGGCGTGGTTGCGGGCGTTTCCCTACCTTCTCCGTGGCGGGCTACTCGCCGTGTCGCGGAGTTTCGCCGCCATTGCATTTTCAGAGTTGTTGTATTCCGACGCCTCGGGGCCCAGCCGGCGCGGGCATCCGGGAGCACCGACCTTCAAATAAAGTCCGCAAGGACGCAGGTACCGTGAAAAGGCCGGAATTCGCTGCGCGTTCGGCAAGCGGAAGTTGTCGGTGAGAAATACTCACGCCAGCGGCGGCCAGCGCTTCCTCTTCATGGCCGTTTCTTTTGACAAGCGGCATGGCCGGGCCGCTAGAATTCTGGGCGAAGCGAAGAATATTGGAAAGGCCACTGCGTTGCGCGCCGGAGATTGGAAGGGCGCAGCGCGGAGCTTCTGCCCGCCGAGGTTCCATGTCCGCAATTGCCGGATTTCCGCAGTCAAAAACTGTTTCCTTCTTCCTGCCAATTCTTCTGCTGGCGGCAGTTGGCGCGGCCGGGCGCACCGCGCGTGCACAGGATCATGCGCCGACGCAGGCGAGCGCGCCAGCCGCGGCCGACGCATTTCAGAATCCCGTGTTGTGGGAGGACCTGGCCGACGACGACGTGATCCGCGTGGGTGACACTTACTATTACTCGGCGTCGAACATGCACTACTCGCCGGGCGCGCCGATTTTGCGCTCCTACGACCTGGTGCATTGGGAATACATCGGCCACTCGTTGCCGGTGCTGGACTTCGGGCCCGCGTACGATTTGAGCGGCGGCAATGCCTACATCAAGGGCACGTGGGCGTCGTTCTTCAACTATAGGAAGAGCGAGAAGAGGTTTTACTGGGGCGGTTGCATTCCCGGAACGGGGAAAACGTACATCAATACGGCGACGAAGGCGGAGGGGCCGTGGCAGCGGCACGCCGCGATCGACAACTGCTACTACGATGCGGGCCTCTTGATCGATGACGACGACACGATGTATGTGGCCTATGGAAACACGACCCTGCACGTAGCGCAGCTTTCGCCGGACGCGACGAAAGAGGTGCGGTCGGAGCTGGTTTTTCACACGCCGCCCGAAGTGCAGACGCTCGAGGGGTCGCGATTCTACAAGGTGAACGGCAACTACTACATCTTTACCGACCGGCCGCCGAACGGCGAGTTCGTGCTGAAGTCCACGACCGGCCCCTTCGGCCCCTACACTATGCGGAAGCTGGCGCTCGACGCAGTTCCGCCGGTTCCCGGCGCGGGCTCGCCACACCAGGGCGGCATCGTGCAGACGCAGACGGGCGACTGGTACTACATGGCCTTCATCGACGCGTACCCCGGCGGCCGCATTCCGGTGCTCGCGCACATGCACTGGAATGCGGATGGCTGGCCCCAAATGGACATCGCGGACAACACGTGGGGCGTCTCGTATCCCGATCCGCTGGCGCCGCACCCGTTGGCGCCGAAGACGGGGACGGATTTCTTCAAAGGCAAAGCGCTCGCGCCCGAGTGGGAATGGAACCACAATCCCAACAACTCGAAGTGGGCGCTCGCTCATGAAGGCGGGCTGCAGCTGGAGACGGCGACCGTGACCGACGACTTGTACGCGGCGCGAAACACGCTGACGCATCGCATTCCCGGGCCGGAATCGACGGCGACCATCGAGGTGGATATTTCGCGGATGAAGGACGGCGATCGCGCGGGATTGGCGATGCTGAAGCACGTGTCGGCATGGGTGGGCGTCAAGCGCGACGCGGGCTCGTACCAAGCCGTGATGGAGAACGGCCTCACCATGTCAGTCCGCGGCTGGGTGACGACCGGCAAAGGCACCGATGTCGAGAGCGCGCCGGTCGCGGGCAAGCGCATTTGGCTGCGCGCCTCGGCGGACATTCATCCCGGACCGGACCGCACTGCCACATTCTCCTACAGCACCGACGGCCGCAACTTCAAAACCATCGGAACTCCGTTCACGCTGAACACGCAGTGGATGTTCTTCATGGGCTACCGCTACGCCATCTTCAACTACGCGACCAAGGAGCTGGGCGGCGAGGTGAAGGTGAGGTCGTTTACGGTGACGACGCCGTAAGACCGCATCGCTCCTGTTTGACACCGCTCGCGCATCGCCCTACGCTATGGAATATGGACCTTCAGATTCCTGAACGGCAGGCCTCTCAGCTCGCGAGCCTGGCATCGCGCACAGGGCGCAGCGCCACCGACCTGGTGGTGGAGGCGGTCGACCGGCTGCTCGCCGACGAAAAGTGGTTCGATGCGCGGGTACGGCTGGGCATCGAGCAAATTGCGCGCGGCGAGTTTGTCGAAGAAGATGAGATGG
>Ga0187784_10001297_pt1 | contig 19671 bp, 12 predicted proteins | sample 1015_SJ02_MP15_2_FD_132964 | JGI IMG/M metagenome (GOLD analysis project Ga0187784, IMG submission 132964) | Tropical peat soil microbial communities from peatlands in Department of Meta, Colombia - 1015_SJ02_MP15_20_MG | ecosystem: Environmental > Terrestrial > Soil > Wetlands > Peat | place...
ATGCCGTCCTTGGCGCACCACTCTTTGTGAGATTGCACGGTGTCAACACTCACGCCTACGATCACGGCGTTCTTCTGGTCGTACTGCGCCTGGTCACGCTGGAAGGCGTGCGCTTCAATCGTACAGCCCGGCGTCTGGTCCTTCGGATAGAAATAGAGCACCACCCACTTTCCCCGCAAACTGTGGAGGCTGATCGGAGTGCCTTCTTGCGACGGAAGAGTGAAATCCGGCGCCGTTGTGCCTTCTGCTGGCACAACCTGATCGTCTGCGTGAATCGCCGGCGCGTGAATGAGCGGTTGCGCCACAAACAGCAGGCCAGCCGCGAACGTGACGCAAAGAACGATTCGGGTTACTTCATTTCGCAAATTCGTCATGTATTGTCTCTCCTAAAGGTCACACTCGTTTCAGCACATCTGTTGCCGCCAATACTATGAAACGCCACCCAGGGCCCAAATCATCCCCTGATTGGACTCCCGGGTAACCGCCGCGGTTGCAGCAATGTGGGGCCATTCGCCGTCGCTCCGGGAGCCATTGCGCAAAGCCGCCCGGACTTTGCTATTCTGGGTTGCTGAGCATCCTGCGCCGAGTGCGGGATGCCAGAATCTCTCGGCCAAGGAACCTTTCAGCGTGAACCCAACGATAGCACCTCAGCGCGATGTACGGCGCGTTTTCAACTTCAATCCGGGCCCGGCGGCGCTCCCACTCCCCGTGCTCGAGCGCATCCGCGACGAAATGCTGGACTATCGCGGCTCGGGCATGTCTGTCATGGAGCTGAGCCATCGTTCGCCGGAGTACGAGGCGATCAACGACAAAACCGAGAAGGGTCTCCGCCGGTTGCTCGAAATCCCGGAGGACTACGCCGTGCTGTTCTTGCAGGGTGGAGGGAGCGCACAGTTCGCAATGGTTCCGATGAACCTGTATCTGCCGGGCAAAGCGGTAGATGTGCTTCACACCGGCGCTTGGACGGCCAAAGCAATCGAGGAGCTGAAGAAACTTGCAACTTGCCGACTGGCAGCGACCACGGAAACAGACAAATTCGTCCGAATTCCCCGGAGCGACGAAATCGCACTAGCGCATGACGCTTCGTACGTCTATATGTGCACGAATAACACAATTGAAGGCACGCAGTGGCGCGCGCTGCCCGAAACGGGCGCCGTACCTCTTGTGGCCGACATGTCGTCCGATATCGCGTCGCAGCCGATTGATGTCCGCCGGTTCGGACTGATCTTTGCGGGAGCGCAGAAGAATCTGGGGCCGTCCGGGGCGACGATCGTGATTCTGCGTCGCGATTTGGCCGAGCGCGCCGGCGATAAGGTAGCTAAGATCTTTCAGTACCGTACACACATTAAAGAAAAATCGCTCTACCACACGCCGCCAGCCTTCGCGGTGTACGTCGTCGGCCTCGTGCTCGAATGGATCGAAGCTGAAGGCGGAATTTCCGCTATCGAAAAACGCAACGAAGCCAAGGCGAAACAGCTCTACGAGGTGATCGACGCCAGCGGCTACTACCGTTGCCCGGTTGAAAAGAGCTCGCGGTCGAAGATGAACGTGGTCTTTCGTGTGGCTGGCGGTGACGAAGCCATCGAGAAGAAATTCGCCAAAGAGGCCGAAGCTGCGGGCCTTGTCGGTGTCAAGGGGCACCGCTCGGTCGGCGGGATGCGCATCTCCCTCTACAATGCTGTCGGTCTCGACGCCGTTGCCGCGCTCGCCAGCTTCATGCGGGAATTTGAGCGCAAGAATGGCTAGGACCACAGGCGCAGATCTAGCTTGCCGCAGAGGGTAGCCGCACCCGCGAATGTCGCTGCCACCGGATTGCCACATCGGCGTGGCTTTCACGCAACACTCCCACCTTGACTTGCCCTTTCACCACCCGTATCGTGGGAATCTCATGAAGTTTGCCGCCAAGAACAGCCGAGAGACTCCCGCCAGTGTGGTCAGACGCCGATCAGGAAACGCCGCCCATGTGACTGGCGCCGGGCGAATGACACGGCCCAAAGCAGTCGGTCTAGCACTCGGGGGAGCCAAGGATTCAGTTCCTCCCCTCGACGAATACTTCAACTCGCTTTTTGCAGCGCTCGGCCCGCAACACTGGTGGCCGGGAAAGACCCAATTCGAAATCATCGTTGGCGCAATCCTGACGCAGAACACCTCCTGGGCGAACGTCGAGACAGCGATCTCAAACCTGCGGTCTGCCGGCCTACTCTCTCCAACAGCGATCGAGCGCGTCCCGATGCCGCGGTTGGAGAGTCTGATCCGCTCCTCTGGATATTTCCGGCAAAAGGCGCGAAAGCTGAAAGCGTTCTGCAAGTTTCTACGGATGGAGTATCGCGGCTCGCTGAAGGGGATGTTCGACACGCCCACGATCAGGCTGCGCGAGAAACTGCTCGGCGTATTCGGCATCGGTCCGGAAACGGCCGATTCGATTCTTCTTTATGGGGGCGACCATCCCGTATTTGTCGTGGACGCATACACGAAAAGAATGCTCCTCAGGCACGGTTGGATTAATGAAAAGGCGAGTTACGAGGACGTTCGCTGGATGTTCGAGCGTCAATCATCGGGCGACAGCCGCCGGTTCAACGAATTCCACGCTCTCATCGTCAATGCCGGAAAGAATTTCTGCCGGAAGCAAGAGGCTCTGTGCGGCCGCTGCCCTCTTGGCCGCTATCTTCAGGAGGGCCGCTAGAGATGCAGAGCGTCCAACGCAAGCGGGAATGGTGGCCGATTGCTGTGAGTGTGGTCGTGGTGCTGCTCGCGGCGGCTGTGATTACGTTCGGGTCGTTCCGCGTCCCGCTGGAGCCCGACCAGCGCAGCGCATATCTCATCCTGTTCGCGCTCACGACCGTCATTGCCGTATCGCTTCTGATTTTTGTGCTGATTCTGACGCGGTACCTCCTCAAGCTCGTCGCGGAACGGCGCAGCGGGCAGCTCGGTTCACGGTTCAAGGTCAAGATGGTGCTGGTCGCGATGGGCATATCGCTCCTGCCCTTGGGATTCCAGTTCTTCTTCAGCTATGCGCTGATCAACCGCACGCTGAATCTCTGGTTTCCGCGCCCGTTGGAAATTGCGAACCAGCAGAGTCAAACGCTGCTTTCTCATTTCGAGGCCTCTGAGTTCGATCGCCTAAACCGGTTAGCAGAGACGGCAGCGGCAAACGGCACGCCGGACACGAGTTTTCTCGCGCGAGCCCAGGCTGCCGATACGTGGTGGATCGCGGACTCGACGGGAAGGACAATTGCGAGCGCCAGTTCGCCAGCCGCTCGCTCCGCAGTACCCACTGCTGCGGGATCGTTAGCGATTTCGCCGGAGCCAGTCCGGACAATTCACAGCGGCGCACAAGTCTGGCGGGTCAACGGAGAACTCTACTTTGCCGGGAGCGCGCTCGTGAAGGGTGGAACGTTGTACGTCGCACGGCGCCTGCCAGACGATTTCCCGGGATTGTATGCGGACATCGAGACACAAACGAAGACCTACCTCGGCCTGAAGCAGCAATTGCGCCAGTACAAGCGCATCCTTGTGGCCTCACTCGCCCTGATCACGCTAGTGCTGCTGTTCGTCACGATGTGGGTGGCGCTCTTTCTCTCAAAGCAGGTCACCGTGCCCATTCAGGCCCTTGCCGAAGCAACGCGCGAAGTCTCTCGCGGCAATTTCGACCAGCGCATCGACGTGCAGGCAGAGGATGAGCTGGGCACGCTCGTGCGCTCGTTCAACCGCATGACGGAGCAACTCGGGGAGGGGCGGCGGCAGATCAACGAGTTCACGAAGAGTCTCGAGGCGGCCGTTGAAGAGCGCGAGCGACGGCGCCTGTTGATGGAGACGATCCTCGAAAACGTGCCGACGGGCGTTGTTTCGCTCGACGCAGCGGGCCAAGTGGCGCGCGTAAATAGCGCGATCGTTCAAATCCTCGGGGAATCCGCCCGCCAGGCCCGGACGCTCACCGAGCTCCTCGGTGACGAAGCCGCCCGAGCCGTACTGCACCTGATGCGGCGCTCGCTGCGAATGGGTGCGGCCTCTCGCGAAATCGAAGTGGCCGCGGGAGGGCGGCTCGTACGCGCAGCGGTGACGGTTAGCTCCCTCGGCCCACGCCGGTCAAATCCCGGTTTCGTCATCGTGATCGACGACTTGACGGAGCTATTGCAGGCGCAGAAGGCGGCGGCTTGGCAGGAAGTTGCGCAGCGTATCGCGCACGAAATCAAGAATCCGCTCACGCCGATTCAGCTTTCGGCCCAGCGTCTGCTGCGATATCTCGCCCGCGCGGCGAAACCATATTCGGGCGCTTCCCATGCCGAGTTTGAGAGGCTCGTGGCCGAATGCGCGGGGCTAATTGAGCGCGAATCGCAAACGCTTGCGTCGCTCGTGAGCGAGTTCTCACAATTTGCGAGATTCCCCGCCGCGCGCTTGGCACCAATCGGAGTGAACTCGATCGTCGAGAGCGCGCTCAGTCTTTTTGAGGGCCGTCTGGACGGCATCACGGTGACAACCGATCTGGCCGCCTCCCTTCAGCCGGTAAGAGCAGATGAAGAGCTGATTCGGCGGGTTTTGGCGAACTTGATCGACAACGCGGCTGACGCGATGGAGGGGTCGGCCATTCGACAACTGCGTGTGGTTACGCGCTCCGTAGGCGACGGTGACGCCGTCGAAATCGAGATCTCCGACAGCGGCCACGGCATCTCGCCCGAAGACAAGGAAAAGCTGTTCTTGCCGCACTTTTCCACCAAGGGCCGCGGAACGGGCCTGGGCCTGGCGATTGCGAGCCGCATTATTGCGGAACACAACGGCACCATTCGGGTGGAGGACAATGCGCCCACGGGAGCGCGATTCGTGATGCGCTTCCCTGCGGCAGAAGTCGCGGTGTCGAGTCAGGCCGGATAAGGGCTCCAAGTACATGCCAGCCAACATCCTCATCGTTGACGACGAAAGCGGTATCCGCGAATCTCTCGGCGCGCTGCTGCGCGACGAAGGATACGACGTCGAAACGGTCGCATCGGGCGAAGCGTGTCTCGATCGAGTCGCGCAGGACGCGTTCGATCTGATTCTGCTCGACGTGTGGCTGCCCCAGATGGACGGTCTCGAAACATTGGAGCGACTGCAGGCACAGGACGTGGCTCCGATGGCCGTGATGATTTCCGGACACGCAAATATCGAGGCGGCCGTGCGCGCCACGAAGCTCGGCGTGTTCGATTTCGTGGAGAAACCGCTGTCACTCGAAAAGATCGTTGTGGTGGTGCGAAATGCCTTGGAATACGTCCGACTCGAAGACGAAAATCGCCGCCTGCGCGCCGAGCTCGAGGAGCGCCACGAGATTCTCGGCAGCAGTGTGCCCATGAAGGCGCTCCGCCAGCAGATTGCCCTGACGGCGCCCACCACAGGCCGCGTCCTCATCTACGGGGAAAGCGGCACCGGCAAGGAACTCGTTGCGCGCGCGCTCCACGCCCATAGCACGCGCCGGGAGCGGCCGTTCGTCGAGGTGAACTGCGCGGCTATTCCCGAGGAGCTGATTGAATCGGAAATGTTCGGCCATCGCAAGGGCAGCTTTACCGGTGCCAGTGAAGATAAAGTCGGCAAGTTCCAGAAGGCCGACGGTGGCACGCTGTTTCTCGACGAAGTCGGCGACATGAGCCTCAAAACGCAGTCGAAAGTTCTGCGTGTGCTGGAAGAGCAGCGCGTCGAACCGCTCGGATCGAATCAGCCGGTCACGTTCGACGTCCGTGTGATTGCAGCGACGAACAAAAAGCTCGAGCAAGAAATCGGGCGCAACGCATTTCGCGAGGACCTCTTCTACCGTCTCAACGTGATTCCCTTCTACGTACCTGCGCTTCGCGAACGGGTGGAGGACATTCCGATCCTTGCGGCCCACTTCTTGAAGGAGTTCTGCGAGGCATACGGGAAGAAGCCGAGAGAGTTCACGCCACAGGCTATGGAGGTCCTGCTCGCATATCCGTGGCCCGGCAACGTCCGCGAATTGCGAAACCTGGTCGAACGGCTTGTCATCATGTGCCCATCGCCGCGGATCGAGCCGCACCATCTGCCGCCGGAACTTTTTCGGGGCGCGTCGAAGAGCCCTCAGAAACCCTATGCAAGCCTGCAGGAAGCGCGGTCAGCATACGAGCGCGAGTTCGTGCTGCGCAAGCTCGAAGAAAACCGTTGGAACATGACCAAAGCAGCAGCCGCACTCGGGCTGGAGCGCAGCCATCTCTATCGCAAGATGCGCTCCCTCGGCATCGCACCGTCCAAAGCGTCGTGAGGCGCCCGGACATATTCACACGGCTGGGGCGCTAGGCTTCACTTTCCTCTTGCTGCATTTCACCGAGCTGTTCGAGCTGGCGGTGCCAATCGAGCCGACGGACGAGCGCGGCGCTCTGCCGCCAGTTGCGCTGCACCTTTACAAACAATTCGAGAAACACTCGTGTGCCGAGAATAGATTCGATTTCCTTGCGCGCCAGAACCCCGATCTTCTTGATCGTTCCACCGCCTTTGCCGATCAGAATTCCTTTCTGTCCGTCGCGCTCCACGTAAATCGTTGCGTGAATCTTGATCAGGTTTTCCGTCTCGTCAAAGCCGTCCACGAGCACGGCGATCGCGTGCGGCACTTCTTCGCGAGTCGCATGGATCGCCTTTTCGCGAATCAGTTCAGCCGCGAGAAAGCGCTCGGGTTGATCGGTGAACTGATCCTGCGGAAAATACGGCGGCGCTTCCGGAAGATGCGCGAGCCATCCCGTCACTAAATTGAAGCAGCCCTCTCCTGTCATCGCCGAAACGGGAAATATTTCTGCGAAATCAAACAACTTCCGATAGCGGTCGATCAGCGGCAGCAGCAAAGGCTTGCTGACGAGGTCCACTTTATTGAGCAGCAGAAAAACGGGGCCCTTGAACCGCCGCACCCAGTCGATCGCGTACCGATCTCCCGTGCCGAACTCGGCGGAGGCGTCCACGATCAGCGACAGAACGTCGATGCCTTCCAACGCATGCTCGGCCTCGTCCATCATCTGCCGACTCAGCACGTTGTCCGGCTTGTGGAGCCCGGGCGTATCGATCAAGATAATCTGCGCATCGTCACGATTGAGAATGCCCTGGATGCGATTCCGTGTCGTCTGCGGGCGCGGCGAGACGATCGCCACTTTCCGGCCGACGAGCGTATTGACCAGCGTCGATTTCCCCGCGTTCGGTCGGCCGACAATGGCCACAAATCCCGATTTGAAGGGCATGCTGGGATCGATTGTACGCTAGGTCTCGTTGGATGGCGGATCGGGCACGATCTTGACGCGAAGCTCGCGAGTGCGCGGGCCATCGAACTCGGCCAAGAAGATCGCCTGCCAACGGCCCAGCACAAGTCTTCCGTTCTCGATCCAGACAGTTTCGGACGAGCCGATGAGCGCCGTCTTGATATGCGAGTCCGAATTGCCTTCGGCGTGTTTGTATCCGGCCCCGTGAGGAATGAGCCGATCGAGTGTGGCTTCGATATCGCGAGCCACCGCGGGATCATCGCCTTCATTGATTAGCACGCCAGCCGTTGTGTGCGGAACGTACAGATAGCAGACGCCGTCCGCACAGCCTGATTCGTGAATCGCTGCTTTAATTTCGCCCGTAACGTCTTTGAGTTCCGTGCGCCGCGAGGTGCGGATCGAAAGCGTGCACGTGAAAGGACTGCTCGAGCGATGGCCCTTGGCTGCCATTCGAAGCAAACATGCCATTCTTGCGAGACAAGATCAACACAACGGTGCTAACGGTAGTTGAGAGGGGTGGAAGATTTCAGCGTTTCGCAGATCTCTGGGTCACCGATGGAATCTGCAGGCGCATGTTCGGATCGCCAAAGAAGATCCAGGTTCGGCGAACGTCCGGATCAACGATTCCGGCCTTGGCCGCGAGGATCGCTTTCCCTAGCGGCGTGGAGGGATTCGCAGCCAGCTCGCCCAGGAGCGCCTGATTCATCGTGGCTTGCGGCGCCGAGTCAGTGAATCCAGAGGACGCCCAGACGGCCACAGCGCCGCCGTTGGGCGCGAGCATGAGCGCAGTCGAAAGGCTCGTCGCGTACACGTCGTGGAAGAAACCGTTCAAGCAATCCATCAGCAAATAGACGGGCAGCTGACCCCCATTCGATAGCGTGGCAACAGTCGAATCGTCGAGCAGATCGGAGAACGACCATTGCTGCTCCGAACCGTGCCCGATGTAGTTGACGAGCAGCGCGCCGCCGTTGAGCGCCGCAAAAATTTGCTGTCGCACGACAGTCGGGTCCTGGCCGTCGGCCAGAATCTTCGTCACGTTGAGCGAACTTGGCATGTCGGCCGCTGCAAAGTTCGCTTCGGACGTGAAATCGACTCCGACGTTCTGGTCCGCAACCACGAGCGCCTGTTGCTGCCAGCTTCCGGCTGATGCTCCGGTTTCGTACCCCACGATCTTTGAGACGACCAGCGCTGCATCCGAGGGCGTGCTCACTGGCAGGCGGCCCGTGGGAATCGTCGCGAAGCCGGTTTCGTTGAAGTCGGTCAGCCAGTCGTCTGAGGCCGTTTTGAACGCCGCAGTCTCGATCATGCGCGTCGGCACAAAGTCGAGATAGCCGAAGCCGAGATAATTGCGCGGGTCAAACGATGCGCGTCCCACAAGCAGCACGGCCTGCGGATGCACGCGCCAGCCTGTCGCGGCGAGCTGCAAATAGCTGCGCAGAGCGAAAGGGCTTCGCTCGCCGAAATTGAACGCATCAAAGATCTGCTCGGTCGTCACCACCGTCACCGAGTTCCCCTGGGATGCGTACAGCTTGACGATGGGCGCGATGTTCGAGACGAAATCCGGGTGCGTAATCACAACGATGTCGGCGCCGTACTGCGGCTTATCGATCGAGTTCGGCTGGTGGAGCGTCAGATCCGCCGGCGCAGACGTCTGATCGTCCGAAAAAGCCAGCAGCGTGTGGCTAGCGCCCTGCGCCCCGCGAACAACGAGCGTAATGCCGAAGCTGGAACCATCGAAGGTGGCCGGCGCGAACAGTTGCGTGATCGCCGTCGGATCAGTGATGTCCAGCACGTGAATCTGCGAATTGGTGAAGCCGCTGAAGCGAACGGTATCGCCCGAGGAAGCTGTCGCGCGCAACCAGTTCGAGTCCACCGCATAGGTATGTGCGTAGTGCACCGCGATCGACTGCACAAGGCTCACATCGAAATCTCCGTCGAGCGCCGTGAGCGTGACAGTGTTCGTCCCCTCCTGCAACAAGCTGCTCTCGATCGGCAAAGTGTTCGTCACATTTGCCTGATTTGCGAAATCGATCTCGCCCACCGGCGTGCCGTTGAACGATACCGCAACTTGATGAGCTTGACCGTCCGTCACGCCCTGTAGCGTCACGTCCATGGTGACCGGCACCGTCGAGTTTCGGTCGATGTGCGCCACATTGAAGCTTTGATCCACGGGCTCTGAGGTGACGATCGAGCCGAAGAAGTTGTCGTTATTTTCGCCGTTCAGCAGTGCCGAAAAATAGATTGTTCGCTGCTGGAAAAGAACGGTGAACGGGAAGCTGGCAACGCCCGGCCCGCTCCCCGGGGAAAATACCGGCGAGATACGCTTGCCCGGCCGCGTTCCTTGAACCAGCCAATAGACGCGCGTGCCCGAATAAGGCGTATCGATCCCTGTGCCGTAGAACTCGATGCTCTCGTTGGGGCCGAGCGGGCCAAACTGCCTGCCAAGGATCAGCATGGGCTGCTCGGTCCCCTCCGCGTACAGCTGGAGCATCCGCGCGTCCGCGTTCGCTTCAAGCCCCGCCGCGACAAGCTGCGCGCGAGAAACCTGGTACCATCCTTCGCTCGTCACGGATATTTTGATCGCTGAAAGCCCATTGAGTGAAACCGGAGCCTGACCCGGAGACAACACGGGAATTATCGGCTGTGGCGTAATGACCGCGCGCGAGACTGTCCCAGGGCCGGAAGGAACGGCTTGGTTCACATCCTTCAGAAGCACCGCCGATGCCACCGGACTCGCCGCTTCTGCCGCGGAATCCACGTAGATCGGTCCGTGCAACGTGCGCGTGCCATTCAGGTCCACGTCCTCGACCCAATACGACGCCTGCGCGTTTCCCTGAGGATCGACCCACTGATACGTTCTGGCGTGGTGCTGCGGAAGCCCGCCCCGCATCACGAGCGCTGAGCCTGCGATCACCGAAGGATCCAGTCGTTGCCGGCCTTGCGCACCCTCCCGGTAGACGTGGAAACCCAGATTGCGCACCTCTTCGCGCGTTTGCCATGCGACCACGACTCCGCCGCCCGCCTTTGGCACCGCGCTTAGCGACACCATCTGGACCGCGGTCGGCGACACGATCGTGCTGTTAACCGTCGAGGTGTTGTTCGACAGGTTCGGGTCGCTCGTGCTTGCCGTCACGGTGGCTGTGTTCGTCGCCAGTTGCGACGAGCTGAAAGTCTGCGCCGTCACGTTGATCGTAACGATCACAAGCCCGCCCACGCTGATCGATCCGAGATTGCACGTCACCGTGGTTCCGGTCAGAGAGCAGCTTCCTTGCGTAGTGGATGACGAAGCGTAGGTCACCTGCGAAGGCAACGGATCCGTGACGACCACGTTTTGCGCGGTGGCGGGGCCGTTATTCGTCACCTGCAGCGTGTAGGTGAGGTTGGTGCCCTGATCCACAGGCTCGGGCGACGCTGTCTTGACGATGGCGACATCCGCCTGCGTGGGAGAGGCGACGGTCGAACTCGTAGAAGCCGTGTTGTTCGCGAGATTCGGGTCGTTCGCCGTCGGCCCGATCGAAACCGAATTCGTAATCACGGTTCCGGGCGCCGTTCCGGCGGTCACCGTCATTACGAACGTGAATGTCGCCGAGGTGTTCGCCGCCATCGACGCAGGGCCGGGGCAGGTGAAAGTGCCGCCCGAAGGAGGATTGCAACTCCATCCGGTCGGCGCGGAGGTCGAGGAGATCGTGGTGTTCGCCGGAACCGTGTCCGTAAGTAGCGGGTTGGCGACTGCTGCTGGACCATTGTTGGTGACAACAACGGTATAGGTGATTTTGTTCCCCGCCAGCACGGGATTCGGCGTTCCGGTCTTCGTGACCGCCAAGTCCGCTTGCCCCGCCGTGGCCACGACCACTGTCACGGTAGCCACATTGTTCGAAGGATTCGGATCGGTGGTCGCCGAGGAAACGTTGGCCGTGTCGGTGATCACAGTCCCGGACGCCGTCCCCGCGTTCACTGTGACGACCACCGTAAACGTCGTCGATGCGCCCGCGGCGAAAGTCGAAATCGTGCAGGAAATCACGCCGGGCGAACACGTCCAGCCAGACGTACCGGATGTGGGCGTGACGGAAACCAAGGTTGTGTTCGCAGGAATCGACTCGGTGAACGCGACCGTGCTCGCGGTGCCGGGCCCGTTGTTCGTAACCACGACCGTGTACGTAATGTTGTTGCCTGCCAGCACGGGATTGGGCGATGCCGCGTTCGTCACGCTCAGGTCCGCGGTATTCGCCGCGCCGACGATCGTGACAACGGTTGCGGTGTTGTTCGCCAGATTCGGATCGTTTGTCCCCGATGTGATGGAGGCGGTATCAGTGATCTCGGTTCCGGTCGCGGTTCCAGCGTTCACCTTGACTACGACCGTAAAGGTCGCCGTGCCAGACGCTCCCGCCGGCACATCGGGATTCGTGCAAGTGATACTTCCAGTGGCGCCGACGGCCGGAGTCGTGCAGCTCCATCCGGCAGCCGCGGCTCCCGAAATGCTCAAAGACTGGAACGTCGTGTTTGCAGGCACGGCCTCGTTGAAGACTGCGTTTAGAGCGTCGAACGGGCCGTTGTTCGACGTGACCTGCGTGTAGGTGATGTTGTTGCCAGGAACGACTGGATTCGGCGTGCCCGAGTTCGTCACCGCGAGATCGGCACCTGCACAATAGGCGCCTGACTGGGTTCCCGGCGTCTGCGTGATCATCAGACCTGTGGACATCAGCCCCGGCTGTCCTGCTGTAGCGCCGTACGCATCGTTCGCAAGCGTGGTCATGCCGGGACTTCCGCCACTGACGTTCCCGCCGCCGGGCGCCGCTGTCGTCATCAACACTCCACCGCCGCCACCCCCGCCGGGCCCATGTCGATTGCCCGGGAACGTGGTGCCCGGAGTTTGCTCGGGCCACGGATCGCCGCCACTGCCGCCGGTCGCATCGGCAGTCAGGCCGGCCAGGTTTCCACTGTTCGCAAACACGAGGATCGTACCGCCTGCTCCTCCGCCGCCCGCAGCGTCATTCTCCAAATCCAATGCAGTCTGACCACCCGCTGAGATGGTTCCGGTTCCCACTACGGAGCCCGCGTGAATGATCACAATTCCGCACCCAGCGGCTCCGCTGGCGTAGATTCCCGTGCAGTTCGCACCGCAATCGTGATTGCCCGTGTCCGTGGCCGGATTCCACCACGCTCCGTTGTTGGCTGTACCGGCCCCTCCGCCGCCGCCCATCACGAGCGCACTCGTCGAGGCAGGAAACACGACTCCACCGAAACCTCCCACAACTCCTGCGCTGTTCCAACCGTACCCGCCTCCCCCACCGGTGCCGCCGTTCCCACCCGCTCCACCGCCCGAGTTTTGATCGTTGCCGTCTCCCGAGTTGGCAGGAGTGCCGATCGGATCAGCGTCTGTGGCACCGCCGCCCGCATTGCCCGGAGCTCCCCGCGCGAAGCTCCCGTTGGGAAGCCCTTCGAGATAGGTTTGCGCTGTATTGGTCGCTGTAGTTGCTGGTGTAATGGTGCTCAGTGGAGGAGCCACCCAGTGGGGCGTCCCCGCGATACCTTCACCTTTGGAGGCGTTTGCGCCGCTGTCGGCTGGAGCGTCCCCGCTGGTGAGAACAGGCAAATTGGCCGGGGAATCGGTCATCGTATCGGTGTTAGCTCCGCCCGCGGCGCCTGTCAAAGTGATTCCGCCACCGCCGCGGAAACCAAGACCATCGGTCACGACGGTACCGCCCAGGGTGAGTTGCGAGGCTACGTCCAAAGCCAAGACGCCCCCGGTCGCGCCGTTCCATCCCATGGCCGTGAGCGTCGAACTCAAAGTCGCGGACGTGTACTGCGGCACGCGGATGACCTGAAACGTCTGAATTCCCTGGGTGGCGCTCGCCGCAGCGCTCGTATATGTGTTCAGCAACCCGCCGCCCGACCCAGTGCCGGTGAAGTTGAGAGTGCCGCCGGTCACTGGCACGGCGCTCGTTGCGGTGACAAATTCGAATTCGCCGGAGCTGCCGAGGCCTGTCGAACCTGCGGGATCGCCGGCGACACCGCTGCCGTACGCGTTCGTATTCGCTGCATTGATCGTCGCGTCTTGCATCTGGATAACAAGCAACAGGTCCCCCACGCCGATGGCTGTCTGAGCGCCGGAAGCGGCCGCGGCGCCGAGCGCAATCGACGTCGATCCGGCGTTGACAGTTCCCACCGTGGCCGCTGGCGGATAGTACGCATTGACGATTCCTGTGAGAGCTCCACCGGCGCCGTCCTTACCGGGCGTAGCGCAGACGAGCGGCTGCACAACGGTCAGTACCGTGACGCTGTTGTTGGATGAAACAGGGTCCGTCGTGGTCGAACTGACTTTCGCCGTGTTGGTCAGCGTGGTGGCCGTGCCCGGCGCGGTTCCAGTCACCGTGATCGTGATGGGCGAAGCTAGCGGATACGCGACCGTTCCGAGACTGCAGGTGATCGTTCCGCCCGAGGGCGCACCGCAGCTTCCTTGCGTTGTGGACGCCGAGGCGCCCGCCAGTGTCGCCGGCAATGTGTCCACAACCATCACGTTGGCGGCTGAGGCCAGGCCAAGATTCGTGACTTGAATCGTGTAGGTCAGCGGAGAAGAAACAAACACCGGAGTCGGTGAAGCCGTCATCGAAACAGCCAGATCGGCGTCGCCTGTGACCTCCACCAACACGTAAGTCGTTGTCGCGTTGTTCGACGATATGGGATCGGTCGTCTCCGACGTCACGTCGGCCGAATTCACGATCACTGTTCCGGCCGCTGTCGCGGCGGCAACGGTCACGATGAACGTGAAATTCCCGGTCGTCGTGTTGGCGTTCATGTTCGCGCTGGCCGTGCAGATCACCTGCCCGGTGCCGCCTGCTGCCGGAACCGTGCCGCACGTCCATCCCGCCGGCGGAGTCATCGAGGTAAACGTCGTATTCGTCGGAGTCTGCTGGTAGAGCGTAGCGCCTGCCGCCGCGCTCGGGCCGTTGTTGGTCACCGTTTCGGTGTACGTCATCGTTCCGCCCGGGGCCACGGCTGTTGCGGATGCGACTTGCGTCATCGAAAGGTCGGCTGTCGCTACGGTCACGGTAGCGGTCGCCGTAGCCGTTCCCGTGTTTGCTCCCTTGGCGTTTACCGTGTCCGTGATGACCGTCCCATTTGCGACCGTCGCGCTCACCGCAACGACCAATGTGAATGTTGTGGTGTTACCAGTGGTGTAGTTCGCCGTGTCCGTGCAGGTGACGGTCCCCGCGTTGTTGTTGCAGGTCCACGTTCCATGCCCCGTGTACGTTATGGATTCGAATGTCGTGTTTGCCGGCACAGTTTGCGTGACTGTGCTATTCGCCGTTATCGTGCGTCCGCTGGCGTTGCTCAGTACTTGCGTGTACGTGAGGGGCTGACCCGGCCCGATCGTGGCTTGAATCGGAGTATCGCTGATCGTGTACGCCTGCGCGGCGGCCGAGGGCGCATGCAAAAGCAGCGCGAAGATCACAAAAATGAGCGGCCCGATTGCGGCACGAAACTGCAACCCGCGGACTGCCATGGCCTGCAGCATCCGATGTGTTTGCGTTCGAAACGCATGCACGATGCCCGTTCCGCTCCCTGCGAACGAAATCCGCTGTCCCTCGCGCTCGACGGCGACAACTTTGCCCAGCACGGCTGCCGCAGGCCGGTCATCCTCCAGGCCTGCATCGCCGCGCGTAACGACCGCCTCCGAATCCGAGTCGCGCTCAACGACGCGGTGCAGCAGGAAGCCATCTTCGGTGCGGGTTAGAGCGATATCCCCTTGCCGCAACTTCTCAAACAGCACCGGCGCGACCTCGACCAGATCACCATCCAGAACGTTCGGTTTCATGCTCTGCCCGGACGCCGGAAAGCGCACGGGCACTCCGCGACCGAGAAGCGTCTCGCAGAGGAGCGCGAACTTCCGCGAATCGCGGATCGGTTGTGCGTCACGCGGAGGCACGATAGATGGCCTCCACGGCACTCTTATCGGGCGTGAATCGGAAGACAGAGCACGGAACCTCCTCCGCCACGCGTTCGAGGAACCGCAAGGTGAACTGCAATCCCTCAGGCGAGTGGTGTGGCACAAAGCTTCGGGAAAGCAGTTCCGCCGTTGCTCGCCCGCGCGAAACGGGAAAGAGTTCCGCCTTGCGCGCATGTTCCAGCAGGTAAAGTCGCGAAAGCGGCGCGCAATCCGGCGACGCAATCCCCGCGTCGCCGTGCCAGGGAGTTCCGTGCATCCAGATTCGCCCACCTTGGACGCGCAGGACGATCCGGTCGTCGCTGAGGATGTGGGCCTTCGACTGGGCCTGCCACAGGCGCGCCGTCGTGCTCTTCCCCGCTCCGGAATGCCCGAGGAAGACGTGCCCGCGCCCCGATTCATCCACGAGACCCACCGCATGCACCTCGACCCCTTCACCGCGGGCGAGCCGATGAATCATCACGAGTTCATCGAGCGGGTACTCCAGTGGATAGATCGGGCGCTCTTCGTCGAAATATCGTCGAACTAGAACTACTTCGCCTTGCGAAAACTCGGAATCGAACCAGGCAGCCTTGTAAGGTGCGCTGCCGAGGTGAGGCGTCGAGAAGTAGAATCGGAAGCCGCCGGATTCCTGATAAAGCGACCACAGCCCGCCCGAATGAAAGATAGGCGCACGCGCGGGAACCGCGACATTGTCAGTCCAATTGACGCCGATCTCGACCCCCTCCGAATTCGGCTCAACCGCAAACGCAAGCAGAGCTGGATCGAGAACCATGCGCACGTCGCGCCCGCCCGACAAGTTGAAGGACGTCCCAGCGACGCGAAACGCCAGTCGCCGCCCCTCGGCCGATTTCATCGCTCCGCGGACGCCATGTAGCCTGCGGTTGAGTTGCACAAATCGCATTTCGTTCTCTCGCTTGCCTTCAGGAACCAAGCGTTCTGCAGAAGAGTGAACTGCAGGATCCCGTCGTTGGGCCCGATGCACCCGGAATCTTGCAATGCCCGAGCACGGCCTCATCCGGACGCAGGCTGACGCGCACGATCTGCGGCGCTTCGTAGGGCTTCCGCTCGCCTTTGCCGCTGGAACCGTTTTCCGGATGATTCGTTTCGCTCATCGCTATGGGCCCGGCCTCACGCCCGCGTGGCCGCGCACGAACCGCATCCGCCGCTGCCACAACCTGCCGTCGGCTGCAACACATTCAGCGCAGGAACTGGGCTCAGCACACCCGTCCATGCATTGCCGTCCCGCCTCTGGTCCCTGACTTGTCCCGCAGACGCCCGAAGGCCTTCCTCTAGCTCGCCGCCATTGCAGCAGCGGCAGTCGCCGTGCTCCGGCACGTCGTAGCCAAGCGCGTACGCGCGCAGGTGCGCCACCTGGCACAGAAAATCCACGGGCGACTCCGGATCGCCGCTTTCGAGTTCTCCGTTCGCCGGGCACATGCCGCACACGGATCGGATCTGGCAGCGGTCGCAAATCGTCGGACGCGTGCGCGCCTGATTGCGAATCTCCAACAGACGGCCCTCCCACCCATCGCGAAAACCTTTCGCGCGGATGTTGTAGTCCTGCTGGTGAGAAATCACGCAGACGCTCATGTTCCCGACAGGATCGATTGCGCAGCCATTCATGCCGCCGCCGCAGAAATAGCGATGGTTGTCGTCGGGAGTCGTTACCCTCGGCTTGCCAACCTCGCGTTCCAGCAGCTTCCGGTATTCTTCTCCGCGCTGCGGGTCCTGAAAATCGAGCGCTACCGCCTCTTCCGGCGACAGCCGGACAGCCAGCGGACTTTGCGAGCAGTCGATTCGGGGATTCACGAGCGGATCGAATTTGAACTCGACGTGAAAATCTTCTTCCGCCATCCGTCGCATTTCGTACACCTCGTGCCGGTTGATCCTGGTGGGGACCGTCTTTAGCTTGAGAGGAAGGCCGTGCTCCAAAAGCAGTCGGATTCCCCGCATGCACCGGTCGTAGGAACCAGGCACCCGTGTCAGCGCCTCGTAGGTTTCCCGCGTTGCGCCATACAGCGTGATCTCGATCGCGAACGGGCGCCATTCCGCCAGATAGTCCGCGATCCGAGGCGTAATCAGCGTCCCGTTGGTGAAAAGCGTGATCAGGAAGCCGCGTTTCTTGGCTTCCGTGTAGATGTCCAGGAAGTCCTTGCGGCCGAAGATTTCACCGCCCGTGTAGAGGATCCAGAGGGTTCCTGCTGCTACCAGATCGTCCAGGAGGCGGCAGTGCTCTTCGAGCGTCAACTCCTGCGCTCGGGCGGCTGCATCGCCCATCGGGAGGTTGTTGTAGCAGTGGAGGCACTCGAGCGGACACCTCCGCGTGACCTCGATCGACACCTCGACCGGCACGCGCCGCCCGAAATGGCGCTGATGAATTGCACGGCTGAACGCCGTGTACGTTCCGTCGTTCATCCCAAGCCTCGGCTGCCCCAGCCGTCGTACTGCCTCCCGACTCCGCCTAGCTCAGCTCGATCAGGCCCGCCTCGCTAAGTTCTGAGACGAACTTCTCCGTGTCTGCCGCAGCCTGCTCCGCCGTGATCCCATACTCGGCCTGGAGTTGCGCGGCCAGATCCCCGGCGGTTCGGCCCTGCTCAATCAACGCCCAGAGCAGCGAGCCGGAATCGTTGAACGTGTAGATCGAGTCCATGTCGGCCGCTCCGCGACGAATCGGCACGACAATCGCCTCGTCGGCCACTACGCGCGAGACCACATTCGCGCTGCGCTGAATTTTCCGGGCCGACGCCAACCCCGTTGGAGACATTCATTCTCCCTTTCGCTGCCCATTCGCGCGTTGCTCGCGATTACAAGCAGATGCCGACTATGCCCAAGTTACCTGTTGACTGGAATCCAACGATCTGGGGCTAGATTATTAGCGCCACATAAGGAGAACAATGGAGAAATGGCCTCTAAGTGCCATAAATATCAATCCCGTTGCCCAGATTGGCACAGTAACACTTATGCCAACGCTTCAGAGCTGCTTCTCGCTCCGAGCAAGCTCTTTGTAATCTGATAAGAGGTACTAGAACCACATAGGCGGGAAGTTACGAATGGGAAGAACTACCGGCCAGTTCACGGACAATGTCGCCGACGAAACCCTTTGCGTCCCCAAAGAGCATCAGCGTGTGATCGAGGTAGTACAGCGGGTTATCGATGCCAGCGAAGCCCGGGTTCATGCTCCGCTTGATGACCATGACCGTCCGGGCCTTGTCCACGTCCAGGATTGGCATGCCATAGATCGGGCTGCTGTGGTCGGTTCGCGCCGCGGGGTTGGTCACGTCGTTCGCGCCGATCACGAGCGCCACATCGGTCTGAGGAAGCTCGGAGTTCACGTCCTCCATCTCTTTCAGGCGATCGTACGGAATGTCCGCCTCCGCCAGGAGCACATTCATGTGTCCCGGCATGCGGCCCGCCACCGGATGGATGCCAAACGTTACCTCCACGCCGCGCTTGGTCAGCGCATCGTAGAGTTCCCGCACCTTATGCTGCGCCTGCGCCACCGCCATGCCGTAACCCGGCACAATCACAACCTTGCTCGCTGCGGACAGGATGGCCGCCGCCTCCTCCGCCGTCGCACTGCGCACGGTCCGGGCCTCGGCGCCCGCCGCGGCCGACGTCTGAACCTGGCCAAACGCGCCAAAAAGCACGTTGGTGAAAGACCGGTTCATGGCTTTACACATGATCACGGAAAGGATGAAGCCCGACGAGCCGTCCAGCGCACCGGCGACAATCAGCAGCTTGCTATTGAGCACAAACCCCATCGCCGCGGCGGATAGTCCGGCGTAGGAGTTGAGCAGGGAGATCACCGTCGGCATGTCCGCCCCGCCGATGGGAATAATGAGCATCACGCCGAATACGAGCGCGATTCCCACCATGGCGAGAAACAGGACGTGATGCGCGGGATTCACCACGAGTATCACAGCGATGATCACTGCCACCGCCAGCATCCCCAAGTTCACAACATTCTGCCCTTTGTACGTCACAGGACGCTGAGGAATGAAGCTGACTTCCTGCAGTTTTCCGGCTGCGATCAAGCTCCCGGTAAGCGTGAGTCCCCCGAGGATTACTTCCGCCGAGAGCACGGACATCATAAACTTGGGCACATTGGGCGCGCGCAGGAAGAATTCCGCGGTTCCCACCAGAGTGACGCAGCATGCGCCGAATGCGTGGCTGATCGCGGTCCGTTGGGGCACCGCCGTCATCTTCACCATTCCGAGCGGTACGCCGATCATCGCGCCGAGCACCAGCGCAATGGCGATCCAGCGGTAGTCGACGATGCTGCGCTCGAACAGCGTCCCGATGATCGCGGCCGCCATGCCCAATTCGCCCGCCCACACGCCGTGGCGCGCCGTGGTAGGCGCGCTCATCCACATCAGCGACAGTATGAACAGCGCCGTCGCCGCCAGATAGACGATCTCGATCCAGTGGAATGTGGGCAGTGTCATGGGTGGCTATTTTTGCGGGCGGCTGGATTTGAACATCCTGAGCATGCGGTCGGTAATG
>Ga0187784_10001299_pt1 | contig 19658 bp, 22 predicted proteins | sample 1015_SJ02_MP15_2_FD_132964 | JGI IMG/M metagenome (GOLD analysis project Ga0187784, IMG submission 132964) | Tropical peat soil microbial communities from peatlands in Department of Meta, Colombia - 1015_SJ02_MP15_20_MG | ecosystem: Environmental > Terrestrial > Soil > Wetlands > Peat | place...
TGTCGGTTGAGCTGTAGCGAGCCGGGCCGCGAGGAAGTTGACGCCTGTTGCCGGCGGCTGCCTCCGCCGACGCTCAAGCTCGCCCCCCTCGCCCGCCGCGTCCCCGCCTAATAGGGCCGATCGCGCAGGCGGAGGCGATAGAGGAGGCGCGAGAGAAGCGCCTCGCCCAGGCAAAAGACCGCAGCTCCCGCGATGATGTCGGCGATCGTCAACGCGAGCGCGTTCGCGGCCGGGCCGAAGCGAACGCGCCCGCGCGCGCCGGCCGAAATTGGATGCGTGGCGGCGCAGCGCGCGCCGCCCGAGAGGCTCAGCCCATCACCGAGGTGGAGACCGGCTCGATCTCGTAAATGAGGCGAACCTCGCCGGGCCGACGATAGGGATACTTGTCCTGCCCGAGATATTTCTTCGCGAGCGAATCGATGTGCGCGTCGGCCCCTTGCTCGGTGACGCGCTTGACGCGGCCGCGCACCTGGATGTGGCGGTAGGGGTTGTCGGGATCGAGGATGGCAAGCGCCACGCGCGAGCCCTCCTTCATGTTGCGCGCCTTGACCCGGCCCTTCGCCGTGTTCACGCGGACGGCACCGCCCTTGTAATCGACCCAGACCGGGGTCACCTGCGGCGAGCCGTCCGGCATCACGGTGGCCAGGCTGGCAAACGCTTTCTTCTTCTCCAGAAGATCGAGATATTTTTCAGGGATCGCTGCCATCGTCTTGCACTCCTTGCGCTTGGCCCGCATCCGGCATTGCCCGGACTAAGGGAAAGAGGCACTCGCTCGGCGACAGGCTAACGCGGCCGCGCCGGCGTGACAACCGGCGAGATCGCTCGCGGGAGGGATGAGGTGCTTATCCCGGGCCCCAGGGCCGCGCGTTTCCTTTGGCAGGCGCAAAGTCATTGGACTGGACGCCGCCGCGCGCTATATGACGCGGATGGAGACGCTCTTTTCCTATCTCGTCGGCATTGCCATGGCGGCCGTGCTCGCGGTGCTGATAGTGGGCGTCGCCTCGATGTTCCGCGGCGGGGAGTTCAACCGCAAACATGCCAACAAGCTCATGCGCCTGCGCGTGCTCCTGCAGGCCTTAGCCCTCCTGCTCTTCGCCATCTTCATGCTGTTCTTCCGCCACCAGAGTTGAGCGGGCCCTGCCATGGTGAGACTGACCCGGATCTATACGCGCGGCGGCGACAAGGGCGAGACCTCGCTCGGCGACGGCACGCGCGTGCCGAAGCACGCCCTCCGGGTCGCCGCCTTCGGCACGGTCGACGAGGCCAACAGCGTCATCGGCATTGCGCGCCTGGATACCACGGGCGAGGCGGATGCCATGCTCGCCCGCATCCAGAACGATCTCTTCGATCTCGGCGCGGACCTGTGCCGGCCCGGGGGTAGTGCGGGCGACGACAAGGCCTTGCGCGTCGTGGCGGCACAGGTCGAGCGTCTCGAGCGCGAGATCGACGCGCTCAACTCGGGCCTCAAGCCGCTCGACTCCTTCATCCTGCCGGGGGGCACGCCGGCGGCGAGCCATCTCCATCTCGCGCGCACGGTCGTGCGCCGCGCCGAGCGCCTCGTGGCCGAGCTCGCCGCGGCCGAGCCCGTCAACGGAGCGGCACTCAGCTACTTGAACCGCCTCTCCGACCATCTCTTCGTGCTCGCCCGTCATCTCAACGAGCGCGGCGCCAAGGACGTGCTGTGGGTTCCGGGCGGCAGCCGCTGACCCGCGCCCCGCCTGGGGCCCCTCTTTGACTCCAATCTCTGCCGCAACCGAGTATGCAATTGCGAAATGACCGATTTCCCGCGGATTTCCGCCCCTTTGAGCGGCAGTCCCTTGCTTGACAGGCTCTCCCCGGTCCCCTAAACAAGCGAGCCCCGGCTCGTTGCCGAGCGGCTCGCGGGCAGGCGCGTTGGGATGAAGGCAGCACGATGAAGGTATTGGTCCCGGTCAAGCGCGTCATCGACTTCAACGTCAAGGTCCGGGTCAAGGCCGACCACTCGGGTGTGGAGACGGCCAACGTCAAGATGTCGATGAATCCCTTCGACGAGATCGGCGTCGAGGAGGCCATGCGCCTCAAGGAGGCCGGCAAGGCGAGCGAGGTCGTAGCCGTCTCGATCGGCCCCGCAGCCTGCCAGGAGACCATCCGCACCGCCCTCGCCATGGGCGCCGACCGCGGCATCCACGTCGAGACGGACCAGCCGTTGCAGCCCCTTGCGGTCGCCAAGCTCTTGAAGGCGGTAGCGCTCAAGGAGGCGCCGGGCCTCGTCATTCTGGGCAAGCAGGCCATCGACGACGACTGCAATCAGACGGGCCAGATGCTGGCGGCGCTTCTTGGCTGGCCGCAAGGCACTTTTGCCTCCAAGCTCGCCTTCAAGGACGACAGGCTCGAGGTGACGCGCGAGGTCGACGGCGGGCTCGAGACGGTGCTGCTCAAGCTGCCCGCGATCGTGACCACCGACCTGCGCTTGAACGAGCCGCGCTACGCCTCGCTTCCCAATATCATGAAGGCGAAGAAGAAGCCGATCGACAAGCTCACTCCGGAAGCCCTCGGCGTCGACGTGGCCCCGCGTCTTATGACCCTCAAGGTCGAGGAGCCGCCCAAGCGCGTGGCCGGCGTCAAGGTCAAGGACGTGGCCGAGCTCGTCTTGAAGCTCAAGCAGGAAGCCAAGGTGATCTGATGAGCGTGCTCGTCTTGGCCGACCACGACAACGCCTCGATCAAGCCGGCCACCCTCAATGCGGTGAGCGCCGCGAAGGAGCTCGGCGAGGTGGTGGTGCTGGTGGCCGGCAGCGGCTGCAAGGCCGCCGCCGAGGCCGCCGCGAAGATCGCGGGCGTCGCCAAGGTGCTCGTCGCCGACGCGCCCTCCCTCGATCACGGCCTCGCCGAGAACCTCGCCCCCCTCATCGCCAAGCTGTCCCCCGGCTACAGCCACGTGCTGGCCGCAGCCGACACCTTCGGCAAGAACGTGATGCCGCGCGCGGCCGCCCTCATGGACAGCCAGCAGATCTCCGAGATCGTCAAGATCGTCTCGCCCGATACCTTCGTGCGGCCGATCTACGCCGGCAACGCGCTCGAGACCGTGCAATCGAAGGACGCGGTCAGGGTGATCACCGTGCGCGGCACGGCGTTCGATCCGGCGCCGGCCGAAGGCGGGGCGGCTCAAATCGAGAGCGTGGCTGCGAGCGCCGACGGCGGCCTCTCGAGCTTCGTGGGCCAGTCGCTCAGCAAGTCGGAGCGGCCGGAGCTGACCAGCGCACGCATCGTCATCTCCGGCGGCCGCGGCATGCAGTCGGGCGACAACTTCGCGATGCTCGAGCGCATCGCGGACAAGCTGGGAGCGGCGGTCGGCGCCAGCCGTGCTGCGGTCGACGCAGGCTTCGTGCCCAACGATTACCAGGTGGGCCAGACCGGCAAGATCGTGGCGCCCGACCTCTACATCGCGGTCGGCATATCGGGGGCCATCCAGCACCTGGCGGGGATGAAGGATTCGAAGGTGATCGTGGCGATCAACAAGGACGAGGAAGCCCCGATCTTCCAAGTGGCGGACTACGGGCTGGTCGCGGATCTGTTCAAGGCGCTGCCCGAGCTCGAGGCCGAGCTCGCCAAGCAAGGCTGAGGACATGGCCGTCTCCCCTCGAAGGGGGAGGGGGGAGGGGGGTGACTCTTGCTTCGTCGTTTGAGAGCCCTAGGCAGGCGTGGAGATAGGCTTTGGCGATAGAGAAAATCGGCATCATCGGCGCCGGACAGATGGGCAACGGCATCGCCCATGTCGCGGTGCTCGCGGGCTTCGAGGTGCGCCTCGCCGACATCAGCAAGGAAGCGCTCGACAAGGCAAGGCAAACCATCGAGCGCAACATGAACCGCCAGGTCACGCGCGGGACCATCGACGAGGCGAAGAAGCGGGCGGCGCTCGCCCGCATCAAGACCGGCGCCGGCTTCGAGCAGTTCAGCGACTGCGATCTCGTCATCGAATCGGCATCCGAGAACCTCAACGTCAAGAGCGAGATCCTCAAGTCGCTATGCCCGGTCTTGCGCAAGGACGCGCTCATCGCGACCAACACCTCCTCGATCTCGATCACGCGGCTCGCCTCCCTCACCGACCGGCCGCCCAAGTTCATGGGCATGCATTTCATGAACCCGGTGCCGGTGATGGAGCTGGTCGAGCTCATCCGCGGCCTGGCCACGGCGGAGGAGACTTTCAAGACGATCCGGGACCTCTCGATCAAGCTCGGCAAGACGCCGGCCAATGCCGAGGACTTCCCCGCCTTCATCGTCAACCGCATTCTCCTGCCGATGATCAACGAGGCGGTCTACGCGCTCTATGAGGGCGTGGGCTCGGTCGAGGCGATTGACGTCGCCATGCGGCTCGGCGCGCACCACCCGATGGGGCCGCTCGAGCTGGCCGACTTCATCGGGCTGGACACCTGCCTCGCCGTCATGCACGTGCTCTACGAGGGCCTCTCGGACAGCAAATACCGGCCCTGCCCGCTCCTCGTGAAGTACGTCGAGGCGGGCTGGCTCGGGCGCAAGACCGGCCGCGGCTTCTACGACTACGGCGGCGAGAAGCCGGTGCCGACAAGATGAGCCCAAGCGAGGCCTCGCAGCCGGGAGCGGAGCCGATTTGGCCCGACGCGGTTGCGACCCCATATGCAAGCATGACATTCTTGAGCTGACAGGCCGCCGGGCGGGGCGCGGATTTTGGGCGCGCCCGCCGGAAGGAACGATAGGGAAAGCCATGGCAGAAACCGCGCTGCGGGCCGAGTTGCCCGAGCGGCAAGACCGCGAAACTCTCGAATCCGTCGTAGTGCGCATCGCCGGCGATTCGGGCGACGGCATCCAGTTGACCGGCAGCCAGTTCGCCCAGACCACCGCCTTTGCCGGCAACGACCTCGCGACCTTCCCGGATTTCCCGGCGGAGATCCGCGCCCCCATCGGGACGACCTTCGGCGTGTCCTCGTTCCAGATCAACTTCGGCGCGCGCGAGATCCGCACCTCGGGCGATGCGCCCGACGTGCTCGTGGCCTTGAACCCGGCCGCACTCCAGGTGCATCTCGGGGACCTCAAGCGCGGCGGCATCCTCATCATCAACGCGGGCGCCTTCAGCGAGCGCAATTACACCAAGGCCGGCTACAAGGCGGATCCGCGCAAGGACGGCTCGTTCAGCCCCTATCGCGTGATCGAGATCGATATCTCGCGCTCGACGCTCGAGGCGGTCAAAGGCCTCGAGATCTCCCAGAAGGACGCGCTGCGCTGCAAGAACATGTGGGCGCTCGGCCTGCTCTTCTGGTTGTACGGCCGCAAGCGCCAGTCCACGGTCGAGTATCTCAAGCGCCGCTTCCAGAAGCGCCCCGTGCTCGCGGAGGCCAATATCGCGGCGCTCAATGCCGGGCATGCCTTCGGCGAGACGGCGGAGATGCCGGCGGGCCTCGCCGCCTTCAGCGTGCCGCCCGCGCGCCTCGAGCCCGGCCTCTACCGCACCGTCACGGGCACCGAGGCCATGGCTTGGGGCCTCATCGCCGGTTGCCGGCTCGCCTCGCTCCCGCTCGTCTTCTGCTCGTACCCCATCACGCCGGCGTCCGCGGTGCTGCACGCGCTCGCCGAGCTCAAGCACTTCGGCGTCTTGACCTTCCAGGCCGAGGATGAGATCGCGGCGATCGGCGCGGCGATCGGCGCCTCTTACGCCGGCTCGATGGGCGTCACCTCGAGCTCGGGCCCGGGAGTTGCGCTCAAGAGCGAGGCCCTTGGGCTCGCCATCGGCGCCGAGCTTCCCCTCGTGCTGATCAACTCGCAGCGCGCCGGGCCGTCGACCGGCATGCCGACCAAGACCGAGCAGTCGGACCTCTACCAGGCCGTCTACGGCCGCAATGCGGATGCGCCGCTTGCCGTGCTGGCCGCCCGCTCCTCCGCCGACTGCTTCGAGGTGGCGATCGAGGCGGTGCGCATCGCGACCAAATACATGACGCCGGTGATCGTCTTGACCGACGGCTATCTCGCGAATGCGGCCGAGCCCTGGAAGATACCGGACTTCTCCGCCTACAAGCCCTTCCCCGTCGCCTTCCGCAGCGAGCCCGCAGGCTTCCACCCCTTCCTGCGCGATCCGGCGAGCTTGGCGCGCCCCTGGGTCAAGCCGGGCACGCCGCAGCTGGAGCACCGCATCGGCGGCATCGAGCGCGATTACGACAGCGGCAACATCTCCTACGATTCGGACAACCATCAGCGCATGACGCTCGCGCGCGCGGCCAAGATCGAGGGCATCGCCAAGGACATCCCCTTGCAGCGAAGCGAGGATGGCGCCAGCACAGGCCGCCTCGCCGTGCTCGGCTGGGGCTCGACCTACGGCCCGATCTGGCGCGCCGTCGACAATTTGCGTGCCGAGGGCCTGGCCGTCTCCCACATCCATCTCCGTTACATCTGGCCGCCGCCGGCCAATCTCGGCGAGCTGCTCAAGGGCTTCGAGCGCGTGCTGATTCCCGAGATGAACAACGGGCAGCTCTTGACCGTGATTCGCAGCCGCTATCTCGTCCCCGCCGAGGGGCTCAACAAGGTGAGCGGCCGGCCTTTCAAGATCAGCGAGATCGAGGCCGCGGTCCGCGCCCGACTGGAGGCCTGACATGAACGTCGCAAGCCCACTCGCGAAGCTCGCCGCCAAGGACTACGCCTCCGACCAGGAGGTCCGCTGGTGTCCCGGCTGCGGCGACTACGCCATCATCAAGGCGGTGACCAAGACGCTCGCCGACATCGGCGCCAAGCGCGAGAACACGGTGTTCGTCTCCGGCATCGGCTGCGCCGCGCGTTTTCCCTATTACATCGCGAGCTACGGCTTCCACACCATCCACGGCCGCGCGCCCGCGATCGCGACCGGCGTCAAGCTCGCCAATCCCGGGCTCGACGTGTGGGTGATCGGCGGCGACGGCGACATGCTCTCGATCGGCGGCAACCACACGCTCCATGCGCTCCGCCGCAACGTCGATCTGCAGATCCTGCTCTTCAACAACGCGATCTACGGGCTGACCAAGGGACAGTACTCGCCGACCTCGCGTCCGGGCACGCGCTCGCCCTCGACCCCCATGGGCTCGCTCGACAATCCGGTGTCGCCGACCCAGTTCGCGCTCGGCGCCGGCTCGCGCTTCGTGGCGCGCTCGATCGACACGCTCCAGGCCCATCTGCCGGCCGTGCTCAAGCGCGCCTACGAGCACAAGGGGTCGAGCTTCGTCGAGATCTTCCAGAACTGCATCGTCTACAACGACGACGTCTACGCCAACTTCACCGCCAAGGAGGTCGCCGCCGACAACCAGCTCCACCTCGAGCACGGCAAGGCGATGGTCTTCGGCAAGGCGCGCGACAAGGGCATCCGTATCAAGCCGGGCACGCTCGAGCTCGAGGTGGTGAGCCTGGCGGAGGGGGGCTCAAGCGAAGCCGACCTCCTCGTCCACGACGAGACGAACCGCATGATCGCCTTCATGTTGGCCGAGATGGAGCCGCCCGGCTTCCCGGTCGCCTTGGGCGTGCTCTACTGCAACCCCGCACCCGCCTACGAGGCCCTCGTCACCAACCAGATCGAGGAGGCCAAGCGCCGCCAGCCCGAGGCGAACCTGAACGCGCTCCTCCGCCGCGGCACCACTTGGCGCGTGGGGGCCTAGAGGCACCTGCCTGCGGCTTCGACCTCTCGCTTGCGTCAACAAAAAGGGCGCCGTGCCGCGAAGGGCGGCGCCCTTCGTCGCGGCCGGGACGTCCTTGACCAACTTGACCAACAGTCGCCTGGAATGCTAGGCTCTCGCCTTCCACCGAGGGCTCTCTCATGACCAAGACGGTCAACCTCTACGAGGCCAAGACGAAGCTCTCCGAGCTCGTCGAGCGCGCCGCCAAGGGCGAGGAGATCGTCATCGCCAAAGCCGGAAAGCCGTGCGCGAAGCTGGTCCCCCTCCCCGTGCGGAAGGGGCTGCGTCCGGCCGGCCTCTCTGCGGGCAAGGTGACGGTCCCCGATGACTTCGATGACCCGCTGCCGGACGAAATTCAGCGCGCATTCGAAGGAGAAGGGAGCTGAAGCTCCTCCTCGATACTCACGTCTTCCTGTGGTGGATCGCAAGCCCGAGCCGGCTCAATGCGGCGGCACGCGAAACGATCGCGAGGCTCGAAGATCCGGCTTACGTCAGCGCGGCATCTGTGTGGGAAATCGCGATCAAGGCCGCCGCCGGCCGCTTGCCGCCGATCCACGACATTGCCTCGGACATGAAGGCGCACAGATTCCTTCCCCTCGACATCACCGTGGTGCACGCCGAGGCGGCCGGCGCCTTGCCCCTCCATCACCGCGATCCCTTCGACCGCATGCTCGTGGCGCAGGCGCAGAGCGAGGGCTTGGTCATCGTGAGCAGCGACCGGCGCTTGGCCCCCTACGAGGTGCCGGTGCTGTGGGCGTAGCGGCGCGCGGTGGCGCGTCAAGGAGCGGCGAGCCAGCGCACGCCTGCCAAAAGGAAAAGAGGGACCACGAGTGCCGCGGCCGTGACGAAGCCGGCTTCGACCAAGGCCGCGGCAAGCGCCACTGCAAGCGCCACCACGGCGAGATTGCGGCGGTCGCCCACGATCACCTCGAGGAACGCGCTCACGGCCCGGCCGCCGCCGCAGCACGGCTACGCCGCAACTGCTGAGCGAGCGCCAACCCGCCCGCAACATAGAACACGGCAAGCGCCGGCAGGCTCCACTCGCCCCACGGCCAAATGCCGGCACCGCCCATCGCCTCGAGCGTCCAGAAGGTGCCGAAGGCGGTGATCATGGCGCCGACCGCGAGCTTGATGGCGTTCTCCGGCACGCGCCGCAGGGGCGCCTGCAGAAGCGCGCCCGCCGCGGCCACGATGACGAGGGCTGCGAGCGCCCCTGCCGCGGCCGCGAGCGCGCTGCCCTTTTGCAAGCCGAGCGCCACGACGATGAGCCAGACCTCGAGCCCCTCGAGCAAGACACCCTTGAAGGCGACGAGCCAGGCGGCATGACGGTCGGAGCGCGCGAGCAGCCGCCGGGTCTCGGCGAATTCGGCATCCTCGTCATGAAGCGCCTTGAGCCCCGCGCGGCGGGCGACCGCCTTGGCGAGCCAGCGCACGCCGAAGAGCAGCAGCAGCACGCCGATCGCCCCCTTAAGCCAGGCGAGGTCGAGCCAAAGTGCCAAGAGGCCGCCGCTCGCCGCCGTCATTGCCGCAAGCAGCGCCAAGGCCGCAAGCGTAGCGCCTCCAGCGGCGCGCCAGCCGATGCCGAGGGCAACCGCAAGCACGATGGTGAAGGCCTCGACCCACTCGACCGCGGCGGCGAGGAAGGTGGCGAGGAAGATGCTCCAGGATTCCATCGCTCAAGCCCTTGGCTGGAGCGTCGAAGCGCGCGTCTCCTCGATTTTCTGCGCGCGCCCCTCGGCGATGAAATGCCGGATGAGCTTGATGGCCGCGGGCGAGTCCCAATCGGCCGCGCCGAGGAGCACGCCCCGCGCGAGCCCGTCCCGGCCGATGATGAAGCTCGTCGGCACGCCGCTTCCCTGCCAGGCGCGAAAGCCCTTGCCCTCCCGGTCGATGTAGATGCCGAGATGAGCGAGCTTATTGTCCCGGAAATAAGGCTCGATCGCCGCCTTGCCCTGGCGGTCGAGGGAAAGGTCGAGGACGATGAAATCGCGGCCGCCGAGTGCCGCCTCAAGGCGGTCGAGGGAGGGCATCTCGCTCTTGCAGGGCGCGCACCACGTGGCCCAAAAGTTGACCAGGACCACCCGGCCCTTGAAGTCGGCGAGGCTCAGCGTCTTGCCTTGGCCGTCCTCGAAGCTGATCGGCGGCACTGGCTTGGGGCCGGCGAAATAGCTAAAGTCGCCCATCTCGCCCTTGAGGACCGGGAGCGAGCCGTCGCCGAAGGCGCTCGCCAGGCCAAACGGGCCGCGGCCGGCGTTGGGGGCTGCCAAGGAGACGGCGAGTGCCGCCGCCGCTACCAGAAGTGCCGCGAAAATGGACCGTCCGTTGTCTCTCGATGCCACCGTTCGACCTCTTCCAGCGCCGCGCCGAGACCGCCGAGGACCGCCTGTCATGACCGCCAAGGCCAAACATAAGAAAGCACAGCTCCGGCCTAAGGCGAACCCCCTTTGGGGCGGTCGCTTTGCCGCCGGCCTCAACGCGACGATGAGCGAGATCAACGCCTCGATCGACTTCGACCGGCGGCTCTACGCCCAGGATATCGCGGCCTCCAAGGCCCATGCCGCCATGCTCGCGGCCAAGGGCATCATCAGCAGGAAAGATGGGCGCGCGATCGCCCGCGGTCTAGAGACCATCCGCGCGGAAATCGAGGCCGGCCGCTTCCGCTTCTCGAAGGCGCTCGAGGACATCCACATGAACATCGAGTCGCGGCTGGCCGATCTCATCGGCGAGCCGGCCGGGCGGCTGCATACCGCGCGCTCGCGCAACGACCAGGTCGCGACCGACTTGAGGCTCTGGGTGCGCGATGCCATCGACGCGCTCGAGGCGGCGCTCAAGGGGCTGCAGGCAGCGCTCTTGGCCCAGGCGGAGCAGCACGCCTCAACCCTCATGCCCGGCTTCACCCATCTTCAGCCGGCCCAGCCGATCACCTTCGGCCATCACCTCATGGCCTATGTCGAGATGTTCGGGCGCGACCGGGGCCGCCTCAAGGATTGCCGCGTCCGGCTCGGCGAGTGCCCGCTCGGCGCTGCGGCCCTTGCCGGCACCTCCTTCCCGATCGACCGGGAGATGACGGCGGCGGCCCTCGGCTTCGCGCGGCCGATGGCAAACTCGATCGACGCGGTCTCCGACCGGGACTTCGCGCTCGAGTTTCTCGCCGCCGCGGCGCTTGCCGGCGTGCATCTCTCGCGCCTGGCCGAGGAGATCGTGATCTGGTCGAGCGAGCAGTTCCGCTTCGTGAGACTCTCGGATGCCTTCACCACCGGCAGCTCGATCATGCCGCAGAAGCGCAATCCGGACGCGGCCGAGCTCGTGCGCGCCAAGGTCGGCCGGCTGATCGCCGATCTCAACAGCCTGCTCATCGTCATGAAGGGCCTGCCGCTCACCTACGGCAAGGACATGCAGGAGGACAAGGTGCCGGTGTTCGAGGCGGCCGACACGCTCGCTCTCGCGCTCGCCGCCATGACCGGGATGGTGCGCGACATGGCAGCGGACAAGGCCGCCATGCGCGCGGCCCTCTCAAACGGCTTCATCACCGCGACGGACCTCGCCGATTGGCTCGTGCGCGCGCGCGGGCTGCCCTTCCGCTCGGCCCACCAAGCGACCGGCCGACTCGTGCGCTTGGCTGAGGAGCGCGGCTGCCGGCTCGACCAGCTGAGCCTGGCCGACATGCGCGCCATCGAGCCGCGCATCAGCGAGGAGGTCTTCGAGGTCCTGCGCGTGGAAAATTCGGTCAAGAGCCGCGCGAGCCACGGCGGCACGGCACCCGAGCAAGTGCGGCGCGCGATCGCGCGCGCCAAGGAGCGCTATCTGTGAGCCGCATCATTCTTGCCCTTCTCATCGCGGCCTTCCTCGCGGCCCCGCTCGCCGGCTGCGGCAGGAAGGGAGATCCCGAGATTCCCCCGGGGGAGGCCAACACCCTCATCCAGAAGTACCCGAAGCCGAATGACAAGTAGACGAGGCCGATGAGCGAGTTCGCCTATCGCCGCGGCGCGCTCAACGCCGAGGACGTGCCCCTTGCGCGCATCGCCGCCGAGGTCGGGACACCCTTCTATTGCTATTCGACAACGGCCCTCGAGCGCCAGCTCGGTACCTTCCGCGCGGCGTTCGCGGACGCGGACGCGATGGTGTGCTATGCGCTCAAGGCGAATTCGACGCTGGCCGTCGTGCGCACCTTCGCGAACCTAGGCGCCGGTGCCGACGTCGTCTCGGAGGGCGAGCTGCGCATAGCCCTTGCCGCGGGCATTCCGCCCGAGCGCATCCTCTTCTCGGGCGTGGGCAAGACGCGCGCGGAGCTCGAATTCGCCCTCGCCGCCGGGATCCTCCAGATCAACGTCGAGTCGGAGCCGGAGCTCGAGCTCCTGGGCGAGCTCGCCAAGGGTATGAGACGGCCGGTCTTGGCGGCGCTTCGCATCAACCCCGACGTCGATGCGCGCACCCACGCGAAAATCACGACGGGCAGGAAGGAGAACAAGTTCGGCGTGCCGCTGAGCGAGGCAGCACGGCTCTTCGCGCGCGCTGCTCGGATGGCGCACTTGCGCATGCAAGGCGTTGCCGTCCACATCGGCTCGCAGCTCGAAAGCCTGGCACCTTACCGCCGCGCCTTCGCGCGCATCGTAAGGCTTGCCGGGGAGCTGCGGGCCCAAGGCCACGACATCCGCCGCCTCGACTTCGGCGGCGGGCTCGGCATCACCTATGACGACGAGCGCCCGCCCACGGTCGAGGCTTATGCCGCCATGGTGAAGCAGCTCACCAAGGGCCTGGATGCGCACCTCGCCTTCGAGCCGGGGCGCTTTCTCGTCGGCAATGCAGGCGTGCTGGTGACACGCGTGCTCTATGTGAAGGAAGGGGCCGCCCGCCGCTTCGTGATCGTGGATGCGGCGATGAACGACCTCATCCGTCCGACGCTCTACGACGCCTATCACGCGATCAAGCCGGTGACGGAGCCGGCCAAGGATGCGGCATTGGAGCGCGCGGACGTCGTCGGACCCGTGTGCGAGACGGGGGACTTCCTCGCCCGCGCGCGGCCCTTGCCGCCGCTTGCCGAGGGCGATCTGCTTGCCATTTGCTCGGCGGGCGCCTACGCTTCGGTGATGGCCTCGACCTACAACGCCCGGCTGCCGGCGCCCGAAGTGATGGTCAAGGGCTCACGCTATGCCGTCGTGAGAGCGCGCCCGGATTATGAGAGCATGCTCCGGCGCGATCGGATTCCCGACTGGCTCGAAATGCCTGCCACCGGACCGGCGCGCGGAGTGGCATGACGAACGATAGGCGCGAGGCGGCCGAGTTGCCCGCGGCCCCGACTCCCGCGGCTCGGGACCCGGGGCGCGAAACGGCGGTGCCGGGGGCACTCGATCCGCGCACGCTGCGCCTGGCGCGCCTCGCCCTTTTCTGGGAGAAGCTGTGGCCGGCCGCGTGGCCTGCGGTCGGCGTCGTCGGCCTTTTCGCGGCCCTTGCCTTCGTCGGCTTCTTCGCACTTCTCCCCGGCTGGCTTCATCTCTTGCTCCTCTTGGGCTTCGGCTTGGGCCTCGGCGGGTCTGCCTACCGCTTGGCCCACGTGCTGAGCCTGCCGAGCGTTGCCGCCGCCGGGCGCCGCATCGAGCGCGACAGCGCGCTTGCCCACCGCCCGCTCACGGCCCTTGAGGACAAGCTCGCCGTGGGCGAAGGCGACGCCTTCACCGAGGCGCTTTGGCGCGCCCATCTCGCGCGCATGATGAAGATGCTCGGCAAGGTCCGCGTGGCGTTCCCGCGCCCGGGGCTCCCGGGGCGCGATCCCATGGCGCTCCGCCTGGCGCTCCTCCTCCTGCTCGCGATCGGCGTGCTCTACGCGCGCGGCGGTGCGCCGGGACGGCTCGCGGACGCGCTCCTGCCTCGACTCGGCGCCGTCATCCCGCGCACGCCGGCCGTGGTGCAGCTCTGGCTCACCCCGCCCGCCTACACGGGCCTGGCGCCCATCTTCCTCCGCGCCGGCGCCGATCGGCCGGCAGGCGGGGAGAGGCAGGGCATCGGCGGCCCGTCGAGCCCGGTGAGCGTGCCCTTCGGCAGCAAGGTGCTCGCGCGCCTCGAGGGCGGAGCGGGCGCGCCGCGTCTTCTCGTCGGCGACCGGGCGGTGCCGTTCAAGGCGGTCGACAGTTCCACCTATCAGCTCGAGGACAAGATCGAGAGCGGCGAACGTCTCGCCGTGCAGCGGGGCGGCCGCACGGTGGCGGAGTGGGCGATCACGATCGTGCCCGAGCTGCCGCCCACGATCGCGTTCGCAACGCCGCCCTCGCGCACGCTGCGCTCGACCCTGCGGCTCGAGTACGTGGCGAGCGACGCGTACGGCGTGGCCGCGGTCAAGGCGGAGATCCGCCGCGTGGGCGCACCGGCCGACGAGGCGCCGATCGAGCTCGAGCTGCCGCTCTCTGGCGGGCATCCCAAGCATGCCCACGAGACGAGCTTCCATGATCTCACCCCGCACCCGTGGGCCGGACTGCCGGTCACCATCCAGCTCTCCGCCTGGGACGAGCCGGGCCACGTGGGCAAGAGCGAGCCGTTCTCCATGGTGCTGCCCGAGCGCGTCTTCAATCATCCGGTGGCGCGCGCCATCATCGAGAACCGCAAGATACTCACCGAGGATCCGAGCCGGCGGCCCGAGGTGGCGGCGCATCTCGGCGCGATCGCCGCCCGCCCGTCTGCCTTCGACGGCGATATCGGCGTCTTCCTCTCGCTCATCGCGGCACGCGCCCGGCTCGACTTCTCGGGCAGGCCCGAGACCATTGCGGCCGTTCAGCAGCTTTTGTGGGACACAGCACTCGCGGTTGAGGACGGCCATCTCTCGATTGCCGAGCGCGAGCTGCGCGAGCTGCAGCAGAAGCTCATGGACGCGCTTGACCGCAATGCGCCCGACCGGGAGATCGAGCGGCTCATCGCACAGCTCCAGGACGCGATCGATCGCTATTTGCAGGCGCTCGCCGAGCAGCAGCTGCGCAACCCCGACAAGAACCAGTCGCCGCTCGCCCAGCGTGCCCGCCTCCTCGAGCAGGGCGATCTGCAGAAGCTGCTCGAGCGCATGCGGGAGATGACGCGCACGGGGGCGCGCGACGCGGCGCGCCAGCTCCTCGCCCAGCTGCAGGACATGCTCGAGAACCTGCGCGCGGCGCGCATCAATCCGGGCGGGCAGAACCAGAACGGCGCCGGCGCCCTCATGCGCGGCCTCGACGATCTCATCGGCCAGCAGGACCGCCTCTTGCAGCGCACCTTCCGCGACGCGCAGCAGGGCGGCATGGGCATGCTCCTCGGCGAGCCCGGCAGCGGCAACGGCGCCGCCGACCAGGAGAAGCTGCGCCGCGCGCTCGGCGAGATCATGCGCCGCCTGGGCGACATGTCCGCCAAGATCCCCGACCAGCTCGGCCGCGCTGAGCGCGCCATGCGCGATGCAGTGCAGGCTCTGGGACGCGGCGCGCCGAACGACGCGGTGGGTGCGCAGACCCAGGCGCTCGAGGCCCTGCGTCAAGGGCGCCAGGCGATGCTCGAAGGATTGCGCGACAAGCTCGGCCAGGAGGGCGATTCGGAGGATATCGACGCCTTCGGCCCCTCGCGCGATCCCATGGGCCGCGTCATGCCCGGCTTCGGCGCCTTCGACGGCAACGACGTCGCCATCCCCGAGCACGGCGACGTGCAGCGCGCGCGCGAGATCCAGGACGAGCTACAGCGCCGCGCCGGTGAGCGCCAGCGCCCCGAGCTCGAGCTCGAGTACATCGACCGCCTGCTCAAGCGGTTCTAGCGCAGTTTCATCGTGAGTGAAATCGCCTCCCCCTCACCCTTTGACGCCAGCCGAACATGCCACTGGCATGTTCGGGCCAAGCGTCCAGTGGACGCTTGGCAGGCGTCAAACGGGTAAGGCTCGGCTTCGCCTCGCCAACCCTTCGCAACCCTCTCCCCCTTCAGGGGGAGGGGGTAGGGTGAGGGGGAACATCTTGTCCACAAATCCGAATAATGCTTAGCGTGGCAATAAACGCGCTTACCCGCTCGCGGGCAGGAACTCGACGTCGACGTCGGTGGCTTCGTCCGGCGGGTTGTCGACGCTGGTCGAGAATTTGCTCACCTCGCCGGGCAAGAGCTTCGTCTCGTCGGCCTTGAAGGTCCATTGCTGCACCTTGCGCTTGCGCGCGTCCCTGAGCACGGCGACGAGCGAGGGAACGTCGCGGCTTACGCTGCTGATGTTGACCACCTCGCCGGCGATGCGCAGCACCGCGACGCCGTTCTCGCTTGCGCGCTCGCTCGCGACCGCGCGGATCTCGAGACCCGCACCGACGGGCTCGGGCATGATGCCGAAGAGCAAGAAGAGCCTGCCCGCGGGCGGCCAAACCTCGACGATGCGCGCGCGCTCGGCGAAGGTGCCGTAGAGCAGCGCTGCCACGGCGAGCACCAGGATGACCCAGCCGAGCACGGGACTGCGTCGTCTCGGCCGCGGCGGAAAGGCGGGCAGGTTCGAGCCACGCCGGATCGGACGCGGCTCGCTCGTGGCCGGCCCCTCGCTTTCCACTCGCTCGCCCACGAGCCCGGCCGTGGCCCTCGCCTGGCTCGGGCCAGCCTCGGCCGCGCGCGGAGGAGGCTCCGCCTCGCTTGGCACTTCCTCCGCCGGCTGCTGATGCCACGTGTGGCGGCACACCCCGCAACGGACAAGCCGCCCCCCCGCACCGATCTTCTCGGACGCCACCAGATAGCGCGTCGCACAACTGGGACAGTCGAGGATCATGCTATGCCGCTCTTCTGCCGCCGCCCCGAGATCGTTATCAGGCTCAACTCTTATAGGGCCTGATCCTGTGCCCTGGCAAGCAAGGCTCCCGCCCTCGCGCGCGCGCTTTACCTCCCTCCTTGCCCGTGCCATGCTGGCCCGGCTGCCGCGAGAGCCATTCCAGCGTCATGGATCAGAAGGAACCGGTCGTCCGCTTCGAGAACGTCGGCATGCGCTACGGCATGGGGCCGGAAGTCCTGTGCGATGTGAGCTTCGCGCTGCCCGCCGGCTCCTTTCACTTCCTCACCGGCGCGAGCGGTGCTGGCAAGTCCTCGCTCTTGAAGCTCATGTATCTCGCCCAGCGCCCCTCGCGCGGGCTCATCACGCTCTTCGGCCGCGACATCGCCACGACGAGCCGGCGCGAGCTGCCGGCGCTGCGCCGCCGCATCGGCGTGGTGTTCCAGGACTTCCGCCTGATCGACCATCTCTCCGCCCTCGACAACGTCGCCCTCCCGCTTCGCGTCGCCGGCGCCAAGGACGACCAGATACGCGAGCACGTCGCCGAGCTCCTCGCCTGGGTCGGCCTCGCCGACCATATCGACGCCACCCCGGCCGTGCTCTCCGGCGGCCAGCAGCAGCGCATCGCCATCGCGCGCGCGGTCATCAACCGCCCCTCGCTCCTTCTCGCCGACGAGCCGACGGGGAACGTCGACAACGATCTCGCCGTGCGCCTGCTCTACCTTTTCGACGAGCTCAACAAGCTCGGCACCACGGTGGTGGTCGCGACCCACAACGAGAGCCTGGTCAATCGCTTCGACCACGAGATCCTCCATCTCGAGGGCGGCGAGCTCACGCGCGTGCCGGCGAGCCGGCGCACGGCCGTCTCATGAGGATGCGGCGCCGCTCCGACCTGCCGCTCGCCAAGGACGCGTCGAGCCGCTTCATCCCGTGGATCGTGGCCCTCATGGTCTATCTCGCGGCCCTCGCACTCGCAGGGGCACTCGCCGCCAACAGCGCGGTCGAGCGTTGGAGCCGCAATCTGCTCGGCTCGCTCACCGTCGAGGTCATGCCGCCCGACGACGCCGATCCCAAGGTGCGCGCGATGCGCGTCGACAGTGCCGTCGCCCTCCTCCTCGGCACGCCCGGCGTTGCGCGCGCCGAGGTGCTGAGCGAGGAGCGGGTCTCCGAGCTCCTTGCACCCTGGCTCGGGAGCGCCGAGCTCCGCGAGCTGCCGCTGCCGGTCCTCATCGACGTGCGTCTTAAGGCCGGCACCGACCTCGATCTCAAGGCGCTCGCGGCACGGCTCGCGGACGCGGTGCCGGGAACCACCCTCGACGACCACCAGCGCTGGCTCCACGGCCTCGTGGCACTCGGCCGCTCGATCGAGCTCATCGCCGCCGTCATCCTGGCGCTCATTGCCGCCGCCGCCGCCGCGGTGACCGTGTTCTCGACGCGCACGGCCCTCGCCATCCACTCGGGCGTGATCGAGGTGCTGCACCTGATCGGCGCCCAGGATTCCTACGTCGCGCGCCAATTCGAGTGGCACGCGCTCGCCTTGGCGCTGCGCGGCGGCGTGGCGGGCCTCGTGGGCGCCGCGGCGACGATCCTCGCCGCCGGCTATTTCACCGAGCCGAGCGGCGCCGGCCTCATGCCCGAGATCTCGCTTTCGCTTTGGCAGTGGGCGGCACTCCTGCCCTTGCCGCTCGCGAGCGCTCTCATCGCCATGCTCACGGCGCGCGCGACCGTGCTTGCCACCCTCGCCCGCATGGTCTGAGCCGTGCGCCTTCCCGAAGGGCCGCTCAAGCGCCGACTCGCCATCGCCGCCGCGATCGCGTTTTTGGCGGCCCTCGCCTGGATCGGCGGGCTCGCCTGGTTCGCCAGCTGCATTCCGACGAGCGTCGACGACCCCGAGACCGCGACGGACGCGGTCGTCGTGCTCACCGGCGGCAGCGAGCGTCTCGATGAGGGCTTGGCGCTCCTGGCCGCGAAGAAAGGGCGCAAGCTCTTCGTCTCGGGCGTCTACCGCGGCGTCGAGGTCAACGCCCTCCTCCATGTCGCGCGCCATGCGCCGGCCAATCTCGAGTGCTGCATCGTCCTCGGCCATGCCGCCGATTCGACCTTCGGCAACGCCAGCGAGACCGCGGAGTGGATGGCGGCCGAGAATTATCATAGCCTGCGCCTCGTCACCGCCGCCTATCACATGCCGCGCAGTCTCTTCGAATTCCGCCACGCCATGCCGGATATCGCGATCATTCCTCATCCGGTGTTCCCCACGCGGGTCAAGGAGGACTGGTGGGCGTGGCCGGGGACCGCCGACCTCATCCTCGGCGAATACCACAAGTATCTTTTCGCCCTGCTGCGCGACAGCCTTGCCGGCCCGCCGCATGCCACAGGCGCCAGGGTCGCCGGATGACGGCGCTCTGCTCGCTCCTCTTCAATCTCGCCTTCTACGGCTGGACGGCACTCGCCTGCGTCGTGGCGCTGCCCATGCTCGTGCTGCCGCGCGGCGTGCTCGTGCGCTTGGCGCGCCTCTGGGTGCGCGGCATCGTGCTGCTGCTCGCGGCACTCCTCGACCTGCGCCACGAGGTGCGCGGCAAGAGCCCGCAGCCTAAGGGAGGGGCGATCTACGCCTTCAAGCACCAGTCGGCGTGGGACACCCTTCTCTTGCCGCTTCTGCTTCGGGATCCCGCGATCGTGCTCAAGAAGGAGCTGCTCCTCGTCCCGCTCTTCGGCTGGTACCTCGCCAAGACGGGCCAGATCGCCATCGATCGGCGCGGCGGGGCCAAGGCGCTCAAGCGCATGGTGCGCGCGGCCGCGCGCTGCATCCGGGCGGGCCGGCCGCTCGTCATCTTTCCCGAGGGGACGCGCACGGCCCCCGGCCGGCACCGGCCTTATCTGCCGGGGGTCGCAGCACTTTACGGCCAGCTCGCCCTCCCGGTCGTTCCCGTGGCGCTCAACTCGGGCCTGTTCTGGCCGCGCCGCAGCTTCCTCAAGCGGCCGGGCCTGATGACCGTCGAGTTCCTGCCCGCGATCGAGCCGGGGCTCTCGCGCCAGGCCTTCCTCGACGAGCTCGAGCGCCGCACCGAGGGTGCGTGCCGACGCCTTCTCGCAACGGGCGAGCGGGCGCGAGGCGGGCGGTAGAGCGGAATCCATTTCGGTGGAAGCAGCCCCCTCACCCTACCCTCTCCCCCTTTGAGGGGGAGAGGGTTGCGCAGCGTTAGCGAGCGTAGCGAGCTTAGGCAAAGCTGGGTGAGGGGGCGATTCCACTTCGTTGGATATTGCCCTAGTGTCCTGGCTCGGAAA
>Ga0187784_10001300_pt1 | contig 19654 bp, 18 predicted proteins | sample 1015_SJ02_MP15_2_FD_132964 | JGI IMG/M metagenome (GOLD analysis project Ga0187784, IMG submission 132964) | Tropical peat soil microbial communities from peatlands in Department of Meta, Colombia - 1015_SJ02_MP15_20_MG | ecosystem: Environmental > Terrestrial > Soil > Wetlands > Peat | place...
GCATTATGCGGTGCCGATGGCGGGGGCGGTGCTCAACGCGCTCAACTACCGGCTCGATGCCGCCGCGATTGCCTTCATCCTCGGCCACGGTCGGGCCAAGCTGCTGATCGCCGACCGTGAATTCGCCCCGGTCGTCCACGACGTGCTGCGCCGGCTCGACCGGGCGCTGCCGGTGGTCGAGATCGCCGATGCTCCCGGGCTGCTGAAATTCGGCGAGATCGAATACGAGGATTTTTTGGCCGAGGGCGATCCCGGCCATGCCTGGTCGCCGCCCGAGGACGAATGGGCACCGATTGCGCTCAACTACACCTCGGGCACGACCGGCAACCCGAAGGGCGTCGTCTACCACCATCGCGGCGCGTTTTTGAACGCGATGGGCAATGCGATCCTGTTCGGGCTTGGCCCCAACTCGGTCTATCTGTGGACCCTGCCGATGTTCCACTGCAACGGTTGGACCTATACCTGGGGGGTGACCGCAGTTGCCGGAACGCATGTCTGCCTGCGCCGGGTCGACCCGGCGGCGATCTTCGCGGCGATCGCCGAGCACCGGGTGACGCATCTCTCGGGCGCGCCGATCGTGCTCAACATGCTGGTGCATGCGCCGGAGAGCGTGAAGCGCAAATTCGACCATGTCGTCGAGGCCTCGACCGGCGGCGCGGCGCCGCCCTCGCCGGTGATCGAGGCGATGGAACGCATGGGGTTCCGCGTGACGCATCTCTACGGCCTCACCGAAAGCTATGGCCCCACGACGATCTGCGCTTGGCAGGACGAATGGGACGAGCTGCCGCTGGCCGAGCGCGCCGGCAAGATGGCGCGGCAAGGCGTGCGGACCATCACCCTCGACCGGCAGCGCGTCGTCGATCCCGAGACGATGCGGGATGTGCCCGCCGACGGCGAAACGATCGGCGAGATCGTCGTGCGCAGCAACACGCTGATGAAAGGCTACCTCACCAACCCCGCCGCCACCGACGAGGCCTTTGCCGGCGGCTGGTTCCATACGGGTGATCTCGCGGTGATGCACCCCGACGGGTATATCGAGGTCAAGGACCGCTCGAAGGACATCATCATTTCCGGCGGCGAGAACATTTCCTCGATCGAGGTGGAGGAGGTGCTCTACCGCCATCCGCAGGTGATGGAAGCGGCGGTGGTCGCCAGGCCCGATGACAAATGGGGCGAGAGCCCTTGTGCCTTTGTGACCCTGAAGCCGGACGCGGAGGCGGTGAGCGCGGCCGACATCATCGCCTTTTGCCGCGCCAATCTCGCGCATTTCAAGGCACCGCGCGCGGTGGTGTTCGGGCCATTGCCCAAGACCTCGACCGGCAAGATCCAAAAATACGCGCTGCGCGCGCAGGCGAAGGAGGTCGTGACGTGACCGAGCTCCCGAGCTTTTCTGTCGCTGGTCAGGTCGCGCTGGTCACGGGCGCGTCGAGCGGGATCGGGCTCTATCTCGCCGAGGTGCTGGCGCTGGCCGGCGCCAAGGTGGCGCTGGCGGCGCGCCGCGCCGACCGGCTCGAGGCGGCTTGCGCCGCCATCCGCGCGCGGGGCGGAACGTGTCTGCCGGTCGCGCTCGACGTCACCAGCCGCGACAGTATCGTCGCGGCGCTCGGGGCGACGGAGGCCGGGCTCGGCGCAGTCTCAGTGCTCGTCAACAACGCCGGGGTCGTCGTCTCGAAGCCGTTTTTCGAGCACACCGAGGAAGACTGGGACCACGTCGTCGACACCAATCTCAAGGGCGCGTGGCTGATGGCGCGCGAGTTCGCGGCGCATGTGGTGGCGAAGAGGCGGCCGGGCAATATCATCAACATTGCCTCGGTGTTGAGTTTCCGCACCATCGCGAGGGTGCCGTCCTATCTCGCCGCCAAGGCCGGTTTGTTGCACCTCAACGGTGGCATGGCGATGGAGCTGGCGCGGTATGACATTCGCGTCAACGCGATCGCCCCGGGCTATGTCGTCACCGATTTCAACCGCGATTTCCTGATGAGCGAGGCCGGGCTGAAGCTCGCGGCCCGAGTGCCGATGAAGCGCGTCGGCCAAGTCGAGGATTTGGGCGGCGCGCTTTTGTTTTTGGCTTCGCCAGCCAGTGCCTATGTCACCGGCGCCTGCATCTCGGTCGATGGCGGCCATGGCGTTGCCGCGATCTAGCGCAGGGCCGGCCGACCGCCAGCGCGCGCTGGCGCACTATCTCGCAAAAGCGACCGGGGCCGAGACAGTCGAGATTTCGCGCATCGCGCTACTTGCCGGCGGTGCGATCCAAGAGAACTGGGCGATCGACGCCGAATTCGACGGCGGCAGCCTTGCTGGGTCGCGGCGTCTGGTATTGCGCTGCGACGCGGCGACCGGAGTACCGTCGAGCCTCGGCAGGGTCGAGGAATTTGCCGTACTGCGAGCCGCGTTTGTCGCCGGGGTCACGGTGCCGGAGCCGCTCTTCGCCTGCGCCGACGTGGTGGTGATCGGCAAGCCGTTTTTTGTGATGCGCCGGGTCGCGGGGAGCGCCGTCGGGCGGCCGATGACGCTTGACCCGGCGCTGGAGTCGAAGCGGCCGGCGATCGCCGAGCGCCTGGGGCGCGAGCTGGCACGTCTCCAAACCGTGCGCCCACCGCGCCCCGAGCTCGCTTTCCTCGCGCCCTTTGACGGTCCGCGGACCTCGATCGCCGAATTTCGCGCCTATCTCGATCGCCACCCGAACCCGCGCCCGGTGCTCGAATGGGGCTTGCGATGGCTCGAGGCGCATCTGCCCGAGCCGTTGCCGCCGGTGCTGTGCCACGGTGATTTCCGCACCGGCAACTACATGCTCCAAGGCGTGCGGCTGACCGCGATCCTCGATTGGGAATTCGCCGGCTGGGGCGATCCCGATGAGGATATCGGCTGGCTCTGCTGTAAGGGCTGGCGGTTTGGCCGGCTCGACCGCGAGGCCGGCGGCATCGCCGCCCGCGCGCATTTCTATCGCGGCTATGAGGAGGAGAGCGGCCGACGGCTCGATCCCGAGCGGATCAAGTTCTGGGAGGTCTACGCCAATATCCGTTGGGCGGTGATCGCGCTGCAGCAGAGCGACCGGTTCCTGATCGGCGGCGCGCGCAGCCTCTCGACCGCGATCACCGGGCGGCGCGCCACCGAATGCGAGCTCGAATTGCTCGTGTTGTTGGATGGCGAGTCCTCACCGCAGCAGCCTTCCATCAATGGAGGAGGGGGCGCGTCGTCGCCCAGCTTCCGCGATTTGCCAACAACCCGCGACCTGTTGGCCCTCGCGCGCGAAACGCTGCTCGACGAGTTGTTGCCGCTCTTGCCGCCGGAGCGCGAGCGCGACGCGCACCTGATCGCCACGGTGATGGCGATCGCCGTGCGCGAGGCGGCTGCGGGGGGATGGCAGGCAGAAATTGGGCAAGCGTTGAAGGAGTTTTTCGGCGGTAGTGGATCGCTCGTTCGCTTGGCCGCCGATCTGCGCAACGGAGCCTTCGAAACTTCCCCGTCGCGAGAAAAGGCGGCGCGCGCGATATTGTGGCGGCTGACGATTGGAAAGCTGCGCGAAGGCAACCCACATTTCCTCGCGGCAAACGGGATCAGGACGGACACGACAGGTGACTGAGGCAGGACAAGCAAGCGTCCGCGAGGCGATCGACGCGTTCGGCCGCGGCGAGATCGTCATCGTCACCGACGACAACGATCGCGAGAACGAGGGCGACCTCATCATCGCCGCGTCGCATGTGACGCCGGAGAAGATGGCGTTCATCATCCGCAACACCTGCGGCATCGTCTGCGCGCCGCTGACCGGCGAGGTCGCGAAGCGGCTCGCGCTGCAGCCGATGGTCGCCGAGAACGATGCGATCCACGGCACCGCCTTTACCGTGTCGGTCGATTATCGACACGGCACGACGACCGGCATCTCGGCCGAGGAGCGCACCCTCACCGTGCGCGCGCTGGCCAACAACAACACCGGGCGCGCCGATTTCGTCCGGCCAGGGCACATCTTCCCGCTGATCGCCAAGGACGGCGGCGTGTTGATGCGCTCGGGCCATACCGAGGCGGCGGTCGATCTGTGCAAGCTCGCCGGGATCGAACCGGTCGCGGCGATCTGCGAGCTGGTCAACGACGACGGCACGGTGATGCGCGGCAAGGAGGTCGCCGCCTTCGCCCAGCATCATGGCCTCAGGCGCATCGCGGTCGCCGACCTTATCGCCTACCGCCAGGCGCGCGAGAAGCTCGTGACCCGGGTCACCGAGTTCAAGGTGTCGTCGGAGCTCGGCGACTACACCGGCTATGTCTATGTGACGCCGTTCGACGACGTGCACCACTATGCCTTTGTCTACGGCAATCTCGGCGACGGGCGGAACGTGCCGACCCGGCTGCACCGCGCCAATGTCGTCGAGGATGTGTTTGGCGGCGCAAAGCCGATCCACGCCTCGATCGAGCGGTTCAAGGCCGATGGGCGCGGGGTGCTGGTCTATCTGCGCGCCGGCGTCTCGGGCGTGCCGACGCGGCCGGTCGGCGAGGGGACGGCCTCCGAGATCGAGCGCAGCAAGCAGTGGCGCGAGGTCGGGCTCGGCGCGCAGATCCTGCGCGATCTCGGGATCAGCTCGATCCGCCTCTTGGCGACGCGGGCGCGCACCTATGTCGGCCTTGCCGGGTTCGGGATCGAGATTGCCGGCACCGAAGCCCTCGAGTGAGCCGCGGCGCATGAACGCTGCGGCGACGCGTCTTTTCGGCCGTGTTCACTACGGCTGGGTCATCGTCTGGCTGACCTTTGTCGTGATCCTGGTGATTGCCGGGGTGCGCGCCGCGCCAGGCGTGCTGATCGTGCCGTTCGAGACGGAATTTCACTGGTCGCGCGCGACGATCTCGCTCGCCGTCGGCATTAATCTCCTCCTCTACGGTGCGATCGGACCGTTCGCCGCGGCGATCATGGACCGCTTTGGCGTGCGGCCCGTGATGTGCGTCGCGGTGGCGGCGATCGCGCTCGCCGTCGCGGTGTCGCCGCTGATGGGCAGCATCTGGCAGCTGATCGTGCTGTGGGGCGTCATCAACGGGCTGTGCTGCGGCGCGATCGGACCCTACCTCGCGGCCTATATCGCGACGCGCTGGTTTGTCGCGCGGCAGGGGCTGGTGGTCGGCATCCTGACCGCCGCGACCGCGGCGGGGCAGCTCGTCTTCCTGCCGCTGCTCGCGGGCATCGTGACCGAGGCGGGGTGGCGGACGATGTCGCTCGTCCTCGCGGCGGCGGTGCTGGCGCTCGCGCCGCTCTTGCTGCTGGCGATGCGCGACCGGCCCGAGGATATCGGGCTCGGCGCCTATGGTGACCCGCGCGGGCCGCAGCCGGTCGCGCACCCGCAAGGCAACCCGGCGGCGGCCGCGTTTCGCGCGCTCGGCGAGGGCGCGCGGCTGCGCGATTTTTGGCTGATCACCGGCGGCTATTTTATTTGCGGCGCGTCGACCAACGGGCTCATCGCGACGCATCTGATCCCGGCCTGCGTCGATCATGGGCTGACCGAGGTGGCGGGCGCCGGGCTGCTTGCCGCGGCGGGCGTGTTCAGCTTTGTCGGCGGGACGCTGTCGGGCTGGCTCAGCGACCGCTGGGACAATCGCTATCTCCTGTTCTGGTATTACGGGCTGCGCGGCCTGTCGCTGATGTATCTGCCGTTCGCGTTCGGCATGTCGTTCTACGGGCTGACCCTGTTCAGCGTCTTCTACGGCCTCGACTGGATCGCCAGCGTGCCGCCGACGGTGAGGTTGTTGAGCCGCACGGTCGGCGCCAAGCGCACCGGCATCATGGTCGCCTGGATCACCGTCATGCATCAGGTGGGCGGCGCCGGAGCCGCCTATCTCGGCGGGCTGTTGCGGATCGAATACGGCAGCTACCTTGAGGCCTTCATGCTGTCCGGGCTGTTGTGCATCGTCGCCGCGTTCATGGTGCTGTTCATCGGCGCCGGCCGCCGCGACGAGCCGGAGGGTATCGCCGCCCCGGCGTAATCAAGAGCGGCAGCACCTCCGTGCTGCCTTGCGGTGCCGGCCCGCTCCCCCACCCGGCCACCCATAAGCATACTCTCGTTGGGTGGCCGGGTGGGGGAGCGGGCCGGTGCCGAAGGCGCTGCGGACGCAGCGCCGCATTTGATGACCTAGCGCTCGGCCGAGAAATAACTCACCGCGAGCGCGGCCCCCAAGAGGATCAGCGCTTGCGCCGCGATATCCCGTGCCGAAAAGCTGTAGAGGACGCAGAACACGCCGAAGCCGCCCAGCAACGTACAAAGCAACGATAAGGCCCGCTGCACAAACTGTGCTTGCAACATCCGACAGTCCCCTCGGCTTCGGCGTGTCGCGAGCAAATTAACCATCGGGTCGGCAGGCATTCCATAAAATTTAAGGTTAATTCGAGCGGCTTTCGCGCGAATTTTCCGTGCGCTCGGTTGTCGCGGCCGTTAGCGGGCGGAAGGCGAGGACAGACGCGGCGCGACGAAGGCGTAGAGCTCCGCGCTGCGCGGCGTCGCCGGCGCGACTCGCGGCCGCAAGGCGGCGATTACCGACACGACATGCCGGGTGGTCCGGCGGCCCAGCGCGGTGATGGCTTCGGCGAGACGCTGCCGCGCGCTGGCCTTTACATGCGCCAAGACGACAATGTCGCTGGTGCCGATCTCGACGCGGTAGCGCGGCACGAGGCGAAACGACACGAACTCGCGGCCGTGAATGATCCGATGGCGAAATTCGTCGAGTTGGCGCGTGTTCTGCGTCGCGGCCCAGCGCAGAATGTCGGCGGGGTCATTGACGCCAAGCCGCACCCACTTTGTTCGGATCATCACACGCGCTCCAGTCTCCGCCGCGGGCGGAAGGTAGCGCGCGAGTGGTTAATTAGAGGTTCAGCTCGGGCTGCATCGTCGCGGTGAACGACGGGCGTGCGGCGATGCGGTCGAGCAGGGCCGCCAAATGCGGACGCCCAACGCGCCAGTTCCACACCTTATGCCGTCGCGAGAAATTCTCGAGCGCCGCCGCCAGCACGATCTGGCTGGCGTTGAGCGGCCCCGCAAAACCGCCGGCGGCGATGTCGGCTTCGAGCGCGTCGGCGGCGCGCTCGGCGCGTTCCTTTTCGAGCGCGATCACGCCCGGCGCCTTCTGACCAAAGCGCAGCTCGCGGTTCCACACCGTGACGGCGTCGAGAAACGCATAGGCGCGGCCCAATTCGGACAATGTCCTCCAGCCATCCGACCCGTCCATCGGCAACAACTTGCGGCCGCTGTGCCGGGTATCGAGATAGGCGAGCACCAGAAGGCTCTCGTTGATGACCGTGCCGTTGTTGAGCTGCAGCGCCGGCACCTTGCCGCCGGGGTTGTAGGGTAAGAGCGCCGAGGCGGCGTCGCGCAGCGTGACCTCGGCTTCCTCGATCTGGTCCGCGAGACCCAGCTCACGCACGACAACCCGGGCGATTCGCGCATAGGGCGACCCCGACGCGTAGAACAGCTTCATTCGATTGTCCCTCACGAGCCGGTCACCCGATGCCGGTGAGGCGCCGGCGAGCGACCGACTTTATCATCAATCCATCGACAGGACAGAGAGCAGGTCATGCGGATCGCGGGAGACGGACGGGGACGGGCTGCGGCGAGGCCGATCGGCAAACCCGCTGGACAGGCGAAAGCCGCTTCCTTTATTAAGGCGCCTCGCCGCTGCGCCCAGGTAGCTCAGCTGGTAGAGCAACGGACTGAAAATCCGTGTGTCGGTGGTTCGACTCCGCCCCTGGGCACCATTCCTAAACTCGACAAAGAGCCGCCTTCAACGCTGAGCGGACACTGCGGCAAGATGCGCTGGGGGTCGGCTGAGCGCTGATGGCGGACTTCCGCCCGGACAAGATCGTGCCGCGGCTCACGGGCCGCTGTCGACTTTCCACTCGCTCGGCGAGCCAGGGCTTTGATTCACATCAACGCGCCGGGCCGACGGCTGGGCCAGGATATATTAGTGCGATAGCTCGGTCACGCCGGAGCCGCGCGCGAGGAGGCCGCGAGCCGTGGAGCAGCATGCCGAGGTACTGACCGGCGGTGTTTGGCGGCAGCGTGGCCCGGGCTGGCGCGACTTGATCGCGACCGCGCTCGTGCTCGGCGTCGTGATGCTAATCGGCATCGGCTCTCGCCAGATGGCGACGCCATTCGCGATCGAGCACCAGCCGGAGATCTCGCTTTCGCCAGCCTTGCTCCCGCTCTACACGCTGCGGACGGTGATGCGCATGCTGGCGGCGATGCTGGGGTCGCTGCTCTTTACCTTCACCTATGCGACCGTAGCGGCGAAAAGCCGGCGCGCCGAGATGGTGTTGATCCCAATCCTCGACGTCCTGCAATCGGTGCCGATCCTCGGCTACCTGTCGTTCACCGTGGCCTTTTTCGTCGCATTATTTCCTGGCAACACGATGGGGCCTGAGCTCGCGGCGATTTTCGCGATCTTCACCAGCCAGGCCTGGAACATGGCGTTCAGCTTTTACCAGTCGCTGCGGACGATTCCGACCGACCTCGACGAGGCGAGCCGAAGTTTCCGTGAATCGGTTTGGCAACGCTTTTGGCGTCTCGAAGTGCCGTTCGCGATGCCTGGGCTCATTTGGAACATGATGATGTCGATGTCCGGCGGATGGTTCTTCGTCGTGGCGTCGGAGGCGATCGCGGTCGGCGATCTGCAGATCGCGCTACCGGGGGTCGGGTCCTATGTCGCGAAGGCGATCGCCGAGCGCGACCTCGCCGCCGTCGGTTGGGCGATCCTCGCGATGACGGTCGCCATCATTCTCTATGACCAGCTGATGTTTCGGCCGATGGTCGCCTGGGCCGACAAGTTCCGTTTCGAGCAGACCGCGGCTCAGATCGTTCCGAAAAGCTGGGTGCTCGACCTGTTTCGCCGGTCAGGGCTGGTGGCGCAGGCGTGCCGGCCGTTTGGCATGGCGATGCGCTATGGCGGGCGTGCCAGACTGACGATTTTGCCTTCTATGGCGTTGCCCCGGTTGGTGCCGCGACGGCTTGGCGACGCGCTTTGGCTCGCAACGGTCGCAAGTGCCCTGATCTATGTGGGCTGGGCCATCGCCCGATACGCGGGATCGGCGTTGTCATGGGGTGATGTGCGCATTGCGGCCGGCAACGGCGCGTTGACCCTCGCGCGGGTCGCGCTTCTCGTGGCCCTAGCCTCGCTGATCTGGGTTCCGATCGGCGTCTTCGTCGGCCTGCGGCCGAGGCTGACCGCCCGGGTCCAGCCGGTGAGCCAGTTTCTCGCCGCGTTTCCGGCCAATCTTTTGTTTCCGGTCGCGGTTTTCCTGATCGTCCATTTCCGCTTGTCACCTGGTATCTGGCTCTGCCCGCTGATGATCCTCGGCACCCAATGGTACATCCTGTTCAATGTGATCGCCGGCGCGAGCGCCTTTCCGAGCGATTTTCGCGAGGCGGCGGCAAGCTTTCGGGTACGGCCATGGCGGTGGTGGCGCGAAGTCATGCTACCCGGCATCTTTCCCTATTTCGTGACCGGCGCGATCACCGCATCGGGCGGCGCCTGGAACGCCAGCATTGTCGCCGAGACGGTGAGCTGGGGTTCGACCAAGCTGACCGCCGGCGGGCTCGGCGCCTATATCGCCGAGATGACCGAAGCCGGCGACTACCCGCGCATCGCGCTGGGCATTGCCGTCATGTCGGTGTTGGTCATTGCGATGAACCGGCTGCTATGGCGGCCGCTTTACGCCTTTGCCGAACGCCGCACGCGGCTCGACTAACGGGAGCAGCAGATGTTTGATGCGACAGCCGAGCCGATCGTCGCCCTTAATCATATCGACATGAACTTCACCAAGCCGTCGGGCGGCAAGTTGCCGGTACTCGCCGGGATCGATGTGACGGTGCGCGACGGCGAAATCCTCGGTTTGTTGGGCCGTTCCGGTTCCGGAAAATCGACGCTGTTGCGCATCGCCGGCGGGTTGATCAAGCCGAGCGCCGGAAGCGTGCTTTATCGCGGCGCGCCGCTCGCGGGGCCGGCGGAGGGCATTGCCGTCGTGTTCCAGACCTTTGCGCTCTATCCGTGGCTCACGGTGCTGGAAAATGTCGAACTCGGCCTCGACGCGCTCGGGCTGCCCGCCGACGAGGCGCGGAAGCGGGCGATGTCGGCGATCGACCTCATCGGGCTCGATGGCTTCCAATCGGCCTATCCCCGCGAATTGTCGGGCGGAATGCGGCAGCGGGGCGGCTTTGCGCGGGCAATGGTCAGCGACCCGATCCTGCTGTTGATGGACGAGCCGTTCTCCGCGCTCGACGTGCTGACCGCCGAGACCTTACGCACCGATTTTCTCGATCTCTGGGGCGGACATCAGCTTTCCACCAAAGCCGTGCTGATGGTGACGCACAATATCGAGGAGGCGGTCCTGATGTGCGACCGCATCCTCGTTCTCGGCTCCAATCCGGGGCGCATCGCGGCCGAGATCAAAGTCCCTCTGCCGCAGCCGCGCAACCGGCTCGACCCGGCGTTTCATACTGTCGTCGACGAACTCTATTCGATCCTGACCTCGCGGATGACCGAAGCGATGGGAGCGCAAAGCCAGCTGCACGGCGGCCTCGTGCAGCGATTGCCGGAGGTGGCGGCGACGCGGCTCGGCGGGTTCGTCGAGGTGTTGGCGGCGGCGCCGTTCGATGGAAGGGCGGAGTTGGCGAAGATCGGTCGCGCAATGCCGCTTCCCAGCGATCGTCTGCTCCCCCTCGCCGGGGCGCTGCATCTGCTTGAATTCGCCGAACTTGAAGGCGGCACCATCAAACTGACCGCCGCCGGCCGGGTGTTCGCGCAAAGCGATATCGACGGCCGCAAGAGGCTGTTTCGCGAGCACCTGCTGCGTTTCGTGCCGCTCGCCGCGCACATCCGGCAGGTGCTCGATGATCGCGAAACGCACATCGCCCCGCGTGAGCGCTTCGAATACGAACTGGAGGATCACTTGCCGCGAAATGAGGCGGAGAAAACGATGCGGACGGCGATCGACTGGGCGCGTTACGCGGAGCTCTTCGCGTATGACGATCGGACGCGAACCTTCAATCTTGATCGCGCCGCGGTTTAGCCCCTCGTGTGTGCCGCTGGGTGAATCTCGGCCTCGGAGGCGTGTCCTAGGACGACGCCCAATGCGCCATTGCCGTCCACCCACTTCGAAAACGACACGATCTTTCGCGACGCTTCGATTTGCCGGTTGACGAGGGCGACACCTATTGCTCGGCGCTCACGCGACAGGATCGAAAGCCGGTCCTCCATGTAGCCGCCCTCGACCTGGCCGCGCCGCACGCGCTCAAGCGCGGTCAGCCTTAAAATCTCGCTGTCTATGGCCTCGCGCATCGACTTCAGGTCGTGGTTTGTCCCGATCATTGCCTTTTCCTTTTCGCGTTTTTTGGCAACGATCGGAATACTGCTCGAAGGATTCGCGCGTGGCGTTGATATAGGTCAGTGGATAAAGCCGTGGCTTGCCGTGATCGCCATTTCTAGGTAGGCGACGGCGCGCTCGACCCACGCTTCTGGCGGCCGGTTCCCCGGCTCGGCGATGTGCTCGACCGAAAGGCGCGCGCGGATCACTGCATTCAGCGCTCTGTAAAATGCCAACAGCTTGCTTGGCGGCCGATCACCGGTGCGCTCGCGGTAGCGCCGGATCAATCGCGCCGCGATCGGCGACGTACCGATCCGGTCGCACTCCAACGCCAAAAAGGCGATCTCACCGCACGGGTCGAGGCGGCGCAGGTCAGCGCGAAATTCCAGGCAATCGATGATCTGCGGAGTCCCGCTCAGATAGACGTGCTCGGGTCGCAGGTCGCCATGGCCGTCGATCAGAAATTGGGCGCGCCGGCGGAACAGTACATCGTTCCGTGTCAAAAATGCTCCAAGCATCCGGATGATCGGCGCGGCCAGGCAATGTACCCGAGGCTTTCCCGCAACCACGAGAGCGCCGTGCGCGTACCGCAATTCCCTGCGCAGTTGCGCGACATAGGCTTCAGGTGTCGCTGTCAGGCGAGGCGCCCGCGCAAAGAATTCGGCGAGGCGTTGCGCCAGGGTTTCAAGCTCCCCGTAATGCCAGTTGGCGGTGGCTAGCCGCTTGTCCAGCATGCGGTTGCTCTCCAGTCGCACCATTTTTACGAGCCAGTCAACCGGCTTGCCCTTGCCCTCCAGGCACAGTCGTCCGTCCGCGGGCTCGGTCAGCGCCACCATGCCCAAGTAGATCGTTGGCGCCAGCCGGCGGTTGAGCTGCACTTCAGCCAGCGCATTGCGCCGCCGTGCTTCCACATCGCGAAAGTCAAACCCTTCGCCAAAAGCCGGCTTCTTCAACTTGTAGGCATAGTCGCGAGTTAGGAAGACCCAGGAGAAGTGAGTTTCAACGACTTCAATCCGATCTTCGCGGCTCGGATAGCCGGCCGGGTCTCTCAGAAAACGAACTTTCTCGTCGAGCGTCACCTCGGCGCCTGTCCGAGCGTCTGAGCCGTCGAGCATGAGCGGCTAGACGAGCGCTGCCTGATCCTTGCGGTCAAGCTTGGCCGCGAGGCTGTGCAGGCTGGATGAAATCTCGACCGGATAGGTGAAGGGGCGTAATTGCCGCAACGGCTGTGGCAGTCGTGCCAGCTGCTCTTTTGCATGGTTACGGATTTGCGCCAGCGATAGTGGCGGGCCAATGCGCTCGCCGCCTCGCATCACGGGTCGCAGCAGCGGCTCCCCGTCGTGACGCTCGCCGTCCAATCCGACCAGATCGTGGCCGAACGCGCCAGCCGAGATCGATCGCCAGACCTGCTTGCGGCCCGGCCAGGTTGCCTTGCCTTGCGAGCGTTTGCGCCGCGGAATGCCGGCGTATTCTTGGAGCTTGTAGGCGCAGTCAAGTGCGGGGGCGTCCGAGGAAGTCGTCAGGCTGGTGCCGACCCCGTATGAGTCGATTGGCGCATCGCGCAGCGCCAGGATGCTTTCCTCATCGAGCCCGCCGCTGGCAACGATCGTGGTTCGCGACAAGCCGGCCTCATTGAGGATTCGACGTACCTTGCGAGCATCCTCACCGAGGTTACCACTGTCGATCCTGACGCCGGTAACGGGGATGCCCGCCTCGGCGAGACGCGGCGCGAGCGCCACGACCCGCGCCGCGGCCCGCTCCGTGTCGTAAGTGTCGATCAGCAGTACAAGGTCGCGCGGCCGCGAGCGCGCGAAATGTTCGAAGGCCGCGGTCTCGTCATCGTGGACCTGGATGAACGAATGGGCCATCGTGCCCTTGACGGGAATGCCGAACTCGATCCCTGCGGCAAGCGTCGCCGTGCCGGCAAAGCCGGCGATGTAGCTCGCCCGTGCTGCCAGCATGCCCGCTTCGGCGCCGTGGGCGCGGCGCAACCCGAAATCGATGAGAGGCCGTCCCGCGGCTGCCAACACCTGGCGTGCGGCCTTTGAGGCGATCACGGTTTCAAAATGAACCAGGTTGATGAGGCGCGTCTCGACAAGCTGTGCCTGAGGCAGCGGAGCGACGACCCGCAACACCGGTTCGTCGGGAAAGAACACGGTGCCCTCGGGCAAGGCATCAACATCGCCGGTGAAGCGAAGCTGGTGTAAGTAGTCCAGCACCCGATCCGAAAAGCTTCCCAATTGGCGTAGCGCGGCGATATCGCTTTCGCTGAAACCAAAGCTCTCAAGATACGACAGCGCCTGCTCAAGCCCTGCCGCCATCAGGAAGCCGCGGCCTCCCGGTAATTTGCGGACAAACAGCTCAAATACCGCGATATCGGTAAGGCCGTGATCGAGATACGCCGCCAGCATGTTGAGCTGGTACAGGTCGGTCAGCAGCGCCGTGCGATCGGGAGCCATTTGTGATACCCGCACTAAGCGGCGGGGTATCCGACGGTCTGGGCAAAGGTGACGAACTGCTCGGCTGGCAGGCCAAGCTTTTTCGTCAGCGAGTCGTACGGCACGGCGCCGCGAAATACGGTTCCCAGGCCGGCAGACGCGCAGAACAGATAGACGTTCTGGCCGATGAACCCGGCGTCGACTGACGCGAAAAGCCGCCGGTCGGCCGGACCGACATCGGACATGCGCTCGCCATGCGCGATATAGATCAGGTCAAGCGGGGCAACACCGACAAAATCCTGCGAACCGGTCGCCGCGCGAATGTCATCGGGCAGATGGGCTTGTAACTGATGCGCTTCGGGTTGGTACAGCCAGACGCCATCCGCCATCGCGACGTAGATGTCGGTCACCATGATATGCCGCCAATAGGGCGCGGTTCGCTCGCCGTTCGGCCGGTTGACGCCGTTGGCCGCCCACAGCAGGTCGGATAGGAGCTGATCCGGGAGCGGAGTTTTTGCATAGGCCCGCGTTGAACGGCGGAGCGCCAGCGCCTCCATCAACGGCTTTCCGCCTTGCTTGGTCGGCGGCGGCAGGTCGCGCACTGTTTGCGCTGCTACCGTCGTTAGCGCGCCGGAGGCCATGGAGACGGTGCCGGCGGCCAGCGCGCCGAGGGTTATTGTGCGACGTGTCATCATCCCTTACTCCGCAGGTCGCGCGGCGCGCGCGAGAAGCTCGCGCACCTCAGCGTCGGTCAATTGGTGAAAGTCGCGGTAAAAGAAGCCAATCGCGCCGAGGTCGGGGGGCGTCTCCAGGCACACTGCCTCGTCAACCTCGGGGCGTAAGGCCGCTAGTGTGTCTTCCGCCGCCACGGGAACGGCCAGGATCAGTCGGGTCGGGTTGCGGCGCCGGATCGCTCGCAGTGCCACCCGCATCGTCGCTCCCGTCGCGATGCCGTCGTCCACCACAATCGCCGTGCGTCCGGCAACCTCCAACGGCTCATGGCCGGTGCCGTAAACACGCCGCCGCCGTTCGATCTCGTCGATCTGGCGCGACGTTTCCGCCCGGATGTATTCCTCGGCGATGGCCAGCTCCACGGCCAGCCTGCGGTCGATAAAGACCTCCGGATCGCCGCCATCGGTGACGGCGCCGAGCGCCAGTTCCGGTTGCCAGGGAACGCCGATCTTGCGGACGAGGACGAGATCGAGAGGCGCGTCGAGGGCGCGAGCGATCTCAAATCCAACCGGGACCCCGCCGCGCGGCAAGCAAAGCACGACGGGCCTCTGCGCCTTCAGGTGAATAAGCTTTGCGGCAAGCTGCCGCCCGGCATCGCTACGATCACGAAACATCGGGGTGCCCGCGTTGGCTGCTTATTGTCGCGCGACGTGCCAAAGGCCGCGCACTTGCTTCGGCAACGCGTCGAGGATGTGGTCGATCTGGCCACGCTCCAGATGTTCGTCGATGACGCCCATCACCGCCAAGGCGACCTGCTCAACATTTTGCAGCTCAGTGTGGCCGTGCATTTCGCGCCGCATCGCTTCGACAAAATCTTCCGCGTGGGCTTGGCGCAGCCGCGCCGCCGACGGATGCCAACCGTCGTAGTATATGCCGCGGATCATCGTCGGCAGGCCGGCGCCGAAATGCGCAGCGAGCTCGACGGGCAGACGGTCGCGCACGGCGTGCAGGGTCGCGCGTAACGCGGCGTAGGCGGCGTGTTCATCGCCGAAGCCGAGCGCACGCTCGATGTCATGCAGCCACTCGTGGGCGCGTTGAGACGAGGTCTCGATAATGGGTGCGCCAGTCATGGGTTCCTCCAACGCGGTTCGATGGTGCGCCGCAGCGCTGGGATCATTTGCGACTGCAACAGGCTATCTGGACCTCGGCGACGAGGAATTGATGCAGGTCAAAGCGCTGCGCGATCTGTCCGATGATTTTCGCTGCACGCAGAGAAGGTCACGCCCATGGAACAATCCGCTGCTTTGCTCTTCGCGCTGGAAGGATCGCGCGACTTCGGTTCGCGTGTCGCCGCCCGCCTAGAGTGGCCGCTCAGTCCGCATGAAGAGCGGGAATTCGAGGACGGCGAGCACAAAGTCCGGCCACTGGTCGATGTCAACCGCCGCGATGTTTTTGTCGTCCATTCGCTGCACGGAAGCGCCGGCGCGAGCCCAAACGACAAGCTCTGCCGGCTACTGTTCTTGATCGGTGCGCTCAAGGATGCGGGCGCGAGACGGGTAACCGCCGTTGTTCCCTATCTTTGCTACGCGCGCAAAGATCAGCGCAGCCAGCATCTTGATCCGATCACGACGAAGTACCTCGCTCGCCTCTTCGAGGCGTGCGGCGCCGATGGGATCATCACCTTTGACGTGCACAACCGCGCCGCATACGAGAATGCGTTTCGTATCCCGACGATCAATATCGAGGCGATACCGCTGTTCGTTGAACATTTCGCGGCACGGCTGCGCGGCGAGCCGGTCGCCGTCGTCTCGCCGGATATCGGCGGAGCGAAACGCGCCGAGAAATTCCGCCGGGCCCTCGCGGCGGCGACTGGAGAAGAGCCGACCGCCGGTTTTGTCGACAAGCAGCGGGCCGGCGGCGTGGTCACGGGAGACCTGTTCGTGGGTGACGTGGCGGATCGATCAGTCATTCTTTTCGACGACCTCATCAGCACCGGAACCACGCTCCGTCGCGCCGCCGCGAAATGTCGCGAGGCCGGTGCCGGCCGTGTCTTCGCGGCCGCGACGCATGGTCTTTTCATCGGCGATGCCCCAGCGCTGCTCGGCGCTGCCGGCTTTGACGGCATCGTTGTCGGCGACACCGTGCGGTCGGAAGCCGAAGCCACCGGACTGCTGCCCGATAATGTGACCATTCTCGATACATCGCGCCTTGCCACCGAAGCCATAGCGCTTGCCCATATCGGGCTTTGAGGAGAATCAAAATGCAGATACCTCTCCAAATCACATTCCGTCACATGGACACTTCGCAGGCTCTCGAAGCACGCATTCGCGAGCGGGCACAGGAGTTGGAGCAGTTTTTCGATCGCATCACGGCATGCCGGGTGACGGTCGAGTGCCAGCACCGCCATCACCGCCAAGGCAACCTGTTCGAAGTCAGCATCGATCTCGTGGTTCCCGGTCGCGAGATCGTCGTCAGCCGCTCCGAGGGAGACAGCCACGCTCATGAGGACGCGCATGTCGCCGTTCGCGACGCGTTCGATGCGCTGCGCCGGCGGCTTGAAGATCACGCCCGCAGCGGCCGCGGTCAGGTGAAATTGCACGCGGAGTCAGAGCGCAGCAGTCAGCCCAAGGCCCCGCGACCCGAGCGGCCATGACCCGAGGCAAGCGGATGAGGGATCAACCCACAGGCCGTGGGTCCCATCGCGGGTCTACTGATGTTTCGGTGAATGAGCTTTAAAGAAGCCGTTCAATGACGCTCACGGCCACCCCGTAGATTCGCGCCACTTGCGGAATGGTCATGCCGTATTCCAGCCAGGTCCTGATCTGCGCGACATGCGGCGCCGAAATCGGCTGATCGGCCGATGCCGCTACGGCAACGGGGTCTTCGGGCGTCAACCGGCCCGCCGGCGCGGCAAGCAACGCCCGCAGGACTCGAGGCTTGCGGGGCGGAGAAGACGCGCCGGCCTCTGACGCCTCGGCGGTCATCCCATGAGGAGAAGGGCCCTTCGGAGCGAAAAGCGCTTCCGCTGCACGGCGTGCGTTGGCTGCTCCGGTGCGAACATCCGAAGCGATACGGGTAAGTTGATTTTGATTCATGGAGGCAATTGCTGTTCCGGCCGACGATAGAGCCGGGCTATGGACGATGTTTGTGGTGAGCTGATGCTAAAGATGGGGGCTCGCGAGAACTTTTCAAGAACCTTGTTGATTGGGATGTGCCAGTGGCGGCCGTGTGATCGCGTGAGCCGATTGACCCAGATCAAGGCACCGTGGTCGCTCGCTGATACTTTTACAAACAGCTTTGTTCGCCACCTGGAGCACGGCGATGCCGCACAAACAGGTTCTCTTCCGCGCGGCTGCGCGCGAAAAAATCCTCCACGGTGCGACGCAACTGGCTGATGCGGTGCGTGTGACGTTGGGACCGCGCTCCAAGTCGGTGCTGATCGAGAAAAAATGGGGCGCACCGCTCGTGTGCAATGATGGCGTCACCATCGCCAAGGAATTCGATCTTAAAGACGCCGAGGAAAATCTCGGAGCGCGCATGCTGCGCGAAGCGGCCGAGAAGACCGGTGATATGGTCGGCGACGGCACAAGTACCGCCACCATTCTCGCACACGCGATTTTCTCGGACGGTGTTCGCAACGTCGTCGCGGGTGCCAGCGCGATCGACATCAAGCGCGGTCTTGATCGTGCGGCCAAGCGAGCGAGCGAAACACTGAAGGCGTTGTCCCGCCCCGTGGCGACGCGCAGGGAAAAGGCGCAAGTGGCCACGATTTCGGCTCATAACGACCCGCAGATCGGCGAACTCGTTGCCGATGCCATGGACAAGGTCGGCAACGAGGGTGTGATCACCGTCGAGGAGTCGAAGACGACCGAAACGGTGCTCGAGGTCGTAGAGGGGATGCAGTTCGACCGCGGCTTCCTGTCGCCCTATTTCATTACCGATGCGGCAAAGATGGAGGCAGCCCTGGAGGACTGCCGCATCTTGCTCTCGGATCGGAAGATCAGCGCGCTCAACGATTTTGTTCCGCTGCTCGAACAGGTGGTGAAGTCCGGCGTGCCGCTGCTCGTCATCGCCGAGGACGTTGAGGGCGAGGCGCTAGCGACATTGATCATCAATCGCCTGCGCGGCGGGCTCAAAAGCTGCGCGGTCAAGGCGCCGGGATTTGGCGACCGTCGCAAGGCGATGCTGCAAGACATTGCTGTCCTGACAGGCGGCCTCGTGATCTCGGAAGAAGTCGGCCTCAAGCTGGAAAACGTCACCATCGAGCAGCTTGGGCGAGCCAAGCGCATCGTCGTTGACAAGGACAACACGACGATCATCGGCGGCGGCGGCGACCACGCTGAAATCCAGGGGCGTATCAGCCAGATCAAGCTCGAGATCGAAAAGACCACCAGCGATTACGACCGCGAGAAGCTGCAGGAGCGGCTCGCAAAACTGTCCGGTGGCGTGGCCGTCGTCCGCGTCGGCGCGCCGACCGAAGCCGAAATGAAGTCGCGCAAGGAAGCGTTGGACGACGCGATCAGCGCGACCAAGGCTGCGGTCGCCGAAGGCATCGTGCCCGGCGGCGGTTTGGCACTTCTACGTTGTGTGGAAGCCGTCGCCGACGAAGAAAACAAGTGCGAAGGCGACGAGCGCACCGGCGTTCAGATTTTGAAGCGCGCGCTGGAGGCGCCGGCCCGTCAGATCGCCGAGAATTCGGCGGTCGATGGCGGCGTCGTCGTCTCGCGGATGATTGAGGCCAACGGCAACTACGGCTTCGATGCGAGCCGCAAACAGTATGTCGACCTTGTCGAGGCCGGCATCATCGACCCTACGAAGGTCGTCCGCGTCGCGCTGGAGAATGCCGTATCGGTTGCGAGCGTCTTGTTGCTCACGGAGGCGACGATGACCGAATTGCCGGAGCCGATAAGGGACCGTACCGCCGAACCGGAAATGGCGCTGTAGATTATTGGAAAATCCTCATCACCGTTCGAATTCCGCAAGTATTGGGGATTGCCATGCTTCATATCGTCGAACTTCGCCATATCGGGCACGACCTATCCGCTTCGGCGGGTGAGCTGCGCAACTGGCTTGACGCGCACGGCGTTCAGCCGATCGAATTTGAACATTCTGTCGGCGGGCCTGGCATCACGTTCCGAATTCGTTTTCTCGAAGAGTCGGAGGCGCGCGCCTTCGCCGAAACATTTCACGGTTGGCTGAACAACGGCATGCAGCCTAC
>Ga0187784_10001301_pt1 | contig 19653 bp, 26 predicted proteins | sample 1015_SJ02_MP15_2_FD_132964 | JGI IMG/M metagenome (GOLD analysis project Ga0187784, IMG submission 132964) | Tropical peat soil microbial communities from peatlands in Department of Meta, Colombia - 1015_SJ02_MP15_20_MG | ecosystem: Environmental > Terrestrial > Soil > Wetlands > Peat | place...
CAGAATTAAAGAGTTCTCATTTGAGGATGCAGAAATAACACAAAAGTGCAACAAACTGTCGTTAATTACATTGCCTGAACAAAATGAGACATCTCCATTTAATAGCAAATGGGCGCAATTAGATATGAGTTCTTCTCGCGCAAAGTTCATAACATCGACATTTAATATTATGACAATATGCAGCATTCGTATGCTTCATGGACTTCAACTTAAGACCACAATAATACTCATGGCCGCGTTACGGCAAGATAAGATATCGAATGCTGAATTTAACCGAATGGTTGAAAACCTGCACATTGAGCCATACTTGGATTATATAAACGAAGCATTGCAACAAAAATAGATTTCACGGCGTCTTCTGGAATGTTTTTTTCGTGATTGAATGAGAATAGCTCACATAAACCAGCCTCGATCATTTCGGGCGTAACCAGTGATTCCAACTCATCACTAACCGTGCTTTCGGCGTCTGCGATGCCTGCTGATTTATTCTTACTCATGGCGCTGCTCCATTTGGTTGACGTGCCGCGCAATCTCATGGGGACTGCGCGGCGCTTTGTCTGTGAGAACAGTTTAGCTATCAGCCCGCTTGACCAGCCGTCGCCGGGCCACAACCCCACCGCCCCCAAGCCTCGCAATCACCGCGTTCGCCGTCTCCACCGCGGCGCGCCACATGAGCGCTTCCGCGTCGGCGCCGCAATCCATTTCCAAGATTGCTGCGCGGCAGGTGCGCCCGTGCTCTCGAATGAGAGAGACAATCGGCGACGCGGCCTCGATCGCTCCGCTCGCGTCGCATCCTGCATAAAACACTTCGTCATCGGATGCGCCAGCGGCTTTAGTCGTTATCGCCGCGTTGTTCTGCGCGCCTTCGATCGCGTCATACTCCAAATGCCATGCTTTGCGCGCGAATGCCGGCAAGGCGTCGATAACCTCGCCCTCAAAATCTTCAAGAAATTGAGAAGCGGCGCGGCGTAGCGTCAGTAGATCGTTCTGCATGTTGAGCCCCAAGTGTTTTGAACAAGCGCCAACGTGGCCGAATTGCGGTGGGGAGTCAAGCTAGTTTTTCCTTTGATATCAAATATTTAGTCGTGACATGCGGACGACATGTCCCTACAAAAGACCGTCAGACAGAAAGAGCGCCGCGAGCTAGTGGCCCGCAGCGGTCAACGATCGATCAAAGCGCTGCTACGCCAAGCTGAACTAACTCACATGTGATTCGCGATACGCCATCGCTTTGCACCGCTGTCACTTCCCACTTTGTTGAGTCACACAACCGCGTAATCTGGTCGCCCCTTTGCAACATCCATTTCAGAGCGTCGCGACTAAACGACACCACCGGCTTTTGAGTTTGCACCAAGCCGCCGTTGCCGTGCATTCGATCGTGCCCGTTGGCGAGTGCAATATGGGCGCGCCATGAGAAGACTCCTAAAACTTCGAACGCTTGCTTCGGCACTGCACACCCTGGAAAGTTGGGCTTCATCTCGCAAGGCGTAATGCGGAGCGGCTCGCCGAAGGTGTCATCAATTTTGGCGCTAGCGGTTTGCATTCCGGCGCGCCAGCTTGTTTGAATGTAGGACATGTGCCGCTCACTTCGTCACTGGAATGATACCGGAATCCGGCTGCGCCGTCGGCCCAAGCTTGGACAACACACCTGTTACAATCGCGACTGCCTTCTCGGCCTTGTTGACGGTCGCGAGCAACAAGGGTGACGCGTTCACGTCGACCTTTTGCAAAATTGAAACCTCGCCTTTGACATCTCCGTGCACGTCAACAGGTTGTGGCTTCTGCGGGTGCACCGCCAGGACGGAGCCCGGCATTTCATAACGCCGCGGGTCGACCGCGACGGGATTTGCTGGCGCCAGATGCGAAGATGCCTCATGCGCCGCGCGCTTCGCTCGCATGGCCTCAAGGTCCGCCTTCGCCTCGTTGTGCAAGCGGGTCGCCTCGTCGACCGCTCGCGCGGTCGTCACGTCGAGCGGCTTGGCCTTCCCGCCCCAATGCGACGCGAACCACGAGTCGACGCGCGCCGCGAAGCGTTCCGCAGCGTTCTCGGGCGGAAGCTCGTCGGCGCCCTTGATGTTCGACCATTGCCGGTATCCGAGATAGCCGATACCGGCCCATCCTGCGGCGGTCGCAAGCTTGCCCAACAATCCGCTTCCCGCCGCGGCTCCGGCTTCCGCGCCTATTGCCGCTTTGCCGGCCTGGACTCCGGCTGCGCCCTCAAGCGCGGCCGCTGCGGCGGTGAGCGCTGCGGCTGAAGAGTCGAGAGCTGTCGCCGAGCCGGTGAGCGCCGTAACGCCGAACAGCGATTGAACGCCTTTCCATCCGGCATAGAGCCCGCCCGCTGCGCCGATGAGGCCCGCGCCCGGAACCATTGCGGCGACTCGCTCGGCGTCTTTGGGGTTAGTTTGCGCCCATCCTTGATATTGTTCCTTGAGCCCTGCGAAGGCGCGCGTAATGCCAGAAAGCACACCCGCCGCGTCCTTCATGATCGGCTCGGCGAGCGTGGCGCCGAAGTCATGCAGCACTGTCGAGAGGTTCTTAAGCGACGTGAGCGCATCGCCCTGGTAGAGGTCAGCCGCGGCAAGCCCCGCCGCTTGCGGATAGAGCCGCGCATGGTTCTCGAATGACTCGCGCTGCGATATCAGCTTGTTTACAAGGTCAGACGACGTGCCAGCTGGAAAGAGCTTTCGGACCGCTGCGACTTGTTGTTCTGCGGTCGTGTCGCCGTGCTTTTCGAGCGCCGGAATGAGCGTTTTCCACACCCATTCATCTGGATTGCGCTGCGCCTCGTCGCCGCCGATGTATTGCTTGCCGGCCTTGAGACCGTGGGCCTCACCCGTCTTCGTAAAGATAAGATCGTCGCGATTGATGAGCCCATAATCAGCCGCAACTTTCAACGCCGCGTGATTGTTCGTCGCGCCGACAATCGTTTTGACGAATTGATCGATTGCCTTACCAGTCGACGAGCCGCCAAGCTCTTGCGCGAGTGAGACGGCGGTGGTGGTTTGGAAGCGTTCGCTCAGGTTGCGCCCGGCGCTTCGCTCATATTTCGCCAGCTCAAATAGGTTTTCGGGATTGATGAGCTTGCCGGCGATTTGCTGCGCCTTCACAACGGCGTCGATATAGCGCTCGAACTTCGCCGGGTCTTGGGCGTAGCCAAGCAGCTCGCCGGCCTTGACCAGTTGGCCTAGCCCTTCCGCGTTCCCGCCGCCCGCTTCGATCGCGGCTTTCGCCTTGACGACGCTTGGGAGAATGTGCGGGACTTCTTCGACCTTCAAAAGGACGCTGCGAAGTTCCTTCGCCAATTCGAGCGCGCCTTCAGTGGAGACGCCTGGCGTTGAAAGTTGGAGTTGGGCGATTTGGCGCTTGTAGGCGTCAATGTCCGCGGTGGATATGCCCGCGGTGCGCAACTCGATTTCACGGTGTTGAAGCTCGGCGCCGTGTTCGATCGCAGAGCGCGCCCCATGCTCGACGGCGAATGCGGCCTTGCTCGCGGCGAATAGGCTCAAGGTCTTCGCCGCTTGGGCTGCGGCGTTGTAGCTCGATTTCAGCCGGTCGACGATTCCGACATGCTCTCTAACACGCGCGTTCGCAAGGTCGAGGTGCGATGCGAGCGCGGCACTGCCTGCGTTCGAATTGAGTTCCTTGGCGAGCTGTCGAGCAAGCGCCGCGATCTTTTGTAGGACAGGTGAAGCCGAATCGACGGCAGTCACCGTAGCAACTACAGATGGTCCCGTTCCGGTCATTTATGCTTTGTCCATCATTTGTTTGCGTTCAATCCAACGCGGTTCTATACCAAGCGCGTCGAGTTCGGCCCACTCAATAACTATCTGTTCGCGCTCTAGCGCGCGCTCGCGGCCGAAGGCCGGCATGTCTTCCCATTCGCTTGGGAGCCGGTCATACTTTGAGCGATTGCACGTCGGACATGCGGCGACGAAATTAATCTCTGCGTGAGGCCCAAGCCGCGATAGTGGAACTAGATGATCTATATCGGCTTCGCCCGGCAAAATAGGCGCGTCGCAGTAAAAGCAGAAATGTTCGGCCTGCGACATTTGCCTAAAGATGGTGTCGGCGCTTTCGGTTGTTACGACGTGACGCCTGCGCGCGCGGCGGCGGGCGTTCTTAGCGCGGAGCTTATCGGGGTTGTTAGCGACCCACTTCGCTTGGGCGGTCAATATTTTATCAGGGTTCTCGGCGCGCCATTTAGCGTCGCTAGCCTTCACTTTGTCGGCGTTTTTCGCGCGCCATTTTGCAATGCGAGCCTTCACGTCCTCTCTGTTCTCGACGTAATTTGTCGCATTACGGGCTTGATCACACTCGACACAGGCCCGGTTGCTCACATACCGTTCGGCCACATGCCTGCGCTTGCATGGCTTGCCCGTGAAATATCTATCGAGGCCCATAGCTTGCGCTTCCTTGCGCGATATGATCGGCGTCGCCCCATCGAACAATTCATGCAGCTTGTCGAGCTTCGTCATTGCGGGCGGTCCTTTGTGTGTCCGCGAGCGCGGCGCGTCCGATGTATTCGCTGTATGCCGGCGGTATCGCGAGGCTAAGCTCTTTGAGCGTCATATGTTCGAGCTGCATCGCTTCGCGTGCCTGCGCAGGCGTGAAGTCTCGAAGCCCCCTATCCTTCGAGCCTTCACGCCTGCGCCTATTTCGAACATGCCCGCCGTAAATTCCAATCACGTCTTGCAACTCGTCATGTTGGCATTGCGGCGCTTCGATCGGAAAGCTGCATTCAAAGAGCCTGTGTCGGCGGAGTTCCGCACCTTCGCAGCCTAGATCAAACATTGTCCCGCAAAGCGTGATCGGATTTTGCAGCGGCGCGCCTTCAACATTCTCGATCGCGTATGGAACGTGCGCCCATTTGAGCAGGGCGCGTGTCTGCGCGATCAAATCGACATGCTGCTTCGCGTTGTGCATGGTGCGCATTGCACTGTGTGCCTGGCACGGCGGCGAGGCCCAAATGAAATCAAACAAGGAAATATCAATGGGCGGGTCGAGCGCGTCGCCTTGAATGAACGTGAAAGGGTATCGAGGTTGCGGAGCTAGATCGACTCCGGTTACTTCGAAGCCTGCTTTGTGAAGGCCCATGCTTGCGCCGCCTGCTCCGCAAAATAGGTCGAGCGCGCGAGGTCGCCGCGTCATCATTGAAGCCTCGAAACGTATTTGAGAAAGGAAAAAAGCGCGCCGTTACGCGCGCTCTTTCATGTGCAAATTGATTCTGTGAATCCACCAAAATAGGTCAGAGACCGTCATGCGGTCGACCTCGCTTGGTTGTATGTGGTGTTCGACCACGAGAGCTGCCATCGCCCTCGCGATCGTCACTGAGGGTTTTCGCCGGCAATCCCGAAAATCAAGTTAGTCAGCGCACTCCGGGCTTTGAGATAATCTCCCGCGGGAAGGTTATCGAGAATCGCGCCGTCAAGCCCGGTGACGCTCGACAAGAATTTCAGCACGGCGTCATCTTTGTATTCGAAGCTCACACGGCCGTTGTCCAGTGGGACAACCTTGACGGCTTCGCCATACAGGCGAAAGTCTCGCGCCAGCGGTTCCTTCAGTTCGATTTCCGCCTTCGGACCTTGGTGAGTCTGGATTTCCTGAGAAAGTTTTACGGTAACAGTGTTGCTCATGTGTCAATGTCCTATGTTGTCGGGGTTGACGATTAGTGCGCAGCGTTCGCCGCAGCGATGCGCCGCTTAGTCGCGGCGGCGATCTCGTCCACGTTCGCACGATAATATCGAAGCGCTTCGACTAGCGGCGTGCTGCGATTGTGGAAGGCCGATAGCGCGTTCTGGATTCTCGTCGCTTCGTTCTTGGCCTTCGTGTCGCCGTGGTCGCCTCTGAGCGAAAGAGATGCAACCATATGCTCGCACGTGCGGATCATAGCTTTTTCGGTAGCGTCCATAGACATTTTGTCATCCTGATTGTTCAATTGATTGTGATAGGTCTCGACCGGCAGAGCGCCGAGTAGCGCGAGAGCTTTGGCAGTCGAGATTGTCGCTTCGCTCTGCGTCGAGAGCAGCATCGCCGCAGCGTCCGGGCGAAGCAAAGCCTCATCGCTCGCGAGGATCGCCGCAGCCCATGTGCTGAGCTGTGGCGCGGGCTCTGTCGGCGCGCGTCCTGACGGCAAAGGCCGCTTGACGACGCCTTCAGAACGCTTGAACGCTGGCGCGGACTCGAAGTTGTAGGCGATGCGCTCGCCGAGCTTGGCGACGGTCGTATTGATCGGCGCCAGGTCTCCGCGCCTGCTAAGTGTTTTCAACATTGCCCGGCTCGCGCAGCGGGCGCCTGACGCTTGGGCCGCGTCGAGGGTAACGACGCTGCATTTCTGTTCGAGATAGACGTTGCCGCTCGCGAGCGGCCAATAGAAGCTCATCAATAGCCCCCGTAATAGCCGCCAGGATAGCCCCCGCGAGGCGAATATCCACCCGCACGAATCGCGTATGGCCTGCGGCCCGTGCAGAGGCGCTCAAGTCGGCGAATTTCCTGTTGCATGATCGTGGCGTCGCCACGTGCGAAGGTCTGCCAGCGGTCGCCGTCTCGCACTTGGGCCGTCTGATTGCCAGCCAAGAGCGCGTAATACGCCGCGCGCAGCGACGGAAGGACGGAGCATTCCTGCCCTTCGGCGATCGATAGGGGCGGCCCGGCCTGTTGCTCGTAACAACCTTGATTGATTGGCGGTCTAAATGGTCCGCTCATATCTCGTCGTCCTCATATTCCTGCGCCGCCGTCGCGACGGTCTTGGGCCGGTTTTTTGAGCCTTTCGGGCGCCCCCGTCCGCGGCGTTCTGGCGTCGGGTCTTGCGCGGGCTCTTGATCTTTCGCCTCATCGGCGTTCTTTGACTCCTCCGGTTCCGGCTCATCCGTCACGTCTTCGTTGCGCGTGTTTACTGCGCCAGCGAAGAGTCCAAACGGGTGGTCGAGGCCCTTGCTCGCGAGATAGCGCCTCTCGGCGAGCAACGTCTCGACGTGCGCCTCGAAGTCCCGGCCGTTCTCGGCGAGCGCCTCGCTTAACGTCATGAGCCCGTTTTCGAGTTGTAGAAGTTGGGCCTCAGCACTTTTCTTCTCATCGGGAGAGACGCGGCCCTTGCCGAGAAAGCGAGCATTCAAATAGGCGTCGGGCTGCTCGTAAAAATCAGCCGCGTGCGCCGGCAATTCAATCTCACCTGTCGCGATCGACTCCTCGAACCACGCCCGATAGACGCCAGCGTAAAAGCTCTCGACAATGTCCTTGCGCCGCTTGAGCGTGATTTCATGCGGCAATGCCGTCGCCATGCGCGAAGCAGAGAACGACGTTGCGCTAAAGTCGCCCGTCAAGTCCTCATATGCGGCGCCGCCGGCCTTAGCTGCTTTCCGCATAAGTGACTTGTCGAAAGCTTCGAAGGTATTTGAGGGCGTCGCGCTCTTGTGCTGAATCAGCTTGTCGCCGGGCGCAAGATGCGTGAGCGTTCCGACTTCCGGCGTTATCTTCGCCTTGCTGTAGAACTCGCCTTTCATCGCGAGCATTTGTTCGGCCGTGTCAAAGATGCGCGACTCGCGGTCGCTTACTTGCAGCGCGTCGAATGCCTCGCGTGTCGGAAGGTTGCTCTCTATTGTTGTCGTAAAGGAAGCATCGATTAGAGCCTTTCCGAGCGCAAACTCACTGAGAGTCGACTCCTCATGGGCGGGCGTGAGCGCGCCGACAAGCGGCGACAAGCCTCGAACCTGTCGCGCGTCAAGGTGCTCGAAGATGTGCAGCACTTTCGGTCGTCCGAAGGACGTGAAAGCTGGCACAAACTTCGCGATTGGCGCAACATAGGTGTCGCCGAGCGGCATTTCGCGCAGCATGTAGCCAATGACGCGGCCCATCTTGTCGAATACGACGCCCGTCAGGATGTGTCGCTCGTTCGGGCCTTCGCCTTCGCGGCGTGTGACAGTCCTGTCGAGCTGCAATGCGTCGAGCAGAGTCACCTTCGTTTTAGTGCGCGCGCCGGGAACGTGGTTCCAATCGAGAACGGCGACCGCTTCGCCGTTCAAGAGATATGAACGGAACGCCGCTGCGGCGAGCTGGTGCAAGTCGAAACGTCCGGCGTTGTCTACCTCGCGCGGATTTGCGGCCCAAGCATTCCACGCGGTCTCGATCGAGTGCGAGAGCTTGCGCGCCTCGTCGGTCGTCAGGCCGATGCGCTCAGCGATCGGCTTGCTCGAAAGCGTCAAGCCTTGGCCCACGGCTTGCGTCGTGAGGTTGAGCAACATGGTCGCGACAAGCGCGTTGCTCGTCGCAAGATCGTTCGAGACATTAGCCGCCAGAACACTGTCGCGGGCCGTCCGGCCGCCAAGCAAGAGCCCTTGTGAGCCCCAATTGCCCCATCCGAAGCCATAAGAAAGGCCCGTGCCGCTGAGCGAGCGCGCCCATGCAAGTTTAGGCTCGGCGCCGTTGCTTGCGTTTAGGAAGCTCCCTGTAATGGGGCCTCCGAAAGAATTGCCGTGCATCGTTAGATTCCCGCGATCTTGACGCCTTTCGCCGCAGCGGTCTCGGCGCTGATATTGCCGTGCGCTAAGCCAACTGCGGCGCCGGCCGCCTGCATGCGCTTGCGGCGCGCTTCCTTGTCAGCGTCGCCGCCCACGGCCGGCGCAGCGCCAATAGCCGCGGCAATGTCGACCTTGCCCTCTTTTTCCATCGCTTCGAGAAACGCCGTGGCGCTGGCGCGCGAGCGGCTTTCCTTTTCCTCGGGAAGCTCGGCGAGCATTTCAATCACGGCGGCGGCCGGAAGCGCGGTAAAGCAAGCCCATTTGATTGCGCTCTTGGGCCGGGCTTGGGCCTCTTTGCTTTCGAGGATCGTCGCGAGGCGCGCCCTTTCGTCGGCCCGGACTGCGGACTCGGTGAGTGGAGCAGAATTGTTCGACGGATTAGACATGATGATGTTGCCTTTCGTTAGAAGATGAGTTGAGCCGCGCCGCCATTTCGGCGAGCGAGCGTTTAGAAGCTTCGGGTTTTTTGGGTGTTGCGGCCTTCGCGATCGATGCGACCGCTACCGCGTAGCAAAGGCAGTCGAGCGGCTCATTGCCAGCGGCGCTTGAGCCTTTCGCGGTGTTGTGAAATTCGAGCTTCGCGTAGCCTCTGACGTAACGAGTCCTGAGTTGTTCGGCGGCGAGGCCCTCGAAGTATGTCGGCTCTAAGCTGTCCGCTAGGTGGACGAAGCCCGGCCCAACTTCTTGCATTGATAAACGTTTTTGAATGCTCGCCTTCGTCCCGTCGACTCCAACTAGGTAAAGTTGAGTGAGCCCACGCAAGAGCGAGCCCTTGCGGATCGTCGGCTTGTCAAAGCCGCCGACGCCTTTGATCGCGATAACATTCCTTTGTTTGCGACGTTGCTGCGAAACAAAGGCGGCAACATATGAGGTGTTGAAGTTCGCATCGATTGCCGCCGCCGATATGGGCAACTCGCGGCCGTCTTGCGTCTTGAAGGTTGTCGCTAGCAGCGCGTCAAGCTGCGGCCACGGGCCGGGTGAGCCGGCGGTGTCGCCCATGAGGCGGGAATGCTGTGTGACGTAGATGCGGTTATCGGCCTCGGCAAAGCCAACTAGCGTCGCTTCGACTCGATCGCCCTGCACGTCGACGCCAGCGCAGATTTTGGTTATCTCGCGCGGGAGCGGGTTAGGAATGTGTTCGGCTCTGAGTTGCAGCTCTGAGGCGTCGAGCTGAAACTCTTCGCCGAAGTCGTATGTCTCGGCGAGCACGACGTTATGAAAAACGCGCTTCTTTTCCGGCGAAGCCTCGGCCTCTTCGGCTTGCTGCGCCACACTTTCCAATGTCGAGAACTTGCTGATTAGTTCTGTCGCGTGGAAGCTGCGGATTGATTTTTCTGGCGCGTCGTTCGTCCCTTGCCAAAAGCCTTCATCGATCGCAACAAGCCGCTCGCGCTCTGAGATATGATGCGCGCAGCTCGAACAAACGAGCGCAGCGGTGTCTGGCCGGCCCATCGTCCACTTCAAATCTTCGAAGCGAAGATAATCGAAGGTTCCGCATTCAGGACAAGGCACAAAGAACCGCTCTTGCGTGCCTCTAAGAAACCATTCGAAGATGCGGCTTGAGTTCTTTGCAGTCGGGGTGCTGGCGAGAATGATCTTGCGGTTAGAAAACGTGCGCGTGCGTTTGATCGCGAGCGCAACGGGGTCGCCTTCGGTCCCGGCGCTGCGCGCGCATCTGTCCACTTCGTCAATCCACAAGTAGCGGATCGAACGTGCGGCTAGATCGTCGGGATTGTGCGAGCTTCCTACCGAAAGAGAGCCGGCGGGAAAGAGCTTATGTCTCACACTCGAGCCGCCGCCAGTGCGTCCGCCTTGTCCGATTAGCTCGCGCATCGGTGCGGTGGAGGCAAGCAACGGGTCTAGACGGTTGCGCACATAATCAAGTGCTTTGCCTTCGGTCGGATGCACAAGCAACATAGGCCCCGGCGCGTTCGCAATCGCCCATAGCGCCATACTGTCGAGCGATAAAGATTTGCCCGTCTGCGCGGCCAAGCAAAAAACGAGCGTCTCGGCTTCAGGATCGGCGAAAGCCTCGACGAGTCCGCGCTGATAGGAAACAAATTTGATGGGGCCGGGCTCGGGTGACGAAGGCGGCAGGACTATCGAAGATTCGCACCATTCGACGATCGATGATTTAGGTGGCGGAGCGAAGGCTTGAAGCCACGCGGCTTGCAGTTGGTCATCTATGCGTGGTCGGCCCATGTTCCTTTATTCCAATGCGATGTTGTCGAGGTCCGCCAGCGCGCTCAAAGCGGCGCGCGCTTCGTCTTCGATCATGCTCGCGATCTTTTTCGTGTCAGTTTCGCCCGCCAGCCGCGGCGCCAGCTTCGCGCCTATCGCAAGGAACGCGACTCTTGCTCTTGCGATCACGTCTTTGCCGGTTGCGGCGACAATATCTCTTTCGAGCAGCGACGATTCGAGCCTGTCGTTCTGCAATTTAAGACGGCGCGCTTGCTCTGCGGCGAAAGCACGCTTCGACTCGATCAGCTCCCTACGTGCCTCATCGTCGCCAAGCTTCGATTGCGAGCTTGTAAGCCGCTCGCGCAACGTCGCCGGCTCGTCTGTCCGCAATTTGATAGCAGCAACGGCCTCGTCGCGATCAAACGTCTTATCGTTAGCGCGCTCGACGCCCGCATCATCAAGCCATTGCATCAAGGTAGAATGTGGCTGATTATGCTCGTCCATCAATTCAGTGATTTTGGCGCGTGCCATGCGAATTTTCCGAGGTGAAGTAAGCAAAAACGTGCAAGAGAGATGCAAAAAAGGGCGGCAGCGCGACCGCGGGCGATCGGCGCGAGGCGTCGGAAGGACCCAAAGGCCGTTGCGAGGCCCGTAGACGCACGGTCGCGACGCGATGTAGCCCCATAGGTATGCTGGCCGCGCAGCTCATCAGCGCCGCTCGCTATCAATCTGCGCCTTCGTCTATTCCAACGCTCTGCCCATTGATCGCGAGCCCGACTGCGGTTGAGACATTCTTTGCTACTTCGGCCTCGGCAATCTTCGTCCAAGTCTGGCGCGGAGCGTCGCCTTCCTGCGCCATCGATGTAGAAGGCATTTCGATCGCGACCGCGTGAATGGCGTTGCGTCCTTTGCCTGTGCGAACGAATAGCAGGCCCTTGCCGCCGCTACCCTTGCCCGGCATGATGAAAGATCGTTCGATAGATAGGTGTGAGCTTCCGCCGCCGGACACTTTGAATGTGCTGCCCGAATAGCTGCCCTGCAACGCCGAGCGAACGGGAACGAATTGCCCCACAGGCAACGCGCCCATCATGCGCTTGCCTATGCTCCATGTCGCTTTGAGGTTGCCCGGCGATGCGCGCCGTATCACAGGTGTTGCGGATTTGAACTCGCTTGCCGGGCGGCCGATGTCTCTGGCCATGACCTTGATGGCTTCACGTCGAGCCGTGCGCGCGCTCTTATTCAAGCCGCTCGCGATGGCGCTCGTCATCTTCGTTGCCGCTTGTTCAAGCTGTTGCACAAGCGCGCGCGTATCCATATCGACTTTGACTTCAATGCCGCCCATTGCCACAGCTCACTTCGCTAGCGGCTCGTCGACGCGAATACGGGCGCGATCGATCGCCACGGCCTCACCGTCTCTACTCGCTATCGTCAGATGCAGATTGATCGTGTCGCCGGCCTGAAGCGGAACGCGCGCGAGCATTCGATTGAGCGAATGCGCGGCCTGCAATTCTGCCGCCGCGCGCTCGGGTGTTCGCTCACGCACGCGACAGCCTCGCGGATAGTGCGTCGACACGCGAAGGCGTCTCGGCCGAAGCGCGGACAATCGAGGCGAGCCCGTCGAGCGCAACTGCGAAGTTATTCGTCGCGGCGACGTTCGCAGCAATTGCGCGCTTGGCCACGTGGGGCGGGAGCGCCTTTTCGATCGCGTCGCGCTCCGCAATTGCGCGCTCGCGAATCTGCTCATAGGTCGGCGCCAAATGATCGATGTTGACCGCGTGCTTTTCGAGATAGCGGCGAAGGCGCTCGACAACGCCGTGTTGTTCCATTGAAATGTGCATCTGCATGTCCTTTCAAATTGGAGATGAGAAGCCGCGGCGAGCCAGCATGGTGTTCGGCTCGCCGCGGGTGCGCTCGGCGTTGGAAGCCGCGCGAGCGCCGGGCGTGGCGCGGCGCCATGTCTCGCCGGCCTGCCACACCCGAGCTGATTAATGAGAGAGACGCCGCGGCGACGGCCTTCGACAATAACCGTCGCCGCAGCGCCAAGCGCGCATCGCCGCCCCCGCAACGGCGCGCGCGTCTCGTAGGGCGGTCGCCGCGTGCTATCAGCTCGGCGTGACCCAAGATCGTGATTTTGTGATGGGGCTTGATTCCGGTTCGGCTTCCGGTCGCGGTCGTGGGGGTGTCCGGGGGGATTAAATTTTTTCCCCCTCTATAATATAGCTGGCGTTTTCCACAGCCCTACAATACATCATTGTTTTTATTCCACTTACTGAAACGTGGTGTTTAAACCACCGGGGACTCTTTGCAACGTGTGGCGTCAGCCCGATCGGCGCGCTTTTCAGCCTTGCGGAGTCGATCGCACGCCAGACACCGCGCATCAGAGGTTGCGCGCGCGCTTAAATGCCCGCGCGAGCAGCGCTGTTCTGTGAAATAGATGGTGAGCCCGGCCGCCTTCGCTTCGGCGCGGGTTGTGGTGATCTTCGGCGCGCGTTCCCGCTCATGGCGCCGCGGCTCATCCGCCGCAATCGCGCAGATCAGGCACGCGCCGGTCGAAACCAACTTTTCGGCTTGGTGTCCGGCGTCGCAATACAGCGCGTCATAGTAGCGCGAACGGCCTTCCGCCGCAGCCATCTGACGGGTGATCTTCGCGGGTGGTCGGCCGCGTCGGCCAGCTCTGTCCAGGTAGTCGGCCGCGTCAGCGTATGATGGAATTGCGTCGCATCGCATTTTGCAAACCCCACGTGGAAATGATTCGTTGAAGCCGGTCGGTTTTCGAGAGCGCACAGTAACACGCCTTGACCGGCGCGCATGCACGATTTGTGTGCGTTGTCAATACATGTATAAGTAGTAAACAGTAATTGATTGATTTATTGTGATCTTCTGAAACATTACAAATTCGCAACAAAGTGTTTTACCGTTTAGCGCCGGCAGCGATTTTGTGCCTGCGACATAGGGTTGTTGGTAAGCTGTTGATTTTATTACCAGTATATTGCGCGCCTCGCCCAGCGCCCGGCAGTCTCGCGGCCCCCCCCCCGTCTCTGAAGGCGCTTCGGGACTTTGCCTTGATTTTCGCACCACGGCGGGCTATCGCGCATATTGCGGCGGCTCAGGTACGAAGGGGGGACACATGAAGACGTTCTGCGCGCTCATTCTGTCAATGATGACGTTATTTGTATTCGCCGGACCAACCCTGGCGCTAGATGAAGATGGGTCTCAGGCATACGTCATGCAATTTGGTGCAAAAGGTGATGGGGTAAACGACGACACCGCCGCATTCCAACAAGCAATCCAGCAAGTGCAGTCTGGAGGACTTGTCGTTATTCCTCAAGGAACCTTCAAAATTTCGTCCACGATTGTCATAACAAAGCCGGTCACGATAATGGGGACTGGCTTCGCTACGCAAATATACAATAACACAGATCAAACTTTGTTCCAATTAGTTGGTGTTAGCAATGCCGCAATTCGAGATGTTTATCTAGGCTCTAACTCGACGAAGCAAGGTGTTAGCCTCATAGAACTTGTTAATAGTGGCCACAATCAGATCAACAATGTAACGATGTTGGGCGGCTACTACGGCCTGCACCTCAAGGGCTCGCTTATCAATACTATTATTGACCTGCGTAGTGGAGTTAATTTCGGAGGATTCTTTGCTCCAACATCAACGACAAATACATGGGTTATGGCTGAGGCGTATAATGGCATTTCAGCTAACGCAAACACCTTCATTGCTCCTGTGTTAGAAGGCGGCACGAACGGCATAGTGCTAACTGACGGTAATGGGCAAGGGAGTTTGCATGTATTCGGAGGAACCATCGAAGGGGTATCCGGCACTGGAGTGACGTTTCAAAATATGTTTTTGCCGTCATCAATTACAGGCGTCCACTTTGAGGCGAATAAGGTCGCCGATATTGTGCTTCAGGCCGCAACTAATGTCCGTATTTCTAGCATTGTGTCTAGCATGCCGATAAATTTGATTGGAGACACGCGCAATGTGTCGATTACGGACAGCGCTGCGCAAACCATACATATTGATATGGGCACGTATAATGGAGTGGCGCCCGGAGCGTACCCTTTGGGGAATGGCGCGAAGCGCATTCTCTTGCAGAATATTACAGCTTGGTGGGCTGCATGCAAACTGGACATCTCGCCAGCTCCTGCGTTTGACCCAAATATTGGAATGCCGAATGGACCATCGAGCCCGGTGATCCCTAACCCCGGCATACCGGGAGAAAACCGCATGGACATAGTTTACAATAATATTGGCGCTTATTGTGGCGGCGGTTAAGGATGTCCGGTCGCCTTGAATCAGCATGATCTGCTGCTGCTGTTCGGCCGAGCGATCGGCCGAACGCCCATTTCTGGCGCTTCTTCGCCTTTCGGCAAAAGACGCTGGGGCCCGGACGGGCGCGGCGCCCGCGCCCGCAAAGCGAAACCGCCCATCCGCTCCAATCTCCTTTCGGTCCTTGTTCAAAAGTTGGGGCGTGCAAAAGTGCACCCCTATAGGGTGGTGCACGCTTTTGCACGGACGCCCTGCCGTGCAAAAGCGTGCAAAAGCGTTTTGCACGGGCCTCATAACTGATTGTTTTTACGATACATCGCCGTGCACGCCCGTGCAAAAGCGTGCATGAGCCCGTGCAAAAACGCCGTGCACGCCCCCTCGTTTTTGCACGCGTTTTTGCACGCCCCGAAAAGCCAAAAAAAAAGCGCGCCGCCCTTAAGCGACGCGCCCCACCTTGCCGGGTTTTCGATCTTTCGGGTTCAATCCTCCACGGCCTCGTCAACAGCCGAGAAGGCTTCCGCGGCGCCGGGAAGTCTAATCACGCCGTCAGCCGGTTCGACGATCAAGCCCTTCGAAAGGAGCACGCGCTTAACGCTGCGAATGGCGTCGCCAAGTTCCTTGGCCCCGTCCGCGCGCCGCTGCGCCTCGACTCGCTCCCTCACTTCGACGAAGGGAAGCGCAATGTCATGGGCCGGCCTGCCGCCGGCCGCGGCGCGCGCCGCCGCCATCGCGGTTATGACGGTGAAAAGTTCAAGCTGATTCCCCTTCAATGCGAGCGCCGTTGCTGCTCTCTCGACCTTCGGCGCGGCGACGCCAAGCGCGACCACGGCGGACCCTTGCGGCGCGCCGGCCGCGTCGACTCCAAGGTCAACATGCTTGAGCGAAAATGCGATATCCTGCGCAAATTCCAGGTCACGCTGCTTACGTGTAACGATCCTCGAATTGACGATTTCAAGCTCGCTATCGGTCGCCGCGCGCAACAGCGAATGACCGCGAGCGCCCTTCGCCCGGTCTTTGCCGGCATGATGCACCAACATCAAATGGGCCTTTGTCGCCTCCCGTATGTCGTCACAGTTTTTGACGAGCGCCCCCATGTCGATTGACGAATTTTCGTCGCCGCCGGCCATCGCGCGCGACAACGTGTCAACCACTATCAAAGCCGCGGTGTTTCCGGTTTCCGTTTCGGCCTCGCGCACAAGATCAATGATCGCCTGTGCGTCCCCGCCTCGCGCGCGCAAGTCGACGCTTGAGCGAACAAGCGCAAAGGCCGCGCCGCTTGCTTCCGCGCCGAAGTGCTTATGGAGCGCCGCGACGCGGCGAGCGAAACGCCTGCCGCCTTCCGCGGCGACATAGACGACAAGGCCTTTCGAGGTCGCGCGATCATTCCATCTGCGACCTGTGGCGACGTGAAAGCCCATGTCGAGAGCGACGAAGCTCTTACCCGCGTTGCTCTCGCCATAGATGACGCTCATTGCGCCTTGATCGAGCATACCAGCGATTAGCGGCGTGTCTGCGTCATCGAGCGCAGCTTGCGCCACGTCGCTAAAGAGTTCGAACCGTAGCTTGCGCTTCTTGGTCTTGGGCTTCTTGTCTGCCGCGTTGCCCTCGTCGTCAACAGCGCCGAACGCCGAACCGTCCGACTTCTTACCCTGCTTCGCGCCTTGGGCCTTTCCGCGCAGATAGTCGCGCGCGATGTTCCGATAATTGAACTCGCCGCCGCCTTGGCTCGGCGTCGCATCCTCGACGAAGGTTCCGAACATGTCGGAGTCTTCATCGTTCAGGCCGGCTAGGACCGCTGCATATTCAACGGCCGTCATGTCCGGCCACTCGCGCGACAAACATTTCGCAAGGTTGTAGCGCGCGTCGCTACGGTCGCCGTTCGCGTCGCCACGGTCGCGGAGCTCCGCAAACTCTGAGTCCTTCCTTGCGAGCGCGTCGAGGTCGTATTTGCCGTCGAGCGCGTCCGTCAATTCAGCGAAGTCCGGCCAATCCAATTCCTGCAACGCGCGCATTTCACGCGCTACGTCGAGCCGCTCGACATTGCTGCTTGCGCCATCGTGACCGCTGATACGTGTGCAGCCCCGCGCGATTGCGAGCCTCACCGCCTCCGGGGTTTGTGGGATCGCGCCGGCGCGCAGCGCTGCAAGCAACTCAGGCCTTCCCCGTTCCTGCACATAGCGCTTCCCATCGGCGCGGATTGCGCCGGGCGCAACCACCTGTCCGCCAGCGCCGCGAACGTCGACTCCCAGGTCTCCAAATGCACCAGCCGCCGAGCCGAGCGCCGCGCTATTCGACATGTAAACGTGCAAGCCGTCTGATTGCGTTCGCGTTGTCGGAAACTGTGAGAGGTCGACGCCTTCACGCTCGGCCCAATCAAGCAAATGGGCGGGTCCGCCTTTTTTGCTGTCCGCGTCTAAGACAAGCAAGCCGCTCGGCCCCGCGGATACGCTCGGAACGGCGTCGGGAAACGCGCGCCACATTTCTCGGATGATCTTCGCATCGCGCGTCGAGCCCATAAACTCGGCTTCGCCGCGATCTTCGGCGATATCTTCGGCTCGTTCTGGCCAGCGCTTCACACAGGGTGTTTTGTCGAGTGATGGAAAAACATAAAGGCCGGATTCTCCCAATTTCAACGCGAGGTCGCGATTATGCCGGCGCCGTGCTGCAACCGAAATCGTTGCAGATTCCTGACTGTGTTGCATTGAAAAGTCCTAGGGCTTGTCGCGCAGATGCGCAGTTTGTAGAACGGCTCAAAGGGCCGGGCTTGTTTGAAACTCACGCCACACATGCGCCCAGGTCTCAGGGGCGACGCGCTTTCTGGCAATTGAGGCCAATCTATCGACGGCGACGCTTTCAATTGCCGCCGCTTGTCGACATGCAATCTCAACGTCGAGGCGCTTTATATTGTCGCGATAGTTGTATGCATCGCGGTTGAAGTGACGTATCGCGTCGGACGCGCGGCGTTCCCACGCGGTGTCTATGGGCGCGCCAGTGCGAATGAATTGCTCGCGAGCGCCGTCGAGTTGGGCGCGGATTTTTGCGATCGATGCAAGCGCGTCGTCTCTGAGAAGTTCCAAGCGTGAGCGAGTTTCGAGAAGCTCGTCGAGCGAGCGGGTTAGGTCGATATTGGTCATGGTCTACCGTTTGGGTTTGAGAATGGAACGGCGCGCTAGTGCGTGCCGACTCCGTTGCGTGAGCCGAGCCATCGCGGATCAGCGCCCGGCGACACGTCGCCCTCATGCTCAACTACAAGATCAAATCGCGGCAACTGCGCGGTCGCTTTCTGTGCGTCGACACGCACGGCGCGTCGATGCTTGCGGTCGCGGAGAATTGCGACTTGCTGAAAGATTTTGTCGTCGGCCTCGGACAATCCCGCCTTGCAAGCCGACACCCACGCCGCGATGAATGACTCCTGCTCTGGCAGCGCTCGAAGCTCGTCACGAAGCAGGCGTCGGCGTTTTGCTTCGAAGGCCGTGGCGAAATCAACGGTGTCGCTCATGTCAATGTCTCCCGTTCTTGTCCGCGGCCTCAGTCCGCGCCGTCATGATGCGTTGAAACCGTTCGGCCCCAAGGCTCGGCGACGCGGCGGGCGCGAGGTCGAGCAATGTCGAGAGCGACGCGGGCAGGTCGCGCAGGTTCGCAATCTCGCTCGCAAGCCTCGCGGTCTCGTCTCTGTCGAGAACGGCTGCTCCGCGCAGCGCAGCGACGGCGCGTTCGATCGCCGCAACAAGGCGGTCATGCCTGCGGAGAACGTGCGCGCCGAGCTGCGCAGGATCGATCTTGCCGGCGCCGAGCGAATAGAAGCCTTCGGCGGTCGCGGTCGTCTCGTCTATGGTCACAGTGGACGGCGGGCTTTCGAGCAACACGCGGTGTCTTGGTGAGAGCCGCTCGGCGCCGCGCGCGGCGTGAATGGCGTCTTGGAAGTCGTGTGAAATCGTCATTGGGTCATTGATCCTGGTTGAAGTTAGTGGGCCGCTTTGGCCGGCGCGGGCGCAAAGCCCTCGCGATTCAATCGCTCGACATCTTCGCGCCGCAGGAAGCGCCGGCCGCCAAGCCGGACGCTTGGAACGGCGCCGACTAAAACGTGCTTGTGCAGAGTGGACTTGCCGATTCGCAGCATCTGCGCGGCCTCGGCGACCGTGAGATTTTCGTGGGGGAAGCTCATTGTTCGGACTCCAGGCGCGCGCATCGTCGGACCCCCTGCCCGGCGCGCGCCTATGGCGCCGTTGGCAGATGGTCGCATGATGCGTCTCAGTAGCCTTGAGACCGCCAGCCCCGCCGGAACTTCTCCGGGCTTTCGCCCGACGTGACCGGCTTATCTAGGAGGGCTCCCCGGCGCTTCGGTCTCGCCGGGCGGGACGGGGCTGCGAAGGCCTCACGTCCATCGATGACGACTCTCTCTCAAAATGTTCGGGTCGTCCAGATTGTTCGGCTCAAATTGTAATTTTTGTTTCTCGTTGAAAATTTTCCCGCGCATCATCCGTCTTGGGAGTCGGCTTCACGTCCCACCCGTCTTGCGGGTCAACTTGTGGGGCGGCGTTATATTAAATTGATTTCAATATATGTTTGTCAGACACCCCTTCCGCCAACCCAGAGCGCGCTGTCGTAGCCGGCGGTCCGCTCGCCTCGGCCTCGCTCGAGCGGGCCTCGATGCCATGCCGGCGCTCGGGCTTGCGA
>Ga0187784_10001302_pt1 | contig 19650 bp, 18 predicted proteins | sample 1015_SJ02_MP15_2_FD_132964 | JGI IMG/M metagenome (GOLD analysis project Ga0187784, IMG submission 132964) | Tropical peat soil microbial communities from peatlands in Department of Meta, Colombia - 1015_SJ02_MP15_20_MG | ecosystem: Environmental > Terrestrial > Soil > Wetlands > Peat | place...
ACTGCGGCTGATCGCGGCGGCGATGCGCGCCAACCCGGGCTCGTCCGATGCGCAGATGGATTATGCGTTGGTTCTTGCCGGGCTCGGTCGCCACGACGAGGCACTGGCGAGTCTCGAGACGCTCGCGCCGACCTGCTCGGACGATGCGCGATGGCATTATAACCGCGGTAATTCGCAAAAGGAGCTCGGCCGTTACAGCGACGCGCTGCAAAGCTACGAACGGGCGATCGCGCTTTCGCCGGCTCTCTTCGTCGCCCACCACAACCGCGGCAGCATGCTGGCAGCTCTCGATCGCAACGAAGAGGCGTTGGCAAGCTTCGATAGCGCTTTGGTGTGCGATCTCGCCGTGGCCGACCGCATCAGCATTCTGATTAATCGCAGCAAGGTATTGGTCAAGCTCAAGCGCTTTGACGAGGCGCAGGCAAGTTGCGATGAGGCTCTCGGCCTGGCGCCCGATGACGTCGAGGCGCTGACCCGCCGTGGCATCGCCCTGGCCAAACTCGAGCGCTGCGAGGAGGCGTTGGCCGTTTATGCCGCGGCGCTGCGCGCTGATCCGGATTACCTCGATGCCTATGTGAATCGCGGCAACGCCCATGCGTTCTTGAATCGATTCGATGCTGCTTTAGCCGACTTTGCCGTGGTGACGGCGCGACAGCCGGACCACTCCGGCGCCAATTTCAACGAATCGCTGGTGCGGCTGTGCCTTGGCGATTTTCGCCGCGGTTGGCAGAAATACGAATATCGCTGGCAGTGCAGCCAATACGCGCTGCGACGGCCCAAATTCGCAAAGCCGCTGTGGCTGGGCGATCATGATTTGCAAGGCAAAACCATCTTGCTTTGCGCCGAACAAGGCATGGGTGACGCCATTCAGTTTGTCCGCTATGCGCCCTTGCTCGCGGCGCGCGGTGCGAAGGTCATAGTCGGCGTGCATCGGCCGCTGGCCGCCCTCATGACCTGTGCAGCCGGTGTCGCCGAGGTGATCGCGGACGGCGAGGCGCTGCCCGATTTCGATCTGTACTGTCCGATGCTCAGCTTGCCGCTGGCCTTCGGCACTGAATTCGCCACTATTCCCTCGACCGTTCCTTACATCCGCCCGCAACCGGATCGCATGGCGCAATGGCAAGGCCGCGTGCCGCAAAACGGCCGCCTGCGGATCGGTATCTGCTGGGCCGGCACCGCCGTGCATCCGAACGATGCGCGCCGCTCGATCCCGCTTGAGACTTTCGCCAAAATCCTCTCGGTCGGCGGAATCGATTTCGTCAGCCTGCAAAAAGACGTGAGCGCCGAGCAAGCAGCGATCCTCAACGCCCATGGCGTTACGCAGCTCGGCCAGGAGTTTACCGATTTTAGCGACACCGCGGCGGTTATCGCGCATATCGATCTCGTTATCTCTGTCGACACCTCGGTGGCGCATCTGGCCGGCGCGATGGGCAAGGCCGTCGGCGTGCTGATTGCATTTTCACCGGACTTCCGCTGGTTGCTCGATCGCACCGACACGCCCTGGTATCCGACCATGCGCCTGTTCCGGCAGGCTGCGATCGGCGATCGGAGCGCGCCGCTTGAGCGGCTGCGACAGGAACTGGCGGGCGTCGCGCAGAGCCGTGCCGCAGCGTCTTTCTTATAAGATTCCCGACGACGCTACAGCGTGCGGCTGATGGCGAGCGGCCGGCCGTGCTTGGGATTGGGCGCCGCGGTTCGCCCGGACGCGCCATAGACCTGTGGCGAGGCCTTGCGGGCCAGATCGCCCGACAGCCGCCGCATGATTCCCTCCGAGACCGCATGCGCGGTCGCCAGCACGATCATGTTCTTCTGCAGTACGGCGCGGAAGGCTTCCTGCACGCGTGCGAGCGCCATGCAGCGCGCCGGCGCCGCCTGCCGAAGGAATTTCGCGTTACCCTTCAAGCGCTCGCCGGAGGCGAACAGCTGACCGGCGAGTTCCGCCTTTGCCGGTTCGAGCGCGGTCGCGGTGCGGATTTGGCCGGCATGCATGAGCACGGTCTCCCGTTCGACGAGGCCGCTGAGCTTTTCGATGAGCGCGGTGAGATCGTCGATCGCCTGTTCGGCTTCCGCGGTCGTGCTGATCGGGCTCATGACGCGGTCAGACCTTGTTGCTTGAGCAGCGTGTCGTAGACCTTGGCGGCGATGCCGATGCCGCCTGACTTGGCGAACGTCTTGGCGTACTGATCGATCATGAAGGAGCGCCACACTTTCAAGGCGCCGCTGCCGCCGAACGGTCCGTCGCCGTTGATGCCGGTGAACATCTGTTCGAACGTGTTGCTGAGGAACATCGACTCGAAATTCTCCGCGGCGGCCTTGGTCTTGCTCTTGATCCTGAGCGCGGCCTGCGCCTGCGCGTTGTTCGCATCGCCGATCGAGGACAGCGATGCGCCGAGATCGACGGGGCTTATGTTGGTCATTACATCACCTGGATGTCGGCCTGGATGGCGCCGGCGGCCTTGATCGCCTGCAGGATCACGATGAGATCGCGCGGCCCGATGCCGAGCGCATTGAGACCGTCGACGATCTGCTGCAGCGACACGCCTTCCTGGACCAGCGCGAGCTTCTTGCCCTCTTCCTGGACGCCGACCTGCGTGCGCGGTGTCACCACGGTGCGGCCTCGCGACAGCGGCGCCGGTTGACTCGCCTGCGGCGATTCCGAGATCGTGACCGTGAGATTGCCCTGCGCCACCGCCACCGTCGACACGCGCACGTCGCGGCCGATGACGATGACGCCGGAACGCTCGTCAATGACGACCTTGGCGACTTCGTCCGGCTCGACCTGCAACTGCTCGATCTCGGTCAGCATGGCGACCACGTTCTGCGGAAACTTCTTCGGCAGCGTGAGCTGCACGGTCGAAGGATCGAGCGGTTCGGCGACCGGCGCGCCGATATAGTCGTTGATCGCAACCGCGATGCGCTTTGCCGTCGTGAAATCGCCGTTGCGCAGTGCGAGGCGCAGCTGGCCGACGCTGTTGAGTGCAAACTCGATCTCGCGTTCGATAATGGCGCCGTTGGGCAGCCGACCGACGGTGGGAACGCCGCGGGTGATCTTGGCCGCTTGGCCCTCGGCTTGGAAGCCGCCGATGGTGAGCGATCCCTGCGCCACCGCATAGACATTGCCGTCGGCGCCAAGCAGCGGCGTGACCAACAGCGTGCCGCCTTCCAAGCTCTTGGCGTCGCCCATGGCCGAGGCGGTCACGTCGATACGCGTGCCCTGCGTCGCGAACGGCGGCAGGTCGGCCGTGACCATGACGGCAGCGACGTTGCCGGTACGGATCTGCTGGCCGCGGATGTTGACGCCGAGCCGCTCCAGCATCGCCTGCAGCGATTGCTTGGTGAACGGCGCGTTGTTGAGCGTGTCGCCGGTGCCGTTGAGGCCGACGACGAGGCCGTAACCGATCAGCTGATTCTGCCGCACACCCTCGATATTGGCGAGGTCTTTGATGCGCGACGTCGCTGCGGCCGGCGAACCGGCACAGCTGACAGCCACCAGCGCGGCAAGCGCTGTATGAAACGTCCCTCTCATCTCTTGCTCCCCAAGAGGTCGGACAGTGGTTTTCAATGCCAATTGCGTGCCACCGCGCTGCGCCAAATAAGCCATTGAAATAAAGTGATTATTTGATGCGGACCGCCGGCGGGGCCGGTTTGCGGCAAGCATCCCTTGCCGGTTTCCGGCAATTCTTGCCGGCGGCTTTTTACCGGCCGTTAACCATAACGGCACACCATCTTAGCATGCGCGTCTCTGGACCAAACCGGGCCGCCGTGGTCACAACGCCCGCCATGGCGCGGCCAGCGCCAAGCGGCACGTTCTCGCTGAGGGGAGCCGATGCCCCGCAGGCGACGAGCGCGGCCGTGGCGCTTCGCACCTTGGGCGGTATCGACGCCCTGATTGCGCTGCAGGGCGTCGAAGACCCGGTGGAACGACGCCGCCGCGCGGTCAAACATGGCCGCCGGGCACTCGATGCCCTCGACGAGCTTAAGCTTGGCCTTCTGGTGGGCACGCTCGACCAAGCCGCAATGCTGCGGCTGAAATCGGTGGCCGTCGACCTCCACCAAGCCTCGGGCGACGAGCGGCTCGATCAAGTGTTGGCCGAGATCGATTTGCGGGTGGCAGTCGAGCTGGCCAAAGCCGGCATGTCTTAAAATTCGCAGCCTTAAAACTCGCATGCCTTAACTCGTAGGTCTTAAAACTCCGGAATTTTGCGGATTTTCTTGTTTTTTTGCCGTCCGGGACGTCGGCAGGGGGCGTCGGACGGCGCCAAAAATGCTCCGCGCCGGCATTCATTTTCCGCGGTATCCAGCTCCGGATGGTTGTTGTCTCTGTCATAGACCTTGGATATAAGCCGCGGCGCGAGGGGGGGCCTCGCGAGTGAGGTGCGGGAGTCGATGCTGATGCAATTGCTAAAGGGCAAAAACGGTCGAGCCGCCGCCGACAAGCCCCAAAAGAACGGGCAGAACGTTGAAACGAGCCTGCGGCCGAGAGAAGGACTGTACCGTCCGACGGACAAAGAGCCGTTCATGAACGATCGCCAGCGGGAGTATTTCCGCCTCAAGCTGCTCGATTGGCGGGAGGACATCCTCAAGGAGGCCAAGGAGACGCTGCAGCATCTCCAGGATGAGAGCCAGAATCATCCCGACCTCGCCGACCGCGCCTCGTCGGAGACCGATCGGGCGATCGAGCTACGCGCCCGGGATCGTCAACGCAAGCTGATCGCCAAGATCGACGCCGCCTTGCAGCGTATCGAAGACGGCACCTACGGCTATTGCGAGGAAACCGGCGAGCCGATTACGCTCAAGCGGCTCGAAGCCCGCCCGATCGCCACGCTGTCGATCGAGGCCCAAGAACGCCACGAACGGCGCGAACGAGTCTACCGCGACGACTGACGCTCATTATTCCGCTCGTCCCCGCGAGCCACCTAAGCTCCCTTAGAGCTACGGCGGGTTTGAGTCCGCTGGAGCGCATGGCGCGAAGGCGGAAAGCGGGGACCCAGACTGGATTGCTTGGCGCTTGCGCGGGAATGAGCGGGCAGGATAATTTGGCCCGACCTTCAGTCTTCGTAAACCGTCGCCATAGCGCTTGCCGGTCATCTTGATCTGGGTCAATAGCGTTTCCCGCGATCGTCGCTCTAATTACGCGACGTTTTTACTTCGCCGAAGGTCGTGTGCCCGTAGATTGCGACGATAAACGACGCTGATGCGGTCATGACGCTAGGCGAAGTGCGTCCAGGAAAGTGCGGCAATGGAGAAGAGCGCCAACCCTACCGCCGCCGCGCGCAAGCATTTGGTGGAGCGCAGGAGCGCTCTGATCAAGTCCATCATTTTCGCGCAACAGGACGAGCAAATGGAAGCACACATCGATCTGATCATGAAGATCCAAAGCGTCCTTGACGTGATCGACCGGGTCATCGAGGAGGAGGCCGCTTCGCAATGATCGAGCGTCGCTCGCAAGTTCGCCACAAGACTTTCATCCAGGGGCGAATCTATTTCAATAACAGACTCGCCAGCATGGATTGCATCATCCGGGATATCACCGATAACGGCAGCCGCCTCGAATTTTCGGAGAACGTCACGCTGCCGGAAAACTTCGAGCTCTATATCCCGAATAAGGACGCCTACTTCAAAGCTCACGTCAAATGGCGCAAGGGCAGCAATATCGGGATAAGCTGGCGACCCGAACAACTGCCGAACCCTCGGATTGAGGACAGCCGGACGGAATCTCCCATCGCTGACAGGGTGGCGAAGCTCGAGCATGATGTCGCTCTACTGCAAAAGCGGCTGGATGCATTGCAGGCAACTTGAGCGCCGCCGGCGATGATGTCGGGGCGTGCGGCGGCAAACGAACGGCTTGTTAAGCCTTTCTTTACCATCCGCACTTACCAATCGTTAACGATCGGCCGGCGGATGAATGGGCCTGCCGCGCCTGGCGCCTTTGCTGTAGGCACCCATGACCGGCCCCGCGCAGCCTTTGCAACAGAATATTTCGTGCCTGCTGCGACGGGCGCAGCGTGCTCACGAGGCCGGCGAGTTGGCCAAGGCGGAGCGGCTCTATAACGCGCTGCTCCGCCACCAGCCCGATAATTTCGACGCGCTGCATGGTCTGGGCAGGCTGCATTATCAGCGCGGGCGCCTTGCCACGGCGCTGCTGCTGATTCAGATGGCGCTGCAGAGCGACGACGGTCGCGCCGACGGATTTGCCAGCCTCGGGCTCGTGTTCCATTTGCTGCGGCGGTTCAAGGAGGCGCTTGCGAGCTGCGACGCGGGCTTGCGCATTGCGCCGCGCGACAGCGAGCTTCTCAACCGCCGCGGCGTAGCGCTGCTTGAGCTTCACCGCCCGCGCGACGCGGTCGAAAACTTCGAACGCATTCTTGCGGCCGATCCCGATCACCTCGATGCGCTCGGCAATTACGGCAACGCGTTGCTCAAGCTCAATCGTCCCGCCGAGGCGCTCGCCGCTTATGACCGGGCGCTGCGCGTGGTCCCGGACAACGCCCAGCTTTTGACCAACCGCGCCGTGACGCTGCGCCGGCTCGATCGGCCGCACGAAGCGCTGATGAGCGCCAGCCGCGCGCTCGTCGCAAGACCGGATTTTGCCCAAGCGCGATTTGTCGAGAGCGTCGCCCGATTGACGCTCGGCGATTTTACCGCCGGCTGGCGCGGCTACGAAGCGCGCTGGTCGGTCGGCCTGCTCGCCTCGCAGCGTCGCGGTTTCACGGCGCCGCTGTGGCTGGGCCAGGAATCGCTCGAAGGCAAAACCATCCTGTTGCACGCCGAGCAGGGATTTGGCGATGCCATCCAATTCGTGCGCTATACCCGGCTGGTGGCGGGGCGGGGCACGAAAAAAATCATCCTTGAAGTTCAGCGTGAGCTGGCGCGGCTGTTGTCGGGCGGACTGAGGTCGGATATCGCCGGCCTTGACGCGGTGATCGCACGCGGGGAGTCGTTGCCGCCGTTCGACTGTCACTGTCCGTTGCTCAGCCTGCCGCTCGCTTTTGCAACCGAACCGACGACCATCCCGGCGGATATTCCCTACTTGGCGCCGGTCGCTGAAGAGATTGGCCGCTGGCGCGAGCGCCTGCCGCAGCGCCGGCCGCTGATCGGGCTGGCCTGGTCCGGCGACCGATCGCACGATAACGATCTCAATCGGTCGCTCCGCCTCGACCAGTTGGCGCCGTTGCTCGACCTGCCCGACGTTGCGTTTATCAGTCTGCAGCGCGTCGTGCGCGAAGAAGACGTTGCGGTTTTGCAGAGCCGTTCACACGTTGTTCGGCTCGGCGAACAGTTTTGCGATTTTGCCGACACCGCCGCGGCAGTCTCGCTCATGGACGCCGTCATTTCCGTGGACACGGCGGTTGCGCATTTGGCCGGCGCGATGGGCAAACCGCTGTTCCTGTTGCTGCCATTCGCGGCGGATTTCCGCTGGCTGCGCGAGCGCGGCGATAGCCCGTGGTACCCGACGGCGCGGCTCTACCGCCAGCCAAAATTCGGCGACTGGGATAGCGTGATCGGCACGCTATCGCAGGACCTATTGCGCGCTGACTTTTTTTTTCCGTTGGCGCATAGATTGTCGGCTTGATGACGGTTGCGGCCTCCGGCGGGGAGCTCCCGGAGGCCGCGTCGTGTCGGGATCTGCGCTGTACTTACGCGACATGATTACGCGACGCGGACCCCGGGGAGACAGCAAACAATATTCAGTGTTCGGTAATCAGAGCGACGCTTCGAATTGGACTTTCCGATTACCAATCACTGACTTCTGTTCCCTGGTCAGAACGGCAACAGCACATCGAGCGCCTGCTGGCCCCAAGGCGGCTGCTGAATGTTGGAGAGCGTGCCTTTGCCGCCGTAAGCGACACGGGCCTCGGCGATCTTCGGCAAATCGATGGTGTTGTCGCTTTCGATGTCCTCCGGGCGAACCACGCCGGCCACCAGCAGTTCGCGCATTTCCGAGTTGAGCCTTATTTCCTGCTTGCCTTCGATCACCATGTTGCCGTTCGGCAGCATTTGCGTCACCACCGCGGCGACATTGGTGACCAGTTGATCGGTGCGGTTGATCGAGCCGTTGGCGTTGCTCTGCGAATTGGTGTCGGCGGTGATGATGCTGCCCGGCAGGACGGCCTTGGCCGGGTTGGCGATGGTGTTGGCGCCGATGAAATTGGTTATGCCGGAATCCTCGGTGGAGGTGCGGGTGACCTGGGTCTGATCCTGGAACTGCGCGGTGTCGTTGATGTTGACCTTCACCGTCAAAATGTCGCCGACCTGGTGCGCGCGCTGATCCTTGAAGAACGCGCGCGAGCCGTTGCGCCATAGCGAATTGGGATTGTAGGAAGCCGGTTGCGCCGTTGGCATCGGCATTTGCACCGGCTTGTAGCCGGGCTTAGTGGTCGGATTATCCACCGGCGACAGCGGCGGCTGTTCGCCGATCTGTTTCAGTTTGTCGATTGATGAGCAGCTGGTGCCGAGCATCGCGACCGTCGATAGCAAAGCGCAACGCAGCAGAAAAACACGTTTCGACATCGTCTGCCTTTCACTCAGCGCAACTTACTCAGGACTTGCCGCCGCATTGTCGACGACGCGGGTGGCGATCACGCCGACCGTCACGCGGTCCGGCCCAGACACGACAGCCTGCAGCACGCGTTTGGATTCGGTATTGAGCACGCCGATCGTGTCGCCGAGCGCACCGCCGTCCTGCGCCTGGCCGCGTAGCGTCAGGGTCACGCCCGGCGCCTGGTAAACGATAGTCACGGTGGCGCTGCGCTGTACGATCTCGGGCTTCATCAGATCGGCGGCGCTGAGCGGTTGTCCGGGATGCAACGGATGTCGCGCCGCAAGGCCGACCACCGCGTTGATATCGGTCAAGGCGCCGGATTCGGTCTTCGGCCGCCGCAGCACGATGAGATCGGACGCTTTGAGGACCGCGCCGTGCTCGACCGGATGCTCAACCGCAACGGCATCGATCGTCTCGATCGCAGTGCCGGTATAGCGGGCCGATTGCCGGCGCAGCTCCACGCTCGACGGCAGCCCGAAAGTCACATCGAAGCGTGTGGTGCGCGGATCATAGGACAGCGCCAGCACCTGCAGCGCCCCGGTCACGTTCGGCTCGACTTGCAGCGTGCGTACGTTGCGGTCGAAGTTGACCAGGATATTATGGGCGTCGCCGAAACCGTACTGTCCGGCCAGCGCCTGGGCGATGCTGCCGGAAATCTCCGGCACGCCGATCGCGCGGCTGGTGCGGCTAACGATGACCTCGGCGAGCCCGCGCGTATCGATGCCGATGAGCTGATGCGGGCGGATCGCGTCGACAATGCGGTCAGTCGCGACTGCGCCCGTGGTGCCGAGATCGGGGGCGCGGAAAATCGGCACCTCGGCCACCGGTCCGGCATTTTCGACGAGGTCGCCGATGCGCACCACGTCGCTGGTGACGGTGACGTTGGCCCTGAGCGCCGGTACCGGCGCCGGTGCCGGCGTTTGCGCGGCCGCGGCGCCGCCGAGCAGAAGCAGCACAGCCAAAGTGAACAACAGACGGGTCATGGAATAGAGCTTTCTCATTTCATCAGTTGCGAGGTCGTCTGCAGCATTTCGTCGGCCGCGGTGATGACCTTCGAATTCATCTCGTAGGCGCGTTGCGCCGCAATCAGATTGGAGATTTCGGTCACCGCCTCGACGTTGGATTGTTCGAGGTAGCCCTGCTGCAGCGTGCCGGCGCCGTCCGTCCCCGCCAGCGTGTCGGTCGGCGCGCCGGAGGCGGGCGTCGCCGTGAACAGATTGTCGCCGTTCGCCTGCAGGCCGGCATTGTTGGAAAACCGGGTGATGGTGAACTGGCCGAGGATGGTCGACGTCGTGGTGCCGGGCAGCGTCACCGAAACCTGGCCCTGATTGTTGATGGTCAGGCCGCTTGCATTCTGCGGGATGGTAATAGTTGGCTGGACGACGTAGCCCTCGGCCGTAACGATGCGGCCGGTGGCGTCCTGCTGGAACGAGCCGTCGCGGGTGTAGCTATAGGTTCCGTCAGGCATTTGGATCTTGAACCAGCCGTCGCCCTGGATGGCGACATCGAGCGTATTGCCGGTCTGTTCCAGCGTGCCTTGCGTCATCAGCCGCGGCGTACCGACGGTTTTCACGCCGGAGCCGAGTTCGATGCCGACGGGCAGGATATTGCCCTGGTCGGAAGCCTGCGCGCCGATACGCTGCACATGTTCGTAGAGCAGGTCCTGAAATTCGGCGCGTTGGCTCTTGAAGCCGGTGGTCGTCATATTGGCGATATTGCCGGCGATGACCTGGACCTGGAGGTCCATGGCCGCCATCCCCGTCGCCGCAGTGTCAAGCGCACGCATCTTTTACGGTCTCCTCGACTAAAGCGTTACGAACTGGTCGGCGTCTGCGACAGTTGTGACAGCGCATTACGGCGCTGATCGCTCTGCTGCTGAAGGATATTGGCGATATCGGTATAGCTGCGGGTGATCTCGATCATGCGCGCCATCTCGGCGACGCCGTTGACGTTCGATTTCTCGATCGCGCCCTGGACCACGCGCGTGCCGGGAGCCGCGGGATTGGCATTGACGCCATTGGGCGCCATGAAGCTCGAGCCGCCGTCCTTTTGCAAACGTTGCGGCTGATCGATGGTGACGAGTTGCAGCGTACCGCGCGGCGTGTCGGCCGTGCTATTGCCCACCCGCACGGTGATGATGCCGTTCGAGCTGATGACGATGTCGTGGTCGCCCGGCTGAAACGTAATCGCGCCGGCGGTGCCGACCACCTGATTGCCGTCGCTGGTGACGAGCTGGCCGGCCGCATTGATCGAGAGCGCGCCGTTACGCGTGTAACGCTGCTGCCCTTGCGCGTTCTGCACCACCAGAAAAGCGTTGCCTTCGACGGCGACGTCGAGCGGGTTGCCGGTGTGCTCGATCGCGCCGGCACTCATGTCGATCCAGCTGGCGCGATCCTGCACGAAGTCGATGCGCCGATCGGGGCCGGTGAACGACTGGTCGCTGGCGCGCGGCATGAGGTATTCCCCAAACAGCGCGTTGTCGGTCTTGAAGCCGGTGGTGTCGATATTGGCGATGTTGTTGGCAACGATGTCGAGCTCATGCATGAGCGCCATCTGCCGCGACAAGCCGACGAGAAGGGCGTTCTCCATCGGATACTCTCCCCTTTAGCGAGCAAATTGCCGGCTCTCCGGCACCTTCATGGCGCCGGCGGCTCTCCCAAGCCGTTTTGGCGCCGATTGGTGGTGGATGCCGAACTGCAGAACCCATGCCAAGGCAAAAAATCATTATGAAACAAATATATGAGGCCGGAGTGGGAGGGCTGGGAGCGGGCAGAAAGCACCGCTATGGCCCGCTTTACCCGGCAAAAAATTCCTGCCGCAGCGGCATCGGAAAGTATCCATTAACCATTGCTGCCTAGCTTTGCTCGGGACGGCGCCGCTTCCATTGGCGCCGCGTAGCGCTCGCAACTTGGTTACGCGTTTTGTCCTGCCGGCTGCGTGCGCTCTTACGCAAGCGGGAGCGGTGATGGCAACGACGAACGAAACGCAGACCGAAGCCGAAAACGCCGAAGGCGAAGAAGGCAAAGCGCCGGCAAAGCGTAAGCTCCCGCTCAAGCTCATCCTGATCGCGGTGGGCGGCCTGATCGTTCTCGGCGGTATCGGCGGGGGCGCCTATTACTTCGTTGTTGCCGGCAAGAGCGGCTCGGTCTTCGCCTCCGGCACCAGCCAGGTCAAGCCGCCGGTCTTCGTGGATATGCCGGAAGTTTTGGTCAATCTGTCGAATACCGGCGGCGGCGATCGCACCCAATACCTCAAGGTCAAAGTCGTGCTCGAACTGCCGGGCCAGGAGATGACGGCGCAAATCCAGCCGGTCATGCCGCGCCTGATGGACACGTTTCAAACCTACCTGCGGGAATTGCGGCCGACCGACCTCGACGGTTCGGCCGGTCTTTACCGACTCAAGGAAGAGCTGACGCGGCGCGTCAATGTCGCGATCGCGCCGGGCCGGATCAATGCGGTGCTGTTCAAGGAAATCGTCATCCAGTGACGGTCTGAAGCCTGAGATTTTGCAGCTGAGATTTTGCAGACATGGCGTCGAAGGACCAGATCGATAACGATGCGCTTGCCGCCGAATGGGGCGTGGCGCTTGAAGCCGAGCAGAATGCCGCGGCGGCCGCGGCCGCGACCGAGGCGCCACCCGCGCAGAGCCAGAGCCCGGGCGAAGCGATGGCGTCGCAATGGGCGACAATGGCCGCCGAAGACGGCCATTTCGTCCAGGCGACCAAGGGCGGTGCCGAGCGCGTTCTGACGCAGGACGAAATCGATTCGCTGCTCGGCTTCAGCCTGACCGATGTTTCGCTGAACGATAATTCCGGCATTCGCGCGATCATCGACTCGGCGATGGTCTCCTATGAACGTTTGCCGATGCTGGAAATCATCTTCGACCGGCTGGTCCGGTTGATGACGACCAGTCTGCGCAATTTCACCTCCGACAACGTCGAAGTGTCGCTCGACCGCATCACTTCGGTGCGGTTCGGCGACTACCTCAACTCGATTCCGTTGCCGGCGATCCTCGGCGTGTTCAAGGCCGAGGAATGGGACAATTTCGGCCTCGTCACCGTCAATTCGAGCCTGATCTATTCGATCATCGACGTGCTGCTCGGCGGCCGGCGCGGCCAGACCGCGATCCGCATCGAAGGCCGGCCCTATACCACGATCGAGACCAACTTGGTCAAACGCATGATCGAAGTCGTGCTCGCCGATGCCGAGCTGGCGTTTCGGCCGCTGTCGCCGGTGAAATTCAACATCGATCGGCTGGAAACCAATCCGCGCTTCGCCGCCATCTCGCGGCCGGCGAATGCGGCGATCCTGGTGCGGCTGCGCATCGACATGGAGGACCGCGGCGGCAACATCGAGCTGTTGCTGCCGTACGCGACCATTGAGCCCATCCGCGACGTGCTGTTGCAGATGTTCATGGGCGAAAAGTTCGGCCGCGATCCGACCTGGGAAGGCCATCTGGCGACGGAACTGGGCCAAGCCGAGATCGCGGTCGATGCCGTGCTCTACGAGTCGCGGCTGCCGCTCAAGCAGATCATGAAGCTCGATGTCGGCGACACGCTAATGCTCGAATTGAAATCGGACGCGCCGGTGATCGTGCGCTGCGGCGACGTCACGCTGACCGAGGGCCGCATGGGGCGGGTCGGCGACCGCGTCGCAGTGCGGGTCGCCAAGCCGTTGCGCAAACCGAACACGACCTTCGCCATGTTCGAAACGGCGGGCGGCGCCGGCACCAGGATGGAGACACAATGACAAACGGCATTGCAACGATGATCGATGGTGTAGTCGCGATCCTGTTGATGCTCACCATCGGCTACTGCATCTTGCTCAATCGCCGGCTAAAGCTGCTCAAAGCCGACGAGCAGTCGCTGCGGGCGACAATCTCGGAACTGGTGACGGCGACCGAAATTGCGGAGCGCGCGATCGGCGGGCTGAAGCTCACCGTGCACGAATGCGATATGGGCTTGGGCGAACGGCTGCGCAGGGCCGAGCGCGTCAGCATTGAAATGGATCGCGCCATCGTGGCCGGCAAGGATTTGTTGAGCCGGCTGTCGCAGATCGCGACTGCCGGGCGGCGTCCCGACCAACCGGTCGCGCCGTTCAACGAGGTGCGGCGCAGCGATGCCAAGACCGACGCCAAGACCGACGCCAAGACGGCCGCCAGAACGGCCGCCAAGACGGACGTCAAGACTGGCGCCAAGGCCGTCGCCGCGGCGGCGGAAGCCTTCGCCGAGCGGCTGCGCATGAAGGTGCATGGTCTCGCGGCATGATCCGTTACATCCGCGACCTGCGGCTCATTCCGATCGCGCTGATCGCGAGCGCGTGCCTGCTCACGCTGAAGACCGCCGACCTCGTACTTCATAACTCGCACTTCTTCGTCCGCGACAATGCCCCGGCAGGCAACGCCGACGTGTCGGTCATTCGCCGCATGCCGGACGCGACGCAGCCGCCCGGGTCGGTGTTGTCGTGGGCGCAGCAGATGTTCAACTTCCCCGATGGCAGCGGCACGACGCCGGTGCCCTCCGAGGCTCCGAGCATCGCGCCGCGGCTTGCTGAAATGAACAATCCCGATATTACCGGCTCGGTCGCGACCGAACCCGCGGGCGGCAACGCCAAGAGCGCACCGGACAGCAAAAGCCCGCCGGACGCCAAGAGCGCGCCCGCGCCGCTCGGCAAAGACGGCAAGGCCGCGCTGCCGCCGGACGGCACCGTGATCCCGACCGAAGGCGCCGCGCTCCCGAGCGGCGCCGAGCGCGCCATTCTCGAACGGTTGCAGGAACGCCGTCAGGAGCTCGACACCCGCGCCCGTGAACTCGACATCCGCGAAAGTTTGATCCAGAGCGCGGAAAAACGCATGGAGGCGCGGCTCGCCGAACTCAAGGAAGTCGAGCAACGGGTTAAAGTCGAAACGCACCAGAAGGACGACGCCGAAACCGCGCGCTTGAAGGGTCTCATCACGATGTATGAGGCCATGAAGCCGCGCGACGCCGCGAAAATCTTCAACGGTCTCGATAGCAGCGTCCTGCTCGAAGTGACTTCGCAAATCAGTCCGCGGCAAATGGCGGAAATCCTGGCGCAAATGTCGCCGGACGTGGCCCAGCGCCTCACCGTCGATCTGGCCAGCAAGGCGCAACAGGTCAAACCGGACGGCGTCGCCGATTTGCCCAAAATCGACGGTCAGCCGACGACGCCGTAAAACCTGCTGGCTCAGGGCTTTCACCTAACCTTTTGGAATTATTGAATTAAGCTGACATTAAGCACGCCGGCCTAGGTTGAGCGTCTGGCCGGCGTCGGGGGACGGCGCAGCGGCCGCGAAGGCGTGTCTGCCTGGCCGTCCGGTCGAGTTGAGTCAGTTTGAGTGCTTCATGGCGTGCGGTCGCACCATCCGGAACGTTGGCTTTCGCATCTCCTGTCTTTGGCGCTGCACGGGAGCGGTCGCCGGCGGCGTTTTTCTGATGACTGCGCTGGCCGCGCCGTTGCAGGCCGCGCCGCTCAAGACGACCGTCGCCGTCACGGTCAACGACGGCTACGCCAGGCTGCTCTTCACCGCGAGCGAATATATCGACGCTACCGCGCGCGTTGCCGGCCAAGTGCTGATCATCAGCTTCAAACAACCGATCGACGTATCGGTCGATCGCGTCGCGGAGAAAGCTCCCGATTACGTCGGCGCCGCGCGCCGCGATCCCGACGGCAGAGCCGTTCGCATGGCGCTGGCGCGCAGAGTGACCGTTAACACCATGGCCGCCGGCGAAAAGTTCTTTGTCGATTTGCTGCCGGATACATGGAGCGGCGTGCCGCCCGGACTGCCGCAGGACGTCGTCGACGAGTTGGCGCGCCGCGCCCGCGCAGCGGATCAGCTGATGCAGCGCCAGCGGCAGATGGCGCAGCAGAAAAGAATCGAGCCGGTGCACGTCCATGTCGCCACCCAGCCGACCTTCACGCGCTACGTTTTCGATATATCGAACCAGACCTCGGTTGCCGCCGATCGCTCCAAGGATCGGCTTATTCTGAATTTCGACTCGCCGCTCACCTTCGATCTCGCCGACGCCCAAGCGGCGCTGCCGAAGGCCGTCGAGGACATCAGCAGCGAATTGGACAACGATTCGGCGCTGGTGCGTTTCATTTTCGCCGCCAAAGTCGATGTGCGCACCTTCCGCGACGAGCAGGGCTACGTCGTCGACGTGTTCAACCCCGGCGGCACTGCGGACCAAGGCGGCCAGACGCCCGCCAGCGTGCAGCTCGGCGCAGCGCCCGAAACGGCGCCGGCGAAAAAAGCGGCAAACCAAAGTGCCGCCGGACTGGGCGCCGTCGCGGCAGCGAAGATCGACAAAGCCGATATCGAGGCGCCGGCGGCAATCGCCGCGCCGCCGCCGCAGCCCGCGCCGTCAGTGCCGCCCGCGGTGAAGTCCAGTGCCGCGCCCGATCCGCCGCCGCCGCAGCCCGCGCCGTCAGTGCCGCCTGCGGTGAAGTCCAGTGCCGCGCCCGATCCGCCGCCGCTGCCAGCGGCGCCAAACGCCGCGCCGGCGCTGCCGAAGAACGACAGCAAAACAGCATCGCCCGACCCCGCGAACAACAGACCGCCTGCGCCAGCAGCGGAACCGGATGCGCCAGCCGCTGCAAAAGCAAAGCCAGCGCGCGACGCTGCCGCATCGCAATCCGCGCCTGCGGCGGAGGCGATGAAGCCGCGCGGCGGCGCGGCGAACGGCACGGTCGGCGTCGAGCTTAGCCGCGAGGGAGCGACCCTGAAACTGTCGGTGCCATTCGCGGCGCCGACCGCGGCGGCGGCTTTTCATCGCGCCGACACGCTCTGGCTGGTGTTCGATTCGAAGGCCGACTTCGATCTCAGCGCGCTTGACGGCGAACCGAGCCGCACCATCCGCAGCTACGATTTCACGCACACGGCCGACGCCGACGTGGTGCGACTCAGGCTCGATCGTCCGCACCTCTCCAGCGTTTCCACCGATGGTTCGGTGTGGACGGTGGAGATCGGCGATTCCGTGCTGCGGCCGACGCGAGCGCTCGATATTACCCGCAACGTGATCGGGCCCAACCGCTCCAGCGTCACGATCCCGTTCGATGAGCCGCAACGATTGCATCGCCTCGCCGATCCCGAAGTCGGGGATAACCTGTTCGTCGTCACCGCCTTGGCGCCGGCGCGCGGCTTCATCAACGAGCAGGACTTCATCGAATTCCGCGCGCTGACCTCGACCCAGGGCGTGGTAATCGAACCGCTTGCCGACGACATCAATGTCGATCTCGCCGCCGACAAGATCGTGATCGGCCGGCCCACCGGATTGACGCTGTCGACATCGGCGCAAAGTTTGCTGCGCGGCAGCGGTCTGCGCCCGGTGATGTTCGATTCGCAGATCTGGGGCTTCGACCGCGAGGCGTCTTATGTGGAGCGCCAATCGCACCTCATCGCCGCCGCCGCGGCGGCGTCGGAAAACAAACGGCTCGCGCCGCGGCTTGATCTGGCGCGCTTCTATCTCGCCCGCGACATGTACGAGGAGGCCAAGGGCGTGCTCGACGTGGCGCTGGCCGACGACCGCTCGGCCGCGGAGACCGTTTCGGCCACCGTGCTGCGCGCCGTGGCCGAGGTGATGATGAACAGGCCCGACGACGCACTCAAGAATCTCGCCGAGCCAGGGGTCGGCGATCAGCACGACGCGCCGCTGTGGCGCGCCTTGGCTTATGCGCGGCAAGGCAAATGGGCGCAAGCGCGCGACGGCTTTAAGATCGTGGAGGCCGCGGTTGCCACGCTGCCGATCGAATTGCAGCGCGTCGCGCTCAAGGATGAAATGCGCTCCGCCATCGAGGTCGGCGATTTCGACGGCGCGTCGAATGACCTCAACGATTTCGAAACCATCGGCGTGCCGCACAATATGGAGCCGGTGATCGCCGTTTTGATGGGGCGCCTCGCCGAGGGCATGGGCCGCGCCGAAGATGCGCTCGCCGCCTATCGAACGGCAGCGGATTCGTGGGACCGTCCGGCCGCCGCTCAGGGCCTGTTGCGCGAGACCCTGCTGCGCTATTCGGTCGGCGACCTCAAGCGCGACGATGTCATTTCCCAGCTCGAATCGCTCACCACCATCTGGCGCGGCGACGAGACCGAAATCGAGGCGCTGAAAGTCCTCGCCCACCTTTACACCGAGAACGGCCGCTATCGCGACGCGTTCTACGTGATGCGCAGCGCCATGGCGGCGCATCCGGACTCCGCGATGACGCGCCAGATCCAAGAGGAAGCCGCGGTGACGTTCGATTCGCTGTTTCTCGCCGGCAAGGGCGACACCATGCCGGCCGTCGATGCGCTGGCGCTGTTCTATGACTTTCGCGAATTGACCCCGGTCGGCAGCCGCGGCGACGAGATGATCCGGCGGCTCGCCGACCGGCTGGTTTCGGTGGATCTGCTCGATCAGGCCGCCGATCTTTTGCAGTACCAGGTCGATCACCGCCTGCAAGGCGCCGCGCGCGCGCAGGTGGCGACCCGGCTAGCGATCATCTATCTGATGAACCGGAAAGCCGATCGGGCGCTGGCGACGTTGCGGGCGACGCGCGCCGCGGACCTGTCCAAGGATTTGCGCAGCCAGCGCCTGTTGCTCGAAGCGCGCGCGCTGTCCGATCTCAACCGTCACGATCTGGCGCTGGAAGTGATCGGCAATATCGACGGCCGCGAAGCGATTCGCCTGCGCTCCGATATCCTGTGGGCGGCGCGGCGCTGGGACGAGTCGGCCGAGCAGATCGAATTGATGTATGGCGAGCGCTACAAGGACTTCGAGCCGTTGACCGATGTCGAGCGGCAAGACATTGTGCGCGCCGAGATCGGCTATGCGCTGGCCGAGGACACGCTTGGGCTCGGCCGCTTCCGCGGCAAATATGCGGCCAAGATGGCGGCGACGCCGGACGCGCGCGCGTTCGAGATCGTGTCCGCGCCGCTCGGCACCAGCGGGGCCGAATTCGGCGCCATCGCACATGCCGCGGCCTCCATCGATACGCTCGAAGGTTTCTTACGCGACATGAAGGCGCGTTATCCGGATTCCAGCGCCATTTCGTCGGCGAGCGAACTACAGCCATCGGCTGTACCGCCATCCGCAGCAGCGCCGCCCGGCGCCCCGGCTGTCGGGCCCGCCGTCTCCGCGCAGCCGCCGCAAACGCGCCCGGCCGCGCCCGCGGTGCTGCCGACGCCGCCGGCAAAAACCGCCGGACGCACCGCGCGGCTGTAGCTCCATGCGGCAGCGATTTTGCTCCCGGCTTTTGCTTGGCTCAACCCGGGCTACTCACGTCCCATAGCTCTGAATGAGTGAGCCGGCGACCAGCGTCCAGCCGTCGACCAGGACGAAAAAGATCAGCTTGAATGGCAGCGACACCACCACCGGCGGCAGCATCATCATGCCCATCGACATCAGCACCGAGGCGACCACGAGATCGATGATGAGGAATGGCAGGAACAGCAAAAAGCCGATCTCGAAGGCGCGCTTGAGCTCGGAAATCATGAAGGCCGGGACCAGAATGCGCATCGACAGGTCTTCCGGCTTGTCCGGCGGCTTCTCGCCGGACATGTCCATGAACAGCTGCAGATCCTTGTCGCGGACGTTCTTTTCCATGAAGCCGCGCACCGGCCCCGAGGCGCGGTTGAACGCCTCCTCGACGGAGATCTGGTTGGCGATCAGCGGTTTGACGCCGGCGTCATAAGCATTGGTCAGCACCGGCCCCATTACGAAAGCGGTGAGGAACAGCGCCAGCGAAATGACCACCGAGTTGGGCGGCGCCGTCGCGGTGCCGAGCGCGGTCCGCAACAGCGACAGTACGACGACGATGCGCGTGAATGACGTCATCATCACCAGGATCGACGGCGCCAGCGACAGCACCGTCATCAGCGCGATCAACTGAATGATGCGCTCGTTGAGGCCACCGCCGCCGGCGGCCGCGCCTTGGCCGAAATTAATGCTGATATCCTGCGCGGCGAGCGGCGTCGCCGAGACAATAAGTGCCGCTACAGAGGCCGCTACCGTTTCACACCGGACGCGGCGGCCCCATAATGCGAGCATCAGGTCTTGGTCGGACGGCCCAACAAACTCGCCATCTCCTGTTCGAGGCTGTCGTAGAGCGTGGTC
>Ga0187784_10001303_pt1 | contig 19633 bp, 18 predicted proteins | sample 1015_SJ02_MP15_2_FD_132964 | JGI IMG/M metagenome (GOLD analysis project Ga0187784, IMG submission 132964) | Tropical peat soil microbial communities from peatlands in Department of Meta, Colombia - 1015_SJ02_MP15_20_MG | ecosystem: Environmental > Terrestrial > Soil > Wetlands > Peat | place...
CCAGAAATCCGCGTTCGCGCGGTGGTTCATGAGCGGGCCGCTAGAGGGGTCGCGCGGGCTGGCGCAGACCTCCGCCTTGCGAGGTCTGCGATTTCGCGAAGCGACGCCGTTGGTTGTGATGGTCGATGCCGAACTTCGGTTCGCTGCCGCGAACCCCGCAGACCTCAAAAGGCGGAGGTCTGCGCCGGCCACGGCAGCGACGCCCAACCACTCCGCAACAGTTTCCCGGATGTTCGGGGCATTGGCTGTGTTCCACATACTTAGCCTCTATTTTGCAGTATGGTATCTCAGGGCAACGTGGCGGCGCTCTAAGGCCAGTCCTGTGCTCCGTGGTAGATACGGGAGATTTCAACGGCGTGTTCCTTGACCTGGTACACGGCGATGTAAGGCAGGGAGGGGAAGACAAGCTCGCGCCGCCCTTTCATACGTCCGGGGCGTCCCCGGTGGGGAAAATCCTTCAGTCCCGCGCAGCCGTCATAGATGGTCTTCACCACTTCGCGCGCAGCGGTGGGATTGTCTTTCTCGATGTGCTGAAATATCCGCTCCAGGTCGTTAGCGGCGGGGGTTGACCACCGGACTTCCATCAGGATCGAAACAGTCGCTCGAGGCGCTTTCCCACTTGCTCGTGGGTGAGGTAGTCGCCGCGCTCCAGGGCTTCCTCGCCGCGCTTCACGGCCTCGATGAAGCGGGCCTCTTCTTCCAGATACCGGGTGATAGCCTCCTGGGCCAGCGTCTCCGCGTCACGGCCTCTATAGGTCGCAAGCTGCGCAAGCTCTTGCTGCTGCTCGGGAGTGAGACGCACTTCCATGCCTATCAGTGTACGGGTGCGGAGGCAGGCTGTCAACGGCTCGCTTCACCGGCGATCCTCTTCGTCGAGAATCGCCGCCCAGCCCTCGATGCCCTGCTCCGTGAGGCCCGCCTCACCCGCCCCAGGGTTTTGGCCAAGACGGGACAGGTTCCAGCGCTTCGGATCCGGCCGCCGCATGACGATTAACTGGACGCGCTCTCCAGGACGGAGCGCCAACGGCGTGCTCAGCTTGAGCATACCTTTCTCGTATTCGGCTTCTACGACCCGTGATCCCATGGCGCCAGTATATCCGGTGTGCGAGGCGTAAACAACCTCGAAGGGTTTTCTGCGGGCGCCGAAATCCGCCGACTGGCGGAGGGCGAAGCCCTGCGGCAAGCGAGTAGCGCGGACCTCCGTTTCTGAGGTCCGCGGCTTCTAGTGAGCCATCGATCTGCACAAGCCGCGGACGCCAAAACCGGGGTTCGGCGCTACTCGGTCGCCGTCACTTAATGAGGGCGTCGTAGACGTTGTGCTCGCCGATCCAGAACCACAGGTATTCCTCGGGAAACCTGAGGGCCAGGGCGCGATACTTCAGCGTGACGCGCGCCGACCAGATTTCCTGCCCTTTCCGCTCGCCGAGCTTCTTGAATTGCAGGGAAGGATGCTGGGGGTCTTTCTTCAGCAAGGCGAATTGCTTATCGGCGCGGGCGCGGATATCGGCGGGCAGGGCGTGATAATCGTTCCAGAAATCCGCGTTCGCGCGGTGGTTCATGAGCGGGCCGCTAGAGGGGTCGCGTGTTTCCGGCTTTGTGGTCGGCCAGAGCCCGGTTGATGCGGTCATCGATGTGCCCCGCTTCAAGATCGGCCTTGAGCTGCGCGTCGATGGGCTGCGGGCAGTGCTCGTCCAGCCATGCGTAGAGCTGTTCCAGTTCCGACGGCGTGAGCGTCCGAATGGCGCGTTCAATGTCATGGACCGTGTTCAAGCTCATATGCGGTTCTCTCCATTATAGCAGCGAGATAAGATTAGCACGGCAAGGGAGGGGGGTTCAACGGGACTACAAAAGACGCGGACCGCGGGTAGCACATACGTCCCGACGCATTTTGTCGGCATGTATGCGCCCCTCTGGTTCAGCAAGCGCAGACATGCCCAAGAACGGCACGTCTGCGCCACCCGCCAAGACACGCCAGGAGCACAAGCCGCGGACCACAGAATCGGTGGTCCGCGCTACCTAGTGTTTTCTGCCTTCTCGTCAGTTCACGGAGTCTGGTTCACGGCCTGGACCGTCATAGTTCGGTTGGGGAAGCAGGCGGTCACGGTCGTAGGGCGGGTCTTCGTGCGTGGGCATAACGAAGTCCGGATAATCCTCCTGCCATTTGCGGCGCCAGCCTTCGTCGGCATAGTATTTCATGTCCAATTGAACATCCTCTTCGCTGCAGCCGCCCAGTGGGCTGAGGTGCCAGGCACCGCCCGGGTCCGGGGGCATCGCTTTGACTTCTTCACGCAGCATGTCTGACCACAGCTTAGTGTAAAGCTCGCGGTCGCTGAGGTGGTCTGTTTGCTCGAGGAACACGCGGAGGAGGGCCAGTGCGCGAATCACCTCCCAGAGCTTTTTGCTTAGCTGCTCATCGTTGAGCGTTTCAGGGGCGGGCAGCCCGATGCCGGCTTCTTCGAGCTGCTGGAAGTTCGTGGTCCAGGGAGCTTTTTCGTAGTCGACCACATGCTTCCAGAATCCCTCGGCAACTTCGGGCGGGGTGTCTTCCATTTCGCCTTCCACCATTTTCCCGCCCGCCAGTTCCTGCGCCTGGCGCTTTAATTCGGCGATCCTCTTTTCCCTTTCCACATCTTCCTCATCGTTGTCCCTTGTCCCCATCGCGCTGCCTCCTTTGTTTACGCCGCTCAAGAACCCCGATTATAGCGCAAGGCTGGAGAACCAAAACCAAGAAGATTCACCACAGAGGCCACAGAGTTCGCAGAGAACAAGGCAGGCTTCTCTGTGACCTCTGCGCACTCTGTGGTGGATCTTGTCTTCTCGTTATGCTGTCAAATGTTCGCGGTACAACGCCATCTACCTTCTGCTTTCTGTTATTCTGGTGGGCTGTGATCTTGCTTCCATTGGAGACTGCTCATGGACTCAAAATCTCGCTTGCCGCTCGCCTTGGCTATCTGGATGGCCGGCGCGGCAACTTGTTTCGCCGCCCACAAATTTTCAATCGACGACGCACTTGACTCGTTATATGCCGTGCGCAATTTCAAGCAAGCGGCAATCTCTCCCGACGGCAAAGAAGTTGCCTGGGTCGAGTCTCTAGCGGGAGGCAATTCGGCCATCGACGTGGTGACGCTAGGCTCAACCGAGCAGCCGCGTCGCATCTCCGCCGGGGACGGCGCCACGGAGTATGCCGAACACGACATCGCCTGGTCGCCCGACAGCCGCAGACTCGCTTTTCTTTCGGACAAAGACGGTTCGGAGCAGCTTCAACTCTACGTTTCAGAGGTTACGGGAGGTTCGGTTCGCCAACTCACTCACCTGACCGGATTTCTCGCTTCTCCAAGCTGGTCGCCGGACGGTAAGCAGGTGGCGCTGCTTTTCACTGAGAACGCCCCGCGCGCGGCTGGTCCTCTCGAACCCATGACGCTGCCCTCCGGCCTCATCGAGCAGCACATCTACGAGCAGCGCCTGGCGACGGTTGACGTAGCTTCGGGCCAAGTCCGGCAGGTATCGCCCGCCGACCTTTACATCTACGAATACGATTGGTCGCCTGACAGTAAAAGCTTCGTTACCACCGCCGCGCAGGGCGCGGGCGACGCCAACTGGTGGATCGCGCAACTCTGCACTATCGCTATTGCTTCCGGCGAGGTCCGTTACATTTACAAGCCGCGCCTCCAAATTGCCCAACCCCGCTGGTCGCCGGACGGAAGAACCATTGCGTTCATAGAAGGGCTCATGAGCGATGAGGGGAGCACAGGAGGCGACATCTATACCGTCCCCGTCAGGGGTGGGGAAGCTCACGATCTTACGCCAGGCCTCAGGGCCTCGCCGGCAACTCTCACTTGGCTCTCGTCCTCGCAGAGGATCCTGTTCACCGAGCAAATCGATGGCGGGAGCGGCATCGCCATGGTGGATTCCCGCGAGGGCACAGTGGAAACTTTATGGCGGGGGCCAGAGACTATTTCCACCGGCGGCGCCTGGGACTTCGGGATATCTCTTGCCGCGGATGGGAAAGCTTGCGCGCTGGTCCGCCAATCGTACCAGCAGCCGCCGGAGATTTGGGCCGGGGAGATCGGAGCCTGGAAGCAGGTCACGCGCCAGAACAGCAACATTCGCACGGACTGGGGCAAGTCCGAGAGCATTCATTGGCCGAGCGACGGAATGGAAATCCAGGGCTGGCTTCTCTACCCGCTGAATTATGATCCTTCCAAACTCTATCCCATGGTGGTGTCCGTGCATGGGGGCCCCGGAGCCGCCGAGAAGCCCGCGTGGCCCGGGCCGTTCTTCAACCTTGCCCTTCTCTCGGAGGAGGGCTACTTCGTGTTTTTCCCCAATCCACGGGGCAGCTTTGGGGAGGGAGAAGCCTTCACGGCGGCCAACGTCAAGGACTTCGGTTACGGAGACTTTCGCGATATCCTGGCGGGCGTTGACTACCTGGTGAAAACCCTTCCGGTGGACGACCACCGGGTGGGAATCGCGGGCTGGAGTTACGGCGGCTATATGACCATGTGGGCTGTGACCCGAACGAACCGCTTTCGTGCGGCCGTGGCCGGCGCCGGCATCGCCAATTGGCAGAGCTATTACGGCGAAAATGACATCGACCAGTGGCTGATTCCTTTCTTTGGCGCTTCGGTCTACGATGATCCACAGGTTTACGCCAGGAGTTCGCCTATCACCTTTATAAAGAACGCCCGAACTTCCACGCTCGTCCTGGTGGGCGACCGCGATGGTGAGTGCCCTGCCCCGCAGTCTTTCGAGTTCTGGCACGCTTTAAGGAGCGATGGAGTGGAAAGCCAGCTTGTCGTGTACCCTGATGAAGGGCATATGATTTGGCAGTCCGCGCATCAGCGAGACGTTACCAAGCGCACTGTCGAGTGGTTTGACCAACACCTCAAGTAGCGGAAAATCGAAATTCGAAACTCGAAACTCGGTCCCTTTGGGTCACAGCAGCGTTTTCTACGATTTTCGATTTTCAAATTTCGATTTTCGATTGGGGGTGAACCATGGGTGAGCTGGTTCGAACCGGACTTTCACTGGAAAAAGAACTTCTCGAAAAGTTCGACGCGGTCATCCACCGCAAAGGGTATCAAAACCGCTCTGAGGCCATACGCGACCTCATTCGCGAGCACCTGGTGCAAGCGGCGGCGGACGAGAACAAGGTGATCGTCGGAACACTGACCATGGTTTACGACCACCACCAGCCGAATCTTTCGGCCAAGCTTATTGAGGCTCAACACGCGGCCGCCAGCAAGGTCCTTGCAGCTACCCATGTGCACCTGGATCATCACCATTGCCTTGAAGTGGTCATCCTGAAAGGCCGGAGCGGGGAAGTGAGGGGCTTGGCGGATCGGATTCTGAGCCTGCGCGGAGTTAAACATGGCCAACTCACCGTCACGACAACTCCAAACTGAGCCGTTTAGGTGGTGCGGACGTCGTGCTCGCTGTCGCCTGAGCATTCTGGCCTAGTACTTAATGACGCAAGTCCCCGCCAGAGCGTGGCGCTTTGGAAGGGCGGGGCTTCAGCCCCGCCGCCTCCTGGAGCGCAAGGGGTTGGGCCTTTAGGCCCTGAAGCCGTTTTGCCGCAGGGGCTAGAACCCCCAATGATAAGCGGTTTCCCACGGCGGTAAAGCCCCGCCCTTCCCGGCACTCTGCGATATGACGCGGAGCTTCGTGAGTAAGTATTGGCCGGTGCGGGAGCGGCATGGCCTTTGACAGCCAGCCGGACACCCGTACCGTGGACAAGGGCGCCACCAGCGCGTGTGCGGCCTATTGATTTTCCAGTTGACGCGAGGGCTGCCGGACTATAGATTTACCGTCTAAACATTCACAAAAGGAGACACGATATGAAGGTCGGACTCTTTACGGCGCTCCTGGCCAAGCTTAGTCTGGACGAGGTCATCGAGAAGGTAAAACCTCTGGGCATTCACACCCTCGAGTTGGGAACCGGCAACTATCCCGGCGATCCGCATTTGAAACTGGAGTGGTTGAAGCAACCCGCGAAGCTTACGGAGTTCAAGCAGAAGCTCGACGACCAGGGAATGAGCATCAGCGCTTTGAGTTGCCATGGCAACCCGCTGCATCCCAACAAGGAGGTCGCGGAGATGCACGCGGAAACCAGCCGAAAGACAATTTTGTTGGCTGAAAAACTGGGCGTGACGCGCGTGATCGATTTTTCCGGCTGTCCTGGCGATTCGGATAATGCCAAATTCCCGAATTGGTCCCCCACACCTTGGCCTCCGGTTTTCCTCGAACTCTTGAAATGGCAGTGGGAGAAAAAGGTCATTCCCTTTTGGACGAAGCGCGCCAAGTTCGCACAGGACCACGGGGTGCGCATCGCGATTGAGATGCATCCGGGATTCGTCGTCTACAATCCGGAGACGATGCTGCGTCTGCGGGAAGCCGCCGGCCCGGCGATCGGCTGCAACTTCGATCCCAGCCACATGTTTTGGCAAGGGATTGATCCCTGTATGGCGGTGCGCAAGTTGGGCGACGCCATCTTTCACATTCACGCCAAAGACACGCGCCTTTACAATGTCAACGTCATGGTGAACGGGGTGCTCGACACCAAGCCTTATAGCGACGAGAAAAATCGTTCCTATATCTTCCGCACCGTCGGCTACGGCCACGACATGGATTTCTGGGCTGACTTTGTCTCGACACTTCAAATGGTCGGCTACGATGACGTGCTTTCCATCGAGCACGAAGACAGCCTCATGTCTGTCGACGAAGGCCTGAGCAAAGCGGCCGCGTTCCTGAACCAGATCATTATCAAAGAGAAGCTTAAAGAGATGTGGTGGGCGTGAGAAAGGCAGTGACGAGTGACGAGCCGGAAGAACAGCGATGAGTGAAAAGTGACATGTGACGAGTGACAAGTGACGAGCGAGAAGTGACGAGTGACGAGCCGGAAGAATAGTGATGAGTGAAAAGTGAAGTGACGGGTGACAAGTGACGAGTGACGAGCAAGAACTGACGAGCTGTGGGGAGCCGAGAGCGCCTCAGGATCAACGGCCAGCGCGGGACGTCCATCCAGTTGCGAAGAAGGCGCGCGGGTACAAAGACTTGCTCGTCTGGAGGAAGGGGATTGATCTGGTCAAGGAAATCTATCGCATGACGAAGACTTTTCCGATGGAGGAACGATTTGGCCTCACATCACAGATGAGGCGGGCTGCAGTCTCCGTCCCCTCTAACATCGCGGAGGGCCAAGCGAGGAGGACAACCGGAGAATTCATTCAGTTTCTTTCGCAAGCAGAGGGCTCACTTGCGGAATTAGATACGCAGCTAATTCTGTCCGAGGAACTGGGTTATGCCAAAGCTGCTCAGGTGGCGTCGGCAACGGGACTGGTCTCAGAGTTGAGGAGGATGCTTAATGCTGTGAGGAGGACTCTCTTGAAGCAGTGACCGGTGGCAAGAGATCAGTGACGAACAAAAGCTGAAAGGCAGCGATCTGTGACCGGATCGGCTTGAGTTTGTTGCTGTTTTATGGGCTCGTCACTTGTCACTCGCCACTGCTTATCCGGCTCGTCACTCGTCACTTGTCACTCGTCACTTATAGAAAAGGAGGAAGAATGCCCGAAATCAACGTTGCACTGATCGGCCACCAATTCATGGGGCGCACGCATTCCAATGCTTACCGGCAGGTCAGCAGGTTTTTCCCCGGCAAGCTCACTCCGCGCATGAAAGTGCTATGTGGAAAGGCCTGCACTGAGGAACTTGAAGCCACGGCGCGGCAGTTGGGTTGGGAGGAGTCCGACTGCGAGTGGCGGCGGGTTGTCGAACGCAAGGATATCGACCTTGTCGATATCGCAACACCCGGCTACCTTCACCATCCGATGGCCATCGCGGCCGCCCAAGCCGGCAAGCACGTGATTTGCGAGAAGCCGCTGGCCAACAACCTCGAGCAGGCCAAGGAGATGCTCGCCGCCGTCGAGAAAGCGGGCGTCATGCACATGGTGAACTTCAATTATCGCCGCATACCTGCGGTCACGTTCGCCCAGCAGCTCATCCAGGAAGACCGGCTGGGGCAGATCTATCATTATCACGGCGCCTACCTTCAGGATTGGATCATGGACCCCAATTTCCCTCTGGTCTGGCGGCTGGAGAAGAAATATGCAGGCAGCGGGGTCCTGGGCGACATCGGGGCGCACGCCGCGGACCTGGCCCAGATGCTGATTGGGTACATTAGTTCCGTCACTGGACAGATGACCACATTTATCAAGGAGCGGCCTTTGCCTGGAACCGGCGAGGGAGCGTGGGGCGCTAAAGGCGCGGAAGGCAAGAAAGGCAAAGTCACCGTGGATGACGACGCGAATTTCCTGGCGCGCTTCAAGAACGGTGCAGTGGGAGTCTTCGAGTCGACGCGCTTCGCCGGGGGCCGCAGGAATTTCAACACCTTCCAGATTTACGGCAGCAAGGGCAGTCTGGCTTTCAATCTGGAAAGGATGAACGAACTCGAGTTCTTCGATCGCACAGAGCCCAATCAGTTGCAGGGTTACAAGACCATCATGGTGACTGAGGCCAACCATCCTTATGTCGGCAACTGGTGGCCGCCAGGACACATTATTGGGTATGAGCACACCTTCGTCCACGCCGTCCACGACTTCCTCGTGGCCCTCGAGACCGGCCAGCCGCCACAGCCCGGATTCGACGAGGGCGTGAAGGTTCAAGCCGTCCTCGATGCGGTCGAGCGCTCGGCCAAGACGGGACGGTGGGAGAAAGTGAAAGTCTAGGATTCAGGATTCGGGGGAAAGAACGGGGGCTAGGGACTGGGGGCTAGGGAAGAACAAAAGTGCTGCCTGAGGCATTATCTTGTCCGCTGCCCCAAGCCCTCAGTTATAAGCCCAAGTTCGGTGGATTTTCGTTTCCTAGCCCCTAGTCCCTAACCCCTTTGCGTGATTGGATTGACCCTTATGGCATACATGATGGGAATTGACGTGGGAACCACCAGCACGCGCGCGATCATTGTCCGCCCGGACGGTCATATTGTGGGAGCGGCCACGGGCGATCATCAGCCCATGAAAATGCTCAAGCCCGGCTGGGCAGAGCAGGAGCCCGAAGACTGGTGGCATGCGGCTTTGACCGCCATCCGCAGGGCGCTCGAGCAGGCCCAACTCAAGGGCAGCGACATTGACGCAGTGGGATTTTCCGGGCAGATGCACGGCGTGGTTTTGATGGACAGCACCCCTGCCGTGCTTCGCCCTGCCTTGATCTGGTGCGACCAGCGCAGCCAGGCACAATGCGACTGGATAACGGCGAAGGTTGGGGCGGAGCGATTGATCAAGCTGGTGTCCAATCCCGCCCTCACCGGCTTCAGCGCGCCCAAGCTGCTTTGGATTCGAGATGAGGAACCAAGGGTCTTCGAGCGCGCCGCACACTTCCTGCTGCCCAAGGATTTTGTGCGCTTCCGTCTCACCGGTGATTTTGCCACCGACGTCTCCGACGCCTCGGGCACTTTGCTTTTTGATGTGACCAACCGCCGCTGGTCGCGCGAGATGCTCACGGCGCTCGATTTGGATCCCAAGCTCCTGCCCCGCACCTACGAATCGGTTGAAATCACTGGACAAATCACGCGCGAAGCCGCCGTGCTCACCGGCCTGAGCGCCGGGACGCCGGTGGTGGGTGGGGCGGGCGACCAGGCCGCCAGCGCCGTGGGTAATGGGATCGTCGAACCCGGCCTGACCTCTGCCACACTGGGCACCTCAGGCGTAATTTTCGCTTACACCGAAGCCCCCAAACTCGACCCGCGGGGCCGTATCCACACCTTCTGCCACGCCGTTCCCGGCAAATGGCACGTGATGGGAGTCACCCAGGGCGCGGGGCTTTCGCTGCGCTGGTTCCGCGATAATTTCGGAGCCTCGGAAAGTTGGTACGCCCGCCACACGGACGCCGACCCCTACGACCTCATCATCGATGAGGCAAAGAATATTTCACCCGGAAGTGGAGGCCTGCTGTGGCTGCCTTACCTGATGGGTGAACGAACCCCCCACCTGGACGCCCAGGCGCGAGGCATGTGGTTTGGACTGACTGCCGCACACACCCGCGCGCACCTGATTCGTTCCATCCTCGAGGGGGTGGCCTTCAGCCTGCGCGACTCGATCGAGATTTTCCGAGAATTGAAGATTCCTGTTGAGCAGATTCGCGCCTCGGGGGGCGGCTCGCGCAACTTTACCTGGCGGCAAATCCAGGCTGATATCTATGGCACGGAGCTTGTGATCCTCCGGACTTCCGAAGGCTCTGCATTCGGCGCGGCTTTGCTCGCCGGCGTCGCGGCAAAAACCTATTCCAGCGTTCCGGAGGCGGCTTACGAAACCATACAGGTCAAAGAGAGCATGGCCCCCTTGGCAGAAAACGTCAAAGCTTATGACCGCTACTACCAGGTGTATCGCGCCCTTTACCCCGCCGTTCGCGATCTGGCGCACACGCTGGCGAATTTCGAGTAGGGCGTAACGTTGAATGAACAGCCCTCCTCCCAGGGGAGAGGGCGGTCTCTCCGACTTGTAGGTGTCAAATGAAAACTTGCCGTGCGTTACTTGCGTTGATGTGCTTTTTCCCGTCGTTCTCTCTGGGAGGTTTCGCCATGGAGAATTACTCGGTCAAAAAAGAAGTTGTGGAAGGCCACACCACCTACCACCTGATCGATTCCAAACTGAAGATGGACCTTGGCATCGTGCCGGACATCGGCAACTTTGCCTACCAATTCAAGGTGGGCGGGAAAGACGTGCTGATTCCAGTGGAGTCCTTCAAGGACTACCTCGAAAAGCACACCTTCGGCTGGGGGATTCCGTTCCTGGCGCCCTGGGCCAACCGCATTGATAACGATTCCTACTATTTTGAGGGCAAGAAGTATCTGCTGAATGACAGCCTGGGGAACATCATTCGCGACAATTTCAAGCAGCCCCTGCATGGCCTGCTGGTTTTCGAACCGCGCTGGAAAGTAGTGAAAACCGGGGGAACCGCCACGGACGGCGCATTCGTCGTCTCACGCCTGGAGTTCTACAAGTACCCCGATCTGATGGCGCAATTCCCCTTCGCGCAGGTTTATGAAATGACCTACCGCTTGCAGGATGGGAAACTCGAGTGCACGACGCGAGTCACCAACGTCGGCAATTCCAACCTTCCCGTTCACTTTGCATTTCATCCCTACTTTCACCCCGACGGCCCGCGCCAACAATGGAAACTGACCATTGGCGCCCAGAAACACTGGATCGTGACCCATCAATTGATCCCCACGGGCGAAACCGAGCCAACTGACAAGTTTTTGCCCGGGGTGACCAAGGGCCTGCCGCTTGGCAAGACCTTCATTGACGACGGCTTTTCCGACTTTGCCCGCGACGCGAACGGCCTCGGCCACGTCGTCATTCACGGTAAGACTCAAGAGATCGAGGTGCTCTACGACAAACAGTTTGATTATGCGATAGTCTACGCTCCTCTCAATAATGATCTGATCTGCGCGGAACCTCAGTTGGGGCCGACGAACGCCTTCAACCTCCAGCACGAAGAGAAATTCAAGCACTTGATCGTCTTGGAGCCGGGAAAGACTTTCGAGGCGTCGTTCTGGATTGTGCCGACGGGGTTCTAAGCTCGGAACTAGAGCCCTCTCCCTTGGGGGAAGGGTGTCTCGCTTCGGCGCTTTCACGAGCCAAAGCGAGACGGGTGAAGGGTCGTTTGCGGGGTCCAGCTTCGCAGGCCGCGGATTTAGGCGGCCACTAGACTTCGATTTGCCGGAGACATCGCGAGAGGGACAACTACTGATGGGAACATCTGCTCGAACGCGCCGGTTTGCGAATGGAAGTAACCCCGACCCGCAGCGGCTGATGAAAGCGCCGCCGCGGGCCACCCTCTCCCCTGGGGGGAGGGCAGTCTCTCCGAAAGTCCCGAGGGTTGTCGTTGGCTGCTTCGTTGGAGCTTTGCTGGCATCCCTTTCAGCATTGCCCGGAGCGCGGCACAAGCAGTCGGTACCAAATCCAGTTACTTTATTTTCAGCGAGGGCAGCCATGGCAGCTCAAAATAATCCCTTTTTCGCAAGAATAGAAAAGACGCAATTCAACGGCTGGAGTGCTTATCGTCTGACGAACGGCATCATCACCCTGTATGTCGCGCCGGACATTGGCGGCCGCGCCATTCAGCTCGAGTTAGGCGGGAAGGGACTCTTCTTCGTGAATAAGGATTTGGCCGGCAAGGTTTTACCTGCCGACCAGAACAATCTGAAATCCGGCTGGGCCAATTATGGGGGCGACAAAGTGTGGCCAGGGCCGGAAGGTTGGATGAACGACGAGCAGTGGCCCAGCATTCCGTATTACATCCTCGATGGCAGCAGATTTGTCGCCGAGGTGGTCACGGAGACGCCCGCCGAAGTTGCGGTCCGCGTTACCAGCCCTGCCGACCCGCGCACTGGCGTGCAGTTTGTGCGGACGTACCACGTCTACGCGGGAACGACGCGCCTGAAGGTCGATCAGGTGATGCGCAACATCAGCCATCGTCAGATTCGATGGGGCATCTGGCACCTGATTCAGAACGATGCCGCTGACGCTTACGACCCCACGAAACCAAACCCGGACCTTTACATGTATCTTCCGCTCAACCCCCACAGCCAGTATCCCCAGGGTTACTACAACCCATACGGCGATGCGCGACACCCCAGCTATCAACTCCAGCACGGCGGCCGCATGTTGCAGGTGCATTATCTCTATCGCGTCGGAAAAGCGGCCGCGGACACCGATCGTGGGTGGTACGCGGTGGTCAACGGACAGAAGAACATTGGCTTCGTCGAGAACTTCACACCCTTCCCGGAAAAGGAATATCCGGATGGGGCCGCCGTGGAAACCTGGAATAACGGCCCTGGTGTTATCTCCCGTGGCCCCTGGGATCAAACTCTTCCTGACGACCCCAAGCAGAATCCCTACATCCTCGAGACTGAGGTCCTCAGCCCCTACGCGGCTCTCAACCCTGGCGAAGAATTTTCCTTCCCGGTCTATTGGTCGCCCACCAGCCTCCAGAACCCTGTGCGCAACGCCGTCTGGGCAGGTGCCATCTCCGAGCCGCTTACCGGAAAACTGGAAGGCGGACAGGTCAATCTGAAGGGAGTCTTCGGCGTCTTCACGCCCGGCGCACTGGTCGCCAACTTCTACAGCGTGATGGGAGAGGAATTAAGTCACGTGAGCTTGCAAGCCGTCGATCCTCGCGAGGTTGTCCGGCTTGACAAGTCCATCACCGCACCCGCAGACAGTTTCCGCGTGAGCGTCTTTGTGCAAGATGCGCAGGGGGAGAACTGCGGGTACCTGGGGAATGTGATATTGAAGTAGCCAGTTAGGCAGGTGGGCAGGTAAGTAGGCGGACAGTCGAGGATCGTTGCACCTCCTTCAATGATTTCCATCGGTCTCGGGCCGCGAAGAAGAGGGGGAATTCGTCGAGGGATTCCTGATACGGGAAACCTTTCGGTGACCTATTCCTGCTGCCGACCTGCCCATCTGCCGACCAGCCCACCCGCCCGCTGCGTAGTACCGCCGTACTCTTGCCACCTCAGCCAATCAAATGAACACTGTTAATGAGGCGGAACCCGTGCCAAACGCTTGATTGCCATCGCGTGTGGGAGACCGCGGAACTCGAAAGGGGGAGGTCCGCAGTTCCAGATTGGCAACCAGCGGAGGTCTGGGGGGTCCACGTGCGGACTGCTATCGCTACACACCCGAAGGCTGTTTGTTTCCCACCTACGCTCCCACATTCACGAGGCGAAGAGTACCGGCAGAAGTGTGTCAGTGTGGGAACAAGCGCCGGACGGAATAGCAGTTCTTCAAGCGGCGGTCGAGTTTTGGAGGGGAAAAACCGCCAGGCCATCATGCTCTTCTGGCGGGCCTCAACCTGCGGGTTCTCACGCGTCGAGCTGATGGTGGTGGCCTCGGTTATGTTAGTCCTCGCGGCCATCGCCATCCCGCAGGTCACCGGTGTGGTTCAGACTTACCGCGTGGGGGCTGACGCCCGGTCCATTGCCACGCAGCTCACCTTGGCGCGCATTACCGCGGGATCGCAAAATACGGATGGCAGGATAAATTTCAACAGTTGCACAGCCGGATCCACGAAATACCAACTCGAGATCTACAACCAAGGCTCTTCCACCTGGCAGCAACTAGGAGGACAAACGAATCTTTCCACGGGTGTGAGCTATGGGTACGGCAGCATATCGACTCCAGTGGGCTCGCAGTCTTCTATTAGCAACAGCCCCTGTTACGTCATCTTCAACTCGCGGGGTCTGCCGGTGGACTCCTCCGGGAATCCCACGGCGAATTATACGATCTATATCATCAATAATCAGAATCTCTGTTTTGCAATAACGGTCTTATTGAGTGGCCGAATCCAGGTCTTCGAATACACTGGAACCGCCTGGACGGGCCCAGTGTAGTTGCCACGAAAATGATTCTCTTCGTCACCAATGAGGAGTGCCTGAAGTAGGATTTCAGGTCGGCGCGATACGGACTATGAAATTCACGGCGAAAACTCGATTGAGCCGAGAAAGCGGAGTGACGCTTATCGAATCGATGCTTGCGGCGGTCATTCTGCTGGTTGGGGTGATCGCCATCATGCGCCTCATGGCGGTTGCGGTCGGTCAGAACCTGAGCCAGGGAGACGTCCAGACCAGAGTTTCCGAATACTGTGAAGACAAGATGGAGCAGTTGATGGCGCTCAGTTATTCCGACGTGTCGTCCAACACCACCGTCTTTCCGCCCACTACCACGGGCGGAGTAGGACTGACGCCGGGGGGCAACTCCAGCCTCTCGTCGCCAGTTTCGGGTTATTCCGACTACCTCGATATTTCCGGAAATCTTCTCTCGAACTCGACGGGGGCCTACTATCAGCGCGTCTGGAGTATCAGCCAGAATGCCGGGGGAAACTTGAAAACCATAACCGTAACCGTGGGCATCACTGACAACACGCTGGTCGCGGCTCCCACAACGACGCTAGTGTGTCTTAAGACGAATCTTTAGTAACCGCGGATGGAAAACGTGCTACGCGCAAATCCGGCCAACGAAGACGGCTTTTCACTTCTCGAGATGGCAGCCAGTCTCACCATCCTGCTGCTTATTAGCGGAGTGGTTTTCACCGCCCTGAAAAGCTATCAGAACGCCTACTATTCTCAGCAGATGCAAGCTGACGTGCACCAGGACCTTCGCGGCGCCATGGAACTGATGAGCCAGGAGATCGGGCAGGCCGGGCTGGTGCCGATTCCGGCAACGCTTCCGACGCTCAGTTCGGCGGTGAGCTCCAGTGGTTCCGCCCAAGCCGTTACGGTCAGCAGCGCCGTCTCCTTTTATCAGGGAGAGTACGTCGTGGTGGACACCGGTTCCCCGCAGGAAACCGTGCAACTTACGGCCGTAAACTACACCACAAACCAGATCTCCGGGATATTTACCAACAACCATGCTGCGGGCGCCGTCGTGAGCGGATGGGGCGCTTTTCTCTACGGCGTCCTCTCGGGCGCGGCAAGCCCCGGCAACAATACTCTGGAGCTTTTCGGGGATATCAATTCCACCGGCCACATCACCTACGTTCAATACGATTGCAATTTCACCAACGGTACTCTCACCCGGACGAGTACCGACATCCTGAACACCAGCACCACCATGAACTCCAAGGTCGTGCTCATTAACAATCTGGTCAACGGCGGAACTAACTGTTTCCAATACACGAACGGCGTTCCGATAGGAGCCAACACCGTCTACCCGACGGTCGCAGTGACGCTCACCGTGCAAACCACCGCCAATGATCCGCAAACCGGTCAGCCTGTCCAAGTAACCAAAACGCTGCTCAATATCAACTCGCGCAGCGTCTTGGCGGCCATCGCACTGAGCAATGCGGGAGCTACAACTGAGGTGCAGCCAACTCCGACAACTTTCTTCTCACCTCTATGAGCCGAACTGCTCTTGGCTCAGGAGGGACCGTGGGGCGGTTGCCAGGGAGCTAACGATGGGAAGCAAGTCAAATCGAATTTCCGACGAAAAGGGCGTGGCCCTGATCCTGGCCATGCTGGTTCTGCTGGTCCTTTCCACCATCGGAGCCGCCGTCGTCTTTGTGACCCAAACAGAGATTTGGTCCAGCGCCAATTACCGCACCATGCTGCAAGCTCGCTACGCAGCGGAAGCCGGCTCGCAGGCGGCCGTCAACTGGCTTACTTACACCTTCACTCCGCCCACCGCAGCCCAATTATCCAGCAACTTCACGCTGACCACCTACCCCGTGCAATGCTCGGCCGGTTGCGCCGCCAACGGCAGCCCGATAGTCCTTTCGGCCATGAGCGGGGTGACGGCCAATTACCCGTTTTCCGCGCAGCAAACCAGCTTTAACTCCACGCTTTACAACGGATCGGTGCCCGGCATCAACGTCAACACCGCCACCTATCAGGTTTCGGCGACCTTGTTAAGAGCCACTTCAACCGGCCTCTTAACCTGGCAGATCACTTCCGTCGGAATGATTTCCGGAGTGCGCAGCGGCCAGGTGCAAGTGGTGACGACTTACGAGCAGTCCATCACTTCCTCGCCCCTCGTTCAGTATGGCCTGTTCGCTACCGGCTCGGGCTGCGATGCCCTCACCATCTCCGCCGGAATCACTACGGACAGTTACAACTCCAGCTCGGGACCCTACTCTTCCAGCAAGAACACAACCAGCGGAGGAGATATCGGCTCAAACGGCTCCTGGCTAAGCGCCGGGTCCTCGACCATCAACGGAAATCTGTGGCTCCCTCATCCCAGTGTCGGAGTCTGTCCCAGTGCTGACATCCAATACAGCGGCAGTCTGACTTACAACAACGCGGAGACTCTGTCCACCACCTACACCCCTGCGGCCCCCCCCTCAGTCTCGACCCCGAATACGAATACTGTTCTGACGGGTGGATCAACGACGCTCTCCCCCGGCACGCTGTACGGCAATTTTATTGCCGCGGGCAGTAACACGCTTGTCTTCCCCTCGGCCGGCACCTACAACATCAATAGCATTACCGCCGCCGGTACTTTAACCCTCCAAATGCCTAACTCGGGTCAAGTTATCCTGAATATCGGAGGTAACGGAGCCGGTGCGATTACCCTCAGTGGTGTGACGCTAGCCAACACAAACTCGAATCAGGTCGCCGATAACCTCATCATCAACTATGCGGGTTCGTCAGGCTTCACGGCTGCCGGCTTTACCTCGGGAGCGGCTGTTCTGTACGCCCCTAACGCCCCAGTCACACTGAGTGGCGCTACTCCATGGTACGGGGCAATCGTTTCGCAAACCTTTACCGATGCCGGTGGCGCCGCTATTCACTTCGACACCGCACTGCTGAGCGTCAGCGGTGTGGGCTCGAGTCCAGGACCTTACCGGCAAATCGGTTTCACCTGGAGCAAGTTCTGAAACAGTTGCCAGTCGTCAGTTGTCAGGTGTCAGCGATTCTTGGCGCTTGACACCCGGCACCTGAAACCTATTTACTCCGCGGCAATTTCCCCGCATCATATGCAGTCGTCCATAGGCAGCGTCTTTTGCTGTTGACTGTCAGCAGTCGACTGTTAACTCCGCGGAGGCTCATTGTCGGAAACCCGGTCCAGCGCGCATCCCTCCCGAGCTGGCGTGGTGCTCGCCTTCGCCGCCGTTTACCTGATCTGGGGGTCCACCTTTCTGGCGATTCGCTACGCGGTGGAAACTATCCCCCCCTTCTTCATGGCGGGCTGCCGTTTCCTGATCGCCGGCACCTTGTTGTACCTGTGGACGCGCGCGGGCGGCGCCATTCGGCCTTCCCGCCGCGAGTGGGCCGGCACGGCTCTCATCGGGTTCCTGCTTCTGGTGAGCGGCAACGGAGGATTGTGCTGGTCGGAACGGCGCGTGCCTTCGGGTCTCGCGGCTTTGCTGCTGGCGGCTATCCCCATCTGGATGGTCTTGCTCGATAGCCTGCGAAGGGACGGGACGAAGTTGGGAGCGCGGGTGATCGGTGGCATGGTGATGGGTGTGGCGGGAATCATCCTGTTGGTGGGGCCTGCCCACCTGTGGGGCAGTTCGCGAGTAGATCTGGCCGGGGCGGGCGTGCTGATGCTGTCCTCTTTCTCGTGGGCGCTCGGCTCCGTTCTTTCGCACAAAGTAAGCCTGCCGGCTTCTCCCTTTCGGGCGGCGGCCATGGAGATGCTGGCAGGCGGCGCTCTGCTGTTGGCGCTGGGTTTCGTGAGTGGTGAGAGGAGTCAATTCCATTTCGGGGCCATCGCCACGCGCTCTCTGGCGGGTCTTGTTTATCTGGTTGCAGCCGGTTCGCTGCTCGGTTTCACTGCGTATTTCTGGTTGTTGCGAACCGTCCCCATGGCGCGGGTTTCCACCTACGCGTTTGTGAACCCCGCGGTGGCCGTCTTCCTCGGCTGGGCGTTCGGAAGCGAAGCGGTGACCGGTCGCGTGTTGCTGGCCAGCGCTACCATTATCTCGGGGGTGGCCCTCATCATTACCCATAAGCCCGGTCCCGCCCCTCTCTCCCCCAGCACAGAAGACCTCCTCGTCGCCGCAAAACCCAAATAGCGCTTGACAAGCCCCGGCGCCTGTGATAGCCTATTATTGTGTCGTGTTGCAGACTTATTGTCGTAGGCAAGCCCCTGCCCTCTCCAATCGCGATCGGGAACCGGACGGTCCCGCCAGAGAGGGAACTCAGGCAGTTACAAAAAATCAAAAATAGTGGGAACGAACTCAAAGAAGTAATTGAAAGAAAAGGAATTAGCTATTTTGAATGCAGCAAATTACACGCATTTTGCACGCAAATTATCAGCAATTCGAACCCAAAAGGGGCAGAGTAGAGCGAGTTCTGACGAAAACGAACTGCACGGCGAGTCCCCCCTCGGTGGTTCGATAGTGACAACTAGTCGGCTAGAGCCCGGGTGGGTTTAATGAGCGCAATTTCAGGCGGACCCTGGAAGGGCGGGGCTTTAGCCCCGCCGTCTGGAGTTGCAGGGGAGGAAGGGCCTTTAGGCCCTGAAGCCACGTTGCTTCAGGGGCTAAAGCCCCGTAATTGCCTCGCAAGATTGGTGGCGGGGCTGAAGCCCCGCCCTTCCACGACTCTCGACCGTCGACTCTCAACCCCGCCCTTTCAACTCCGCAAGAATCGGGTTGCCTGGCGCACTTTCCTCGTCGATGATGGGGCCAGGAGGGAAAATGCAAACTAACGCAGAAGATTACCGGCGGATCGAGAAAGCTATCGAGTTTCTGGCGGAGAACTATCAGGACCAGCCAAGTTTGGACGAGGTGGCGCGCCGCGTCAACCTCAGCGAATTTCACTTCCAGCGGCTCTTTCGCCGTTGGGCGGGTATCAGCCCCAAGCGTCTGCTACAGTTCCTGACCTTGGAACACGCCAAGCAGGCCCTGGAGGAATCCCGCAGCGTACTGGACGCCGCCTATGGCGCCGGGCTATCCAGCCCCAGCCGGCTGCACGACCTTTTTGTAACGACAGAGGCAATGACTCCGGGAGAGTTCAAGGCCAAGGGGGCAGGCCTTGAGATCAGCTACGGATTTCATCCTAGTCCGTTCGGCGAGTGCCTTCTCGCGGTCACGGAGCGCGGAATTTGCGGACTGGGTTTTGTGCAGGAAGGGGACCGCAAGCAAGCACTCGAAGACTTCAAGCAGAGGTGGCCGGCGGCGAAGTTCCAAGAGAATC
>Ga0187784_10001304_pt1 | contig 19620 bp, 12 predicted proteins | sample 1015_SJ02_MP15_2_FD_132964 | JGI IMG/M metagenome (GOLD analysis project Ga0187784, IMG submission 132964) | Tropical peat soil microbial communities from peatlands in Department of Meta, Colombia - 1015_SJ02_MP15_20_MG | ecosystem: Environmental > Terrestrial > Soil > Wetlands > Peat | place...
CAGCGTCAGCGGGGTCGGCGCCATCAGCGCGCCGTTCGGCGCCGCCAGCACCTGATGCACGCCGTGACCTAGTTCGTGCGCCAAGGTCATGACATCGCGCGTCTTGCCCTGATAGTTGAGCAGCACATAAGGGTGAGCCGAGGGCGTGGTCGGATGGGCGAATGCGCCCGGTGCCTTGCCGGGACGGACCGGCGCGTCGATCCAACGCTCGGCAAAGAAACGCTCGGCAATCTCCGCCATTTTCGGAGAAAACGCAGCATAGGCGGTCAGCACGGTTTTGCGCGCCTCGACCCAGCCGACCGGGCGCGTAGGCACCTGGGGCAGCGGCGCGTTGCGGTCCCAATGCGGCAACTTCTTCTTGCCGAACCATTTCGCCTTGAGCGCGTAATAGCGGTGCGACAATTGCGGATATGCAGCGCGGACGGCGGCGACCAGCGCCTCGACCACCTCGCGCTCCACCCGATTGTCGAGATTGCGCGCGTCCGCGATGTCGGCAAAGCCGCGCCAGCGGTCGGAAATTTCCTTATCCTTCGCCAGCGTGTTGGTGATGAGGGCAAACTGGCGGACGTTATCTTTGAGCGTATGCGCCAGCGCCTCGGCCGCAGCTTTGCGCTTTTTTCCCGAACGGTCCTGCAGCAGGTTTAGCGTCGGCTCGATGGCCAGCGGTTTGCCCAACACCTTGAAGCGGAGCGATGCGATGGTGGCATCAAACAACCTGTTCCAGGCGGAATAGGCGGTCATCGATTTTTCGTGAAACAGCTGTTCGACGCGATCTTCCAGCTGATAGGGCCGATAGCGGCGCACATCCTCGAGCCACGGCCGATAATGTCCGAGCGCCGGATTTTTCATCGCCGTTTCCAGAAGCGCTTCATCGATGCGGTTGAGCTCGAGCGTGAAAAACAACAAATGCGTCGACGCTGCGGTCAACCGTTCCTGCACGTCGCCGTAGAATTTGGTGCGCACCGGATCGAGCGTATCGCCGGCATGCAAGAGTCCGGCGTAGGAGCCAAGCCGTCCCATCAGATCATCGATGGTTTCGTAGCTCTTGACCGCGGCGGCAAGCGAGGTGCCGGCCTGCGGCGACGCCGCCAAATCGTGGAGCTTGCCCTTGTAGGCGACTTCGAACGCCGCGCAATCGGCGTCCGCCCGGTCGAGATCCCGCTTGATCGCGGGATCGTCCAAGGAGCCGTAGAGGTCTGACAGATTCCATTCCGGCAGCGCGCCGAGCGCTTTCTTGCCTGCCGGCGCATTGGTCGTCGGCCGCCGGGCGGCAGTTTGTCGTGTCGCTCGCTTGGACCGCATAGGAGCTTTTACGATAAAGTCCTTCTCACCGGCTATTGATGTGGCGCAGCAACAAGGCGCGCGCAAGGCCGCCTCGCGACAGGCCGAAGGTCCGGAGCCCGCACTATGGGAAGAGTGCTGATCCCACTCCCGCGCAGGGATTTCGATCCGAGCGAAGCCGCCGTGAGTTGGAGCGTGCTGAAACGTCTCGGCCATTCTGTTGCTTTTGCGACACCGGATGGCCGGCCGGCCGCGGCCGACGACATGATGCTGTCCGGCGAAGGGCTCGACGTGTGGGGCTTTCTGCCGGGGCTTAAACATGTCGTCGCGATCGGACGGCTGATGCGAGCCAATGCCGACGCGCGCGACGCGTATGCGCGCATGCAGAACGACCCAGCGTACCAAACGCCGCTGTCGTGGTCGCAAATCCGTCGCAAAGATTTCGACGGTCTGCTTCTCCCAGGCGGACACCGCGCGCGCGGTATGCGCGAATATCTCGAGAGCGAGATGTTGCAACGCCTAGTCGCCGACTTCTTCGCCGCAGGAGTACCGGTGGCCGCCATCTGTCACGGCGTTCTGCTGGCGGCGCGCAGCCGCGGCGGCGACGGCCGCTCGGTGCTGTTCGGCCGGCGCACCACCGCGCTGACCTGGGCCTTGGAACGCGCGGCTTGGCGGGTCGGACGAATTGTTCGCTTCTGGGACCCCAATTATTATCGCACCTACCAAGACGGCCTTGGAGAACCGTCAGGCTACATGTCGGTCGAGCAGGAAGTGACGCGCGCGCTTGCGCAACCTTCCGATTTCATCGACGTGCCGCGAAGCGATCCCGACTACCGGCGCAAGACAAGCGGCATGGTTCGCGACACTTTCGACGACGAGCGTCCGGCTTTTGTCGTGCGCGACCGCAATTACATTTCCGCCCGCTGGCCCGGCGACGCGCACACATTCGCGCGCCGCTTGGCCGCCATGCTCGCCGAGGCACGGCCATAAGCCCGCAGCGCCTCCGCTCATCAGTGGGCGTATTTCTCCGGTTTAACCGCCCTTTAAACACCCCGCGCCCAGAGTGCCCCGAAACGGCACAGCGGCCGCTTGCGAATTAGTCGAGGATTTTCATGGGCATCCTTGTGGTCGATGACGATCCGGTGCAGTGCCGGCTCGTCGAAGGCATGCTGCAAAAGCTCGGCTACGAAACTCAGTCAGTGGATAACGGCGATACGGCTGTGGCGCTTTTGACCGCGCCGGATAGCCAGCGGATCGACGCTGTAATCCTCGATTTGGTCATGCCGAACCTCGATGGGCTCGGCGTGCTCGCCAAGTTGCGCCAGGCCGCGATCAACGTGCCCGTGATCGTGCAGACCGCGCACGGCGGAATCGACAACGTCGTCTCCGCGATGCGCGCCGGCGCGGTCGATTTTGTAGTCAAGCCGGTCGGCGCCGAGCGGCTGCAGGTGAGCCTGCGCAACGCGCTCAACTTGAGCGCGCTCGAAGGCGAGATCAATCGCATCAAACACAGCCGGTCCGGCACGCTCGGCATTGCCGACATCATTACCAAGAGCGCGGTCATGCAATCCGTGCTACGCATGGCGGAAAAAGCGGCGGGATCCAATATTCCGGTTCTTGTCGCCGGCGAATCCGGCGTCGGCAAGGAATTGATCGCGCGCGCGATACACGGCTCTGGCGAGCGCCGCACGAAACCGTTCGTCGCCGTTAATTGCGGCGCCATGCCGGAGAACCTGATCGAGTCGATTCTGTTCGGACACGAGAAGGGATCATTCACCGGCGCCACCGAACGTCATGTCGGCAAATTCGTCGAAGCATCCGGCGGCACTTTGTTTCTCGATGAGATCGGCGAACTGCCGCCGGCCGCGCAGGTCAAACTCTTGCGCTCAATCCAGGAGGGCGAAGTCGAACCTGTGGGCGCGCGCAAGCCGGTGAAAGTCGACGTTCGGCTCGTCTCCGCGACCAATCGCGATCTCATCGCCGACGTAAGGCAAGGGCGCTTCCGCGAGGATCTGTTTTATCGCCTGCACGTGTTTCCGATCACGGTGCCGCCACTGCGCGAGCGTCCTAACGACATTCCGCCGCTAGCGCGGCACTTTTTGGCGCTGTTCGCAGCGGAGGAAGGCAAGCGAATCGGCTCCATCACGCCGGAAGCATTGAGGCTTCTGACCGCGTTCCAGTGGCCGGGGAATATCCGTCAGCTTGAGAACGCGGTATTTCGAGCCGTCGTTCTTGCCGAGGACGACAGCATCGGCGTTGCCGAGTTTCCACAAATTACCGCGCAATTGGTCGCGCCGTCCGCAATCCCGCAACTGGAGCCGGAGGCGGCGGGCGACAGCGATCTCGGCGAAGCGCCGCTTGCGGCCCGCCCGGACGCGGACAATGAGGCGATCGCACCCGCAGTTCCCGATCTCGCCGCAATTGACGCATTGCCGTTGCTCGATGCCGCGGGCGCAATCCGCCCTTTGGAAGAGCTTGAGGCCGCAATTATCCGATATGCGGTGGCGCATTATCGGGGCCAAATGTCGGAAGTCGCAAGGCGATTGCGAATTGGCCGCTCAACCCTCTACCGCAAATTGGAACTTCTAGGCCTCTCAGGAGGCGAGTGCCGCGAGCCGGAAACCAAGGGCGACAGCGTTGCAGCGGAGCGACAACCACAGAAAATCGTGCGAATCGAAGCGGGCTGAGCTTATTCGCTTGGGACAAACGCAGCGAGGTTTCCGTAAAGTGAGTTCCAAAGAAAATTGACTGCTGTAAAAATACCGTGATCGGGGACCATCCTCCCCATCGGCGTTATGGTTTTGTCGCCGAACGTCCATTGGGGTCAAATCTGACGTACGATTGGGGTCGAAAAGGAGAAAAAAGCAATGCCGGGCGTCCGCCTTGATCGGGTTTTAGCGTCAACTGCAATCGTGCTGCTCCTGTGTGCAGGCGGAGCGGCCCTTGCCGAGCCGCCATCCCGCATGCAGGGCGCCGCAACCGAGACGCCGCCGGCAGCCTCCGATCCGGCGGCGAATGCAGGCGAAACCGGCGAACCCGCAGCAGCTTCGCCCGACGATGCCGCGGCACCCGCTGCAGAGGCTGAACCAACCGAGCAGCCTGCTGCGACATCAGCCCAGAAGTCCGCTGAGCACCCAGCTCCCGCGACGGCCGGGACTCCGCCGGCCATTCCGCAACCCGCAGCCGCCGCCGGCGGCGACGAAGTGCCGGCCCCGGCGGCGAGCAGCGCGCAAGGCGCACCGAAAGAGCCTGCCGCAGCAGCCGTGTCGACCATCGCCGCCGATGGCAATGCTGCAGTCACGGAAAAATTGCGCGATCTCGCCAACGGGCAGTTCGATCGTATCCTCGGCGGCAAGAAGGAAAGAGCGGCAGTTGACGCCTATTATGCGAGCCGCGATTACGCGCCGTTATGGCTGACTGATGGCAAACCGAACGCGCGGGCTCAGGCGGCGATCGCTTATCTCGCTCACGTCGACGCCGATGGTCTCGAACCCGCCGATTATCCGACCGCCGATTTCGCTTCGCTGAGCGATCCGGCCGCACTTGCGGAAGCTGAAGTGCGGCTAACGCTCTCCGTCATCACATACGCTCATCACGCCGCCGTGGGGCGTGTGCACTGGTCGCGCGTCAGCGGCGACATCTATTACGAGCAGAAGGTCCCTGCTCCGGGCGACATCCTTGGCAAAATCGCCGCGGCAAACGACGTCGGCGCGGCGCTCGCGAGCTATGAGCCGCAAAGCCCGGGTTACGTTGAGCTGAAAGCCAAGCTCGCCGAACTGCGCACCGGGAAAGAGGAGGCCGGACAGGCCTCGATATCCAACGGGCCCGCGCTCAAAATCGGCATGCAGGACGAACGTGTTGGCCAACTTCGCCATCGTCTGGGCGTCACCGGCGACGACAGCAACACTTACGACAAGATGCTGGCCGAAGCGGTGAAACGGTTCCAGCAGGAGCACGAACTGAAACCAACCGGCTTGCTGACAGCGGCGACCATCGAAGCGCTCAACGGCCGTCAGCCCGACCGGCCCATCGATACCATCATCGCCAATCTGGAACGCTGGCGCTGGATGCCGCACGAGTTGGGCCGCACCTATGTCATGGTCAACCTGCCGGATTTCACGCTTCAGGTCGTGCAAGACGGCAAAGAGTTGTGGAAGACCAGGATCGTCGATGGCAAGCCGAATTTGCCGACGCCGATCATGAGCGCGGAGATGAAATACATTACGGTCAATCCGACCTGGAATGTGCCGCCCTCGATTGTCGCCAAAGAATACATGCCCGCTTTGCAGCAGGATCCGAGCGTGCTGGAGCGGATGGGGCTTAATGTCAGCACCAATCCCGACGGCACCGTGCACATTTCGCAACCGCCGGGCGAGAGAAACGCGCTCGGCCGGCTACGCTTCAATTTCCCGAACAAGTTCCTGGTCTATCAGCACGATACGCCGGAGAAACACCTGTTCGCTTACGAAAAGCGCGCATTCAGTCACGGCTGCATGCGGGTGCAGGATCCGGTAAAGTACGCCGAAGTGTTACTTTCGATTGTGCGGCCGCGCGAAGGCTATACCGAGGACCGGATCCGCAAGATGTTCGGCGACAGTGAGATGGACATTAGTTTCCCGACATTCATTCCCGTTCACCTCACCTATCAAACCGCTTTCGTCGGCGAGAACGGAAAGCTGCAATTTCGGGACGATGTCTATGGTCGCGATAAAGTACTGCTCTCAATTCTCAAGAGCGACGAGCGCAAAGTGGCCGACACGCCGATCGAGCGGAAAGACAATGCGGTCCGGCGCGAGCTTTTGGCGATGCCCGAGCCGTCCTTTTTCGGCGGGCGAAGCTACTATCCCGGCGGCGGAAACTTCTTCTCGCGGCTTTTCGGCGCGCCTTCGTGGGATCAGCCGCCGCCGTCCACCTCGCGCCGACGTTCGGCGCAACGGCCGACGGAAATTCAGTAACGCCGACAGTCGGGCACTAAGCCCCTAACAGCCAGCGAAGTTCGTTCGACCTCGCTGGTTATCTTCGCCTGCCGCGGCGGACTTTTAGGCCTCGCTTTGGCCGCTTGCGGGTAGAGGCCGCGGTGCCGACGGCTTTAGCTTTCTTCTTGATCCGTTTCTTGGCTTTCGCCGATGACGCTTTGGAGCGAGCCGGTACATGCTTAACCGCGCGCCTGGGAGTTAGCTTGCGCACGGCTTCTTTTCGTGGCGCGCCGTCTTCGCCTTCACCCACCGCTCTTTTCCGCTGCACAAAATAAGCCGTCATCGGCTCGAAATAGTTGGATTGCCAGCCGCCCTCCTCGTAACTCCTGTGCGCATCCGGCACGTTGCTGTGTTGCAGCGTTAAAAGCGTGCCATCATCGACTTCCTGCAGAACGATAGTGACAATCGAATCTTCATGTTCCTCGAACTCACTCGTGCGCCAGGATTGAACGATGCGCTCGCCCGGAATGAGCTCTAAATTGCGGCCACTGATATAGCCGTCCCAGGCCGACACTTCCGCACCCACTTCGGCCGACATATTTGCCTCGCCGCCCGTCATGGCGGAGTGTGCGATGCTGTCGAGCCAAGCTTCGTAAATGTCCTGCGGCGTGGCTGGGATGGTCGTGGTCAGCGTGAATGTGTAGGCCATTCGTTTCCTCCTCGGAACATCGGCTTCTCGCGTCTTGTCGGCGAATTGCCGCAAAATATGCCGCAATCATGACCTGATGATAAGGCTGCGCGGATTGCACACCTATGAATTCCTTAGCGGCGGCTCTTCCCAGGCCGAGCAGCCTCGGGGGCGCGTACTGTCGCCCGAACACCACAGCTTCCGACGAAAAGGCGGTCGAAGTTCGACAACGCGGGCGCTGTGTTGAATTCCGCCATGGTGTCGGGCATGCTTTCCGTCTCACGCGATCACTCGGGGCGGGGGGGTCGCAGCTTAAACGCGCGTGTTTACCCGCCGACGCAAAACCTGCGATCGGCAGCGTGGCTTCGTCCTGTTCCGAGTAAGCAGCGACGGATTAGCGGCGGTGGTTGCGTTGGCGCATGCTTATTGCGATCGAAGCGCTGGGCTGCGGCCCAAGGCGCTTTTCTTCGGTGCGCCCGCTCGCAGCGGCGTACTGGCTCTCGCCTTAGTCACCGGCGCATGCACTGTCGGCCCTGACTATCACCCAGATGCTGCCCCCACGCCGACGAGCTTCAAGGAGCTCAAGGGCTGGAAGGTCGCAACGCCAGGTGACCACCTCCCGCGTGGCGACTGGTGGGCCTTCTACCACGACCCGAAGCTCAACTTCCTCATCAAGCAGGTCGAAGTCTCAAATCAGACGGTGCTCGCGGAAGCCGCCGCTTACCAGCAGGCGCGTGCCGTGATCCGCGAAGCCCAGGCGCAGCTGTTCCCGACACTAACCGGCGCTTACACCTTCACCCGCAGCATGACTGGTCCGGCAGCCGCGGGCAACCAAGCTGGCGTCTCGGGCGCAGGCTTCATTGGCCCGATCTACACGACGACCTTCAATCCGCAGCTCAGTGCCACTTGGGACCTTGATGTGTGGGGCCAGGTGCGCCGCCAGATCGAAAGCAATGCTTCGGCGGCGCAAGCCACCAAGGCCGATCTCGACAACGCCAAGCTTTCGGCCCAGGCGATGCTGGCCACGGCTTACTTCAATCTGCGGGCGACGGATTCGCTGATCGATCTCCTGCAGCGCACCGCGGTACAATACCGAAAGACGCTCGAGATCGTGCAAAACCAATACAAGGCTGGCTATTCGGTCACACTTGGCGACGTTGCGACCGCGCGCGCCCAAGTCGAAATCACCGAAGCGCAGGTCAAGAGCACGATCGCGACGCGGGCGCAGTACGAACACGCCATCGCCATATTGATTGGCCGCCCGCCCGCCGAGCTTACCATCGAGCGGCGCGTCCTCTCCGGCGCCATTCCGAAAATTCCGGTGACGGTGCCGTCGGAACTGCTGGAACGTAACCCGGGTATTGCGGCGGCCGAACGCGCCATGCAGGAGCAAAATGCTCTGATCGGCGTAGCGGTCGCCGGCTATTTTCCGGTGATCAGCCTCTCCGGCAGCCTGGGCTGGATTGGAACTCATCCCCTGCCATTCAACGTCGCCAACGAAGTTTGGTCCCTGGGCGCTGCCGGCACGCAAATCCTATTCAACGGCGGATTGACATCGGCGCAGGTCGATTCCGCACGCGCCGTCTATTGGCAGAGCGTTGCTACTTATCGGCAGACCGTGCTTACCGCGTTCCAGGGGGTCGAGGACCAACTCGCCTCCATACGGCAATTGACCCAGGCGCTCGCGGTGCAGCACCAGGCCGTCAAAGACGCGCAGCAGGCAGTCGACGTCTATCTTAACCAGTTCCAGGCCGGCACCGTCGCCTTTACCACGGTGGTGACCGCCGAAATCACGCTCTTGGCCGACCAGGAAACGGAATTGACCTACCGTCAGAACCTGTTTGTCGCCAGTGTCATCCTCATTGAGAATCTCGGCGGTGGCTGGGACACAAACTTGCTGCCTTCGCGCAAAGAACTGGAACAGGACTTCTCACTCCTGCCAAAACTCCCGCCTAACGAGACTGGCCCTCGGCCCGGACTGCCGCCCGTTCCCGCAAACCCTTGATCCGGCATTCGATTTCCCTGTAATGGCCGGTTCGCAAGCCAAAGCCCTGGCCGCCGCGGGTTGCTGCCATGCCTTGCCCTCCGGTCTGCAAGGTCACGCTTTCATTAGCGAATATTCATTAGCTAAGGCGTCTTGGCAGCCGTTATAAACATGCGGCCCGATGAACGAACGCGCAGATGGACGAACGAACGCGCAGAACCATTGACGAGGCGCCGCCGGACCATCGAACGGTTCCCGCGCCGATTATCACGAGCCCGCGCAGCAGAAGGGCCCGTCTCGTCGTCGGACTGATTGTCGTCTTCGGTCTTGCCCTCCTCGGTTATCTGATCTTTCGCTCGTTTACCGCCGCGCCGCCGACCCCCGCCACACGCTCTCAGCAGGGAGGAGCGCAGTCAGTCGGCGTCGCCGCCATCGGCCGCGGCGATATTCGCGTCGTGTTGAACGCGCTCGGCACGGTCACACCCATCGCGACCATCACCGTGGTGACGCAGATCGATGGTCGATTGATGTCGGTTCCCTTCACCGAAGGGCAGATTGTTCATAAGGGGGATACGCTCGCGCAAATCGACGACCGGCCCTATCGCCTGCAGCAGGAACAATACGAAGGACAGCTTGCGCACGATCAGGGCGTGCTCGCGCAGGCGCAAGTTGATCTCGTGCGCTACCAGAAACTTGCCGAGCAGAATTCGATCGCGCGCCAGCAATACGAAGACCAAGTCTACATCGTGCAGCAGGACGAGGGCACGGTGAAACTCGATCAAGCGCAAATCGATCAGCAGAAGCTGAACGTCCAGTACTGCCACATCGTCTCGCCCGTGACCGGCCGCGTCGGCATTCGCCTTGTCGATCCCGGAAACTACGTGCAGGCCGCCAGCTCTACGACGATCACTACGGTCACCCAGATGCAACCGATCACGGTGATCTTTCCTATTCCCGAAGACAACCTGCCGGATGTCATGCCGCAATTGAATGCCGGCACCACGCTCGAAGTGGACGCATATGACCGCGCCAACGTCAAACGATTGGCGATAGGCCGTGTCATTGCGCTCGACAGCCAGATCGACACGACCACTGGCACAGTCAAAGTGCGCGCCCAGTTCGACAATCCCGATAATGCGCTGTTTCCGAACCAATTCGTCAACGCCCAGCTCTTGGTCAGGACGTTGCACGACGTGGTCACCGTCCCGACGGCGGCGATCCAACGCGGCGCGCCCGGCAGTTACGTCTATATGGTCAACACCGACAACACGGTCTCGGTGCGGCCGATCAAGATTGGTCCGACCGACGGCCCGATAGCGGAGGTCACTTCGGGTCTGTCGCCCGGCGATCGGGTCGTGGTCGACGGCACCGACCGGTTGCGCGATGGGGCGCGCGTTACCATTCCCGGGGCTGCCGGCCCACCGGCAACCGGACCGGCCGCTCAGTCCCGCGGCGCCGAGCATGGGCAAAATCGGCACAACAACGGCGGCCAATAGAGCGATGAACCGAAAACGCGGGCTTCAGATTTCCGCACGGCCGGTGCCTTGATGCAGTCGGCGGCAAGCGCGAGCCGGGTCGAAATGCAGCGCGATAATAAAGCCAAGCGATGAACGTCTCCGAAATCTTCATTTTGCGTCCAGTCGCGACGACGCTCTTGATGGCGGCGATCATGTTGTCCGGCATCGTCGCCTACACTTTCCTGCCGCTGTCGACTCTGCCCGAGGTCGATTATCCGACCATCCAGGTCCAAACCTTCTATCCCGGCGCCAGTCCGGAGGTGATGACGTCCTCGATCACCGCTCCGTTGGAACGCCAGCTCGGGGAAATGCCGGGATTAAACCAGATGACGTCGGCAAGCTCGGCCGGCGCTTCGTCGATCACGCTTCAGTTCAGCCTCGATCTTTCCCTCGACGTGGCCGAGCAGGAGGTGCAAGCGGCAATCAATGCCGCCAACAACCTGCTGCCGAGCGACCTGCCGATCCCCCCGGTCTACGCCAAGATCAACCCCGCCGATGCGCCGATCCTGACGCTCGCGGTCACCTCAAAAAACGTGTCGCTGACTGATCTTGAGGATTTGAGCGAGACCCGCCTTGCACAGAAAATTTCGCAATTGAACGGTGTCGGCCTGGTTAGCATCAGCGGCGGACACCGGCCGGCGGTGCGCGTGCAGTTCAATCCGCAGGCGCTTGCCGCCTACGGTCTCAACATCGATGACGTCCGTACCACCATCGGCAACTTCAACGTCAATACGCCGAAAGGAAATTTCGACGGTCCGGCGCAGGCGACAACCATCAACGCCAACGATCAGCTGGAGACCGCGGCGCAATACGCCAATACCGTAATCGCCTACCGCAACGGCGGACCCGTGCGACTGTCGGATGTCGCCGACGTCGTCAGCGGCGCGGAGAACACCAAACTCGGCGCCTGGGCAAACACCACACCGGCGATCCTGCTGAATGTCCAACGCCAGCCCGGAGCCAACATCATCCAGGTGGTGGATCGCATCAAGGCATTGCTGCCGCAGATCGTCTCCACCCTACCGGCGGCGGTCGACGTCGGCGTGCTTAGCGACCGGACCGTGACTATCCGCGCGTCGGTGTCGGACGTCGAGTTCTCGCTCGCGCTGGCGGTCGTCCTGGTCGTGATTGTGATCTTCGTGTTCTTGCGCACGCTCCCCGGCACCATCATCCCAAGCCTGTCGGTGCCGCTGTCGCTCGTCGGCACGCTAGGCGTGATGTACCTTCTGAATTTCAGCCTCGACAACTTGTCGCTGATGGCACTGACCATCGCGACCGGGTTCGTGGTCGACGACGCCATCGTGATGATCGAGAACATCGCCCGCTACGTCGAGAGCGGCATGAACCCGGTCGAAGCAGCGCTGCGCGGCTCGCAGCAGATCGGCTTTACCATCATTTCGCTGACCATCTCGCTGATCGCCGTGCTCATCCCGCTTTTGTTCATGGGCGAAGTCGTCGGCCGCCTATTCCACGAATTCGCCATCACGCTCGCGGTCACTATCGTCATATCGGCGGTCGTGTCCTTGACGCTTGTGCCGATGATGTGCGCAAAGCTCATCCGCCATCACGAGGACGCCGAGCGCTCGCGCTTCGATGTTCATGCCGAACGTGTCTTCGACGCGATCATTGCCGTCTACGGCCGCGGGCTCAACTGGGTGTTGGACCGCCAGCCGCTCACCCTGGCGGTCGCCGTGCTGACGCTGGTGCTAACGCTCCTGCTCTATGACCTTATCCCGAAGGGCTTCTTCCCGGTGCAGGATACCGGAATGATCCAAGGCATCTCGGAAGCTTCGCAAAGCATTTCCTATCAGGCCATGGCCAAGCTGCAAAACCAGCTGGCCGAAGCCATTCTGCAGGATCCCGACGTCGCGGGCTTAAGTTCGTTCGTCGGCGTCGACGGCACCAACCAGACCCAAAACACCGGGCGCTTTCTGATCAATTTGAAGCCGCACGATGAGCGCCGGCTGACCGCGACCCAAATAATTCGGCGCATCCAAAAAGAAATATCCGGCGTCGTCGGCATCGCGTTGTACATGCAGCCGGTGCAGGATTTGACCATCGACGCCACGATAAGTCGCGCCCCCTATCACTTCGTGCTCGAAGACGCGAACTCCGCCGAGTTCAACACTTGGGTCCCGCGGCTGGTCGACCGGCTCAGCCAGCTGCCGCAACTGACCGACGTCGCCAGCGATCTGCAGCAGCAAGGCTTGGCGCTCGACATCGTCATCGACCGCGCCACCGCCGCCCGTTTCGGCATCACCCCGGCAACGGTCGACAACGCGCTGTACGACGCCTTCGGGCAGCGCATCATTTCGACCATTTACACCCAGTCGAACCAGTATCGGGTGATCCTCGAGGCCGACCCCTCGCTGCAGCTCTCGCTCCAAGGGCTGTCGATGATTTATCTACCGTCCTCGTCCTCGACGACCAATGGGCAAGTGCCGCTATCCGCCATCGTGCATCTCGAGCAGCGCACCGGACCGTTGTTGATTACACATTTCGGGCAATTGCCTGCCACCACCATCTCGTTCAACACTGCGCCCGGTGTTTCGCTCGGCGAGGCGGTCGACGCCATCGATCAGACGGAGCGCGATCTCGGTCTGCCGATCAGCTTCACCACTGCGTTCCAAGGCACTGCGGCCGCCTTTCAGTCTTCGCTGCTCAATGAGATTTTTCTCATCATTGCCGCGGTCGTGGCCATGTATATCGTGCTCGGCGTTCTCTATGAGAGTTTTATTCATCCGATCACCATTCTCTCGACTTTGCCGTCGGCCGGCGTCGGCGCGCTCGTGTCGTTGATGCTGTTGCATTACGACCTCGACATCATTGCCATCATCGGCATCATTTTGCTCATCGGCATCGTCAAGAAGAACGCGATCATGATGATCGACTTCGCCTTGGATGCTGAACGCAATGAGGGCCTGCCGCCGCGCGAGGCCATTTATCAGGCCTGCCTGCTGCGCTTCCGCCCGATCATGATGACGACGATGGCGGCGATCCTCGGCGCCGTGCCGCTGATGGCGGGGACCGGCACCGGCTCGGAGCTGCGCCAACCTTTGGGCATCGCCATTATCGGCGGTCTGGTGTTCAGCCAGTTGCTGACGTTGTTCACCACGCCGGTCATTTATCTCTACTTCGATCGGCTGGCGGTGCGTTTCACCGGGCGGCGGCCGGCTAATCCGCTCGCCCCGCGCGAGCCTGCCGAATGAATATTTCGGCGCCATTCATTGCCCGCCGGGTGGCAACCACGCTTTTGACACTCGGCATAGCGCTTGCCGGCGCACTCGGTTTTTCCAAATTGCCGGTGTCGCCGCTGCCCCAGGTTGACTTCCCGACCATTTCCGTCACCGCAACGCTTCCCGGCGCCAGTCCCAACACGGTGGCGACTAGCGTCGCCGAGCCGCTTGAGCGCCATCTGGGGCAGATTGCCGACGTCACCGAAATGACCTCGCAGAGCGGCATCGGACAGACCCGCATCACCCTGCAATTCGATATCAGCCGCGACATCGACGGCGCCGCCCGCGACGTGCAGGCGGCGATCAACGCCGCCGCTGCCGATCTGCCGGCCAACCTCCCCAGCAATCCGACTTACCGCAAAGTCAACCCGGCCGACGCGCCGATCCTCATCCTTGCGCTCACCTCCAAGACAATGACGCGGGGACAGATGTACGATGCCGCCAGCAACATCCTGGCCCAGCGCCTATCGCAGCTGAGCGGCATCGGCAACGTCATCATCGGCGGCTCGACCTTGCCGGCCGTGCGCGTCGATCTTAATCCGCAGGCGCTTTACAAATACGGCGTCGGCTTGGAAGATGTGCGCGCGGCGCTCGCGTCGGCCAACGCCAACAGCCCGAAAGGCACGATCGACGACGGCAACCGCCGCTATCAGATTTATACCAATGATCAGGCCAATCTGGCGGCGGATTACGCGCCGCTGGTCGTCGCCTATCGCAACGGCGCCGCCATCCGTCTCTCGGATGTCGCCGATGTGCAGGATTCGGTCCAGGACGTGCGCAATCTCGGCCTGTCCAATGGACAACCGTCGGTGTTGGTCATTCTCTACCGCCAGCCGAATGCCAACATCATCGAAACCATCGACAACGTCATTACGGAGTTGCCGCACCTGGAAGCGGCGATGCCGGCTGACATCAATGTCAACGTCGCCATTGACCGCAGCACCACAATTCGCGCCTCGCTGCACGACACGGAAATGACTTTGGTGATGGCCGTCATCCTGGTCACGATCGTCGTCTTCCTTTTCCTGCGCAACATCCGGGCGACGCTCATACCCAGCGTTGCGGTGCCGGTCTCGATCATCGGCACGTTCGGCGTCATGTATCTGTTCAATTACAGCCTCGATCTCCTGTCGCTGATGGCGCTGACCATCGCCACCGGTTTTGTCGTCGATGACGCCATTGTGGTGTTGGAGAACATCTCACGGCACATGGAAGCAGGGATGTCGCGGATGGAGGCGGCGTTCCTCGGAGCGCAAGAAGTCGGCTTCACGGTGCTGTCGATCAGCCTCTCGCTGATTGCGGTGTTCATCCCGATCTTGCTGATGGGCGGCATTCTTGGCCGCTTGTTCCGCGAGTTCACCGTGACGCTGTCGATCGCGATCCTGATATCGCTGGCGATCTCGCTCACAACCACGCCGATGATGTGCGGCCTGTTCCTGCGAACCCAGCCGCTCCAGGGACCACGGCGCTTCGACTTTTTCGTCCACGTCCGCAATCTCTACGCGCGCTCGCTTACTTGGGCACTCCATCACAGTCGGCTGGTGTTGGTGATCTTCATCGCCACGATCTGCCTGAACGTGGAGTTGTTTATCATCGTGCCCAAGGGCTTCTTTCCGCAGCAGGATACCGGCCGCATGGTCGGGTCGTTGCAGGCCGATCAAAGCATCTCCTTCCAGGCGATGAGCCAAAAGCTGCGGCAGATGATGAGCATCGTGCAGGCGGATCCGGCCGTGGAGAACGTCGTCGGCTATACCGGTGTCGGCAGCGGCGGCGGCTACGCGCAGATCAATACCGGCAACGTGTTCGCGTCGCTCAAGCCGTTGTCGCAACGTAACCTGTCGGCGGACCAGGTCATCGCGCGGCTGCGGCCAAAGCTTGCCGAAGTGCCGGGTGGCCGCCTTTACCTCGCCGCGGTGCAGGATTTGCGCGCCGGCGGCCGCCAGAGCAACGCTCAATACCAGTACACCTTGCAGTCCGAGGACGTGCAGGAACTCTACACCTGGACGCCCAAGCTGGTCGACGCATTGGAGCACAACGCGGTGCTGACGGATGTCAGTTCCGATCAGCAGCAACGCGGACTCGAAACCTATCTGGACATCGATCGCGACACCACCGCTCGGCTCGGAATCTCTCCGCTACAAATCGACAACACGCTCTACGACGCGTTCGGCCAGCGGCAGGTATCCGTGATCTATAGCGCCATCAACCAGTATCACGTCGTGATGGAAGTCGACCCGCGCTACACCCAGTATCCAGACTCGCTACAAGAAGTCTACGTGTCGCTGACCGGCGCGACGCCGCCCGGTACCGCGACCACCAATGCAGCGGGTGGGACCGTCACCGGTCCGTCTTCCGCTTCGACCGTTTCCACCGCTGCAAGTGCGGCGGCGACGGCTGCCGCCGCAGCGGCGTCCACCTCCGAGTTCACCAACCACCAATCGACCACGGCATCGGGGACGGCGGCGGCGACGTCCTCCACCGCGTTGGCGGCGCGCAACTTCTTTACCAACTCGCTCGCCAATACCGGGCACGGGGCGACGTCGGCCGGCGCGGCTGTTTCGAGTAGTTTCGAGACCATGATCCCGCTGGCCGCCGTTAGCCATTACCGGGCGGGTCACACGCCGCTTTCGGTCAATCACCAGGGATTGTTCGTCGCTTCGACGATTTCATTCAACTTGCGCCCCGGCAAGTCCCTCGGTGAAGCCGCCGACGAGATCAATGCCGCCATGGCGCGGATTCACATGCCGGCCTCCATCCACGGCACGCTCGCCGGCACCGCCCAGTTGTTTCAGCAATCGCTGGGCAAAGAGCCGATCCTGATCCTCACCGCCATCGCCGCTGTCTATATCCTGCTCGGCGTGCTCTATGAGAGCTACATCCATCCGATCACCATCCTTTCGACGCTGCCGTCCGCCGGCGTCGGCGCCTTGCTGGCATTGATGCTGTTCCACACCGAGTTCGACATCATTGGGACGATCGCCGTCATCCTCTTGATCGGCATCGTCAAGAAAAATGCGATCATGATGATCGATTTTGCCATCGAAGCGAAGCGGGCGCGCAACTTGACCTCTTACGATGCGATTTTCGAAGCATGTCTCCTTCGCCTGCGCCCGATTTTGATGACCACGTCGGCCGCAGTTCTGGGCGCCGTGCCGCTCGCGCTCTCCTTCGGCAACGGCGGTGAAATTCGCCGCCCGCTCGGCATTGCCATCGTCGGCGGCCTCCTCATCAGTCAATTGCTGACGCTGTACACGACCCCGGTCGTGTATCTTTATCTCGACGGCGTCAGCGAATGGCCGGGACGGGTGCGCGCGTGGTGGAGACGGGCGCGCGCATGGTGGCGCACGCGCCCGCCCCTAAGCGCGACGTGAGCGGGCAAATGTTAGAGCATGATCCGGAAAAGTGGAAACCGGTTTTCCGAAAAGATCATGCTCCAGCAAAATGCTAGAGCGCCAATCGATTCAATATGAAGCGATTGCGCTCCAGCGCCGCTTTTTCAGCGGATGTGGAGCGGCCTGCGGCTATAGCAGCAGGGATCGGTCCAGCGCCAATAAGCGGGCGCAAGCTTTGCCTGTAGCCGCCTTATTTCCCGGCGCGCCGATGCGATAATCGGGGCGCGGAAACCGTCGTCCATCTGCGGATCGGCCTCAAGCAGCGCGATCCGATTTTCCAGCTCATAAATGTCGCGGTGGACCGCATACCAGCGGTCGCCGTGACCGCCGTACCAGCTCAACCCGTCGGCGAAGGCCGGCGAAAGGCCGCAACCGAGCACGAGCGCAGTCAACGCAAGCATATTACGCCTCGTCATTCGCAACCTCCGGTCGCCAGGACGCCATGATAACTGGGGCCGCGGCGGCAGGAAAGCGATCACGGATTCCTCCACACTATGGTCTTGGCGTTATACTCGCCGTCAGCGCATTGCTACGAGGAGCCGCTAAAGTATGAGCCATCGATTTTTCGAGGACTTCGCCGTCGGAGAAGTGCAGAAATCCAGCGGTCGCGTCCGTGTTGAGAGAGACGAAATCATCGCTTTCGCCAAACAGTTCGATCCGCAGCCATTCCACCTCAGCGACGAAGGAGGACGAAAGTCGATTTTCGGCCGGCTGGTGGCGAGCGGTTGGCATACTGCGGCGTTGACCATGCGCCTTGTTGCCGGAAGCGAGTATCGCGCGGCCGAAGGCACTATCGGACTCGGGTTCGACGGCCTGCGCTGGCCGATTCCGGTCATTCCCGGCGACGAATTGCGCATCGAGAGCGAAGTGCTCGAAGTGCGGCCGTCGCAATCGCGTCCCGATCGCGGTTTGATCAAAATACGCACCCGAACTCTCAATCAAGCCGGTCAAGTGGTGCAGGAGCTGATCGCTAACGCCATGGTGCCGCGCCGTCCGGCGCAAGATAAACCCTGAACAGCGCGTGGCGCTAGCCTAATCAAGGAGCCCTTCATGCGTATTGCGGCGCTGTCCGGCTGGACCAGTCAGCAAAAGCACGTCGTCGCAGCAAGCTTCCTCGGCTGGACGCTCGATGCCTTCGACTTCTTTCTCATGGTGTTTGTGCTCAAGGACATCGCGCAGGAATTCCACACCGACGTGACGCAAGTGACCATCGCCATCTTGTTAACCTTGGCGATGCGCCCGTTAGGCGCGTTCCTGTTCGGGCGCGCGGCCGATCGTTGGGGGCGCCGGCCAACATTGATGGTCGACGTTCTGTTCTACTCGGTGATCGAATTCGCGTCCGGACTCGCTCCGAACCTCACCGCGTTACTGATCCTGCGCGCGATCTACGGCGTCGCCATGGGCGGCGAGTGGGGCGTCGGTGCCTCACTCACCATGGAATCGATTCCGCCGCAGGCGCGCGGCTTTGTCTCGGGCTTGCTGCAATCTGGCTATCCAGCCGGCTACTTTCTCGCCTCTATCGTCTATGCCTTGCTGTTTTCCTATATCGGTTGGCGCGGCATGTTCATGGTCGGCGTCGTACCGGCCCTATTAGTCCTTTACATTCGCCGACACGTTCCGGAATCGCCGAGCTGGAAAGCGACGAGCCAAAGCAACACGCTTTCCGTCCTGCGCTCGCATTGGCGGCTCGGGATTTACGCCGTGCTGTTAATGACTGCATTCAACTTCTTCAGCCACGGTACGCAGGACCTCTATCCGACCTTCCTACAGGTCCAGCACGGCTTTTCGCCGCACGAAGTCGGGCTTATCGCGGTGATCTATAACATCGGCGCGATCATCGGCGGCATCTCGTTCGGCTCGCTGTCGGAACGCTTTGGCCGCAGGCGGATCATCATCATCGCCGCCGTGTTCTCGCTCGCCGTGCTGCCGCTATGGGCGTTTGCGGCAAGTGCGGTGTGGCTCGCCATCGGCGCGTTCCTGATGCAGGTCATGGTCCAGGGTGCCTGGGGCGTCGTTCCAGTCCATCTCAACGAGCTGTCGCCGGACGAGGCGCGCGGGACCTTTCCCGGTTTCACTTACCAGCTCGGCAACCTGATTGCATCGGTGAACGCCACCCTGCAGGCGGCCATCGCGGCGCATTATGGCAACAATTACGCCTTCGGACTCGCGGTCGTCGCCGGCTCGGTTGCGGTGGCAATTGTTGTACTCACCGCGCTCGGCAAAGAGGCCAAAGGTGTGACTTTCGGCGCCGGTCATGAAGACGTAGTGGCAGCACAATAGATGCATACATTCCGTCAAACAGGGCATCCAGCGGGAGGCATCGATGGCGCGCACTGTGGCCGACATTTTGGTTGAGGTGCTACAGGAAATCGGTGTCCGGCACATTTTCGGATTGATCGGGGACTCGCTCAATCCACTCGCCGACGCTGTCCGCCGTAGTGACATTGATTGGATTGGTGTCCGCCACGAAGAGGGCGCTGCGCTCGCCGCTGCCGGTCAAGCTAAGCTGACCGGGCGGCTCGGCGTCTGCTGCGGCACCACCGGCCCCGGCAGCACGCATTTGGTCGCCGGCCTCTATGAAGCAAGCCGCGACCACGCCCCCGTGC
>Ga0187784_10001305_pt1 | contig 19620 bp, 16 predicted proteins | sample 1015_SJ02_MP15_2_FD_132964 | JGI IMG/M metagenome (GOLD analysis project Ga0187784, IMG submission 132964) | Tropical peat soil microbial communities from peatlands in Department of Meta, Colombia - 1015_SJ02_MP15_20_MG | ecosystem: Environmental > Terrestrial > Soil > Wetlands > Peat | place...
ATTGTCAACACGAGCAACTGAGGAACATGGTTACCGAGCAAGTCAAGCGTTTCGACCCGTTCGACTTCGTCATTTTCAAACTTGAAGAACACCTTCTGGAGATTTGCGTCGGTGATCCGAATCCGCTGCTCTATGGGGTCTCCTTCACAAGTCTCCCAATTTGCGGTGTACGGTGTCTTGCTTGGCTCGTAGTCGAAGATGCGGACCGTGTACCAATCGCTTTCAGAGGCGTGTTCACAATCGAGGCTAGGTTCCTGCTTTTCGGAAGAACCGATGGCGGTCGGCGCTGGCTTTTGCTCATCACGCTTCCGTTCAAGGAGCCAGCCAGTCGCAAGTCCGACACCCGGACTGAGGCCAACGGAGACTACTAGCACATATCGTTTCATAGCGTGCTCTCAGACGCAGAGAAACTGCGTCTGCCCGAATAATACCGCTCTGGGTGCCCCACCCTCGCCGCGCTTTTGTCTTTGCGGCTAGGGTGGGGTGGGTGCTGGTCCAAAGAAAAACTTGCTCAGCGCGCCTGCGACGGCCTTACACTGTCGGTGACAAATCCACGACGTTATGCCGGTGGCTCAGCTCACTCTCGAGATTCGCATCGAGCATGCGCAGTCGCTGAAAGACAGGCGGCAGGTGGTGCGCTCGCTCAAGGACCAGTTGCGGCAGGCCTTCAACGTGTCGGTGGCGGAGATGGACGAGGCGGTGACGTGGCAGTCGGCGACGCTGGGCGTGGCGGCAGTATCGCGCTCGCGCGACTACCTGCACGGGCTGATGGAAGAGGTGGAGCGCGCCGCGCGGCGCATGACTGCAGAGCTGAGCGCCGAGCTGGCCGACTCGTTCTGGGAGTACATCGAAAGCTGAAGGTGCGGCGCGGGGCCGCGAGCCCACAGGGAGCCGGGGTAATCGCATGAATAATGAAGGAGCAGAATTTAGAATTCGCACCGGCCCTACGGGGCGGATGTTTTAGCAAAACCGGCTTTCCCAGGATTCCACTTCGCTCCATCCTGGGCTATTCTCGCTTCGTCCCTCCGGGACGAGAGCCACGCCGGTTCGGCGTAGGCGAGTTCATTTTCACTGGACGAAACGCCTCCAGGCGATTGCCCGTACAGGGAGCATCCGCTGCGGCCCGGCGCGCGGCGCGCGTGCTACTCTGAGTTTTCCTCCCCGGGAGAGCCCGTTTGCCGTCCAATGCCTTCGTGATTGCCGTCTTCGAATTTGTTCTGCTGATCTTTTCCCTGAGTTTTCATGAGTGCGCGCATGCGTGGATGGCCTCGCGGCTGGGCGACCAGACTGCGCGGCTGCAAGGCCGCGTGACGCTGAATCCTCTCTATCATGTCGACCCAGTCGGGACGCTGCTCCTCCCCGCGCTGATGATCTTCGCCCCGCTGCTGGGCGCGGGAGCGCTGAGCGGTGCGCTGATCGGCTGGGCGAAACCCACCCCGGTGATCACGCGCAATCTTCGCAACATCAAGCGCGACGACAACCTGGTCACGCTGGCCGGCCCGGCATCGAACCTTCTGCTCGCTCTGTGCGGTTTTCTCGGCCTCGCCATCATGATTCTCTCCACGCGCAGCCTGCCGTCGCAGCCGAATGCGCTGAACAGCGGCATCGACGCATTGGCCGCGCTCTGCGAGCTGGCGATCCTGGTGAACCTGTCGCTGTTCTTCTTCAATTTGCTGCCCATTCCGCCGCTCGACGGCAGCCGCGTGCTGCGCAACCTCCTGCCTTACGGCGCGCTCAACGCCTTCGACCGAATGGGCTTCCTGAGCTACATCCTGATGGTTCTTGTCGGCGCTCCGGTGGTGGCGTTCCTGATTAGGCCGGCGATGCATCTGGTGTATTTTTTGTTGGAGCGGCTTCAAGGAGGATAAGACGCCCGCGCGCACACGTACCGATACAATGATGGGAAGCAATGGGAACGATGATTTGAGCGAAGGCGCTTTCTTCTTAAGCGCCGAATGGGAATCGAACCGGCATTATGGGTGAAATAGGGAATCCATTGCACAAGCTTGGCGCGCCGCGGCCGCGCGTACTCAGCGGCATGCGCCCCACGGGAAAGCTGCACCTGGGCAACTACATGGGCGCGCTGGCCAACTGGGTCAAGCTGCAAGACCAATACGAGTGCTACTTCTTCATCGCCGACTGGCATGCGCTGACGACGGACTATGCCGATCCGAGCCAGATTGCGCCCAACACCGTCGAGGTGATGCTGGATTACCTCGCGGCGGGACTCGATCCGGAGCGCAGCGTGCTGTTCTTGCAAAGCCGGGTGCCGCAGCACGCCGAACTGGCCCTGCTACTCGGCATGAGCACGCCGCTCGGGTGGCTCGAGCGCGTGCCCAGCTACAAGGAGATGCAGGAAAATCTGACCAACAAGGATCTGACGACGTACGGGTTCCTGGGCTACCCGGTGCTGATGGCGGCCGACATCCTGATGTACCAGGCGGATTTTGTTCCGGTAGGCCAGGACCAGCAAGCGCACGTGGAGCTGACGCGCGAGGTGGCGCGGCGCTTTAATCAGCTTTACAAGGGGATGGGCAAGTGTGAAGGCAAGGAAGTTCTGCCGGAGCCGAAGGTATTGCTGACGCCTTCGCCCAAGCTGCCCGGAACCGATGGCCGCAAGATGTCGAAGAGCTACGGCAATACAATTCTCATCAGCGATCCCGAGCCGGAGGTCCGGCAGAAGTTGAAAACGATGGTGACGGATCCGGCGCGCATCCGGCGCAGCGACAAGGGCGACCCGGACAAGTGCCCGGTGGGCGACCTGCACAAGTTGTTTTCGACGCCGGAGACCATGGCCAAGGTCTATGAGGGCTGCCGCTCGGCGGGAATCGGTTGCATCGAATGCAAGGGATGGGTCGCCGATGCGCTGGTGAAAGTCTTGGAACCGATTCAGGAGCGGCGGGCGAAGACCACCGGGGAACAAGCCATCGAAATTCTCAAAGAAGGCTCGCGGAGGGCTGCCCTGCGCGCCGAGCAGACCATGGTCGAGGTGCGCGAGGCGATGCAATTGACGCTGACGGGCGCAACGGATGCGGGCGCCTGAGACGCAATGCCGCCGGATTTCCACGCGCTGCAAGAAAACGAGTGATTTGAGGGGGCGGGCAAGCGCAAGATGGAAGGGAAAGTTCCGTGGTGGCGCTGGGTGCTCGATTTCGCGCTCGGCGGAATTCGCGGCAGGTTCGGGTGGTTTTCGAGAAACGGCAAGCCGGCGCCGGAGCTTGAACCGGAGTTCCGGATCGCAGAGCCCGAGCCAGTCGAAGTGGAAGAAGCAGAAGTTGAGATCCCCGGCGGCGCGAAGATCGGAGCGGCTTATGCCGCGGCCGCGGCGCCTGAGAAAGTTGACGCTAAGGTCGTTGCATTGGAGTTTGTCGCCGCCGAGGTTGAAAATCGAAAAGACGAGAGCGCATTGACGCATCCTTCCTCTCAACCCGAAATCTCAGCGAAGAGCGAACCGGCGGCCGAGTCAGCCGTGGCCGAGGAGCCTACAGCCCAGTCTGCGAAGCCGCCCCGGACCGGCGCCGCTGCTGCAATCGAGCCGCCCGTCGCAGCCGCGCCGGAACCGGCTCCGGCCCCCGAGCCCACACGGCGAACGCCGGCCGCGCCCGCGCCGGAGCCGACGACCGCCGAGAAAGTTGCCGCCGCGCTCAAGGCGCGAGGCCAGCAAGCCGAGGAGTCGCCGTTCTCCGTAATCGTGAGCCAGGTTTACGAAGGGCCGCTCGACCTGCTGCTCGATCTGATCCGCAAGCAGGACATCGACATCTACGACATCCCCATCGCCAAGATCACGGCGCAGTTTTTGGCCTACGTCGATCGGTTGCGCGAGAGCGACATGGATGTGGCCGGCGAGTTCATCTATACGGCGGCGCTGCTCATCCACATCAAGAGCAAGATGCTGCTGCCGCGCGCGCCTGCGGGGCCCGACGACACCGCCGAAGACCCGCGCGGCGAGCTGGTGGAGAGGTTGCTCGAGCACGAGCGCTTCAAGAACGCCGCGCAGATGCTGCACGAACGGCAGATGCTCGAGGCGGCGACGTGGACCAATCCCGGCGCGCGCGAGTTTCGCGAGGACGAGAGCGCGGAGCCGGAGATCGCCGCCGACACCACCGACCTGGTGCGCATCTTCCGCGACATTCTGGAGCGCGCGCGCAACCGGCCCATCCTCGACGTGGAAGAGGACACGGTGACGGTCAGCCAGATGATTCAGTTCCTGGCGCGGCGCCTGACCATGGAAGACAAACCCGTGGCGCTGCGCCGGCTGCTCAGCCATACCAAGTCGGAGCGGGCGCTGATCGCCATGTTTCTCGCGCTGCTCGAGCTGGTGCGCCTGCAGGCGATTCTGCTGCGTCAGGACCGCCAGTTCAGCGAAATCTTCATCAAGAAGCACACCGGCTTCGAGGCGGCGATGAACCAGGGGCTGGCGGAAGCGAAAGACGATTGGCGGTAAGACTAGGCCTAGCTGGAACAGCCTGAGGAGTAGACGAGCTTGCCCGTGTCGCGCACGAACTTTAAGGGGATCTTTGGATTGTTAATGTCCTTATTGCCTTCGTCCGCCCATTTCTTAGCCCAATTTGAAAAGTATGGTTCGAGCTGTGTTGGCGTCATCAGGTAGATCTCGATCAATTCAATGCCGTCGTAAACCGCGAACACCCATTCGACTTGTCTATACTTCCCGATTATGTGGGGATTCATATGGTGGTGCGTTGAAAAGCTCTGGGTGAGTTTGATATTGACCGACTTCAATTCGTACTCGTGCCCATGCTCGTCACGGGCATCGTTCCCTTCTCGTCCTGGCAGGATCGTCAACCCGGTGTAAAGGACGATCTGAAGCATCTTGCCACCGTTATCCTGAAAGATGTCGTCGATGCCATGCTTAGAGGCGAGACGCTGCAGCTTCCGGATGGATGGCAGTAAGGCCCTCAGCTTGGAGCTGTCTGGATGAGGCCTCATGGCTCCTCCCGCGACAGAAGTTCGATCAAGTCCACGCGCAGCGCAATGGCGAGGCGTTCCATTGCGTCAATGGAGATGTTCTTCTCATTTCGCTCAACGCTACCCACGTAGTTTCGATGTAGTCCTGCCTTAGCAGCGAGTTCTTCTTGGGAAAGACCCGCCGCTGCCCGCGCCTTTCTGAGGTTGACCGCGAACCTTCCTCGAGCTGTAATCTTAGGGCTTGTGGGCTTCACTAAGCTCCATGCTCAGCTTTGTGCTAACCTGAAATCTACAACCTATAGGTTGTAAGGGGTGACAATGTCGGCTACCCTTTTTCAAGCCAGCCCAGCCTATTCGACGCCGCTTGGCGCTGCATACGTCGGCGACGCGATGAACTTGCTTGCCGAGCTGCCGGACGGATCCATCAGTCTAGTTATCACGAGTCCGCCCTTTGCCTTACAAAGGCAAAAAGAGTATGGCAACCGCGATCAGGAAGAATATGTCGACTGGCTGCTTGGCTTCGGTCGGCTGATCTATCGAAAGCTGCGCAAAGATGGAAGCTTTGTATTGGACCTCGGAGGGGCGTACAAAAAAGGTGTCCCAGTAAGAAGCCTCTACCAGTTCCGGGTGCTTTTGCGGTTCTGCGACGAACTCGGTTTTCATTTGGCCCAGGAGTTCTTCTGGCACAATTCGTCGAAACTCCCCAGCCCAATCGAATGGGTAAACAAGCGGAAGCTGAGGACCAAGGATACAGTTGACACCTTGTGGTGGTTTTCCCGTTCGGAATGGCCCAAGGCGAACATTTCGAATGTCCTGACGGAATACAGTTCCCGCATGAGGAAGCTTCTAAAGGATCCGGCAGCTTATTACTCGCCCAAAGAACGACCTTCAGGTCACGAGATCAGCCTTGCATTCGCGACCGACAATGGTGGGGCGATTCCTTCCAATCTTTTGCAGATTCCCAATTCGGAGAGTAACGGGGCCTACCTTGGAGCGTGCAAAGAGGTTGGTGCGAGAGGCCACCCAGCGCGGTTTCCTGCCAAACTTCCCGAGTTCTTCATTCGCATGCTCACTGATCCCGGGGACCTCGTCGTTGACATTTTTGCGGGCTCGAATACGACGGGCATGGTGGCAGAAGCGGAGGGTCGCAGATGGCTGGCCTTTGAACTCAACCGGGAGTACGTCGCCGCATCGGTGCTGCGGTTCTTGCCCAAGGAACTTTCTGCCGCGAGGAAGAAAGAATTACATGCAAATGTACTCCAAGGCGAACGTGTGCACGTCGAGGAGGAAACTGGTTTTCAGGCACGCTTGATCGCCGTCTAATCCTCTGTCCTCAGAATAGAAAGAGCCCGGGTCTGTCGCGCTTCATTCTCTTCTCCCCTTACCAGGCTTGCGCGTGCCGGATTGTAAACTGACCAGGATGCTCTTTTTTCATCAACAATTCCATCCAGCGGCTCGGCGCGCGGCGATGGCAGCGCTGCTTTTTACGGCGGGCACGCTTTGGCTCTGTGCGCAGGAGGCGCAACCGTCGCCCGCAGCCGAGCTCGCCCAGGTTCCACTGCCCGAGCCTTCCGCGAACGCACTGCCGCTCGCTGAGGATCGCGGCGCAGCCGATTTGGAGCAGACGCTGAAGCGGCTGGGCACCACCGCCAGCGTGCTGGCGATCGTCGCCCATCCCGACGATGAAGACGGCGCGCTGCTCACCTATCTTGCGCGCGGGCTGGGCGCGCGCGTGACGCTGATGACGCTGACCCGCGGCGAGGGCGGGCAGAACGCCATGTCGGCCGAGAGCTTCGATGCGCTGGGCCTGATCCGCACGCAGGAGCTGCTGAAGGCCGATGAATACTACGGCATCGAGGAGCTGTGGGGCACCGAGGCGGATTTCGGCTTTTCGAAGACGCAGGAAGAGGCGTTCGCCAAGTGGGGCCACGACCGCGTGTTCTACGACGCCGTGCTGGCGGTGCGCATGGTGCGGCCGCAGGTCATTCTTTCTACATTTGTAGGCGGCGTGAGCGACGGCCACGGGCATCACCAGGTTTCCGGCGAGATTGCGCAGGAGGCGTTCAAGGCTGCGGGAGATCCCAAGGTATTTCCCGAGCAGTTGAAGAACGGCATCGAGCCGTGGCAGCCGCTGGCAGTCTACTCGCACACGCCGTTTGCCCCCATCACGAACGGCCAAATATTCGATTACGCGACCGGTAAGTGGGCGCCAGCCAAGTTTCACAACTATGTGACCGGTGAGTGGATCGAGGGCGGGCTGTCTGCCGATGTGACGTTGCCAACCGGGAGTTGGGACGCACCGCTGGGCCGCACCTACGCGCAAATTGCGCGCGAGGGATGGGGCCAGCAGATGTCGCAATTCGGCGGGGCCAACCCGGCGCTGGCTGAGCCGGACTTGACCAGCTATCACCTGTGGGCGGTTGCTCCAGCAGCGGCCGGGGCCAATAACGCGGCGGGCGACACGAGCCTTTTCGAAAACCGCAAGGTCAGCATCGATACCAGCATTGCCGGCCTGGCGCGGCTCGCCGGCGCTACGCCGCCCGCCTGGCTCGGCGACGGGCTGCACAAGGTGCAGAGCGACCTCGTCGCGTTCGAGAGCGACTGCCGGAACGAAAGCGGTGTGGAAGGCGCTCAAGATCTCGTCCCAATCTATCGCGGGACGCTCGATCTGTTTTCGCGCGTGAAGGCGAGCGACCTGGATCCAGAGGCGAAAGCCGGGTTGGAGCTGGAACTGAGCGCGAAGATCGAGCAATTTCAGACGGCTCTGAAAGACATGCTGGGCCTCGACATGGTTGCGTTCGTCGCCGGCAGCAGCGGCGGCGGAGGATTCGCAGGCCGCGGCTCGTCGGCCGATGAGACGGCGCGCAGTGTTTGGCCGGGCGAAGATTTTCGGGTCCACGTGCACACCTTCAGCGCCACCAGCGGCGTGCGCCTGAAGAAGACGTGGTTCGAGACCGGGCCTGGCGAATCGTGGATGCACGGCGAGCCGGACAAAACGCAGGACGATGGCGAGACAACGAACGCGACCTACCATATGCACGTTCCAGAGGATGCGCAGCCCACAGAGCCGTTCTTTACGCGGCCCAGCACCGAGCAGCCCTATTACAACATTGCCAACGATGCATGGCGCGAGCGCTCGTTTGCACCCTATCCGCTTGCCGCGTGGGTCGAGTTCGAGTTCGACGGCGTTCCCATCCGCGTGGGCCAGGTGGTGCAGACGCTGTCTCGCGTGCCAGGCGTGGGCGGCGTGTACGAACCGCTGGTGGTTGCGCCTGCCATCGGCGTCCGCGTGAATCCGGAGGCACGCATTTTGCCGCTGGATGGGGCGCCGCTCCCGGTAAGCGTGACCGTGCACGCCGAGCGGGCGGCCGAGGGAACCGTGGAGTTGAAGCTGCCAGAAAACTGGCACTCCGAGCCGGCGCAGCGTGCATTCCTACTCAAGCAGGCGGGCGACACGGAGCCGCTAATGTTTTCCGTGCTGCCCTCCGGCGACGTCAAAGCGCAGGCATACACCATTGAGGCCGTCGCGCACTCGAGCGGCAACAGCTACACGGTTGGATGGCGGAACGTTGCTTATCCGGGCCCGCGATCGACGAATCAATACAAGCCCGCCGAGCTCAAGACCCGCAAGGTGGACGTCAAGGTGGCGCCGAATCTGCGCGTGGGCTACATCATGGGAACCGGCGATACGGTTCCCGAGGCCATCGAAGCGCTGGGCATTCCGCCGCATAGAATCACGGAGTCGGAACTCGCGTCGGGCGATCTCTCGCAGTGGAACGCGATCGTGATCGGCATTCGCGCGTACTCCTCGCTCCCGGCCCTGGCGGCTGCGCAGCCGAAACTCGACGCATTTGTCGAAGGCGGCGGGACACTAATCGTGCAGTACCAAAGCGCGACGTTTCCGGCCCCGCTGCCGGTGACGCTGGGACGCATGCCGGAGCGTGTGGTCGATGAGCAGTCGGAGGTGAAGTTGCTCGACCCCGCCAACCCGCTGCTCAACTGGCCGAATAAGATCACGGCCGCCGATTTCGAGGGTTGGCTGGAAGAGCGCGGACACGGTTTTCCCGATCGCTGGGACGAGGGCTACACGGCGCTTACCGAAACGGCCGATCCCGGCCAGGATCCGCAACGCGGCGGGCTGCTCGTGCTGCATCGCGGCAAAGGAACCTATATTTATGTCGCCTACGCGCTTTACCGGCAGCTACCGGAGCTGGTTCCGGGCGCTTACCGGCTGCTGGCCAACCTGCTCAGCGCTGGAGCGGCAGAGGAAAATCAAGCTCCCGCTGGCCCGTAGGGCAATGGATTGCCCGAGTTCGCAGATTCGGCAGCGATCAAGTGGCTGCTTTGTGAACAGAAGGCAGATTTTCGGAGTCTCCGCGGCGAAAAATGCCCGCCTATGCGAATTGTTAATTCTGCGTAAATTCGTCAAATCTTAATACTCGTCTGAGAGTCTTGGATGGGTAAGGAAGAGGTAAGTTTAGCCCCCGGAACACGCTCCCCCTTCTATGGCCCAAGCTCGTGTACTGTTGGGGGAATACCGCAAATCTTCCTCTTATGATTGCGCTCGGGAACCTCGAGGCACAAGCTGAGGTCACGTGCGCTCGTCATCATGATCCAACTCAGATTTAGAAAGGAAAGAGAGGCCCGAATGAAATTCAGAATGTATGCGGCTGCCGCGGCAATTCTGGCGGCCGGACTCGTTGTTTCCAACGTTTATGCAGCCAGCGATCGCGACACGATGGCCAAAAAGGAAACGGGCAAGAAGAAGGCAAGCTCCGCCTCGTGCTGCTCCGACGTACAGGACCAGATTCAGGCGCTGCGGCAGGAGATGCAAGGGCAGATCGATGCCCTGAAGAGCGATCTGGCCGCCAAGGACGCGGAGCTGCAGCAGGCCAAGCAAGCGGCAGCCGATGCGCAGGCTGCGGCGGCAAAAGCGGAAGCCGATGCCAGCGCCCAGCAGGCGGCGTTCAGCGAGAATGCGGCGGCGGTGTCGTCGCTGCAAAACTCCGTGAAGGACCTGACGAACAACCAGGCTTCGCTCACAACCACGCTGTCCGACGAAACCACCAATATGAAGAAGATGGTCGAGCACCCGGACACCTTGCACTACAAGGGAATCACCATTACTCCGGGCGGCTTCACCGCGGGTGAAACGGTGTGGCGTGCGCACGCCACCGGAGGGGACATTCCCACGCCATTCACCAGCCTGCCCTACGAGCACGCCGACGCGTATACGCTGAGCGAGTTCTACGGAACCGCCCGTCAGTCGCGGCTCTCATTGATGGCCGAAGGTAAAACCGGTTGGGGTGTCCTGAGAGGGTACTGGGAGGGTGACTTTCTGGGCACTGGCATCACCTCGAACAACAACCAGTCGAACAGCTATGTATTTCGCCAGCGCGTGATCTGGGGACAGTTGGAAACGAAGGACCACTGGGCCTTCACCGGCGGCCAGCTCTGGTCGTTGGCCACCGAGGACAAGAAGGGGATCTCGAATCTCTCCGGCGACATCATGACGCCGCTGACCATCGACCCAAACTACTCCGTGGGCTTTGTTTGGACCCGGCAGTACGGCTTCCGCATCACCAAGACCTGGGACAAGTTCGCCGTCGGCTTTGCAGCGGAGAACCCGCAGGTGCTGTATACGGCTTCGTTGGCCGGCAACGAGCCATATGCTGTCTTAGGCAGTCAGGGCACCAACGGCGGCAACTACAACGCTGCGATTAGCTCTTGCTCGCCCTCAACCTCGATCGTGAACTACACCAACCAGTCGGAGACCGATTCGGCCGGAGCCACCCTCAACGTTGCGGTGCCCGTTTACAAGACGGTCAGCTCCTGCGCCAACATCACGAACATCTCCTTCAACTATGCGCCCGACGTGATTGTGAAGCTGACCGGCGATCCCGGTTACGGACACTATGAGGTGATCGGCATCGGGCGCTTCGCTCACGAGACGGTCTACCCGGGCGAGACGACCAACAGCAACTTGTATGGAGGCCTGACGGACATCAACACCGGTGCGGCCGTCGCTCCGGCCCTGACCACCGCCGGGGCCTACAGCAACAAGATCGCGCTGGGCGGCGTTGCCGGCAGCTTCCGCGTTCCGCTTACCCAACAGATCAGCTTGGGCGCCAAGGGCCTGTGGGGGGCCGGGATGGGCCGCTATGGCGACTCGACGTTGTCCGACGTGACGGCCGACGCCTCCGGCGAGCTGGCTCCGATCCACAACGGTTCCAGCTTGGCGACTCTGGAAATCTCACCCAACAACAAGTTCGTGATCTATTTCAACGGAGGCATCGACTACGCCAGCCGCGTCGATTTTGCCAATGCCGGCGCGACCACGTTGGGTTCTCCCAGTGCCTGCTTCCTGCCGACGGGCGCGACCGCCTGCACCAAGAGTCCGACCGCGGCGCAGCTCGAGGCCGGCGGCAAGTGGGGCGCAACCTGGAGCGCACCTTCTGCCGCAGCGGTCGGCTATGGCTCGCGCCTGCTGAGCAACTCGTCTTGCACCAGCAACGCCGCGCCGGGCTACAGCGGCAGCTCGACGGGCTACTATCCCGGCGGCTCCTGCGGTGCGCAGAACCGCGACATCCAGGAGTACACGCTCGGCTATTGGTACGACCTGTATCGCGGCGATCGCGGCCGCTTCCGCCAGAGCATCCAGTACAGCTACGCCGTGCGCGAGGGCTGGTCGGGCGCTTCGGGCATCGGCGCCAAGGGCATCGACAACATGTTCTGGACCTCGCTGCGGTATTACATTCCGTAAGGCAGCGGAGTCAGCGGCGTTGGCGGAGTTAGCGGCGCTAGCAAAGACAAGCAAGGGCAGCCCTACGGGCTGCCCTCTGCTTCAAACCGGGCCTGAAGGCCTACCGTATACCGCGAGCTTTTCAGTGGCCTGAAGGCCCCTGCTCCCTCCGTTGGCACGAGTAGACGTGCCCGCTATTCCGAGGCCGCTTCCACCGGCTTGGTCTGGGCCACGGTCCAGTCCGGCGCGCCCACCTTGAAGCGCGCGAAGCGGCGCACGGTGATGTTCTCACCGAGCTTGGCCACCTTCTGCGCGATCAGCTCCTTAATCGTGATCGCCTGGTCCTTGATAAACGGCTGCTCCAGCAAGCAGACCTCCTCGTAGAACTTGGCCATCTTGCCCTCCACAATCTGCGGAATGATCTTCTCCGGCCGGCCGCTGGCAGCGGCCTGGGCGCGATAGATGTCTCTTTCCCGCTCGAGGTCTTCGGGCGTGACGTCTTCCGGCTTCACGTAGCGCGGGTCGCTGGCCGCGACATGCATGGCCAAGTCCTTCAACAACTCCTGAAAGTCCGGCGTGCGGGCCACGAAGTCGCTCTCGCAGTTCAGCTCCAGCAACACGGCGATCTTGCCCCCAGCGTGGACATACGATCCAACTGCTCCCTCATTCGTCGCCCGCGCGGCCTTCTTCTGCGCCGAGGCCATGCCGCGCTTGCGCAGCACCACAAAGGCCTCCTCGATGTTGCCTTTCGTCTCTTGCAGCGCCTTCAGGCAGTCGCCCATGGGCGCGCCGCTCTTCTCGCGCAGCTCTTTTACCAACTTGGCATCGATCTTTTCGCTCACTGTCGTCATCTCGCTTTTCCCTGCCCCCAGAGTTGAGGGCCTCGCGATCCAATCGCGAATATGAATTCCCGATCAAAGTGTATGCGCCGAATGTTTCCGGCATAAGAAAAGCGTGGCGCTAACCTCGAGGCTTGCCCGAGCGGCCACGCCGATCTTGAAGCACTGTTCCGCGCTGCTGGAGCCGATCAAACTCCGCTAGCTCCGCTAACTCCGCCGCCTTTCCTAGTGGCCGCCTTCGGCCACGTCGGCCTCTTCCAGCAGGGCCGCAACCGCGGCAGGCGCCTTGCGAATGCCGCTGCCCAGGGCCGCCTCCATGTCGATCTCGTCTCCGGCCGGACCTTCGGCGGCCTCCACCGGAGCATCGCCCTCGGGCGCAGCAGCTTCCTGGGGGGCCGGCTCCTCCAGAGCCTTGTCGCCCAGCAGGTTCACGCCCTCGGCCGCCGAGTCGGCAATCTTCGATGTGAATAGGCGGATGGCGCGCAGCGCGTCGTCGTTGCCGGGGATCACGTAATCGACCATGGTCGGGTCGCAGTTGGTATCGACCACCGCAACCACAGGGATTCCGAGCTTGCGCGCTTCCTTGACGGCGATGGTCTCGTTGTTCGAGTCCACGACGAAGATCGCGTCGGGCAGCCGCTTCATACTCTTGATGCCGGCCAGGTTGGCCTGCAAATGCTTGCGCTCGCGCTCCAGGTGGATCACTTCCTTCTTGGTCAGAAGGTCGTAACGGCCATCGACGGCCATCTCATCCAATTCCTGCAGGCGCTTCACCGACTTCTGCACCGTGATCCAGTTGGTGAGCAGCCCGCCCAGCCAGCGCTGGTTGATGTAGGGCATGCCGGCGCGCGTGGCCTCTTCGGCGATGGCGTCCTGCGCCTGGCGCTTGGTGCCCACGAATAGGATGGTTTTGCCGCCGGCGCACAGTTCGGTCACGAATTTCGATGCGTCTTTGAAAAGCTTCAGCGTCTTCTGCAGGTCGATGATATAAATCCCGTTGCGCTCGCCGAAGATGTACTCCTTCATCTTGGGGTTCCAGCGCTTGGTCTGATGCCCGAAGTGAACACCCGCTTCGAGCAGTTCCTTCATGGTGATGGTCGCCAATGTCCCTCCTTTGTGGGCTGCATCCGGGCTTCCCGTTTCTCCTGGCCCGGATTGATTCCCCTTGCGGGGAGATTGGTAAAACCAGCTACTAGCTGCCAGCTTCTAGCCTCTAGCTTGTTGTGCTCTCGGATCGCTGATAAGCAACTCAACGATCGATCATCACTTTGACCTGCACCGGAGGTGCATCCTCGCCTTCGGCGACTTCTGATAGGTAACTCCCTTTATCGAGGTTGACGACCGCAACGAGGGTACCCGTCGTGGGAGCGTTTTCCTCGTACCGGTAAATTTCGATCCGGTCCCTGTCTGAAGGTTTGAAGTAGCTGGCCTCCCACACCCGAACAGGGGATGAACCACCAGCAACAAACAATCCAAACCTCTTCAATCCGCCATCTGCCGCCATGCCGGTTCCTCAACCAAACTAGCCTTTGCCAAACCGCCGAACCAAGCAAGACAAAGCTAGAAGCTAGGAGCTAGAAGCTAAAAGCTCGCAAGCGCGTTAGCGCTTGCTGAACTGGAACCGCTTGCGCGCGCCCTTCTGCCCGTACTTCTTGCGCTCCTTCACGCGCGCGTCGCGGGTCAGCAATCCTTCCGTCTTGAGCGTCTTGCGCAGCTCGGGGTTGAACTCGATCAGCGCCCGGGCCACGCCCATCTTCACCGCGTCGGCCTGCGCGGAAACGCCGCCGCCGCTTACGTTGGCCAGCACGTCGAAGTTAGCAGCCATTTCGGCTACAACCAAGGTGCGCTTGGCCGACACGCGCTGCTGCTCGGTGACAAAGTGCTCTTCGAACTTCTTGCCGTTCACCTTCCACTCGCCGCTGCCGGGCCGCAGAAAAACGCGCGCGATGGCCGCCTTGCGCCGCCCCGTCCCGTAATACTGAACCAGATCCTCTGCCATTCTTCTTTAGCTCCTAGCTTCTAGCCTCTAGCTTGCCTGTGCCTCGCCGGCAGTTTCGTTTTACCTCGACCACTTCGCTCCAGCAAGAAAAGCTAGAAGCTAGTAGCTAGCAGCTAGAAGCTGCCTCACTTCAACTCCACCGGCTGCTGCGCCGCATGGGGGTGTTTGTCGCCGCGATAGACCTTCAACTTTAGGCCCATGGCGCGGCCCAGCTTGGTCTTGGGCAGCATGCCTTTGATCGCCTCTTCCAAAACCTTCTCGGGCCTGCGATTGACCAGGCTCGTGAACGATTCCTCGCGCAGTCCGCCCAAGTGGCCCGTGTAGCGCCGGTAAACCTTCTTTTGGTTTTTCAGGCCGGTCAGCCGCACTTTTTCCGCATTGATGACGATGACGTGGTCGCCCATGTCGAGATAGGGCACGTATTGGGGATTCAGCTTGCCGCTCAGCACGCTGGCGGCTTTGGTGGCGAGCCGGCCCAGGGTCTGGCCCTCGGCGTTCACCACGTACCATTTGCGGCCGATCTCCTTGCCGCTCGAAACAAACGTCGTCATCTCACTCCTGCCTTCGACAAACTCCCGGTGCCCCACTATCGGAGGCGCGCCAGGTCTCGACTTCGAGCCCTGGGATCGAACGAACCGGCGCAAACTGCTCTTGCCCGCGCCATCAACGCGCGGGCCTAAACTCTACCCACTGCCAAACAAATCTGTTCGGGTGAGAAGCTGCGGGAGTTCGCCCCAGCGGGCCATGGCATCGCCGGCCAAATGGAGCGTTCCGGCTGCCGGTCGCCTGTTCTCGAAAAGACCCGTCCAACGCAAATCTGGGCTTCCGTCAGAGCGGTCTGGGTGAGCAATTAATAACCGCTCGACGGAGACCCGCCGCTGGAAACCCTGCCCACACAGACCTCAGGCGCAACACCGCGCAAGGCTTACAGAATAGCGAAAAGGCGGCCTGGAGTCAATGAAAAGCGCCGGTAACAAGGGCACGACGAGGTACCCTTTGGGTCCCAGGCCCCAAAAAATCGCCCCCGCACTCGCTGGGCTTTAGTCCCTGTTGGGATACACCAAGTGTGGTTTTGCTCTAGAAGCTGTCTTTCTAACGCGTCTTCGATACTTCCTCAACCGTCACCGGATCGAGAAACGGCATCTGCGCGCGCAGTTGCTTGCCGACAATTTCGACGGGGTGCATGGCCTCCGCCTCGCGGAAGGCGAGGAATTCCTTCTTCCCCGAGTTCTGGTCGGCAAGGAACCGCTTCGCAAAGCTGCCATCCTGAATCTCGGCGAGGATCTGTTTCATGGCCTTGCGGCTTTCTGCGCCGATCACCTTCGGGCCGCTGACGTAGTCGCCGTACTCGGCAGTATCCGAGATCGAGTAGCGCATGTACGCGAGACCGCCGCGATAAATCAGATCGACGATCAGCTTCAGCTCGTGCAGGCACTCGAAGTAGGCGCTCTCCGGCTGATAACCGGCTTCGACGAGCGTCTCATAGCCCGCCTTGATCAGCGCGCTCACGCCGCCGCACAGCACCGCCTGCTCGCCGAACAGATCCGTCTCTGTCTCTTCCTTGAAGGTCGTCTCCAGAACCCCGGCCCGGGTGCAGCCAATGCCTTTGAGATAGCTGAGAGTGAGATCGTGCGCCTTGCCCGTCGGATTCTGGTGCACCGCGATCAGTCCCGGCACCCCGCCGCCCTCGGTGAAGATCTCGCGCACGCGATGGCCAGGCGCCTTGGGCGCGGCCATGCTCACGTCGATGCCCTTATCCGGCACGATGGTCTTAAAGTGGATGTTGAAGCCGTGGGCGAACATCAACAGCTTGCCCGGTGCAAGATTCGGGCCGATCTCCTCGGCGTAGAGCGTGGCCTGGACCTGATCGGGCGCCAGGATCATCACCACGTCAGACGACTTGGCGGCTTGGGCCGGCGCAACGACTTCGAAGCCCGCCTTTTGCGCCTTGACAACGGAATCCGCTTCCGAAGAAGGCAGGCCTACCTTCACCTGCACGCCGGAATCCTTCAGGTTGAGAGCATGTGCATGCCCCTGCGAGCCGTAGCCGATGATGGCCACCTTCTTGGCCTGGATCAGGCTGAGGTCGGCATCGTGATCGTAATAAGTCTTCGCCATGATTTTCTCTTCGTGTCCTTTGCTGTGATTCGATGATTGGTTTCGATGGATCGCGCCCGTGTTGCCGCGCGCATGATTCGAAGGGGACGCCTGCAATGGCAGCACGCCAGCCGCGCATCCGGCAAGCAATCACTCCGGCGTGTCCGCCACGCTTTCCGTTCCGGATTCTTCTTGCGCATCGTTCGGTTCCGTCTCGCTCATACCCATGGCCTTGACCACGCTGCTTACATGATGCCCGCGCCGCATCGTCATCTTGCCGCTGCGGCAGATTTCGAGAATGCGCCCGTCGTCCTCGCGGAGCACCTCGATGAGGCCTTCGATCTTGCTCTCGACGCCCGTCATCTCGATCATCAGCGATTCCGAAGTGAGATCGACGATGCGCGCGCGGAAGACCTCGACCAGATCGAAGATTTGCGAGCGATTTTTCGGGCTGGCCGCCACCTTAATCAATGCCAGCTCACGCGTCACCGATGGGGCCTGCGCAATGTCGTCCACATCGACGACATTCTCCAGTTTATACAGGCTGGCGCGGATGCGGTGCCCGGCCTCCTCAGACGCCTCACAGACCAGCGTGAGCCTCGACAGCCCCGGCCGCTCGCTGCGTCCTACGGTGAGCGAGTTGATATTAATGTTCAAACGCCGGAAAAGCGACGCTACGCGCGTCAGCACGCCAGGCAGGTCTTCCACGTAAGCAACGAATGTGTGCAGCATAAAAGCAGCTCCTAGCTCCTAGCTTCTAGCTTTGCCGATAAAAGCCTGCAACGCTCGAGGCCGCATGAATGCAGCTAGGAGCTAGAGGCTAGCAGCTAGAAGCTGTCTTACTCGTCCTCCGCCCGCTCCTCCAGCGGATCTCTGGCGGGACGGCGGATCATCTCGTGCAGCGCGCTGCCGGCGGGGATCATCGGGTACACCGAGTCTTCCTTCTCGACCATGAAGTTGAGCAGGTACGGTCCCTTGGCCGAGCGCGCGGCCCTCACCGCATCTTCCACGTCAGCGCGCGTGCGCACCGCGCGCCCCGCAATCCCGTGCGCATCGGCCAGCTTGACGAAATCCGGGCTTACCATCGGTGTGGCTTCGTAGTTGCCCTCGTAGAAAAACTCCTGCCACTGCCGCACCATGCCCAGGTAGCCGTTGTTGATGATCGCGATGTTGATCTTGATCTTCTCCTGCACGATGGTGGCCAGCTCGGCCTGCGTCATTTGGAATCCGCCGTCGCCGGCCACCACCCACACTTCCTTTTGCGGGCACGCAAATTTTGCGCCGATGGCCGCCGGCAGCGCAAACCCCATCGTACCCAGTCCGCCGCTCGTAATCAGTGTGCGCGGCTTTTCGTGGTGGTAGTACTGCGCCTCCCACATCTGGTGCTGGCCCACGTCGGTCACCACAATCGCGTCGCCGCCCGTCATGCGCCACAGATCGTGTATCACATGCGCCGCGTAGAGATGCCCCGAGTCGGGCAGATTCTTGATGTCGCGCACGGCCACTGCGCCTTTGCTCGCTGTAATCGTCTTCAGCCATGCCGAGCCGTCGCGTCCGGAAATCCGCGGCAACAGCATCTCCAGCACTTCGCGCAGATCGCCCACCAGAGCCACATCGACTTTCACGTTCTTGTTCACCTCGGCCGGGTCCACTTCGATGTGAATCTTCTTGGCCTTGGCCGCGTAGGACGAGAGCTTTCCGGTCACGCGATCGTCGAATCGCATTCCGCACGCAATCAGCAGATCGGCTTCCTGAATGGCGTCATTGACCCACGCCTCGCCGTGCATGCCCATCATGCCCAAGTTGAGCGGGTGCGATGCCGGAAAACCGCCGAGCCCCAGAAGAGTGAGTCCCACGGGAATCTGCGCCCGCTCCGCCAGCGTGCGCACCTGCTCCATCGCACCCGATTCCATTACGCCATGACCGGCCAGAATCACCGGCCGCTTGGAGTTGCGGATCAGTTCGGCCGCATCCGCCAAACCAGCCTTCGTCACGTGCAGCATGGGATGCGGACGGTAAGGCCGCGGCTTGGCCGCCTCGAAGTCGAAGGTCGTAGACGTCTGCTCCGCGTCTTTTGTAATATCGACCAGAACCGGACCGGGACGCCCCGACCGCGCGATCTGGAACGCGTGCCGCAGCGCGTGCGCCACGTCCTCCACCTTGTTCACCAGAAAATTGTGCTTGGTCACGGGCAGCGTGATGCCTGTGATATCGACTTCCTGAAACGCGTCGGTCCCGAGAAGCTTGGACGACACGTTGGCCGTAATGCATACGATGGGAATGGAGTCGAGCATCGCTGTTGCGATGCCAGTCACCAGGTTGGTCGAGCCGGGGCCGCTGGTTGCAATAGCGACGCCCACCTTGCCCGAGGCGCGCGCGTAGCCATCGGCCATGTGCGCCGCGCCTTGCTCGTGCCGCACCAGTACATGCTTGATGGGAAACTTGCGCAGCGCGTCGTAGGCCGGCAGAATCGTCCCCCCCGGGTAGCCGAAGACCGTAGTAACGCCTTCGCCGACCAGCGTCGCCCAAATGATCTCGGCGCCGGTGAGCGGCGTGGGCGCGGGCCGGTGCGCGTTGGCTTGCGGTTCGTTCGATTTCGGTGCGTTTGCGGTTGCTTTGGTCCCCATGTGCTGCTCCTCGAAAAAAGCTGCTAGCCTCTAGCTTCTAGCTCCTAGCTCGTAATGTGATAGTGCGATCATTTCCGGCTTTCGATCAGATCCCTTGAACATTTGCGTCTTTACCGTTTCCATTTCCTCAGCAACTCGTAGCTAGAGGCTAGAAGCTAGCAGCTAGTAGCTGCTTTTACGTCGTCGCCCCTTGCGATGCCGACGTCACGCGATCCACATACTTGCGAAACACGCCCTGCGGCCAGCGCAGCGCCGGCGGCTTGAAGCCCTTGAGCCGCGCCGCCATCTCTGCTTCGCTGATTTCCACATTGAGTGTGCGCCTCGGTATGTCGAAGGCGATGATGTCTCCTTCGCGCACTGCGGAATCGGCCCGCCGACAAATGCCTCCGG
>Ga0187784_10001307_pt1 | contig 19607 bp, 19 predicted proteins | sample 1015_SJ02_MP15_2_FD_132964 | JGI IMG/M metagenome (GOLD analysis project Ga0187784, IMG submission 132964) | Tropical peat soil microbial communities from peatlands in Department of Meta, Colombia - 1015_SJ02_MP15_20_MG | ecosystem: Environmental > Terrestrial > Soil > Wetlands > Peat | place...
CGCGTGATCCTGCCGGGCGCGCTGCCCTCGATCTTCGTCGGGCTGCGCTACGCGCTCGGCATCATGTGGCTCACCTTGATCGTGGCCGAGACGATCTCGGCCTCGTCCGGCATCGGCTACATGGCGATGCAGGCGCGCGAGTTCCTGCTGGTCGACGTCGTCGTGCTCGCGATCCTGATCTACGCGCTCCTCGGCAAGCTCGCGGATTCAACCGCGCGGCTGCTCGAACGGCTCTGCCTCGCCTGGCATCCGGCATTCCAGAAGCAGTGAGGGTGACGTGAACGTCGCGCTGAGACGCATCGACACGGTTTCGCAGTTCGTGCCGGACGCGGTGAGCGCCAAAGCCCCGAGCGGCCTTGCGCTCACGATCCGCAATCTGCACAAGTCGTTCGCCGATCATGAGGTGCTGCGCGGGATCGATCTGCACATTCCGGCCGGGCAGTTCGTCGCGGTCGTCGGTCGCAGCGGCTGCGGCAAGAGCACGCTGTTGCGCCTGCTGCTCGGTCTCGACCAGCCGAGCCGTGGCGAGTTCTGGTTCGGGGGCAACGCCGAGCCCACGACCCGCCGCGAGGCGGTGCGTGTGATGTTTCAGGAGCCGCGCCTGCTCCCATGGGCAAGCGTGCTTGCCAACGTGGAGGTCGGGCTCGGCGAGCGGCGCAAATCCGCGGATGCGCGCGAGCGCGCGCTGGCGACCCTGCGCGAGGTCGGGCTCGAGGATCGCCGCGACGACTGGCCATCCGTCCTCTCGGGCGGCCAGCGCCAGCGGGTCGCGCTTGCCCGCGCGCTGGTGAGCCGCCCGCGCTTCCTCGCCTTCGACGAGCCGCTCGGCGCGCTCGACGCGCTGACCCGCATCTCGATGCAGAAGCTGCTCGAGCGCGTCTGGCTCGACCAGCGCTTCACCGCCGTGATGGTGACGCATGACGTCGCCGAGGCAGTCACGCTCGCCGATCGCGTGCTGATGATCGAGAATGGCGCGATCGCGCTCGATCTGCGCGTCGATCTGCCGCGGCCGCGCGAGCGCGGCGCGGCGGAGATCGCCAGGCTGGAGGGAAGCATCCTGCGCGACCTGTTCCGCAACGCGCGCGCCGGCGAGGACGCGTGAGCGATGAACGCGCCGGTCTCGATCGAAAGTCTCGCAACGCGGCCGGCGAGCGCGTTCCGCGCTGCCATGCGGCAGCTCGCGAGCGGCGTCAGCGTCGTCACGGTCGGCAACGGCGAGGACCGCACCGGCTTGACGATCACGTCGCTGACCTCGCTGTCGGCCGAGCCGCCGTCACTCATCGTGTGCGTCAACCGCCAGGCCTCGGCCTGGCCGCTGCTGCTGCGCCATCAGGTGTTCGGGGTCAACGTCCTGCGCGCCGAGCAGCGCGACGTCGCGATCCGCTTCTCCGGCGAGGGGAAGCGCACCGGCGCGGCGCGCTTTGGCGACGAGCCGGTGATCACCGCGGAAACCGGGGCGCCGTTGCTCGCGAACGCGCTTGCGGCCTTCGATTGCGAAGCCGAGGCGCTGATCGATCATCACTCGCACGTGATCGTCATCGGCCGCGTGAAGGCGGTGCGGGCGGCGGAGCGCGGCACCTCCTTGCTTTATTGGCGCGGGCAGTATTCCGAGGCGGGTGCCGAGGACCCCTCAGCGATGACCGCGCGGCGCGGACGCTGAGAATTCAAAGGCCGTCGAACAGCGCAGTCGACAGATAGCGCTCGGCGAAGGACGGCAGGATCACCACGATGGTCTTTCCGGCCATGCGCGGCCGCTTGCCGATTTCGAGCGCCGCCGCGACCGCGGCGCCCGACGAGATGCCCGCCGGGATTCCTTCGTGGCGTGCGAGCGCCCGCGCGGTCTCGAAGGCGGCCTCGTTCGAGACCGTGATCACCTCGTCGATCACCGCGCGATCGAGCGTGTCGGGAATGAAGCCGGCGCCAATCCCCTGGATCTTGTGCGCGCCGGCCTTGCCGCCGGAAAGCACGGGGCTCTCCTTCGGCTCGACTGCGACAATGCGCAACGACTTCTTGCGCGGCTTCAGCGCGTGGCCGACGCCGGTGACGGTGCCGCCGGTGCCGACCGCGGAGACGAAAATATCGATCTTGCCGCCGGTATCGTTCCAGATCTCCTCCGCGGTCGTACGCCGATGGATCTCCGGATTGGCCGGATGCTTGAACTGCTGCGGCATCACGGCGTAGCGCGTGGTGCGCACAAGCTCTTCGGCCCTCGTCACGGCGCCGCGCATGCCCTGCGACGCCGGCGTGAGGACGATTTCGGCACCGAGCAGCTTCAGCATCTTGCGCCGCTCGAGTGACATCGACTCCGGCATGACCAGGATCAGCCGGTAGCCGCGCGCTGCGGCCACGAAGGCGAGCGCAATGCCGGTGTTGCCGGAGGTCGGCTCGATCAGCACCGATTCGGGGCCGATCGCGCCGGCCCGCTCCATCGCCTCCACCATGGCGACGCCGATGCGGTCCTTCACGCTCGCCGCCGGATTGAGGTATTCGAGCTTCGCCAGAATGTCGGCCTTGACCTTGCGCAGCTGCGGCAGGCGGCGCAGCCGCACCAGCGGCGTGTCACCGATCGCTTCGGTGATCGAGTCAAAGATGCGGCCACGCCCCGGCTGCCGCCGGAGCGATCTCGATCCCTTCGACTTGCCTTTATTGGCGGTAAGCCCGCGCCGACGCGGGGCATTCATGGAGGAAAAAGCATTTGTTGCAGGCAGCTCCCTGCGTCCTATAGCCCCCGGCTCGGGAGTCGACCACCCGGCATCAGGTCGCGGAGGAGAGCCGGGAGGAGCGCGCCTGCAGGGCGCGAATGCGATCCGCCAGGCTGCCCTTGCCGTCCTCGCCATTGGTGCTCGCGGGAGCCGCGGCTTTCGGCGCGCTGTTCGCGTTCGCGGCCTGCTCCGGCGCCGCGACGATCGCGTCGATCGGCGAGCCCGGACCCTCGAGGGTCGCGGTCAGCCGCGCGACCTCGGCCGCCACGTCGTTGATGCGCTCGCGCAGCAGCGCATTCTCGACGCGCTCGGAAGCCCAGGTCGCCTCCGCTTCGCGCTTCATGCCGGCAAGCTCGCGCTGCAGCTTGGCGCGGTCCTCACGGGCGCGCTCGAGCTGGCTCTCGGCCAACGTCTTCTCGGCGCGCAGCGACTCGGTCGCAGCGCCGTGGCGGCGCTCGATGGTCGCGAGCTCCTGACGCAGGTCGCTTTCGATCTTGCGCGCCGATTCCACGTCGACGCGCAGCTGGTCGCGCTCGCGCTCGCGGTCGCCAAGCAGGCGGGCCTGATCGGTCAGCCGCATCTCCATGTCGGCGATGCGCCGGCCCATGATCTCGGCTTCGGTCGTTTGGGTCGCGAGCTGGCGCTCGAGGTGCGCAACGCGCGTTCCGAGATGCTGCACGGTGCCGCGCTCGTCAGCGAGCTCCTTGGTGGACTTCTCGGAGGCCTCCTTCTCGCGCGCGTAGCGGTCCTCGGTGTTCTTCACGTCGCGCCCGAGGCCAGTGACCTGGTCCTTCAGGTTCTCGACCTGCGTCTTCAGCGCCACGATCTCGACGCGCTGGCCGTCCGAGGTCGCCGACGTTTCGGTCAACGCGGCGCTCGCCTTGGCGAGCTCGGCCTCCTTGTCGGAAAGCTTGCGTTCGGTCTCGCGCAGCGTACTGGTCTTGACCTCGAGCTCGTCCTCGGTCGCGCGCAGCTGATCCTTGATGCCCTTGTCGCGCGCCTCGAGCGCGAAGATGGTCGCCGCCTTCTCGCCCAGCTCGATCTTGAGCCGGTTGATGACGTCGTTCTTCTTGCCGAGCTCGGCGAGCTGTCCGCTCGACTTGTTCTTGAGCTGATCGACGCTCATCTCGAGCCGGCGCGTCGACATCGCGAACTCGGCACGCAGCTGGTCCTTGTCGGCCTGGATCTCCGCCATCGACAGCGGGGTCGCCGCCTCGAGCCGCCGCACGGTGAGGCGCACGGCGCGCCCATGCACGAAAGGCACAATAATGAGCCCGATCAGGCTCGCGGCCAGGAAGCCGAGCCCGAAATACATGATCGGTTCGATCATGGAGAACGCCTCCGACCCCTTGCCTCAAGAGGTCTTACCCGCACAATGCCACGCGCCGTTAAGTAACTCCAGCGCGCGCGCCGGTTAACGTAAACTCGCGAACGGGTCAGGAAGATGACGGCAGCGGGGCGCATGCCGTCGAGGACAAGAAATCGGCTCAGAACGGATTCCAGGTCGCCTGCGGGGTGAACTTCAGGTAGCCCACATTGGCGCCGAGGCGCAGGCCGACGCCGGCGCGGATCGGCACCACGACGATTCCGCTGGCGGTGAGCGCCGTCATGCCGACGCCGCCCACGAGGTAGGCGGAGCCGTCCACGCCGGCGAAACGCTGGTAGATCGCCTGCGTCGCCGGCAGGCTGTAGATCAGCATCATGGTGCGTGCGCCGTCGCCGCCGAAATCCCAGCCGAGCGTCGGGCCTTGCCAGTAGACCTTCAGGTCGCCGGCGTTCTTGGTATAGAGCACGCCCTCGCCATAGCGCAGGCCGCCGACGATCGCGCCGCCGCCCTCCTGTCCGAGCACGTAGCCGTTCGGCTGACCCCAGATCGAGAACGCGCGCTCGACCACGCTCGCGAGCCCGCGCGACACGCCGCCGAAAAACCGGTGCCCGGCGTCGAGGATCTCATTCGAGGAGTAGCGGTCCGACGATTGCGCCAAGGCAGGCGCGGCCGGTAGCACGAGCAGCAGCACGGCAAGCAGATTTCTTAACCCGCGCATGGATACTCCGAGGAGGGGGAAGAGCGGCTTAACGCGTTGAACACGAGAGTGGCGCATCATCGCCGCCGAACCGGCCCCGAATCAGGCGAAATCTGGCGCGAACTATGACGGCTCGACGGCGCTTCCGGAAGTGCATTGCGGCACCCTGCGTCGGCGCCGCATTGACGTTGGGCTTTGGCCTCTTGCTGGCATCGGCTGCACGCGTCGACCCAGCGCGTGCGGCCACGACTGAGCGCGTCGTCACCGACCGCAATACCGGTCTTGCGATCTACGGCGTCGATCCGGTCGCCTATTTCACGGACCGCAAGGCGGTTGTCGGACGGGCCGAGTTCGAGTTCCGCTTCGCCGGCGCGGTCTGGCGCTTCCACAACGAAGGCAATCGCGCCGCCTTCGCGGCGGACCCGAAGGTCTATTCTCCTCGTTTTGGCGGCTATGACCCGGTCGGAATCGCGCGTGGGGTCTCGACCCCCGGCTATCCGCAACTTTGGGCGATCGTGAACGATCGGCTCTATCTCTTCTATACGGCGGATGCGCGCGCCGCCTTCATGGCCGATCCCGCCGCGGCTATTGCGGCGGCCGAGGCCCGTTGGGCCGAGGTGATGCGGCAGCTCGCCGAATGAATAGTGACTAGCAAACGAGCCGCCGCGCCGCGGCGGGGTCGCCCCAGGCGCTGAATCCGTCGACCCGGAACGCGACATGCGCGCGGCCGTACCGGACCGGGCGCTGGTCGAGCCCCAGGACCACGCCGCCGGCGGCCGTGACCAGGGCGTGACCGGCAGCCACGTCCCACTCGGAGGTTGGCGCGAGCCGTGGGTAAACGTCCACCGCGCCTTCGGCGAGCCGCGCGAATTTCAGCGCCGAGCCGAACGCGATCTCGCGAACGGGGCCAAGCCGCTGCAGGAACGCCGCGCTCAGCGCATCGAAATGAGTGCGGCTGACGGCCGCGACCGGCTCGCGCGGCGGCCAGGGACGGGTGTGAATCGGCTCCGCGCGGCGCGGGCGGCCGTCGTCGCCGACCGAAAACCGCATGCGCGCCGCGCCGTGCCCCACGGCCCCGCGCCACAACAGGCCAAGCGCCGGCGCCGCGACCACGCCGACCGTCGGGACGCCATGACGGACCAGCGCAATATTGACGGTGTATTCGAGCCGGCCAGCGAGAAACTCTGCCGTGCCGTCAAGCGGATCGACCAGGACGAACGACGCGCCGACCTCGCGGCCGCGCCAGTCCTCGCTCGCCTCCTCGGAGACAACGGGCACATCCGAAAGAAGCTCGGCAAGCCGTTTCGTGATGACCGCGTGGGCGGCCTCGTCGGCCAGCGTCACCGGCGAGTTGTCGGCCTTGTAATGCGTGCCGGCCTTGCGGAAATCGACGGTGAGGATCGCGAGCGAGGCCTCGATGGCGATCGCCGTGAAAGCCTCGGCAAGTGTCGCGTCCGATGGCGCCTGCGTCGCTTTGATCACCGAAATGGCGTCCCCACGCCCTATACTGTGGGGCGATTCGGCTTTGGGTGTACCACACCCTTAAGCCCGCGCGGCCATGAGCGGCATGATCCGAAGAGCGACGACGGGTTTTCGGAAAAGTCATGCTTGACAAGGATTTGCGTGACCCGATCAAGCCGGTCGGGCCATGCTTGAGCGCCCTCAGCGGCTCGCCCGCTGGTGCGGCGGATTTGACGTTCCTATCGGGATGGCCGCGACTTCGTCATAGGAACGTCAAATCCAAAGCCGCATTAGTTAGAATCATCAAGTCGCTAGCGGAAGTGCTTCCGATTGGAGATTTCATCGATGTCGGGTCCGGTAACTCTCGAAGCTCTCGATCTTGCGGCACTGTTGTGCTCGCGCGTCTGCCACGACCTGATCAGTCCGGTCGGCGCCGTGGTGAACGGCATCGAGGTGATGGAGGACGACGCCGACGAGCAGACCAAGACCTTTGCGCTCGAGCTGATCCGCAAGAGTGCCGCAACCGCGTCGGCGCGGCTGCAGTTCTGCCGCCTCGCTTTCGGCGCCGCGGGCTCGGCTGGCGCCTCGATCGACACCGGCGATGCCGAGGGGGTCGCGCGCGGCATGATGGAGGACGACAAGGTCAAGATCACCTGGACCCTGCCGCGCGTGTTGCTGCCGAAGAACCGGGTCAAGCTCTTGCTCAACCTCATGGTTCTGGCCGGCGGCACGATCCCGCGCGGCGGCAGCCTGACGGTCGAGCCGATCGGCCAGGGTGACACGATGGGCTTCAAGGTCACGTCGTCCGGCCTGAATGCGCGCATCCCCGCGGCGGTTCCCGCTCTGGTTGCCGGGCAAGCCGAAAGTCCCGTCGACGCGCACGCGATCCAGCCCTTCTACACCGGCCTGCTCGCGCGCGCCTGCGGCATGACCGTCACGCTGGCGCCGGAAGGCGAGAAGATTGTCCTGACCGCGCAGTGATCGGGGAGTTGGACGCCGCGGCGGGGCGCCCCTCCAACCGCGCCGGATGCCGCAATTGATTGCAAAACCAGAGGAATCCGCACGTCCGTAGTAATGCGTGGTTGGGTTATTTTTCCGTTGGCGGCGCGCTGACGCAACCAATCCTTAAGTGCTTTGGCAACAAACTGCTCACGCTCCCGAAAGGCGGCGACCGGCTTGGTCGTGCCTGGCGACAAAGGTCATTGCCCAATGGACGACCTGCTGCGCGAGTTTCTCACCGAGACTAACGAAAGCCTCGACACCGTCGACGTCGAGCTCGTGCGTTTCGAGCAGGAACCCAACAACGCGAAGATTCTCGATAACATTTTCCGGCTGGTTCACACCATCAAGGGGACCTGCGGGTTTCTCGGCCTGCCGCGCCTCGAGGCGCTGGCGCACGCCGCCGAGACCCTGATGGGCAAATTCCGCGACGGCATGCCGGTGACCGGCGAGGCCGTGACGCTGATCCTTTCGACCATCGACCGCCTGAAGGAAGTGCTCGGCGGGCTGGAGCAGAACGAAGCCGAGCCCGAGGGCGAGGACCGCGACCTGATCGGCGAGCTCGAGCGCATGGCTACCCAGGGCACCGGCCCGGCCGCCGCGGTCGCGAAGGAAGCGGCGCCGGCGCCCAAGCCCGCCAAGGCGGAGACCACCGGCACGCTTGTCGCGCAGACGCTCGAGCGCGCGCTGCGCCCCGGCGAGGTTTCGCTCGACGAGCTCGAGCGCGCCTTCCGCGAGACTGCGGCCGAGGCCGCGCCGAAGGCCGAGGCAACGGACGAAGGCAAGTCCGAAGCCAAGTCCGAAGCCAAGGCTGAGGCAAAGTCGAAGCCGGCCAAGGCCGAGCGCAAGGCGGCGGCGGCCGACGACGAGGAGAAGCAGCAGGACTCCAAGGTCGCGAACCAGTCGATCCGCGTCAACGTCGAGACGCTCGAGAACCTGATGACCATGGTCTCCGAGCTGGTGCTGACCCGCAACCAGCTGCTCGAGATCGTGCGGCGTCACGAGGACTCCGAGTTCAAGGTCCCGCTGCAGCGCCTTTCCAACGTCACGGCCGAGCTGCAGGAAGGCGTCATGAAGACGCGCATGCAGCCGATCGGCAATGCCTGGCAGAAGCTGCCGCGCATCATTCGCGATCTCGCCAGCGAATTGAAGAAGGACATCGAGCTCGAGATGCATGGCGCCGAGACCGAGCTCGACCGCCAGGTGCTCGATCTCATCAAGGACCCGCTCACCCACATGGTCCGCAACTCGGCGGACCATGGCCTCGAGACGCCGGAGGAGCGCCGCGCCGCCAAGAAGCCGGAGAAGGGCACGGTCCGGCTCTCCGCCTATCATGAGGGCGGCCACATCATCATCGAGATCGCGGACGACGGCCGCGGCCTGAACACCGCCCGCATCAAGCAGAAGGCGGTGGAGCAGGGCCTCGCGACCGAATCCGAAATCGAGAAGATGACGGAGGCGCAGATCCACAAGTTCATCTTCGCGGCCGGCTTCTCGACCGCCGCGGCGGTGACCAGCGTGTCCGGCCGCGGCGTCGGCATGGATGTGGTCAAGACCAACATCGATCAGATCGGCGGCACCGTCGACGTGAAGTCGGTGCCCGGCGAAGGCTCGAGCTTCACCATCAAGATTCCGCTCACGCTTGCGATCGTCTCGGCGCTGATCGTCGAGGCCGCCGGCGATCGCTACGCGATCCCGCAGCTCTCCGTCATCGAGCTGGTGCGCGCGCAGGCGAATTCCGAGCATCGCATCGAGCGCATCAAGGATACGCCGGTCCTGCGCCTGCGCAACAAGCTGCTGCCGCTGATCCATCTCAAGAAGATGCTGAAGATCGAAGGCGGCGAGTCGAGCGAGCCCGAGAACGGCTTCATCGTCGTGACCCAGGTCGGCAACCAGACCTTCGGCATCGTGGTCGACGGCGTGTTCCATACCGAGGAAATCGTCGTCAAGCCGATGTCGACCAAGCTGCGTCACATCTCGATGTTCTCCGGCAACACCATTCTCGGCGACGGCTCGGTGATCATGATCATCGACCCGAACGGGATCGCGCAGTCGGTCGGCTCTGCGACCACGCAGGCGGAGGACGCCGCCGACGTGCACCAGAGCGCGGCGATCGAGAAGACCGTGTCGCTGCTCGTGTTCCGCGCCGGCTCGAATCAGCCGAAGGCGGTTCCGCTGTCGCTGGTCACGCGGCTCGAGGAGATCGACTGCAAGAAGATCGAGCTCTCCAACGGCCGCCACCTGGTACAGTATCGCGGCCAGCTGATGCCGCTGGTGCGGGTCAGCGACGAGTGCCGCGTGCGCACCGAGGGCGCACAGCCGCTGTTGGTGTTCTCCGACGCCGGCCGCTCGATGGGCCTCGTGGTCGACGAGATCGTCGACATCGTCGAGGACCGGCTCGACATCCAGGTCGGCAGCGAGACCATGGGCGTGCTCGGCTCCGCGGTGATCAAGGGGCAGGCGACCGAGATCATCGATATCGGCCACTTCCTGCCGCTTGCCTTCGAGGACTGGTTCCGTCGCAAGGAGATGAAGCAGGAGGCGCTGACGCGCTCGCTGCTGTTCGTCGACGACTCGGCGTTCTTCCGCAACATGCTGGTGCCGGTGCTCAAGGCCGCCGGCTACGACGTGACCGCGGTCGCGGCGGCCGACGAGGCGCTCGCGATCGTCAAGAAGGGCGAGAAGTTCGACGTCATCGTCTCCGACATCGAGATGCCGGGCATGAACGGCTTCGAGCTCGCCGAGGCGATCCGCGCCGACGCGCGCGGTGCCAACGTGCCGATCATCGCGCTCTCGTCGATGACCTCGCCGGCGTCGATCGAGCGCGGCCGTCAGGCCGGCTTCCACGACTTCGTCGCGAAGTTCGACCGCCAGGGCCTGATCGCGGCGCTCAAGGAGACGTCCGCCGACTATGCCGAGGCAGCCTGAGGAAAAGCAGATGAGCAACGAAAACCAAGCGATCGGCGACCAGGTTACCGAGTATGTGACCGTGATGATCGGAGGCCAGCTGTTCGGCCTGCCGATCTCGCGCGTGCAGGACGTGTTCATGCCGGACCGGGTGACGCGGGTGCCGCTGTCGGCCCCGGAAATCGCCGGCGTCCTCAATCTGCGCGGGCGCATCGTCACCGCGATCGACATGCGCCGGCGGCTCGGCCTGCCGCCGCGCACCGACGACAAGCCGTCGATGGCGGTGGGGATCGAGCTCAAGGGCGAATCCTACGGGCTCCTGATCGACACGGTCGGCGAGGTGATGAAGCTCGGCGAGGACACGCGCGAGCCGAATCCGGTCAATCTCGACGCGCGGCTCGCGCGCGTCTCGGCCGGCGTGCATCGCCTCGACGGTCAACTGATGGTCATCCTCGACGTCGACTATGTTCTCAACACCGCCGCCGAGCCGATGGCGGCCTGAACCCCAAAGTGCGTGACGACCGGCGCAGCGCGCCGGATTTGAGAAGGTGGTGGAGCAATGAAGACCTGTTTGGTGGTCGATGATTCGAGCGTCATCCGCAAGGTGGCGCGGCGGATTCTCGAAGGTCTCGATTTCAAGATCATCGAGGCCGAGGACGGACAGCAGGCGCTCGAGCAATGCCGCGGCGCGTTGCCGGATGCGGTGCTGCTCGACTGGAACATGCCGGTGATGGACGGTTACGACTTCCTCAAGGCGCTGCGGCGCCTGCCCGGAGGCGACGCGCCGAAGGTCGTGTTCTGCACGACCGAGAACGACGTCGCGCACATCGCGCGCGCGCTCAGCGCCGGTGCCAACGAGTACATCATGAAACCCTTCGACAAGGAGATTGTCGAGGCGAAGTTTCAGGAAGTGGGACTGATCTAGCGTGTGTTGTCGCGGCGGGCATTCTCGCCGAAAATTCACAGCGCTAACCTGAGAGTAACGGCCGCGGCCTAATATCGTCACGGCTGAAGTCGCGTCAGTGTCATCCGAGTAGAGTGTATGAGCGTCGCCGCCACCCTTGCGCCTCCTGCCGCGACCACGGCGCAGGATCCGATCCGCGTGATGATCGTCGACGACGCGGTCGTGGTTCGCGGCCTCGTCTCGCGCTGGGTCGACGAAGAGCCGGGCCTCAAGACGGTCGCCTCGCTGCGCACCGGCCGCGAGGCGATCGACCAGATCACCCGCGTCAACCCGGATGTCGTCATCCTCGATATCGAGATGCCCGACGTCGACGGGCTGACCGCGCTGCCGCAGCTCCTGGAAAAAAAGCGCGACCTGGTCGTCATCATGGCGTCGACGCTGACGCGCCGCAACGCGGAGGTCAGCCTGAAGGCGCTCTCGCTCGGCGCCGCCGACTATATCCCGAAGCCTGCCAGCAATCGCGAGGTCACCACCTCGACGACGTTCCGCCATGAGCTGATCGAGAAGGTGCGTCAGCTCGGCGCCCGCCGCAGGCGCGCTCCGGTCGCCGCGCCGACCGAGCCGCGCGGGCGCACGGCGTTCAGCGTCCCCTCGCCGCGCGGCGCCCCGGTGCGCGCGAAGTTTTCCGTGCCGGAGCCGGGCCGCGCCGCCGCGCCGGCGCCCGCACCTGCGGGCGACATCAAGCTTCGGCCGTTCGGCACGCTCGCGCCGCGCGTGCTGCTGATCGGCTCGTCGACCGGCGGGCCGCAGGCGCTGACCGCGCTGGTCGCGCGCATCGCGCCGGTATTCGAGCGCGCGCCGGTGCTGATCACCCAGCACATGCCGCCGACCTTCACCACGATCCTGGCCGAGCATCTTGCGCGCGCGAGCGGGCGCAACGCGCATGAGGCGATCGACGGCGAGCCGATCGTGCCGGGCACGATCTACCTCGCCCCCGGCGGCCGCCACATGACGGTTGCGAAGCGCAACAACCAGCCGGCCATCTCGCTCAATGACGGGCCGCTGGTGAACTTCTGCCGCCCGGCGGTCGATCCGCTGTTCACCTCGGCGGCGCAGGTCTGGGGCGGCGCCATCCTGGCGACGATCCTCACCGGCATGGGCTCCGACGGCGCGCGCGGCGCGGAGGAGATCGTGGCGGCCGGCGGCAGCGTGATCGCGCAGGACGAGGCGACCAGCGTCGTATGGGGCATGCCGGGCGCCGCCGCGCATGCCGGCGTCTGCGCCGCGGTGCTGCCACTCGACCAGATCGGACCGAAGATCGTGCGGCTATTCGGAGGGGACAAGTCGTGACGCCGCTCGACTACGACTATCTGCGCAAGCTGCTCAAGGACCGCTCCGGCCTCATCCTCTCGGCCGACAAGCAGTACCTGGTCGAGAGCCGCCTGACGCCGCTCGCGCGCAAGGCCGGCATCGCGACGCTCGCCGAGCTGGTCGGCAAGCTCAAGGCGAGCAACGAGCGGCTGATCGTCGAGGTCGTCGAGGCGATGACGACGAATGAGTCGTTCTTCTACCGCGACAAGGTGCCGTTCGATCATTTCAAGGACGCGATCATGCCGAGCCTGATCGCGGCACGCGCCAAGGAGCGGCGCATCCGCATCTGGTGCGCGGCCGCCTCCACCGGCCAGGAGCCCTATTCGCTCGCAATGTGCCTGAAGGAGATGAAGGACAAGGTCGCGGGCTGGCGCATCGACATCCTCGGCACCGACCTGTCGACCGAGGTGCTCGAGAAGGCCAAGGCCGGCGTCTACAGCCAGTTCGAGGTGCAGCGCGGCCTGCCGATCCAGATGCTGGTGAAGCACTTCACCCAGACCGGCGACACCTGGCAGATCTCGCCCGAGATCCGCGCGATGGTGCAGTACAAGCCGCTCAATCTGCTCGCCGACTTCAGCCACCTCGGCAATTTCGACGTCGTCTTCTGCCGCAACGTGCTGATCTATTTCGATCAGGAGACCAAGATCGGCGTGCTCAACCGCATCGCCCGGATGCTGGAGGCGGACGGCTTCCTGGTGCTCGGCGCGGCCGAGACCGTGGTCGGGTTGACCGAAGCCTTCAAGCCGCTGCAGGACCGCCGCGGGCTCTATGTGCCGAACAAGGATGCGCTCAAGCCGGGGGTCGGCCTCGCCAAGCCGGCCGCGCTCGGCCGGCTCGCGGTCGCGGGCTAGCTAGCGGTGCAGGCACGAATAGGCGCGCAGCATGTCGCGTGTCGCGGCGGGAAGCGCGCGCGCTGATTGCGCGTTCGCGGTCGCAGTCTCACACGAGATCCAGAAGAAGTTGGCGTCCGGCGCGACGACGATGTGCGCCGGGGCGAGGTCCCGCGTCACCAGCACCGAGAGGAATGGGGTCGTGGAGGCCCAGCCGAGCCGGGCGTCGGCGTCGATCCGGTCGGACGAGACGAACCGCGGATCGCCGAGCGCGGGATCGGACGCGCTGCTCGCCGCAAGAGTGCGGACCGCTTCACGGTAGGAGGTCCAGGCGCTGATGAATTTCGCGGCCTCGACCGCGTGGATGAGCGTCAGAATGACGAGCAAGCCCAGCATCGCGCGTGCCGGCACCGCGCCGATCAGGCGCGCCAGGGACCGTGGCAGCATCAACCGGTCGGAAGTTTTGCCTAACGCGCGCCGGGCGGCCGCAAGCCCGAACAGCGGCGTCGCGACGATCACGATGGTGCGCAGATAGTAGCGGTTGTCGGCGTGGAGCGACTGATCGAACCACAGCCAATGGGCCGCGAGGATCGCGATCGCCAGCGCGAGGGCGCAGTCCGCGGCCTTCGCGACCTTCAGGCGCGACAGCAGATAGGCGGCGAGCGCATAGCCGGCGAGCGAACAGCCGATCAGGCGCAAGAGGTCGCCATCGAGGATCGAGAGATCGAACACGCCGAAGGCGAGGCGCATCAGCACTTCGGCGATGTAGGGATCGGGCGGGAACGCGAGCTTCACCGCGACCCATGCGGACAGCGCGATGAGGAACGCGGCGCTACCGCGCCGGAAGTCCGCATCGCGCAGGCCGCGCGGCAGCAGCGAAACAACGATCGTGCCGGCAAGCAGCAGCGCGCCCTCGTGGGTGAAGACGAGCGCGAGCATCAGCGCGAAGACCAGGAGCAGGCCGAGATATCCGCGCCGCGCGCAGTGGGCGGCCGCAAGCGCCGGCCAGAACACCGCGTGCGCGACCCACATCTCGGTCGGGGAGCCGAAGACGAGCGGACAGAGGCAGGCGGTCGAGGCGCAAGCGAGGACGAAGAACTGGCGCCCTTCGCGGCGATCGATCGCGAACGTGACCACCAGCCCGGCGAGCGGCGCGGCGAAGTACAAGGAGCCGTACAGCGCGACCGCGGCCTGCGGGTCGCCGGTCAGTCCCCCATAGGTCTGTGCCGGCAGGGACACGACAAGGAAGACGAAGAGCCGGCCGGAAATATTGTGCCAATGGAACGCCCAGGCGTCGCGCGCCGCGACCGCATAGGAGAACAGCGCCCCGTCGCCAAAGGTCTGCAGCGCGTAAGCGACACCGAGGAGCGGGAAAGCGAACGCCCAGGCGAGCCCGCCCGCGACCGCGGCGAGACGCAGGAGGTCACTATCCGAACCGAGCGGGATCGCGCGCCAAAACGCCGCGCGCGCAGTGCCCGGACCCGAGACGCCGATCGCCAACTCATCCCCCGCTACGGCCCCGCCGCTCGCGCGGCGGTACTCATTATTACATCAATAAAGGCAAATGGCGGGCCATCTATTGCGCCAGCTCAATGGCAGGTCGGGCGGATGTCGCGTTGCTGACACCGATCCGCGCAAGCAAAAACCCCAGCCTGGAGCCGGGGTTTGGAGCTGAGAGGAGGGGGGCCAGCCGGCCCGGAAGCTCAGACCGCGATCTTCTCGTCGGCGTCGGTCGGCTCCCGCAGCACATAGCCGCGGCCCCACACGGTCTCGATGTAGTTCTTGCCGTTCGAGGCGTTCGCGAGCTTCTTGCGCAGCTTGCAGATGAACACGTCGATGATCTTCAGCTCCGGCTCGTCCATGCCGCCATAGAGATGGTTGAGGAACATCTCCTTGGTGAGCGTCGTGCCTTTGCGCAGGCTCAACAGCTCGAGCATCTGGTATTCCTTGCCGGTCAGGTGCACCCGGGCACCGTTCACCTCGACCGTCTTGGTGTCGAGATTGACCACGAGATCGCCGGTGTTGATCACCGACTGGGCGTGGCCCTTGGAGCGGCGCACGATCGCGTGGATGCGCGCGACCAGCTCGTCCTTGTGGAAGGGCTTCGTCATGTAGTCGTCGGCGCCGAAGCCGAGACCTTTGACCTTGTCCTCGATGCCGGCGAGGCCGGAGAGGATCAGGATCGGCGTCTTGATCTTGGAAACGCGCAACGTCCTCAACACCTCATAGCCCGACATGTCGGGCAGGTTGAGGTCGAGGAGGATGATGTCGTAGTCGTAGAGCTTTCCGAGATCGACACCTTCTTCGCCGAGATCGGTGGTGTAGACGTTGAAACTTTCAGATTTTAGCATCAACTCGATCGATTGCGCGGTCGCGCTATCGTCTTCAATCAGCAGAACGCGCATGCCAGTCCCCTTCCACGCCCTCTGGGCTCAGGTCGGCGGGCCTTGAGGCCCCTCAAGAACGCCTTGGGACAAAGTTGATTCGGCACGCTACCGGCCAATGGTTAACAAAACCTGATTCTCATGCGCAAGCATTTACTGGGCGAAAACGACAGAATCGCCGTAATATGCTGGAGCTGAGCGGTTTTCTTAGCCGTGGCCTGTTCACGTTCCACATTAAGAGTCGGCGGTAACCGACTCCTGCGACTCGCCCCTCCGTCCTGGCGAGCGAGACGCGGTTGTCCCAAGGACGGTGAGGCAATCATTAATGAAGCGAGTAAATGTCCGGTTAAGGAGAGGTCCGTAATCGTGCGGATGGGAAGCAATCGATGAAGGCGCTGGCCGAGCAGATCGCCGAGCTCGACGAGGTCGAGACCTATGGCCGTGTCGTCGGCGTCCGCGGCCTGATGGTCGAGGTCGCAGGGCCGATCCACGCGATGTCGGTCGGGGCGCGGGTCATCATCGAGACCGGGGGCAACCGTTTCATCCCCTGCGAGGTTGTCGGCTTCACCGGCGCGAACGCGCTGCTGATGCCCTACGCGGCATTGGAGGGGGTGCGGCGCGGCTGCAAGGCGCTGGTCACCTCGGTCCAGGCCGCGGTGCGGCCCTGCGCGGGCTGGCTCGGGCGCGTCCTCAACGCCATGGGCGAGCCGCTCGACGGCAAGGGCCCGTTGCCGCCCGGCCCTTCGCCCTATCCGTTCCGCAACCCGCCGCCGCCCGCGCATGCGCGCCGGCGCGTCGGCGCCCCGCTCGATCTCGGCGTGCGCGCGCTCAACACCTTCGTCACCTGCTGCCGCGGCCAGCGCATGGGCGTGTTCGCGGGCTCCGGCGTCGGCAAATCGGTGCTGTTGTCGATGATGGCGCGCAACGTCGCGGCCGATGTGTCGGTGATCGGCCTGATCGGCGAGCGCGGCCGCGAGGTGCAGGAGTTCCTGCAGGACGATCTCGGCGCGGCGGGCCTTGCGCGCTCGGTCGTCGTGGTGTCGACCTCGGACGAGCCGGCGCTGATGCGCCGCCAGGCCGCCTACCTCACGCTCGCGATCGCCGAAAGCTTCCGCGACGCCGCCAAGGACGTGCTGGTGCTGATGGACTCGGTAACGCGCTTTGCGATGGCGCAACGCGAGATCGGCCTGTCGGCCGGCGAGCCGCCGACCGCGAAGGGCTACACGCCGACGGTATTCACCGAGCTGCCGCGCCTGCTCGAGCGCGCCGGGCCCGGCACCGAGAAGGGCACGATCACGGGCATCTTCACCGTGCTGGTCGACGGCGACGATCACAACGAGCCGATCGCCGACGCGGTGCGCTCGATCCTCGACGGCCACATCGTGATGGAGCGCGCGATCGCGGAGCGCGGACGCTATCCGGCGATCAACATCCTCAAATCCGTCTCGCGCACCATGCCGCGCGCGGCCGATCCGGCATTCCTGCAGGTCATCAGCAAGGCGCGCCAGGTGATGGCGACCTATGCCGACATGGAAGAGCTGATCCGGCTCGGCGCCTACCGGGCCGGCACGAGTGCGGAAGTCGACCAGGCGATCCGCCTGCACCCGCCGTTCGAGCAGTTCCTCAAGCAGGATAAGGAAGAATCAACCTCTCTTAAGGATGGGTATATGCAGCTCGCGCAAATCGTCGGCTCGGCGGCAACCGAAAACTAACGTTGTGCTGCCACATTCGAGCCTTGGTGAGGATCAGGCATTCGGGGTCCGCGTATCGGGCCCCGGCTGCTCCATGGTTGGGGAATGGGGACTTCTGGGGAGTACGAGTCGATGAAGTCGCGTGAGACACTCATTCGCCTGAGGAAGTTTCAGGTCGACGAGAAGCGGCGCCGCGTCGCGCAGATCGAGAGCATGGTCGCCGATTTCGATCGCATGGCGGCCGACCTCGATCGCGAGATCGCGACCGAGCAGGATCGCGCCGGCATCCACGATCCGACGCACTTCGCCTATCCGACCTACGCGAAGGCGGCGATCGGACGGCGTGACAATCTCAAGCGCTCGGCCGAAGAGCTCAAAGGGCAGCTCGATGAGGCGCGTCTTGCGCTCGCGGAGGCCTTCGAGGAGCTCAAGAAGGTCGAACTGCTCGACGAGCGTGATCAGGCGCGCGAGCGCGCCGCCGACAACATGCGCGAGCAGGCCGAGCTCGACCGCATCGGCACGATGCGCGTGGCGCGGATCTGACCGCAAACCTTCAACGCTTTCGCCCGTATTGACGATCAGGCCGCGCGTGTCGCGCGCGGCCCGATGCCGCTCGCGCATCGCCGCAATCGCCCCGTTGCAATCGAGCCGCGTCCGGGCAATCGTTCCCGCGGGATGGGACTATGCTGACGTCCGCCGAACTCGTCTGGCTGATGGCTGCGGTCGCCAAAGGCGATCAGGCGGCGTTTGAGCGTTTGTACGTAGCCACCCGGGCGAAACTGTACGGCGTCGTGCTGCGTATCTTGCGCCGCAGCGATCTCGCCGACGAGGTGCTGCAGGAGACCTACCTGAAGATCTGGCACAGCGCCGGTAGTTTCGACCCGAAGGTCGCCTCGCCGATCACCTGGATGGTAGCGATCGCGCGCAACCGGTCGCTCGATCTGATCCGGAAAAAGAGCGAGGTTTCGCTCGAGGATGAGCCGGCGGCCGCGGAGGCAGCCGGAGAGGAGCCGAATCCGCTGGCCCGGCGCGAGATGACCGAGGAGTTGCGGCGGCTCCTGGGGTGCCTCGGCCAGCTCCAGGAGGACCGGCGGCGCATGGTGCTGCTCGCCTACTACAGCGGCTGGAGCCGCGAGCAATTGGCGGTGAAATTCGACGCGCCGGCGAATACGATCAAGACCTGGCTGCGGCGCAGCCTGATGGAGATCCGGGAGTGCCTCGGATCATGACGATGGACGAGGACCGGCAAGGTTTCGCGGCGGAATATGCGCTCGGCACGCTCGACTCCGACGAGCGCGCGCAGGCCGAGGCCTTGCTGCTGGTTGACCCGGAATTCGTCGCCGAGGTGAAGCGCTGGGAACGGCGGCTGGGCGAGCTCAACGTGCTGGTCGCGCCGGTCGAGCCGCCGGCGCCGCTGTGGGAGCAGATCAAGGCGCGCGTCGCCGACGCCGGACCCGCCGAGCCGATGCGCCTGCCCGAGGTCGCGGTTGCGCCCGCGGCCGCGCCGGGCGCGCAGGTCATCGACCTGACGCGGCGCGTGCGCCGCTGGCGCGCGCTCACCGCCGCGACGGCGGCGCTTGCCGCCTGTCTCATCGGCGTCGTGGTGGCGCGCGACCTGCGGCCCGACCTAATGCCGGCCGGATTGCGGCCGAACGCCCGAGTGGTCGAGCGCGTCATTGAGAAGGAGGTCGTGCGCGAGGCTCCCCCGGCGCGGCCCGCGCAGTTCGTCGCGGTGTTCCAGAAGGACGAGCAGTCGCCGGCATTCGTGATGTCGGTCGATGTCGACAAACGGACCGTCACGGTGCGCCAGGTCGCGGCGGAGCGCCTGGCGGACAAATCCTACCAGCTCTGGATCGCGACGGCGCCGGGCGCCGCCCCGCAATCGCTCGGCGTGCTCGGCAATGACGAGTTCACCGTGAAAGCGACCCTTGCGGCCTACGATCCGGCGGTCATCAACAATGCGACCTTCGGCATCTCGCTCGAGCCGCTCGGCGGCTCGCCGACCGACCGGCCGACTGGTCCGGTGATCCATGCCAAGCTGTTGCAGGTGACGCCCGGGCAGTAAGCGGCGAATGGCGAATAGCGAATAGTTTCTTCGGATCACCACTCGCCACTCACCATTCGCCAAAAAATCGAGCGCCACAGGGGCGCTCGGAGGGGGGCTTGCGGAGGTCACTTCCGAAGCTAAGCAAAAGCAACGCTTACTGAATCCTGGATCCGTCGCGGGCCGTAATGGTCGAAGGCTTGCCGGCCTTCAGCACGGGGCCATGCGCCTCGAGCTTCGCCGAAGCGGTTCCGGTGTCGGTCATGCGGGCGGTAATGCCGACCGTGATC
>Ga0187784_10001308_pt1 | contig 19603 bp, 22 predicted proteins | sample 1015_SJ02_MP15_2_FD_132964 | JGI IMG/M metagenome (GOLD analysis project Ga0187784, IMG submission 132964) | Tropical peat soil microbial communities from peatlands in Department of Meta, Colombia - 1015_SJ02_MP15_20_MG | ecosystem: Environmental > Terrestrial > Soil > Wetlands > Peat | place...
GGCATGATCAGATCCCAGCCCACGAACCCTTCCCACTCGACGTGGTCGAACTGCCGCTCCAGCCACGGCGGAAGCGGGTTTCGGAACAGCTTGCAGAAAGCCATCACGAGCGGGCCGCCGCCGGCAATCCAAAACATGTCGAAGCCGCGCAAGGCGTCGACCGACACGATGCGCTGGGAGGGCGGAACGACGTGCAGTTCGGGTTTTCCAGGTTTGTCCTGGTCCATGGTCGCTCTCACTGTCAAGTTAGAATACGATTCAAACTCCCTATTCAGTGCAAGCAGGCTTCACCGTCCAAACCCTCGTCGGTGCTTCTTGTTAGAACTGAGATCGGGAAGGCCCGAGGCAAATCGTCCCACGCCGATTACTCGTTTATCCGAGGTCTTCATACGCTCTATGGTCAATTCCTTCTTCGCGGCGGGAAAAGCGATAGTCACTCTTCCCTGTTGCTTCTTTGGTTCGGCCGGCAACTGCGCTCCATGCCAACACGCGACTACCCAGATGGTCCTGTCCTCACGGCGATAAAAAAACCGATACGGCGGAACAATAACCTCACGAAAGGGAAGATCGGGAAACTCTGGAATCAGTCGGCCGGATTCCGGAAATCGCCTGAGCCGTCGCAATGCGCGCTCCGCTCTCCTGCGGAACTGGATGGCGGCGCTTGGATTATCCCGCGCAATATAGGACACCGCGTCGAGGAACTGGATTCGTCCGCAGGGCGTGAACCGGACTCTCACTTTGGCCCACGGGTGATAAGGGCGTCCGCCTCAGCCAGCACCTCATCCAGGTCCAATCCGCACCCGGCCTTGATTTCTTGCTCGCCCCGCGCCAGCAGCCGCAGAATCTGACGCTCGTGTTCACCGCGCTCGTAGGTCTCCAGGCTGAGAAGAACCGCGGCGGCCCTACCCCGTTGCGTAATGACGAGAGGTTGCCGCGACGACTGGAGGCGTTTCAAAGCGGCCGCCGCGTCTTGCCGCAGATCAGTGATCGGAACAATGTCCGGGACGTTGGCCATCGCTGTAACCTCCAAACGTACGCTTAACGATACCTCCAATGTTCCTTCGGTGTCAACGGCTCTCGAACCATTCCCCAGAAACCACGCGGGTCCACGATCGGCAGAGGCGCCCGGGACGCCATTTCCAACAGGTCTGAGTCACCCGTCACAAGGACATCAGCGTTCCCCGCTACAGCCGATGCAAGAACCCATCGATCTTCGGCATCCCGGATGGGTAAGGGATGCGGCCGCGGCGGCTTCGGAACCACGACCTGCTCCCGCAATAATTGTTCGATAGCTGCAATGGTAGGGAGTGGAACCTTGATGCGGTCGCGGAGGACCCGACGGAGCTCAAGGATAACGACCTCACCGGTGATGAGGTCGTGTTGCGCAAGGATATGCCGGAGGAGGTCTGCGCACAGGCCGCGCGTGGCAAAAGCGCTCACCAGCACATTCGTGTCGAGGAACACTCTCACGACACGGCCTTGCTTACGTCCTCGTCGGCGAGATACCCCCGCGCCTCCGCGAAGGGCAGTACCTGACGGCGCAACTGCTCAAAACGGATAATCGACAACTGGCGCTTGAGTGCCTCGCGCAGGATGTCACTTCTCGTGCGGCCCCACTGCTTGCACACCTTGTCGAGCAGCTCTTGCAGTTCCGGCTCCAGACGGATTGTGACGGCTGAACTCTTCACGTCATACATTGTATTTCGCGCATCGACAAAAGGCAAGAGAGCGTCAGCGCAGGAGGCACGCTCCTGCTGGCATGTCGGCGCAGCCGGCGCGCGCCCTGCGGGTGCATCCCACAGAAGTGCAGCTGAGAGGCCTACGCGCGAGAATAGGAAGTGTCGTGCAGGCCTTCTCCCCAGACTCTGAGCTTGTTGGGGGACAAAGGCCAAAAAGCCGCGGACCCTGAAAACCAGGTCTGATGCGCTACCCTGCCGCTGGCCGCAATAAACGTGGTACGATTCACCCCGACGACGGGGGCGGGCGGGATGGCACGATACAGCATATTCAACGACGATTGTCTCACCTGGATGGACCGGCAAGCAGCGAATTCCTTGCATGCGATTGTGACCGACCCACCCTATGGCCTCAAGGAGTACAGCAGCGTCGAAAAGGAAAAGCTGCGAAACGGCAAGGGTGGCGTCTGGCGCATCCCGCCTTCCTTTGACGGGTACAAACGGAGCCCGCTTCCGCGCTTTACTGTGCTGACAGAAGAGGATCGTGAGAAGCTGCGTAGCTTCTTCCTGAGTTTTGCGCATCGAGCGATCCGCGCCCTTGTACCGGGTGGGCACCTGATGATTGCGACGAATCCTCTCCTCTCGCACTTAGTTTATCAACCTCTTATGGAGGCTGGCTTCGAGAAGCGCGGGGAAATCATCCGCCTGGTGAAGACGCTGCGCGGTGGGGACAGGCCCAAGAATGCACACGGGGAGTTCACGGAGGTGACGGTAATGCCGCGGTCCTGCTGGGAGCCCTGGGGAGTTTTTCGAAAACCCTGCGAGGGGCGCGTCCAGGACAACCTCCGCAGGTGGAAAACGGGCGGGCTTCGACGCGTGTCGCGCGAAAGGCCATTCGAAGATGTCATCCGTTCTGCGCCCACGCGGCCCGAGGAGCGAGCCATCGCGCCACACCCTTCGCTCAAGCCGCAAGCGTTCATGCGCCAGATCGTACGCGCTTCGCTTCCGCTGGGTACAGGAGTTGTGCTTGACCCCTTCATGGGCGGCGGTTCCACGATAGCTGCGGCGGTGGCTGTCGGGTACGATAGTATCGGGATTGAAATCGATCCGGCTTTCTTCAAGATTGCGGAGCGAGCGATCCCGCGTCTGGCCGAGCTTAAAGCCGAAATCACCAATTGAGATCGTCAGTGGACACTTGTCATTCTGAGCCTGCCGTTTTTTGGCGGGCGAAGAATCTTCGCAGTCTCTTTGCGCTCGGCAGCATGTGACGAACTGCAGAGATGCTTCGCTCCGTTCAGCATGACAGCATTCCACGCGAAGCTCACTTCCCCACGCAAAATGTCGAGAAAATGATATCCAATACGTCATCGACATACGTCGCGCCGGTGATTTGATCGAGGGGGCGAAGGGCTTCATACAAATCGAGTAGAAGCATCTCGTGGGGGACGTTTTGCGCGGCTGCCTGACGGGCCTTGGCGAGCGCCTGTAGTGAATCCTTGAGAAGTTGTTGGTGGCGCAAGTTGGTGATGAGTTCGCCCTCTGCGCCCAGGTCGCGCGCCGGTACGGCAAGCTCCAGGATTTTCTCTCTCAGTCGCGGTAGGCCCTCGCCGGTCAAGGCTGACGTCCAAACGACTTCCGGTGCGGCAATGGCCCCCTCCTGCACAAGGCGAAGCGTACTTTCGATCTGTGAGCTCGAGATCCTGCAAGGGAGATCGGATTTGTTGCAGGCTACCAATAGCGCGCCCAGTGGGCGCACTCGGCTTAACAAATTAGAATCTTCCTCGGTCCATCCCTCGGAGGCGTCAACCACGAGGAGCCGCAGGTCGGAATCCGCGATGGCCTGAAAGGACTTCTCCACGCCGATCCTTTCCACCTCGTCCTTGGTGTGACGGATGCCCGCCGTATCCACGAAGCGCAACGGAATGCCTCCAAGGTTGGCGGTTTCGGCCACCAGGTCCCGAGTCGTCCCCGGCGTCGAAGTTACGATGGCTCGCTCTTCATTAAGGAGGCGATTAAAGAGGCTTGACTTACCGACGTTGGGGCGGCCCACTATGGCCAAGCTCAGTCCCTCGCGCACAATCCTGCCGTAGGCATAGCCTTGCACCATTTTGTCGAGGTCCGCGCGCGGCCTGTCAATGCGCGCGAGTATTTCCTGCCACTCCATCACGGCCACATCGTCTTCAGCAAAGTCAATACCGGCCTCCAACCCGGCAATGAGTTCGAGCAAAACCTGTTTGTGCGGTTTGAGGCGCGCGGAGAGTGCGCCTTCGAGTTGTTGTGCCGCCACGCGGGCTTGGTAGAGGGTGCGCGACTCGACAAGGTCGCGGACCGCTTCGGCTTGCGTCAGGTCGATGCGCCCGTTCAGAAACCCGCGCATAGTGAACTCGCCTGGCTCGGCAGCGCGTGCTCCTTGGCTAAGGCAGCATTCCACCAAGTAATGAAGGATTACGGGAGCGCCATGGCAGGAAATCTCGACCACGTCTTCCGCGGTGTAGGAGTGAGGGCGGCGGAAACAAGTGACCACAACCTGGTCCAGAACCCTGCCGCCCTGTGGATCGCAAAACTCGCCCAGAGTGGCCCGCTGGGTTTGCAGCGGCAATTTGGGGAAACGGATGAGGCGGGTTGCGATTTCTATGGCCTGACTTCCCGACAGACGCACTACCCCCAAGCCGCCGCGGCCGGGCGGCGTGGCAACGGCCACGATGGTGTCGTCGTGGGTCATGGGATCGGGTGATCTGATGATCGGGAGATCGGGTGAACCGTCGAAAGCCGAAAAGCGAAATTCGAAACTCGTGGCAAATTCCGCGTTTCGAGTTTCGAATTTCCGACTCCCTGTTCACCCGATCTCCCGATCTCCCGATCACCCGATACTGAAAATCAGGTGCGAGATCCGGCGGGCAAGATCACCACATGGCGCTCGGCTCCCACGCCTTCGCTTGCCGTGCGAAGGTTCGGCCGGTCCCGAAGCGCCAGATGGATGATGCGCCTTTCCCGCGGGGTCATGGGGCTTAAGGCGAAGGGAGCGCCGCTTTCCACTACGCGGTCGGCGGCGACTTGGGCGGTGAGTTTTAGTTCTGCGGTGCGCGTTCGCCGCCAGTCGTTGCAGTCGAAGGCGATTTTGCCGAGCTGCTCTTCACGCAACCGCGTCGCCTTCAGAACTACATGCTCGAGCGCGTCCAGGAGGGCTCCATTCCGCTCCAAGAGGAGGTCGGCGTCCGCCCCCGCAAAATCCGCCACATACTCAGGCGACTCGAGGTCCGGGGAGTCCTGAAGCACGGGGTGAATGGCAAAGGAGAGCGCAAACCCGCCCTGTTGGATGATCTGCTTCAGCAGAGAGTCAATCGCTGCAAGGTAATTCTCCAGCCGGTGGGTTGAACTCTGTGCGGCAGGCGGCGTATCCATGGAAGGCCGTTCTTTCACTTCGGGCGAGCTGCTGGGCCCGGAGGGGTCTGGGGCATGGGCATCAATTTGTTGATCATAACTTGCTGGAGAATCCCCACGATGTTGGCGGTCAGAAAATAGAGGACCAAGCCGCTGGCAAGATTATAAAACATGATGCCGAAAATAAGGGGCGTTAACATCATCATGCGTTGCTGGGCGGGATCGGCGGTGGCCACCGGAGTCATTTTCTGGATGATGAACAGGCTGATGACCATAAGCGTGGGGAGAATGGCAAGCGGAATCCCAAAAGGATGGAATCGATCCGGCGCCGACAGATCGGTGACCCAAAGTATCCAGCGCGCGTGACGCAGTTCGATCGGCACGTCAAGCATCCGGTAAAAGCCCCAGAGAAAGGGGAGTTGGAGCAGCATCGGCAAACAGCTCCCAAAGGGATTGACGTTGTGCTCCTTGTAGAGCTTCATCATCTCCTCGTTCATGCGCGCCTTTTTCGGGTCGTTGAACTTGAGATTCTTGTACTTATCCTGAATGCCCTTCATCAGCGGGGCAATGCGCTGCATCTCCTGACCGGAGCGAAGACTTTTCAATTTCAGCGGGAACATGGCGAAGTTGATGAACACGGTCAGGATCACAATCGCCCAGCCATAGTTGTGCACCCAGTGCTCGTAGATGAAGCGCAGCCCGAGGAAAAGGGGTTTGCCGATGAAACCGAAAAACCCGAAGTCCACCAGCGAATCCAGCGGGGGCTTTTCCGCGTGCAGTACGTCCAGGTCTTTGGGCCCCACGAACATCCGAAAGCCCAGAGGCTTCGATTGCGGCTGCCCCAACTGCGCGTAGAGCGGACTGGGCCGATCGGAGTCCTTCCCGGTCCAGTCGGTTGGGGTCCATGTCTGCCGGCCAAGCCGGAAGGTCTCCTCCGTAGAATCGGGCAAGAAGATTCCTGCGAAGTAGCGGTCCTCGAGGCCCGCGACCTGAAATGGGGCGGGAATCAAGCGGTCGCTGCTCAGTTTCCGTTGCGCCACCGTGGTCAAATTACCTATGGAACCGTAAACACCCTGCGCGTAGGTATTGATCACTGCGGGCGCCAAGGAGTGGTCACCAAACCCGCCCGGCCATGCGACCTCGACGGGCAGATAGTGGCCTCCCGCGATGACGCTTACTTCGGCTTGGAACTCATACCCCCCCCCAAAAGTGAGAGCTTTGTGCGCTTGCACCTTGCCATCGCTGTAAGTGAATTCGATCCTGACAGGTGGCTTGAGCGTCGCGCCGGAGGGCGTTGCAACATAAAGCGCTGAGTTCAGCTTGCTCGCGAGCTCGCCATCGGCGATGCTCAAGCTCAGGGGGAACCCCAGCTTCCCGCACGCTTCGTCATCGATGACATTCAGGGGGACTTCTTTTGCGTCGCGGTATTTCTTGAGTACCCAACTCTCTACGGCCGCGCCGCGCGTGGAAAAGGTCACCTTATAGGGCCCGCCTTCGACGACGATATCTTCCGCCTTACTGCCTTCAATGACCGGCATGGATGGAGGAAGCTTGGGATTTAATATTGCGGGGGAAGTTTTCTCCGCAGCCGGTTGGGCCTGTGCCGTAGAAACGGGCTTGGAAGATGGCGGAGGTGGTGGTTCCTTAAAAATGAATACCCGCCAAAGCAATAGCATCAAAATGGAGAATGCGAATGCAGCCAGCACCCGCTTTTCTTGGTCCACGAAAGGTCCTCAAATCTCAGGAAAATCAGGGCACCGGGTCGAAGCCATGCTGCCCGAACGGCCGGCAGCGCATGAGCCGGCCAAGCGCCAATCGAATTCCCCGCCAGACGCCCCACCTTTCCACCGCTTCATACGCGTAAGCTGAACAGGACGGGTAGAACCGGCAGGAAGACGGCATAAGCGGGGAAAGGCAAGCCTGGTAAAACTTGATCAGACCCAGCGTCATGAATTTCATTTGACCCGCAACTCCTCGGAAACTCCGGGCGGCGGCTGGCTGGGGAAAAGCTTCAGAATCTCCCCTTCCAGCGTCTGAAAAGGGGTATTGGCCACCGACTCGCGGGGATTTACCAGTATATCCCAACCGCCCGGCAGGTGTGCGCGGTGCCGTCGAAATACCTCTCGCAAGCGGCGTTTCAACCGATTGCGCAATACGGCATTCCCCAAGCGCGCGGGCGTCGTGACCCCAAAACGAGATTGCACTAAACCATTGGGTCGAATAAAGACCGTGCCTAATGAGGCGCTCCGGCGACGCCCCTCGTCATAGACGCACCGAAACTCGCCTCGGCGGAGCAGCCGGAAACGCTTGGGAAAAGCTTGAGATGCCAAATAAGCTCTTATGGGGTCAGGCGATGCCGGCCCTTTAGACGCCGACGCTTTAACACGTTGCGGCCTCCCGGGGCCCTCATGCGCACGCGAAATCCATGTGTCTTGGCTCGCCGCCTACGATTAGGTTGAAAGGTCCGTTTCAAACGGCCACACTCCCTGTTAGATCTCTAACCTCCCGTCCAAATTAGAAACATAACCCGAGGGCTTAGAACAAGTCAAGCCAGCGAAAGCCATTCTCCATCGGGGCGGAGAGAATAGTGACTTCGGAATTCGAATTCATGTTAGCTTTCCGCCAAGCCCAAACAAGGCCGGGCGAACGATACCACACCTGCGAACCTCCGTGTATCTCCGGTTTTCCTCTTGGAATCCAATAGGCTGCGGTTTAATCTAGTCTGAGGATACTACATATTTGCCGCATCACCTCTTGGGAGAGAAAGATGACTCAGCTTATCCATCTGCCGAAGGCCTTGGAGGGCGTCCCGCCCGAGCAACACGGCCGGTGGTGTTGTGCCCGCCTGGAAGAAGGAAACATCCTCTTCTTCCCCAAAGCTCCTTTTGAGTTACCTCCAGACCGAGTGCAGTTCCTGCTGGGTCAGAAGCAGAGCGAGGCGGGCTACCACAAGAATATTGCTTATCGTCCGCTCTCGGACCGGCTTACGGGGTACGCCCAGGGGCGCGGTGCTGACAAGGAGAAGTTGCACGCGATTATGCGGCAGTACTCCCAAACGGTCATCGGGTTCACGCGGCAGCTTTTGTCTCCCTATGCGGGGTCATGGGCGGTGGACTTTGCCAGCTTTCGGCCGCAGCAGGAGGCGGGCCGGCAACTCCGCTTGCGCGCGCGTAACGACCTCCTGCATGTGGACTCATTTCCAACCCGGCCCTCCTATGGAAATCGAATCCTGCGGGTGTTCACCAACATCAACCCAACCGAGCCTCGGGTGTGGGCGACGGGCGAGACTTTCGAGAATCTCGTAGCACGGTTCGCGGGAGCTGGCGGGATGCCGCTTCCCAGAGGGTTAGCTTGGGGGCCAAAGAGGGTCGTGACTGAGCTCGCACGAGCGGCGAGACTTCACAGCCTGGCACGGTCACCCTATGACAACTGGATGTTGCGCTTCCATCACTTCCTCAAAGCAAGCCAGGAATTCCAGGAAATGTGCCCACGAACGCAATGGGAGTTTCCGCCGCAATCCACGTGGTTGGCGTTTACGGACATCGTTAGCCATGCCGTCCTCTCCGGACAGTTCGCTTTGGAACAGACTTTCATCATTTCGCTGAGGACCTTGGTTTTGCCTGAAAAGGCCCCGGTCAGAGTCCTGGAACGGATTGCGGGCTGCCCGCTCGTATGAAGCCGTCAGCCATCAGCCCTCACCCATCGGCAGACTCCGTTCTGGTCGGGCTCGCTTAAAATTGAAAGCAGGTGATTGATAGCTGAATTGACTCGCAACCTCCCCACGTATATCATAAGAAACCAGGATGAATAAGCAGAGGCGAAAAACGGCAGAGATTGTGTGTCCATGCTGCGGGGCGCGGCTGGAGGTGGACACAGAGCTTGGTAAGGTTCTCTTCCACGAACCGCCCCCGAGATCAGCCAAAGCCCCCGACTTGGATCATGCTTCACAACTCCTCAAGAAAGAAGCGGAGCGCCGCGAAAGCCTATTCAAACAAAGCGCCGAAGAGGAAAAGATCAAATCCGAACTACTCGACCGTCGATTCAAAGAGGTACTCGAGAAGACCAAAGACGTGCCTGCCGGACCTCCCCTTAAGGAAATTGACTTAGACTGACACTCTTCTAGGGTACCGAGCTTCGATAGTGGTGCGCATGCCGCCGCGTGTGGAGAACTCGCCCCGCACCACAGCCCATTTGGGGCGGCAGGCGCGGGCAACATCATCAAGGATGCGGTTTACGGCATTCTCGTAGAAGATCCCCAGGTTCCGGTACGCAAGGACATAGTACTTTAATGACTTCAACTCCAAGCACCGCTTGTTGGGAAGGTAATGAATGGTGATGGTCCCGAAGTCCGGCAAGCCGGTCCGCGGGCAGATGGAAGTGTACTCGGGGATCGAAATCGTGATTTCATAGCCGCTGTACTGGTTGGGCCAAGTCTCGATTTGCGGCAGCTTTGCCTGAACCCCTGCACGACCGTGTTCAGGAGTGTACTGAGGCTGGCGAGTTTTTCCAGGCATATTCAATCTCCCTGGCCTTAATAATAAACCAAAACCCCGTAGCCTCGTTAATCGCGGTGAGGCTGCGGATCCTCCTCAGGATGACAAGCTTAGACCCACCTCTGTCATTCCGAGTGGTCATGGGCCCGCAGCCCACCCATAGCAATGAGAGTCAAGGCGTCGCCCCCGCGTAAGCGGGGGTCCATGTCACGCGGTCGAACTGGATTCCCGCTTGCGCGGGAATGACCTGACTTTCGACCGAGCCCCCGTTCCTTGGGGCCGAAGAATCCCTGGAGTTGTTTTGAAGCGGCGGGCTGTGAATGCCCGCCCCGAAACGCTGAAACGCCTCATCCCCCGAGGGGCAAGGACTGCACAGGGCAACAAATCTCGACTGCCGACAGTCGCCGCAAGTGTTTATTTATCAAATCGTTACAAAAACAGCGGAAATCCCTCTTGACAACCAGACGCTCAACTTTTATTATAGGCTGAAACTAACGGATGGGTTTTGGCATCTAAGTAGTCGAATGTGGAAGCGAGCCCTGGTTGGGCACTCAACCACCGAGGAGGTTTTTAGGATATGAGCAAGATAATCGGAATTGACCTTGGCACCACCAACTCCGTTGTGGCTGTGATGGAGGGCGGGGATCCCGTTGTCATAACTAACCCCGAGGGAGGGCGCACCACTCCCTCCGTCGTTGGCTTTACCAAGTCCGGCGAGCGGCTGGTGGGGCAAGTGGCCAAGCGCCAAGCCGTCACCAACCCCGAGAATACCATTTATTCGATCAAGCGTTTCATGGGTCGTCGGTTCAATGAGGTGCAGAGCGAGATTAAAACCGTCCCGTACAAGGTTGTGGCGGGACCCAATGGTGAGGCGCGCGTGATCGCTCTGGGCAAGGAATACTCTCCTCCGGAAATCTCGGCGATGATCCTTCAGAAGATGAAGGATGCCGCGGAGCAGTACTTGGGCGAGAAGGTGACCCAGGCGGTCATTACCGTCCCGGCTTATTTCAACGACTCCCAACGCCAAGCCACCAAGGACGCCGGGAAAATCGCCGGCATGGAAGTGCTGCGCATCGTGAATGAGCCCACGGCGGCCGCCCTGGCTTACGGCTTGGACAAAAAGCGGGATGAGACCATAGCTGTCTACGACTTTGGCGGCGGGACCTTCGACATTTCAATCCTCGAGGTGGGAGAGGGCGTGGTGGAGGTGAAGTCCACCAACGGCGACACGCACCTGGGCGGCGACGACATCGACAAACGCATCATGGATTGGATCGTGGAGGAGTTCCGAAAGGACCAGGGGATCGATCTTTCCAAGGATCGCATGGCGCTGCAACGGCTCAAGGAAGCTGCCGAGAAAGCCAAGATGGAGCTTTCCACGGTTTTGGAGAGTGAGATCAATCTGCCCTTCATCACCGCAGACGCTTCGGGTCCCAAGCACTTGAACATGAAGTTGACCCGGGGACGCTTCGAACAAATGTGCGAGGATATTTTCCAACGCTCCGTCACCCCGGTGAAACAGGCCCTTGCCGACGCCTCTCTGACTCCCGACAAGATTGATGAGGTCGTTCTGGTAGGCGGTTCCACGCGCATCCCGCGCGTGCAGCAGATCGTTAAGGACCTTTTCTATGGCAAGGAACCGCACAAAGGGGTGAATCCGGATGAAGTGGTGGCGGTGGGCGCGGCGGTGCAGGCGGGCGTGCTGGGCGGCGAGGTGAAGGACTTGCTGTTGCTGGACGTTACTCCGCTGACCCTGGGCGTCGAAACTTTGGGCGGGGTGATGACTCCGCTCATCCAACGCAACACCACGATTCCGACCAGGAAGAACGAGACCTTCTCGACAGCGGCGGACAATCAGACTTCGGTTGAAATTCATGTCCTGCAAGGCGAGCGCCAGATGGCGCGCGACAACCGCACCCTGGGTAAGTTCCACCTGGTGGGAATTCCGCCTGCGCCCAGGGGCATCCCCCAGATTGATGTGACATTTGATATCGACGCCAATGGCATTCTCAACGTTTCCGCCAAGGACCTCGGCACGGGAAAGGAACAGAAGATAACCATCACTTCATCGAGCGGACTCAGCAAGGAAGAAGTGGAACGCATGACGAAGGAAGGCGAGGCGCACGCCGAGGAAGACCGGCAACACAAAGATGAAGTGGAGACTAAGAACCGGGCCGATTCGCTGGTTTACTCGGTGGAGAAGATGCTGAAGGAAAACCGCGAGAAGATCTCCGAAAGCGACGCCAAGAACATTGAATCCGCCCTGGCAGATGCCAAGAAGGAAATCCAGGAAGGCGACATCTCGAAGATCAACGCCGCCGTGGACCGCTTGACCTCCGCCTCGCACAAGCTGGCAGAAGCCATGTACAAGCAGGCCTCTTCCGCGCGCGCGGCGCAGGAGGCCCCTGGCAGCGCCCCCGGAGCTTCAGCTTCGGCCGCCGGTGCGGAGGGTGGGCGCGGCGAAGGAAAGGGCGACGGTGAAGTGATCGACGCGGAAGTGGTGGACAGTGACGACAAGAAGAAAAACTGAAAGGGCAGTCGACAGTCTACAGTCGATAGTCGAGAGTTGAATGATCGGAATGGATGCTGAGAGGGGGCGGCTTGAGGTAATAAACTGATCCTCAGAAGGAGGCACAGAACAACGGTCTGCGGTCGTTCTTACTGTTGACTGTCAACTGTAGACTGTGAACTGCTTTTATGGAACATCGAGCCCAAGTAGGAGTGGAATGCCCTCAATGCCACTGGAGGCAATTCATGGAGCTAGGCTTGGACAAGGCGATCTTGGACTCTCCTGTGGCCCGGGAAATCCAGCGGGAATTGCAGGAATGGCTGCGCTCGCGTTGCCCCGACCACTTGGGCGCGCTTTTGGAGAAGATGAAGAACTAAGGCCGAGGGGCTGGGGGCTAGGGACTCGGGGCTGGGGTGCGTGGGATGATCCGCCTGCAGGAAGACAAGCATGATTATGCGGAAGATGGCGAACCGGACGACGCCTTTGAAGATTTTCTTATCCTGCATAATCCCGCTTTGCTGCGCAGGCTCCGTAAGGCCCGGCAAGAGCAGTTGTCCGGAAAAACCAGACCCTGGGAGGAGTTCAAACGCGAACTCGCCCTAGCCCCCGGCTCAGCGAGTGGAGGACCGGGGCGGAGGTTGCGGAACAGAAAGGGCCCGATTTCAACAAGCAGGCCCGTATCATGATCAAAATCGTATTGCCTGAAGCGAAGGTCGCTGAATTCTGCCGAAAGTGGAAGGTTGCTGAGTTGGCCCTCTTCGGTTCCGTGCTGCGCGAGGATTTCGGGCCGGGCAGCGACATCGACGTATTGGTGAGCTTTGAGCCGCACGCCAGGTGGAGCCTCATGCATGTGGTCGAGATGCAGAACGAGTTGGAGGCGATCCTAGGTCGGAAGGTCGACTTGGTAGAGCGAAGGGCTATCGAGCAGAGCGAGAATTACATTCGTCGCCGCTATATCTTGGATTCGGCGGAACCCGTCTATGTGGCGCGATGACACGCTAATCTAATGCCTGTTGGAACACAAAAGGACTACTACGCGACGCTGGGTGTGAGCCGCGAGGCCAAGCCGGAGGAAATTCGCAAGGCATACCGCCGCCTGGCGCGTAAGTATCATCCCGACGTCAATCCTGGAAACAAAGCCGCAGAAGAAAAGTTCAAGCAATTATCCGAGGCGTACGAGATCCTGGGTGATGCGAAGAAGCGCCAGGTCTACGACCAGTACGGTTTCTATTCCGACAACATTCCTCCCGGCGGCCCTCCGCCGGGCGCTACAGCGGGCGCGGGCGCTCCGGATGTCGATTTCTCGGGCTTTGATTTCTCGAACTTCGACAACGTCGATACGGAGACCGAAAAGCGCGGAGGTTTCGGCGCAGGCTTTCGGGATGTCTTCTCCCAGTTGTTCAATCGCTCAGGGCAGCGTGAAGAGGAAGAGGGACCACAAAAGGGAAGCGACATCGAATACCAGATGCACCTGGGTTTCTGGGACGCCATTCGCGGAACGCAGGTGCGCATAACTGTCGGGCGGCAGGAGACCTGCCCGACCTGCAAAGGAACGGGATCGGCGGGAGGCGCTCCGGTCACTTGTACGGCTTGCGGCGGAACGGGAAAAGTCACACGCCAAGCAGGCACGATGCGATTCACCGTGACCTGCCCGCAATGTGGCGGAAGAGGCCGCACGCAACGCCCCTGCCACACTTGCGGCGGATCGGGTTTCGTACGAAAACCCGAGTCTTTCGAGGTGCGCATACCGCCGGGTGTCGATACCGGCTCGCGCGTTCGCGTGCCGGGAAAGGGTAATGCCGGCGTTCAGGGCGGGGCGGCGGGTGATTTGTACATTGTCACCGAGGTCGACCCTCATCCCATTTTCGAACGCAAGGGCGACAACATTTACGTCAAAGTCCCGGTGACCGTAACGGAAGCGGCCCTGGGAGCGAAGGTGGAGGTGCCGACCCTGTTGGGGCCCTCCACGATTAAGATTCCACCCGGAACGCAAAGCGGGCAGAAGCTTCGACTTCGGGAGAAGGGGGCGCCTTCGCTCCGCGGCAACGCGCGAGGGGACCAGTTCGTAGAGGTCCAAGTTGTTGTTCCTCGCGTGGGGGATGAAAGGACCAAGGAAATTCTCCGTGAACTCGCGCGCCTGAACCCGGAAGACCCGAGGCAAGAATTGAAGAAGTACATCTAAAGGTTTAAGGATGAAGGATGAAGGATGAAGTTTAGCATTCCAATGGGCGCCTCGATTTTGGTTCAAGGCGAGCGACCGTTTGCCCTTGACTTTCGACTCTCGACTCTTGACTCTCGACTTCTGGACTTGTCTCATGAGCCCACGCGGTAGAAAAACTCGCGGTAAGACCGGTTACATGATCAGCGCGGTGGCGGAGATGTACAATATCCACCCGCAAACCCTGCGTTTATACGAGCGGGAAGGCTTGCTGGTGCCTTCGCGCACCGACGGCAACACCCGCCTCTATGGTGATGAAGACCTGGAACGGCTGGAGACCATCCTGAACTTGGCACGCGACCTGGGCGTCAACCTGGCGGGAATTGAGATTATCCTGAACATGCGCGACCGCATGCAGAAGATGCGGGAGGAAATGAAGGCTTTCGTCGAGTATGTGCAGAAGGGGATCTTGGACCGTTCTCCCCAGGACCAAGAGGGCATTCAGAACGCCTTGGTGCGCCTTGTCCCACCGCATTTGATCCGGACGCAACGGCAGGCGGGAAAATGAGCAGCGCTTTGGAGCGCGGCAGCGCGCCTCGCGAACCTGCCGCCTTCGAGATCTGAAAATCGAGACTGGAAAATCGAAAACCTTATCTGTCATTCTGAGCGAAGCGAAGAATCTCTGCAGTTGCTTGATTCTCGAACTACGGAGATTCTTCGCTGCGCTCAGAATGACAGAGGCCCGAGATTAGCATGCCTCGAAAAGACTGCCCCCAATGCGAAGGAACGGGCTGGAGGCCAATTGAGATAGACGGCATCCGGCGGGTGACTCGGTGCGACTGCTATGACGTGGAGCGCGCGGAGCTTCTGCTCGGCCAAGCGCACATTCCAGAGAGATATGAGAATTGTGCCTTTGAGAATTTTGATATTCGTAGGGATAACCAAAGCCTGAGATGGGCAAAGCTGAACGCGGAGAATTTTGTCAAGGAGTATCCGACCGATTTTGGGCTGCTTTTTGTGGGCCCCACGGGAGTGGGAAAGACCCACCTGGCCGTCGCCGTGGTGAGGGAGTTGGTCTTGCGGAAAGGGGTGGAGTGCCTCTTTTATGATTTCCACGACCTGTTGAAAGCCATTCGGGACAGTTACAACCCCATTTCCCAGAACTCCGAACTCTCTATTCTCCAGCCGGTGCTTGATGTGGAGGTGCTGTTGTTGGATGAACTCGCATCCTCGAACCCCAGTGATTGGGTGAAAGAGACCTTGCAGCATATTATCAATTCACGCTACAACCACAAGAAGGTCACTCTCATCACCACCACCCTTCCTTTCGGTGAGTCCACCGGTTATCGTCAAGTCCGCGCCCCGTCCGGCGAGGTCGTCCCCAGCGTTGAATTCACTCTGAACCAGTTGGGAGTGACCCTCCGCTCACGCCTCTACGAAATGTGCAAGGTGGTTGAAATGAACTCTGACGACTACCGCAAAGCCATCAAACAGGCCGCCTATAAATTTCATGCCGAATAGACTCCCGCGCCAATGTCGGGCTTGGTGTCCTCTGTTTTGGGCTTGCTGCTTCGCATTGACTTCCCTTTCGACCCAACGGTAGAATACTGTTTCCTTTGTAGGCCTGCGTCGGGTACCTGGAGAGGAGGCCGGCGGATGTCCGCTGACGATATGGCTAGTAGTTTGCAAAAGGCAGGGGCTGAGGCCGCAGCCCAGAACGATTTGACGGATGCCCAAGCGAGGAATCCCGAAGCCAGCGAAGTGGCGAGTCTCATGGAGGGGATGGCGGCTTTATCCACTCCCGCGATCACTGCGGGTGAAATCGTCCAGGGCCAGGTGCTCAAAATCACAGAGACCGAAGTGGTGGTGGACGTTGGGCTAAAGTGCGAGGCGCAGGTCGCGCGGAGCGAGTTCCTTGCACTCGACGGGCATTTGAGAATTTCACCGGGTGATACGGTTGACCTTTGGATCGAGAATTACGACGAGGCCTCCGGCACGGTCGCCGTTTCCTATCAGAAGGCTTTACGTCGCAGGACTTGGGATGGGGTCGAGCGGGCATTCCAGGACCAGAGCAATATCACTTGCCGCGTGGTGGATCGGATCAAGGGCGGCCTGATGGTGGATATTGGGGTTCCCGCTTTTCTTCCCGCTTCCCATGCCGACCTGCGGATGCACGCCAACCTGGATGAGCTCAAGGGCCAGGAAATCGCCTGCAAGGTCATCAAGGTTAACCGCAAGAAGAACAACGTCGTGGTCAGCCGCAAGGCGGCGATTGAAGAAGAGATTAATCGGCGCAAGACCGAATTGGTGGAACGGCTGGTGGAAGGCGCAGAAGTTGTGGGCAAGGTCAAGAATCTCACCGACTACGGCGTCTTTGTTGACCTGGGCGGGATTGACGGGCTTCTCCACATCACCGACCTTTCTTGGGGAAGAGTTGGACACCCCTCGGAGGTTGTCCAGGTGGGCCAAGAAATCAGGTTGAAGGTACTCAAGCACGATCCCGAAAAGGGGCGGATTTCTCTGGGGTTGAAGCAGCTCACGCCTGACCCCTGGGAGTCCGTTCCCATCACCTATCATGCCGGGGACCGCGTAACCGGCCGCGTGGTGAGCCTTGCCGATTACGGCGCTTTCGTCGAACTCGAGCCCGGCGTGGAAGGACTCATTCATATCTCGGAGATGAGTTGGAGCAAGCGACTGCGGCATCCTTCCAAAATCCTCAAGCTGGGGGAGCGAGTCGAGGTTGGAGTGTTGGACGTCGACCCCGTGAAGCGACGCATTTCGCTCAGCCTGAAGACCACGCTTCCCGATCCTTGGACGCTGGTGGGAGACCGGTTCGCGGAGGGCTCGGTGGTTCACGGCCGGGTTCGCAATCTGACAGAATTCGGCGCTTTCGTTGAAATCGAAGAGGGAGTCGACGGCTTGATTCACATTTCAAATATGTCTTGGAACAAGAATGTGAAGCACCCGTCCGAGGTCCTAAAGAAGGGGCAGGCGGTGGATGCCGTGATTCTGGCTTTGGACACGGCGAATCGGCGCCTCGCGCTGGGTTTGAAACAGCTCGAGGAAGATCCCCGGGAAGCCTTCTTCTCCAGGGTCCATGTGGGAGATTCGCTGCGGGGCAAAGTAACGCGGGTGGCGCCTTTCGGCGCCTTTGTCAAGCTGGAGGACGGGATCGAGGGCCTCTGTCATATTTCCGAGTTTGAGGATGAGCACGGCCGAAGTGAAGGCGCGAAGCTCGAAGTGGGGAGCGAGTTAGATTTCCGGGTGATTCGCCTGAACCCTCGCGAGCGAAAAATCGCGCTAAGCAGGAAAGAGTTGGCGGTGGTGGCTGCTCCGGCGGAATTCGAGAAACCCAAAGAACCGGTGAGAAAATCCACCATGGCGGAAGCGCTCTCCTCCGCAGGTATTAGCCCGTTGGAGTATTCGTCTTCATCATCGGCAGTCGAGTCGTGACTAAATTGTTCAGCCATCGGCGAAGCTCTCTGAGCGACGCGAACGAAGGCCGGCAGTCCCGGACACTTCGCACCAGGAGTTAAACATGACCAAAGCAGAGTTGATTGAGGATGTTTCGCGGGCCGTGGATATGAGCCGCAAGGATTCCGAGATCATCGTGGAAACAATCTTCGGGAGCATCGTGAAGTCGCTTCGCGCGGGTGATAAAGTCGAAATACGGGGCTTTGGCAGCTTTCGCACGCGGCAGCGCAAGCCTCGCATCGGGCGCAATCCCAAGACCGGCGTGCGTGTGGATGTGCCGGCGAAGAAAATTCCTTACTTTAACCCCAGCAAGGAGTTGAAGGATCTCGTCAACAGTGCTGCGGTGGCCGCGACGCCTTCCGCGCCTCCGGCGGCGCCTCCCGCCGAGCCTGCGGGCCCGGCCTCTTCTTAGCGAGCACCCTCGCCTCTCAGGACGGCCTGCGGATTATGGACTATCTTTGGAGTCCTTGGCGGTTTCGCTATGTCAGCCAGGCAAACGCGACGGGCGGTTGCGTGTTTTGCCAAAAGGCGGCGACCGAGCCTTCCCACGACCGCGCCAACCTGCTTCTCTACCGCGCCCGCTTTAACTTCATCCTTCTGAACGTTTACCCCTATACGACCGGCCACTCGTTAGTCATCCCCTATGCTCATCGAGCCGGCCTCGAGGAGGTCGAGCCCGCTACCCTCGTCGAGATGATGGAGTTGGCGCGGCGGCTCCAGACCGCATTGACAGATTGCTATCACCCCGAAGGGTTCAATCTGGGTATGAATCTGGGAAAATGTGCCGGCGCCGGCGTGGCAGATCACCTCCACCTGCACGTGCTCCCCCGCTGGACGGGAGACTCCAATTTCATGACGGTCATCGGGGAGACCCGCGTCCAGCCCGAAGACCTCTTCACCACCTACGATAAGCTGGCTCCTTACTTTGCCCCAGGTCTGGCTGGCAACACTTAAGCCGGGGTACTTCTCCCGCACTATGGCCCAGTGACGACGGGTTGTCTGAAGCAAAAAACAAGGACGACTTTGGATTCGACCTGTCTGCCGTTGAGTGTGGCGGGAATGAACCTCCAATCATCAATTGCCTTGATGGCCGCATTCGTGAAGGGCGGAGCATCCTGTAGCGCCTTTGCGCTTTGCGCCTTGCCTGCTTCGTTGATGCTCGCTTGAAGGATGACGGTGCCAGGGTTTAGCGCGTCGAGCGGGCACGTAGGGAATGTGGCACGTGTCACCTGGGGGGGTTGAAACCTTGATTGGATTCGCGCCTCGTCGTCCTGGTGGATCAGCGGAGGAAGAGGAACGCTTTCGGCGAGGGGTGGCGAAGAGTAAGGCGAAGGGTTGAAAGTGACGGCGACGGTTATCCTTGAAGCGACTGTTTTCCCGTTCAACTTGGCGGGCGCGAATTTCCACGTTTCTACGGAACGGGTCGCCTCCTCGGTTACGGGCGCAAGATCGCGCCGCACCTGCACGTTTCTTACTTCTCCTTCCTCGGAGATCATGACATCCAAAACTGCTGTTCCGTTGGCTATGCACCCGTATGGAATCATGACATCGCTAACCGACACGGCTTCGGCCGGTTGGAAATGAGACTCTTGGGTAACTTGACGAGCGTGGGGGGCAGGCGCTTGGGCACTCAGGCATGCCAACGCGATTACGGTCGCGAATAGTCTTCCCATGGGTAGGACCTCGCTGACCTTAATTATACTCCCCCTCTTCGCAGGTGGCGGCGACATCGCTCTTTGCATTGCCGCCACCCACGCAACGTGGATCCCTCTCCCCCTTGGGGGAGAGGGCTGGAGTTTCTACATTTTTCACGCGGCGGCGGCCTGCGTCAAGGCGCGATCCGTGAGTTGGAAGCCCAGGGGTTGGATCAACTCCGGATGCTCCACCATTTCCTTACGCAGCAGCGTGACCA
>Ga0187784_10001309_pt1 | contig 19595 bp, 18 predicted proteins | sample 1015_SJ02_MP15_2_FD_132964 | JGI IMG/M metagenome (GOLD analysis project Ga0187784, IMG submission 132964) | Tropical peat soil microbial communities from peatlands in Department of Meta, Colombia - 1015_SJ02_MP15_20_MG | ecosystem: Environmental > Terrestrial > Soil > Wetlands > Peat | place...
CGCCAGGCTGAACCGCCGTGTCCATGCAGCCTGGACTCGGCTTCGCACTTCCAAAGTGCGGCGCATTCGAATACTCCCTGCTGCGGAGTTGCTGCGCAAGCCGGTGTTCCTATTGCCTCAGCTCTCTTCGTCGCGCTATAGTAGGTAATATCACTACATTAGGAGAGAGGTTATGGAAAAAGCTGTTTCTGCTGCCGATGCCAACCGTCACTTCTCCAACCTGCTGCGTACGGTCCGAGAGGGACACAGCTACATCGTGACGTCGCACGGCAGAGCGGTGGCTAAGATTGTCCCCATTCAGAAGGACGGCGGCGTGATGCGGGGTGCCCGCGCTGCTTTGGTCAACAGGCTGCGATCGGAGCCTGTTCTAAAGGTCGGACGCTGGAGTCGGGACGAGCTCTACGAGGAGTAACTGTGAGAGTCGCGCTTGATACGAATATTCTGGCGTATGCCGAAGGGGTAAATGGGGCCGCCATGAAGCGGGCCGCGCTCGAACTGGTGCAAAGGCTGCCGGAAGGTGTAGCGCTAGTGCCGGTGCAGACTTTAGGTGAGCTGTTTAACTTGCTGGTGCGCAAGGCGGGCCGAGCGCGGGCGAGAGCACGCACGGCGATTCTTAGCTGGCGGGACGCCTTTCTTGTAATCGAGACCTCCGCTGAAGTCATGCTCGCGGCAGCGGACCTTGCGACGGATCATCAGCTCCGTATCTGGGACGCCGTGGTTGTCTCTGCGGCCGCGGAAGCCGGATGCCGCCTCCTTCTGTCCGAAGACCTCCAGGAGGGCTTCACGTGGAAGGGGGTGACAGTGACCAATCCATTTTCGACCCCCAAGCATGAGCTCCTAGCTGCCCTGCTCGCTACCACCCCGGACCGGGAGCCGAAGTCCTCATAATGGGTCCTCGAGCCAACGAACTGCCAGCTCGAGACCTCACCCCCGGGCGTCGGAAACAGGGGGCACGGCTGCTACACGGCATTCGCCGTGTTTTTCCCTCTATGCTGATGCCCTTTTAGTGTGGCACACCCCTTGCCTGGCGCATTAATGCTCGAGCGCCGAGACCAGCAGGGAGGCCTTGCGCGCCAGGGTGAGCGCGCGTTGCAGGTCGGCTTGATCTAGAGCCCGAGTAGACTGGGTGAAGAAGGTGCGCGCGTCGTCGAGGGTTTTGCGATCCGCGCCGGTGAGCCCTGCACGGCTAAGTTTGGCCATTCGCTGGCTAACGTCATCCTGTAGGGCTTGGATTTGGCGGCGCAGAGCAGCTTGCTGGGCGGAACTCTCGCGCGGCTCCAAGGAGGGCACCTGGGGAGGTGGCGGCACGGTCGTTTCGGGGGCGGCGGCAGGTGGTTCCGTCCGCGGCAGGCGTCGTCGCCGCCGTGCTGGCTTAGGAGTCGGGGTGGGCTGGGGTGTGGGCGCTGGGGGTTCGGGCGGCGCCGGCTCTTCGATGACCATGGTTGGCGCGCCTGCGGCGGGAGCCGGCGTCACCGCAGGGGGCGGCGAAGGAACGTACACGATTCGCGTGGGGGCTTGCCGCTTCGGGCAACCTGCAAAGAACATCGCCAGACCGCACCACAAGATTGGCAGGGCTCTAAGTTTCATCCCGCAGGAGATTTTATCATTTCCTTGCCAACCTCTCAGCCGATTTGGGCTTGATCGAGCCAGTGATAACTTGTGGCTCCGCCGCCCGCTGTGCGGAGAGGCTTCGCCTTTCCGGAAGGGGGGCTTAGTGTGCAACCTCCGCCGCGCAAGCTGTAAGGCTCAGCCTTCCAGCCTGCGCGGCGGAGGACAAGGGGTGCGGCGTTGAGCGGAAAGCCGCAGGCTTTCCGCACAGCGGGGCGGCAGAGCCGCGCCGACTACTGGCGGGGAGCCGATAATTTGGACACGCTTGGTCTCCAACCGCTCTTGAATCCTCACGGGCCTGCGGCGCTCAGAGAGCGCCGCGACAGCAAACTGAGGCACCGTCTCGCTCGCTCGTTCCGCTTGACACCAGGTTTGATAGGTGCCATCTTTGCCGCCAGCGGGCGACGAGTTGGTTAGCTGAATCGCGGGAGTCATCTGCATGGACGTTCTCAAAAACCTCTTCGAGCAGCATTTCCACTCCGCGGTGGGGCGGGTGCAGCCGCTACAGGGCGAACTCGGCGGCTCGGGGCGGAAAATCATCCGACTTGCCAACGAAAAATCCACCGCGATTGGCATTCTGCATGAGGTGCGCGAAGAGAACGTCGCTTTCCTCGAATTCACCCGGCATTTTCGCCGCCACGGTCTGCCGGTGCCGGAAATCTATGCGGAAGATTTGAGCCGCGGCGCGTATCTGGAAGAAGACCTCGGGGACACCACACTTTTCGAGTTTCTCTCAAAGAATCGCTCCGGCGAGAACATCGCCTTCGAGGTTGTTGAAGCCTATCGCAAAGTTGTTGGCGTGTTGCCACGCTTTCAGATCGAAGCCGGGCGCGATTTGAATTACAAAGTGTGCTATCCGCGCGCCAGTTTCGATCGCCAGTCCATGGCTTGGGATTTGAATTATTTCAAGTACTACTTTCTCCGGCTCGCCGCCATCCCCTTCAACGAACAGGCGCTGGAAGACGATTTCAGCCGCTTGACGAAGTTCTTGTTGAGCGCCGAGCGCCAATACTTCCTCTATCGGGATTTCCAATCGCGCAACGTCATGTTGCGCGACGGCCATCCGTTTTTTCTGGATTACCAGGGCGGCCGCCGCGGGGCGCTGCAATACGACATTGCCTCTCTTTTGTACGACGGCAAGGCCGATCTGCCGCCGGAGCTGCGCCAGCAATTGCTCGAGCGTTATCTCGACACGCTGGCCGGTTTCATCCCAATCGAGCGCGAAGCGTTCATGCAGCACTACTATGCCTACGTTTACATCCGCATCATGCAGGCTTTGGGCGCCTATGGCTTTCGCGGCTTCTATGAGCGCAAAACTCACTTTCTGCAAAGCGTGCCCTACGCCCTGAAAAGCTTGCGCTGGCTGCTGCACAACGTCAGGCTGCCCATCCCTCTGCCCACGCTTCTGGAGGCGTTCAGAAGCATGCTCGGGTCGGAGAAATTGCAGAGCCTGGCTTCCGAAACAGAAAACCTCACAGTGCGAATTCTCAGTTTCTCATTTCACCGAGGCTTGCCGAAGGACGAGACGGGGCATGGCGGCGGGTTCGTTTTCGATGCCCGCAGTCTTCCCAATCCCGGACGGGAACAGCGCTTCAAGGCCCTTACCGGCAAGGACGCGCCGGTGATCGACTATCTCAATCAGCAAGAGAGCGTGCATCAGTTCCTGGCCAGCGTCATGTCGCTGGTGGACGCCAGCGTGAGCAATTATCAGCGTCGGGGCTTCAAGAGCCTGATGGTGTCGTTCGGCTGCACCAGCGGCCAGCATCGCTCGGTCTACCTGGCGGAGCAATTGGCGAGCCGTCTGCGGGGGAGGGAAGGGGTGGAGGTGGTGGTGCGGCATCGTGACTTGGAGGAGCGCGGCCAATGAAAGCGATGATTTTGGCCGCCGGGCCCGGTACGCGCTTGCGCCCACTCACCGACGAGCGCCCCAAGGCGCTGGTGGAAATCGCCGGCCGCACCCTGCTGGAGATCACCCTTTCGCGCTTGCGCGCCTTTGGGATTCGCGAGGTGATTATCAATGTGCATCACTTTGCCGACATGATTCTCGAATATCTGAAAACAAACCACGACTTCGGCATGCGCATCGAAGTCTCGCGCGAAGAGGTTCTGCTCGACACCGGCGGCGGCCTGAAAAAGGCCGCTTATTTTTTCCCCGAGGACCCGAACCGTCTCGAGGAGCCGTTCATTCTGCACAATGTTGACGTGCTCAGCACGATTGACCTCCGCCGCATGGTGCAGTTTCATATTGAAAGGCAGGCTCTCGCCACATTGGCAGTGCAAAATCGGGAGACCTTTCGATACCTGCTCTTCGACGACCAGCTTCGGCTTTGCGGCCGGCAATACGGACACGATCAAAACCCCCAATTTGTGCGCCCTTCACCGCAGGCGCAGGCGCTGGCGCTGGCTTTTTCCGGCATCCACGTCATTTCTCCGCGCCTGTTTGGGCGCATGATTGAAGAAGGCGTTTTCTCCATCATCACCTCCTACCTGCGTCTTGCCGCCCAGGATGAAAAAATCCTCGCCTTCCGCGCCGATGAGTACTATTGGCGCGATCTCGGCCGGCCGGAAAATCTGGCGCAAGCCGCACAGGACTTAAAGGAAAGGGCCTTTTGGTGACAAGCTCATACGGTCAGCCCGGTATTCCTGATAGGGGATGCTTTTCTCCTTGCGGCGTGACTCAGACACGAGGCCATCCCAGAATTCCTCCCACAGCTCCCCGCACCTCTTGAGGTCGATAAGCACCGCCGTCTTGCGCCCCTTATCGTCGGTTACGAATTGGATTCCGGTCATGGCTCCACTCTCCTTGACCTCTATTCTGGCGCAATTCGCCCTGCACGGAGAGCAGGAAACGGCACAACTCACCTCTGCACTACATGCCTGCACCCAAGCTCTGCGTCGCTTGGGCATCTGGTCCCGCCAGAGGGGGGAAGTAGCGGCGGCTTTAAATCTCACCTAACGGACCAATTGGTCCCCGGCTAGCGCGAAGCTCTGTGGTCTGCGGGCGTTCGTAGAGCTTCGCTCTGCGCCGGCGTGCGATTTCAGCCTTGCCTGCTTGGTGCGTGGTCCGCCTTGCATTTTGGTCATGCCGGGCGTATAAGTGTGCGTGGTCGACAAACCAGGGGGTCCTAACTATATGGCCATCATCGTTTCTGAGGGCGGGAAGAATGCAAAGCGGATAGAGGAGACACCCATCCTCGAGGATAATTACTTGCAGGAATACGTTTGCGCCAATCCGGAGAGCATCCCGTTTGGTGACATCAGGGAAGATATCAAACTGTCGATTGTAGCGAAGGAATTCGGCATATCTGTCGGATCAATTGATGCACTAGGCGTAGATGATGAAGGAAACATCTACGTGGTCGAGACCAAACTGTACAAGAATCCCGACAAGCGACAGGTCGCCGCACAAGTCTTAGACTACGGGGCCTCGTTATGGGGGGACTACCGCGACCCTGACGAATTCATTCGGGACCTTGATGAACACGCGACAAAGAACTTCCGCCAGAGCCTGAGGGAAAAGCTCCAGGAACACTTCGGGCTGAAGGACCAAGAAGCGTCTGCCCTGATCGGCGGCATGAAGGCAAACCTGAAGACTGGCACGTTTCGCTTTGTCGTCCTTATGGATAAGCTGCACAAGGAGCTAAAGGACTTGATTGTGTTCATCAATCAAAGCAGCAAGCTCGCTATCTTTGCCGTCGAGATGAAATACTACAAGCACGATCGGTTCGAGGTCATAATTCCCAAGCTATTTGGAGCTGAAAACGTTCTCCCTCCAGAGAAAGCACCATGGAATGCAGACCGATTCTTTGACGATGCGGAAACGAAAAAGAAACTGGCCCCCGAACAAATGAGATCGGTCCGCGCACTATACGACTTCGTAACAGGCAAGGACAACGGCGTCGGAAAAGCGGACGAGATAATTTGGGGAAAGGGAAAGGTAACGGGGTCTTTCAACCCCAGGTGGTACCGGATAAGCAGGTACCAGCTATTCACGCTGTATTCCGACGGGAAACTGCAGATTAACTTCGCTTTCTTGGACGACACTGAGTCGGCAAGACGATTCCGCGACCAATTCAAGCGAGCCTTGGAGAAAATAGAAGGATTTAGGTTCCCAGAGAACTATCAGGACAAGTACCCGACGTTCCCGGCCGAAACCTGGGCACCGGTCGTCGATCGCCTCGTCGAGACGATGAGGGATCTCCTGGGGGCTGGCGCAGAGCGGACCTTTGCGGCTTGAAAACTTAGGGGCGTGGCGACGGCAGACCTTCGATCTTCGCCACCCCGACTCAGGGTTTCAGATCGACTGGTGGGAGCTTGGGGCGAGATCACCGCAGTAAAGCATGGAAACCGGCCTGCGCGAAGTGCTGATCGTAGGTCAGGGCTTCCTCAATCCCCTCTGCGTCCATAATCAAGAAGCTGGCGCAGTCGGTGAGACTCCAGTCCTTATCAGTCCTCTCCTCGTATCGGCTCAGCGCTCTCTTAAATTGGTCGCTCGTCTGGGGTGCCACTGTCACGTTGGGGCTGGTTAGCAGAGTCTTGACTGATTTCGACGCTGCTGCGCGGAGGCGAGGCCCACTGTCGCTAAACCCGTTCAACAGTTCAATCAGGACCATCTCGGTTGTAACAATCTGATCGCCAGAGCGACTCTGGGCAATAGCCACAGCCCTACCGTGAAGCTCATCGCGCGGATTGAGAAGGGCGATCCAGTAGCTTGTATCCGCGAAAATGCGCTTCATGGAGACACTTTGGAGGTTCCGTAGACGTAGTGGTCGAGATTTTTCGCCAAGTCCGAAGGGACCCGCTGCCACTCTTCGTCGGGGACCTCTCGGGCGATGGCCGCGAAGGCTTTGTCAAGGGTCGGCTGGGGCGCAGCCGGCCGCAGCACCGCTACCGGACGGGCATCGTGCTCGATGACAACTTCGTCGCCTGCGCGTACATGATCTAATAATGCGGCAAAATCGCTCGCTGCATCCGCGGCCGAAATGTGGATCACGCGGTTTCCCATGCGCTTATTATACACTGATTAGCCGCAGGCGACGAAGGATCTCCGTAGTTCGTCGAAACTACAACTGCGGGGATTCTTCGCTTCGCTCAGAATGACAGATTGGGAGGGTTTTTCCGCAGCCTGTTTAGCCCCGCCCTTCCCCGCCGTGGTGAGAAATCCAGGTTAGCGCCGCCCTTCCAACCCTGGTGAGAAATCCCAGTCAGGGTTGTGTCCCTCAGTACACATGTCGCCTGGCAGACACGCTCCTTTCGCCGCATGGACCTGCTAAGTCATTCCACACCATATACATACCTTTCGGTTGAAAGCGTGCACTAATTAGCATTGCCGATGGTGATCGAGAGAGAGGAAACGGCGATGCGACGGGCAACAGAAGGCTTCAAATCTCAGTTTTCGATCGGCGATCGACAATCGGCAACTTAAGGACGTGAATTCCAAAATTCCAAAAGGAGGAAGATATGTTGCTACTAAAGTATTTCATGTTAATCGCTGGGATCGGAGCCTACACCATCGCGGCTGCGATGGTGATATACGGTTTCTACATGACCGAAACATACAGGCGGCAGTTGGCGCGGGGCACCGCTGAAAAAGTTACGCCGCCCGAACCGGTCCCTTGGGACCTGATAAAGAAAACTGCGGCTGTCGCATGGCTGCCGCTGCTTCTAGGAGTGAGTATCGTGGTGGTTCCAAGCGGCATGGCGGGAGTGCGCGTCAGCCAGATTTCAGGCACTCGTCCGGGAGCGCTGTATCCCGGAGTACACTTCATCAAACCGCTGCTCGAGCATGTGGTGCTATTCGACGTGCGCGATCACGTTTTCTCTACCGGCGTCAAACCCGAGCCGGAGAAAAAAGCCGAAGTCCTGCGCGTGACATCACAAGAAGGCCTTTCGATCGGCTTAGCCATCAACGTGCGCTATCGGTTGGACGTCCGGCGCCTGGACTACATCCAGAGCAATCTTCCCCAACAAGTGGAAGAGGAAATCGTCGCACCGGTAGTGACGAGCGTCTTTCGCGAGACGATTCCCAACTACACCGTGCGTGACGTTTTTGCCGTGCGCCGCGAGGAGATCCGGCAGCGCACAGCCGCTGAAATCGCCAAACGGCTCGCTGGGGATGGAGTCCTGGTGAAGGAAGTCATGGTGCGAGATGTCGTGCTGCCCGAGGAGTACGCCAAGGGGCTGGAAGGATTGCTCCTCAAGGAACAGGAGAACGACCGGCTGGTGTTTGAAACGCAGATTCAGGAGAAGCAGGTGCGCATCGCGGAACTCCAGGCGGAAGCGGAGAAGGCGCAGGCAGTGAAGCACGCCGAAGGTGAGGCCGCAGTCCGGGTGCTTCAGGCCAAGGGTGAGTCCGACGCCATGCAGTACACGCTGCCGCTCAAGGAGAAGCAAATCCAACAGACGCGCCTCGAGGCTCAGGCTCACAAAGAGGCGATCGTGGAAAACGCCCAGGCCACGGCAGAGGCCAAAGTGATTGATAGCAAGGCCGAGCTCGAACGCCGCAACCTGTTGGCGGAAGCAGAGGCCAATCGCATTCGCGTGACCGCAGTGGCCAACGCCGACCGATTGAAGAGTGAGGCCGCGGTGCTCAAGCAGAATCCCCTGCTCATTAATAAGATCATTGCGGAGAAGCTCTCTGACAAGGTGCAGATCATGATGGTACCGTCAGACGGGAAATTCTTCCTCACCAATGACCTGCTGCATGGCGCACCGTCGGCGCCCCTGGTGTCAGAACCCCAGGGGTCCGAAGAATCGCAGTAGAAAGCCGGCACGCAATAGGCCGCATCCTTCGCTCCCCTGGGCCGCTTTGTTTACGAGGGGGCAACCGACGAGGTCGCCCCTTCGCATTTTTCCGAACGGGGCGAAAGAAGCCGGCCGAAGCCAAGAGGAGCGCGCGTGCTATAATCAGGCCACGAAAGGAACGCTTGGCTGATGCGGCACTCACCTTGGCTTCTCTTCCTCCTTGGCCCTTCTTTCCTTGTGCTGGTTCTTCTGCCATCGAGTTTGCCGAGCCGGCCACTCGGCGCGGGACAGGCTCCAATGGGCAATGCCACAGCCAATGACACCTGGACAGTAGCCACACGTGAATTGGCCGGAAAGATCGCAGCGGGCGTGGCCCCACAAACCAGGGTGGGATTGACGTTGCGCAATGTCTCTTCTCTGGGAGATGAAGACGTTGCCCAGATCCGTCGAGCCCTCCGCAATGAGCTGCGCAGCCGCAAGATTCAACTAACCCCCAACAAATCAACCGGCGTTGATGTTCAAGTGACGTTGTCTGAGAATCTCGAGGGGTTCATCTGGGTGGCGGAAATCCAAAATGGCTCTTCCCGCGACATCGCCATGGTGACCGTTGCGAGGCCGGCGCCGGACGTACTTCGGCCGCCTCGAGAGCCGCTGGCCATCAGAAAAACTCGCGTCTACCAGCAGGCCGATCCGCTGCTGGACGTTGTTCCGCTCACGAGCTTAGTTGGTGATACTTCGGGGACGGGCGCGCCTGCGACCCTGAGCGCAAGATTATTGGTGCTGGGCGTCGGCACAGTTTCTCTTTACCAAGATACGGCGCCTGCGGATAAAGCCTCGCAGTCAGATTTTGATCACCCAACCTGGCAGTTGAAGGTTTCGATGCCCATTTCCCGGCTTCGCCCCTGGCCGCGGGACGTTCGCGGACGGTTGGTGGTCCAGGGGAACAGCCAGTTCGATGTGTATCTCCCGGGAGAGAAGTGCACCGGATCTATCGATCCTCCTAGTCTCCAATGCCAGGATGGGGACGAGCCCTGGCCGATTGGCGTGGCAGGCGCCGCCGGTTCGACGGGCCCAGCCGCTTACTTCGCACCGGACCGCAGTTTTTTTGACGGAAGGGTCAGACTGGAGGATGGCCGCGAGATCAAAGCACCTCCGTTTTTCGCAGCCGCCGAGTTGTTGAGCGTTGGCGGGCGAAGGCCCGGCGTAGCCAGCGAGAATGCCAACGCCCCACGGTGGTTGCTGACCGGGCTCGACGATCGCGCGCAGCTTATTAATGGCGATGGGTCGTCGATCGCCGCCATTGGGAGCTTCGGAAGCAATATCGCTGCACTTCAAACCGGCTGCCGGAACGGTTGGCAGATTCTGGCCACCGCGGCCGGAGATCGCAACGAACAGGACGCAGTGCAAGCCTACGAACTCGTCGATCGTAAGGCGGTGGAGGCGAGCACTCCCGCCGAGTTCTCGGGGCCTGTGATGGAACTGTGGCCTTTGGCGAACGGGTCTGAGGCCATGGCGATTACGCGCAATCTCAAGACGGCAGAGTATGAAGCATTCCGGTTGTCGATTTCTTGTGGTCAGTAGCATAGCCTGCGCAGCGGCCGTGGCAGTTGCGGCGACGCGGCCGCATTATGGCGGAACATTGCGGATTGAGTTGCGTGAAAGAATGTCATCACTCGATCCTTCGGAATGGCCTGATGTCGCTGAGGCCGCCACTATTCTCCATCTGCGCGAGTTGATTTTCGACCGGCTGGTGAGCTTGGACGGGAAGGGCCAACCGCAGGCGGCCCTGGCGGTGGCTTGGGAGCATGATCCGCAGTATCAAACCTGGCAGTTCAAGCTGCGCCCAGGCGTGAAGTGGCAAGACGGCTCTCCGCTGACTCCGCAGGACGTTCTCTCGTCGCTCGCCGGCAGCGCGCCCAACGGCGCCGTGCAACTGTCAGGGGCGGACAGCCTCGAATTCAGGATGAGCGAGCCGCGGCCCGACCTCCTCACAACTCTTGCCACAGATCCCGGATGGATAATTCGTCGCCCTCCAGTGATTTCTTCAGACGCACTACCCGTGGGCACAGGGCCGTTTCGGCTGACGGTGTTCGAGGCAGGCCGACACGCGGTGCTTCAAGCCTACGAAGACTATTGGGGCGGTCGTCCTTACATCGACGGCATTGAAGTCCAGATGGGGCGCTCGAGTCGCGATCAATTACTCGACCTCGGATTGGATAAGGCGGATATCGTGGAGCTAGACCCCGGCGAAGCCCGACGCGCGCAGCAGGAAGGCCGAAAAGTGTGGATCTCAGCGCCGGTGGAGCTGCTCTCCCTTCGTTTCGACCTCAACAAACCGGCAGTTCAGGATCGCCGCTTGCGCGAGGCCATTGCCGGCTGCATTGACCGCGCCGCTATTCAGAAAGTTCTTTTTCAAAATTACGGCGAAGGCACCGGCAGCATCTTTCCGAACTGGGTGAGTGGCTACGCGTTCCTCTTTTCCACGGCGATGGACCTTGCTCGGGCGCGGCAGATGACGGCGGAAATCGGCACACCGCCCACGCTGAAGCTGGGTTATGACGCGAATGACGCGTTGGCGCGCCAAACCGCGGAGCGCATTGCGGTGAACGCCCGCGATGTGGGCGTTACCATGCAAGTCTCATCCCTGCCCCAGGGATGGAGGCGCATGCCTGATACTCGCACCGATCTGCGTGTCGAGCGCATTCGAATCGACAGGCCTACTTTGGCCACCGCATATCGCCAGGCAGCGCTGGGGCTGGGATTCCCAATCAAAGGCGTGGAACAAAACCCCGAGTTTATCTATGGCGCGGAGCAGAGATTCCTGGAAACCCTGGCTGTGGTACCTCTGGTCTACGCAACGGAGCTTATGGGTCTGGGGTCCCGCGTGAAGGATTGGTCAGCCCTTCCCTGGGGTGCGTGGCGCCTGGAAACCCTCTGGCTGGAGGCGGCGAAACCGTGAACTTTCGGGGCAAATTACTGGCCGTTTTCGCGCTTACGGTAGTGCTGGCCGTTGCCCTGGTAGCTTGGACGGTTTCTTCTTACACGGACGGCGCTTTTAAGCGGCTTGACAGCCAGCGCACGGCCGCTTTGGTGGCGCAATTTCAGCGTGAGTTCTCGCGCCGCGCCGAGGAAGTGACACGCCGTGTGGAAGGCATTGCCAACGCAGACGAAACCCTGCGCATGGCGGTGGACTTGGGTCGCAACCCAACCGACTTCTCCGCCCATGTCGACGACGCCACGGCACTGGCCTCAGCCCACCAGCTTGATTTACTGGAATTGATCGCTGACGACGGCACGATAATCTCCTCCGCTCAGTGGCCGGCGCGCTTTGGATATAAGGAAGAGTGGGTCCTGGAAGCTGTTGATTGGGCCGCGCAAGGCGCATTTCTGAAACGCGAGGACGTGGCGGAGGGTGTCGCCTTGGCTGTCATGGCGGTCCGCGCCGTGAACGTCGGCGACAAGAAGCTCTTCATTGTTGGGGGAAGAAGGCTGGACAGGGATTTCCTGGCATCCCTGGTTTTGCCGGCTGGGATGAGGGCTCTGCTCGATCAAGTGGGTGGAGCGCGTGCCGGCCCCGCGGCGAATAACATTCCACCCAGCGGCAAAGACTCGGGAGCGGATTCGATTGTAGATGTTTCCGGGCCTTTCCCACAGGCTGAAAAGCTCATGCCGCTCATATCGCGCGCCGAGCAGCGAGCCGGCGAAGCCTCGGACACCATCACTTGGACGGCTGATCCCGCAAGCGCCGAGACTTTCCATATTATTCCCCTTGAAGGACGCCACCAGGAGATTCTCGGCAGGTTTTTGGTGGGAAGCTCGCGTCGTGAGGAAGTGGATTTGGAGAAGTACATCCGCTCCGTCGCCATCATCGTGGCTGGAGCAGGCATCCTGCTGGGCGTCATATTGAGCGGGTGGGCCGCGTCTCGTGTCACGCGGCCCGTCGAGCAATTGGCAGCAGCATCCCGGCAGGTGGCTGACGGAAACTGGAACATCCGCGTAAAAGAGAAGTCAAAGGACGAGCTTGGCCAGCTCGCGCGCGCCTTCAACCAGATGACCCAGCATTTGGTGGCGCAGCGCGACCGGCTGGTGCAGGCGGAACGCGTGGCGGCTTGGCGCGAACTCGCGCGGCGCCTTGCACACGAATTGAAGAATCCGCTCTTTCCTCTTCAGATCACGGTGGAGAATCTCTTGCGGGCACGAGAAGGCGATCCCAATCAATTTGACGAGGTCTTCCGTGAAAGCGCCGCAACCCTGCTCGCAGAGCTTGCCACCATGCGGACGATCATCGGACGCTTCAGCGAATTCGCCAAGATGCCGGCGCCCCAGCTTCAGCCTGTCGACGTGAACGAGGTGATTCGCGGCGCCCTCCGGCTGTTTGATGCGCAGTTCAGGGCTCCTGACAAACCGCCGATCTCGACGAAGCTGGATCTGGACGACAAGCTGAGTCCGATACAGGCCGACCCCGACCTGTTGCACCGCGCGGTGCAGAATCTGATCCTGAATGCGCTGGATGCCATGCCTGCGGGCGGCACGTTGACCCTGCGCACCCGACAAGGCGTGGACGGAATTCAACTGCAAATATCGGATACGGGAAAAGGGCTGACCAAGGAAGAGTGCGACCGCCTGTTTACGCCCTACTACACCACAAAGCAGCATGGCACCGGCCTGGGATTGGCCATTGTGCAATCAGTGGTAAGCGACCATGGCGGCAAGATTTCTGTGGAGAGTGAACCTGAACAGGGGACGACGTTCACGATCGACCTCCCTGGACGGCCGCCTAAAAACGATTAGGTGAGGGCGTTTGGGCCAATAGCGGAGGAACTGGTAAAACGTTGACTGGGGCAGAACGGAGGCCTTTACAAATGCCACCCAAAGCTCACTTGCTGATTGTCGACGATGAGGCGAACACGCTTGCCTCACTCTCGAGGGCCTTTCGTTTGGCCGGTTATGAAGCCACTGTTTGTGATTCCGCAGACCGCGCGCTCGATCTGATCAAGAGCCGGCAGTTCGACTTAATTCTTTCTGACGTCGTAATGCCTGAGAAGGACGGCCTTTCACTCCTTGAAGACCTCAAAAAGCTGGAATTGCCGACCCCGGTGGTGATGATTTCCGGGCAGGCTCACATTGAGATGGCGGTTCGTGCTACACGGTTGGGCGCGGTGGATTTTCTGGAGAAGCCGCTCTCCACGGACAAGTTGCTGCTCACGGTCGAAAACGTTTTGAATCTGAAGCGGCTTCAGGAAGAAAACCGGCAACTGCTTGGGCGGCTGGGCAAACACGAGATTGTGTGGTCCGGCGAAACCATGGGCCGCGTCATGGCGCAGATCGACCGGGTGGCGGCGAGCGAAACGCGTGTATGCATTTTCGGCGAAACCGGTACCGGGAAGGAACTCGCCGCGCGCACCCTTCACGAGCGGAGCCCGCGTCACGCCGGCCCGTTCGTAACTTTGAATTGTGCGGCAGTGCCGGCAGAGTTGATTGAATCCGAACTCTTCGGCCATGAGAAGGGAGCTTTCACCGGCGCGGGCGGACGCCACCTGGGTAAGTTCGAGCAGGCGCAACACGGCACGCTCCTTTTGGATGAAATCGGCGATATGCCGCTTCCTATGCAGTCGAAACTCCTGCGTGTCCTGGAAGAGAACGAAATCGAACGGGTCGGCGGCGACTGTGCGATTCCCGTCGATGTGCGCATCGTCGTCGCTACGCACCGAAATCTGGAGGAATTGGTTCGGCAATCGAAATTCCGCCAGGACCTTTACCACCGAGTCTATGTGTTCCCACTCGTGCTGCCGCCATTGCGGGAGCGGCAAGAGGACATCCCAGCGCTCGTGCAGCATTTCGCCGGGCAAGTGGCGGCGCAAAACGGCTGGAAGCCCATGACTTTTGCGCCGGAGGCCATCGATGAAATGAAGAGATATTCATGGCCGGGGAATGTCCGTGAGTTGCGAAACGTGGTGGAGCGCCTGCTGCTGCTTGCTACGGGTGACGTGGTGGACCTGGCAACGGTGCGTACCGCCTTGCCGCAACCTGCCGCCGTGGTCGCTGCCTCCTCCTTTTCTGCTGCGGGAACGTTGGCGGCGCGTGTTGAGGCTTTTGAGCGCGAGACCATCCTCGCCGAATTGCGTCAACATCAAAACCAAATTACCAAGACGGCGCATGCCCTGGGCCTCGAGCGCAGCTACCTTTACAAAAAGTGCCAGCAGTTGGGGATCGACTTGCGCGCGATGCGCAATGAAGAGCGGCGATAACAAGACCTCGGCCCCTCGCGCACCTCCACCTTGGACAAGCCTCGCCGGTCACCTCGAAACCGGCCAATGATTGACGGGTCAAAACCGGCCAACGGATCTCATCCGGGACGACGTTCTTTTACCTTGCCTATAATCCATCCTGAAAGTCTGCTTGACGGTGACACATTTTGGACCTCACTGCTTGCGTCTTTCTCCCCGACCCCGCCGCGGTGGGGCACTGCATTTGCGCCCCGGTACACACAGCTTAACCCGGTGAGGGCTGGTTTGGTCAGCCGCCCGGAAGATTGGCGATGGTCCAGTTACAACGAATGAGGCGCCGTATGGCGATGGCGAACCTGGAGCCCCGTCAGGGGCGGCAGAATTTAGCCCACGGCGTGAGCCGTGGGTCGCGAGTGCCGCCCCTTCCCCCTGCCCCCTCCCCCGCCGGGCGGGGGAGGGGGCACAAAAGGGGGTGGGGGCCATTTTCCCCAGGGCTTTCGCCCTGGGCTACTATCTTCCGCCCCTACCGGGCTGCTGCTTGCCGCAGGCCGAATGCCGTTCGGCCCCACAAGACGCGCCAACCGCGTCGATCGAGCCCGAGCACCTGACCAGCCCGGGGCGGTGGCGGGCACTGTCGCTTACATGTCGCCGGAACAGGCGCGCGATGAACAACTCGGTGCCCGCACCAAAGCGCGGCGCTTCGCTCCGCGGTAGCCGCGGGGAGAATCAGGCATGAGTGAAAAAAAAGAAAAAAAGGCTTGACACGCGCTCCTTGAGGCGTTACAGTTAGTCACGTTACGATTGGTAACAAAGGTCAACTATGCCACGCATCAAAAGTCTCGGCTCTCTCGAACAGCAGGCCCTGGATTTTCTCTGGCAGCGCGGTCCTTCTACCGGCGAAGCGGTGCGCGCCGCACTCTCGAGCGATCGCCCTCTGACGGATTCGACTGTCCGCACCGTGCTCCGCCGGTTGGAAGCGAAGCGCTACGTGCGGCATCGGGTGGAGGGCAGACAATTCGTTTATTCCAGCGTTCGCTCCCGGCGGAGGGTGGCGGCAGACGCCGTGCGCGACATTCTGAAGAAATTCTGTCGCGGGTCGCTGGAGGAACTTCTGGCGGGCGTGGTGGACCACCGGGTCGTGGATGCTTCGGAACTCCGCCGCCTCACCGCAAGGATTGAAGCCCACGAGCGGCAGGAGGGCAACAAATGAGCCTACCCATCGCTTTGTTGATACGGCCTCTTGCCGTCATCGCCATGGCTTGGTCGGTGCTCAAAATTCTTCGCGTTCAGCATCCCGCGTCGCAGCACGCGGTGTGGACTTGCGCCTTGGTAGGGATGGTGGTGGTCGTTCCCCTCAGCCTGGTCATGCCGCGGTGGAGCATGGGGCTGTTGCCGGCGATGCCCAGACTCAATCTGCACGCCCAACTGCCGCCTGAACCGCCCACACCCACGCCTGAAGGGTGCGTGGAACCGGCGTCAACGCTCGCTGCCGCCGCCCTTCCTGCCCCCGCGGCTCCCCATAGAATCCCAAGGCCGGAGGCATGGCTTCTCAGCCTCTACTTCGCGGGCGCGCTCGCCGTCGCCGCCAGGCGGCTCGCCGGTTGGCTGCTTCTGATGCGCCTTTTGCGCAGGTCGAAAGCGCTGAGACACGGTCTGCGTGAATCCGCCGACCTGGCGGCGCCGGCAACCGTGGGATTCTGGTCGCCGGTCGTGGTGCTGCCGGCAACATGGCGTCGCTGGTCCGCGGACCAGCGACGCGCCGTGCTGAAACACGAATTTGCGCACATCCGCCGCGGAGACCTTCGCATCGCAGCGTTGACAAGCTGTGTTCGAAGTCTGCTCTGGTTCCATCCCTTCGCTTGGTGGCTGGCATGGAAGGTCACGACGCTCGCCGAGATGTCCTGCGACGCTTGCGTGGTGGAGGCATATTCGGCCCCCGCCGCCTATTGTCGGCTATTGTTGGAGTTCACCGAGCAGGTGGCCCAGGCCGGGCGTCGCGCTGCCTTGCCGGGCCTTGCCATGGTTGGCCGGAGCAGCTTGAACCAGCGCATTGACCGCGTGTTTGCCCTGTCTCGCGGCGGCTTGCGCAAGCTCGCCCGGCCCCGCCTGGTGCTGGCATTGGGAATGGCACCGACTTTATGCTTCGCCGCGACGCTTCACCTCAGCGGGTCGGCCGTTCCAGCCTGGCATTTCGCGCCCTTTCAGGTTCTCATGTCGCTCGAAGGGGAACATATCGGCAAATTGAGCCCGGAACTCGTCCCAGCCGAATGGGCGCAAACGGAAGACCTGTTACCGGCCACGCCCGCGGAGCGGCTGGCGATACCTGCGCAGCTTTCCGCCGAGGACAAGGTCTTTATGGGCAGGATGGCCTTCCCCCACAAGCAGAGTCTTAAGCTGGCTCTCATCGAACCGGCCAAAGGCGATCCCTACCTCTTTGCCGATGTGAATTTGAACGGCGTGTTCGAGCCGGATGAGCGGTTCTCCTTCGGCATGCCTAAGCGTCGGACCCTGATTGACCGTCCGGAAGTCATCCTTAGAGTTCCATTGCGCGTGGGACCGTATTCCCACTATCCCATCCGCGTGGTTCTGCCGGAGAAGAACATATATGTGTCGAACGAGAGCGGCAAGGGTGGACGAGTTCTGTGGAGATCGCCGTTCGTATTCGTTGCCGGGAGTGTCGAGATCGGCGGCGTCCCAGTGTCTGTGATGTACATGTGGGATGACGACAAGGGTTGGGCTTATCCGGATTATGGTTGGCAGGGAATGGACTGTAATGGTGATGGTTGGATTGACATGGAATCCAATTCCGGGGAGGGAGCCTTTGCTGATAACTATTTACCTGTCTTCCACGTGGATGGCCACTATGTCACCACTGTTTCGCTCGATCCGAATGCCGGAACTTTCGTGGTCCGGGAACATGCGGCGGGAGACTACAACCGGATTCCGCTGAGCGTCGGCACCATCGTACCGGACTTTGCTTTTACCGATCTGGACGGCAAGGCCCACCAGTTCTCGGAATTCCGCGGCAAGTACGTACTGCTGGATTTCTGGGGAAGTTGGTGCGGGCCGTGCCGCCGGGAGTTGCCGGACTTGGAGAAGGCCTACCAACAGTTCCGATCACGCGGCTTCGTCATTCTGGGGATGGGTGATGACAAGGATACGTCGCAAGCCAGGAAAGCGCTCTCCGCTGCCGGTGTCACCTATCCGCAGTCCATGGGGGAAACAGGCAGTGACCTGGTGCACAAGCGATTCGGCATCTACTCTTTCCCCTCAAAAGCGTTGCTGGATCCGGAAGGAAAAATCATCGCCATCGACCCTCCTGGCGGCGCATTCCGGGCCGGCAGCATAACGGCGACGTTGGACAAATTGCTGCCTCGGCCAAAGTAACAACGCGTGTTGACTTGCTCATGGATGCGGCGTTGCTGGAACAGATCGCCGATGTGCTGGACGCCGCGCACGCCGAGGGGATCGTTCACCGCGACATCAAGCCGGCGACCGTCTTTGTGACGAATCGTGGCCAAGCGAAGATTTTGGATTTCGGCGTGGCAAAACTGACTGTAGGGGCGGGCGGCGCTCGCCCTTTGCCGCAGGCCGAACGCCATTCGGCCCTACAAAACACGCCCACCGCGGCGATCTCCAATCGCCGACCGGCGGTGGGGAGTCGCCACAGCGACCCGCTACAGAGGCGTGAGGTCGCGCCCGCTGCTGCTGTCCCATGTCCCGATGGCCCGCAGCGCGGAGCGTCACTCTAAGCGCTTGTCAACCCGAGTGAGGGTGAAGGTGCCTTTCTCCTTTTCCTCGGAGCAAGTGATGACGTCGTCGCCGTCCTTGATGTCACTCATCTGCGCAGCCTTATTCATCGCCGTCCACGCTGTGTCGTCCGTGTAATGAAGGACCCTCTCGACCTGGGCTCCTCTGCGGCGCACCGTGATGGTCTTGGCGTCCGGACTACTTCGAACGATGGTCCCATGCCAGCGAACCTGGCCTTTCGGGCAAGTCCCTGTTCCGCCCTCCTTCTTCCCTTGCGCAAGCCCCAGAACAGACAGTGCGCCCAAGCTAGCTAGCATCGCAATGACGAGCATCGTTGCAACTTTTTTCATCGCTATCCTCCCCGTTTTTTCTTTCGCGCCGGCATGGCACGAAATCATTTCCCTGACTTGGCCAGAGCGGTTTTGCGCCACAGAGTATATTCCGGCCAGGAAGTAAAGTAAAGGGTGTATGATCTATCGTTGCCGTAGGTAGCTGCGTGAATCCGAGATCAGCATGCAGAAGACCAGACGCCGCGAATTTTTGAGGACCGCAGCAGGTTTAGCCTGCGCCCCCGCGATTCTGAAGGCGAGCGTGCCGCGCAACACGGACATCCGGATTGAAACCGTCAGTATCGAATTCGTGGAGTACCAGTATCGCGTTCCGATCAAGTTTGGGGGCCTCGTTTCATCGCACGCTGTTCTCTTGAATGTGAACTGTGCGGTGCGATCGCGGGGTGGCAAGAGTTCGCAGGGCTTCGGCTCGATGCCGCTGGCGAACACCTGGGCGTTTCCTTCGCGCGTTCTTTCTTTCAGCGCTACGCAGAACGCCATGAATACCCTGGCGGGACGCATCTCCAAGCTTACCGGCGACTTTAAAGAGTACGCCCATCCCATCGAGCTCAATTGGTTGCTCGAGCCCCAATACTTGAAGGCTGCCGAAGCAGTTACGCAGGAGCAAAGGCTGGCCGAATCCATTCCCAAACTCTGCACCCTGGTGACGGCGAGCGCGTTCGACGCTGCGGTCCACGATGCTTACGGCAAATTGCACGGGCTGAATTGCTACCATACGTATGGCCCCGAGTTCATGAATCGTGGTCTTTCGTATTATCTAGGTGAGGATTACAAAGGAGAGTACCCGGAAAAGTACATTTTGAAAGAGCCCAAGCTCCGGATGCCGACGTACCACCTGGTTTCGGCGATTGATCCACTGGTGGAGTCGGATATCAAGCAGCGCGTGAACGACGGCTTGCCGGAGACGCTTCCCGAG